>Ga0315281_10006945_pt1 | contig 16025 bp, 15 predicted proteins | sample YL17G07_0_MG_FD_204540 | JGI IMG/M metagenome (GOLD analysis project Ga0315281, IMG submission 204540) | Sediment microbial communities from Yellowstone Lake, YNP, Wyoming, USA - YL17G07_0 | ecosystem: Environmental > Aquatic > Freshwater > Lake > Sediment | place: USA: Wyoming | collected... | reverse complement strand
TTCTTGAGATTTCGCACCTTGCCGCCGAGTTTCACCAAGCCGGCTGCAAGGTCACGGCTGACCCCCGCCTCCCGTTCGACCACGGTGGTTTCCACGTCAGGCGCCGGATAGTCGAACTCAATCGCCATGAAGCGTTGCTTCGTGCTTTGCTTCAAATCTTTGAGCACGCTCTGGTAGCCGGGGTTATAGGAAATCACCAGGAGGAAGTCGTCGGCCGCTTCGAGAATCTGGCCTTTCTTTTCAATCGGCAGGAAACGGCGATCGTCGCTCAGGGGATGGATGATGACCGTCGTGTCCTTCCGTGCCTCGACGATTTCGTCCAAATAGACGATCGCGCCATGCTTCACGCCGAGCGTCAGCGGCCCATCGACCCAGACCGTCTCTTGGCCCTTGAGCAGATAGCGCCCTACGAGATCGGAGGCGGTGAGATCTTCGTGGCAGGCCACCGTGATCAAAGGGCGACCAAGCTTGTAGGCCATGTGCTGGACGAATCGGGTCTTGCCGCACCCGGTCGGCCCCTTGAGCATGACCGGCATCTTGCTGTTCGCCGCGACCGTGAATAAACCGATCTCGCCACGGACCTCCGCGTAGAATGGCTCCCGCTCGATCCGATACTGTCCGACGTCGACTTCGCGGCCTTGCTGCATCACTGTGTCTCTCTGGTCTGTCTCGTTTATTTGGTTTGTCTGGTTCGGTGCAAGCACGATAAACGGAACCGAGGCTGAAGATCAAGCGATCTGGCTGGATGCTGAAACAGTCTGTCTGGTCTATTTCGTCTGTTCGGTCTATCTGGTCGGTCTGGTTCATCTGGTTAGTTTCGTTCAACCAAACAGACGAGACAGACCGAATAGACCAGACAGACCTGGTTTGGCCCAGACCTGCAAACCATCATGCCGAAGTGGTTTTCCCAGAGTAGACTAGGCCGCTTTCACACTATCCAAAACTTCGCGCACTTTTTGCGCCAACACGTGGGGCGAGAAAGGCTTCGGCAGGAACCCGGTCTGGCGGCTCACGCCGCCCTGGTCGAACACTGGATGGTCCGGATACCCCGACATATAGAGCACTTTAATCTCTGGCCGGACGGTGAGGATCTTTTCCGCAACTTCAGGCCCGCTCATCTGTGGCATGACGACATCCGTCAACAACAGATGGATAGGCCCCACGTATTTTGCGCTGGCGAGGAGGGCTTCGATGCCATGACGCGCCTCCAGCACCGTATAGCCTTGGAGCCGCAACGTCTCGTGCACAAGACCGCGGACCGCCGGCTCGTCCTCGACCAAGAGGATCGTTTCGCGGCCACGTGCCGCGTCGGTTGCTTCAGCTGACTCGGCAATCTGCTGTGCCTCTTGTTCAACTCGCGGGAAATAAATCCGGAAGGTCGTACCCCGTCCAGGCGCACTCTCCACCGTGATGCTTCCCCCGCTTTGCTTGACGATGCCATAGACGGTCGAGAGTCCCAATCCCGTCCCTTTCCCTTTCTCCTTTGTCGTGAAGAACGGCTCGAACAGATGCAACCGGGTCTCAGCATCCATCCCATAGCCGTTATCGCGAACCGCCAACAACACATACGATCCCGGCGCCACCCCCACAGCGTCCAGACGCACCTCTTCCCCAATCGTCACATTTCTGGTTTCGATCGTCAGGCGTCCGCCCTTGGGCATCGCATCACGCGCATTGACCACCAGGTTCATAATAACCTGCTCGACCTGTCCGGGATCCGCCTTGATGGCGCCGGCCGAAGCCTCGAGTTCGGTGCAGAGATCGACGATATCTTCACCGATGAGGCGCCGCAACATACCGTCCATATTGGCGACGAGGGCATTGAGATCGAGCACTTTCGCCACAGTGAACTGGCGACGGCTGAACGCCAGCAATTGGCGGGTGAGCCCGGAGGCGCGGTCCGCTGCCTTCTTCACCTCCTCCATATCCTTCCGCATGGCATCGGTAGATCCCAGGCGGCCAAGCAGCAACTCGCTGTACCCTCGAATCACCGTGAGGAGATTATTGAAATCGTGCGCCATGCCGCCGGCCAATCGCCCCACCGCCTCCATCTTCTGGGCCTGCCGCAATTGCGCCTCGGTTTCTCGCAATACCCCTTCTGTCCTGGCCCGCTCGCCAAATTGGCCGATCTTGAGACCGATGTCTTCGATCATCCTCAGCAACTCGTCATCGGGATGCCGGACCTGGCGGCTGAAGAGTTCGATGACGCCCTCGATCTCATTCCCTACGAGAATAGGAAATCCAAAGGCCCCGTGGAGCCCTGCCTGTCGAGCCTGCGCTCCACGAGTGAAATGAGGATCGATCATGACGTCCGTCACCCAGGCCGACTTACCGCTGGTCCAAATACGTCCGGGCAAATCCTCGTCGCGCGTAAACACACGTTGCCAGGTGTCCAGGGTAAATGGATCGGCCTGCACGGACGGCACCTTCCACTGATCGAAACAGCGCAGCACCCCGGCCGTCTTATCCGCCCGCCAGAACACGCCCAGATCCCATTCCAAGCTCTCCCCGATGGCCTGGATGATTTGCGGAACCGCTTCTTCCAGGGTCGTCGCCTCGGAGAGGACTCGGGTCACTGCATACTGAGATGCGAGACGCTGTTCAGCCCTGCGACGATCGGTGATATCTCTGATAAAAGCGCTGAAGATGTACGCATCCCCTATTTTTGCCGGTGACACCGCAAGCTCAACGGGAAGCTCCCGCCCGTCCCTGTGTTGGGCGACAATTTCAATCCGGCGGTTCAAGATCACTCCAGCCCCTGTTCGAAGAAATTCGCGGATGCCATGTTCGTGCGCCTGACGATCCCGCGCAGGAATGATGGTCTCGGCAAGGGCTCGTCCCAGCGCTTCCTCGCGGGACCATCCGAAAATCGCCGTGGCCTGCGCATTCCAATCGGTCACAATCCCGGTCGAGTCGATGGTGATCACCCCGTCAAGCGCGGTATCGACGATGGCCCGATTTCGTTCCTGACTCTGGAGCAACGCAGCCTCAGCGGCTTTTGCCCAGGCGCTTTCCTGTTGGGCCTGTCGATGCTCTGCGCGCAGTCGGGCCGTGGCCCAAAGCAACAACCCCAGCATGGGAATCCAGACCACCCCGCCTGCGATCCCGACTTTCCACAAGAAGGCATGAATAGGCGCCAGGATGTCCTGTCGGTCCATTCGCACCAGGACCGACCAGCCCTGCCCGGCAAATCCTCCAAAGCCTTTGGTCAGCGCGTAGCCAGTCACCACCCGGACATGCCGGCCCAAATGCTCTTCTTCGATGAACCCCGGTACACCGGACTCGCTCAACAGCACCGAAGGGAGCCCAATCTCTTTGAGATTGATGGCCCCCTCGTGGGGCAGATTCGAGTCGACAAACACCCTGCCCTGCCTGGTCAACATTTGGTATTCGACTCGCCCGCCTGCTCCTGGTCGAGCTTCAAGTGAGCGAATAGTTCTGGTGGCGATTTCTTCCAAAAATGGGACCCCCACCCGCGAAGTCACGACGCCCAGGAACGTGCCTTGCGCGTCGAGAATCGGAGCCGTGAACGCGATGAGATCGACGCCGCTCTCCGCTTCCTGCCCTGCGACGTCGGCAATGTCGAGTCGTCGCGTTGCACGCGCAGCAATAAACGATGGGGCACGGCTATCGTCACGTCCTATCAGCGAAGGTTCTGTCGCCGCCACGACCGTACCGTGACCGTCCATCACCGCTAACGACAGGTAGACCGGGGAATATTCCTGCTTCATCCACTTCAGATACTCGGAGAGATATCTCGGATCGGAAATTCGCAACTCCAAGGCTCGGGCCATCATGAGGACGTCGCCTTGGCGTTCGAACAGCATCCGGTCGAGTTTCTCGGCCACTTCCGTCGCAGCCAGCGTGAGTTCTTCTCCCGTCGCCTCCACAAGGCGAGATTCCACGAACCGAATCAGACCGATACCCGCGAGGACCGCGAATACAGTCATGGCGATAAGGAGATGGGACAACCACCGATAACGGCGAAGATCGAAGAGTGATAGAGCCATTGTGGTCTTCATGATTCGCGCGCCGGCGTGGCAATGAAGTTGGGAATCAGCATGGCGGGATGATAGGCCTGTTTCGACGCACGCAATCCAGGCAACCCTGCATCGTCCATCGCATTGATATACTCAGCCCCTTCCGCCATAGCAGTCCGGCAGGTCTCCCGAAATAGATACTGTGCCAGACCCGGAAGAGTCCGATCTGCCACCTCTAAGAGGACACAGAATGTCTCGCTCGTCAACCAATAGCCGAATGTATAGGCACACAGCCGACCGTGAGTTCTGACGATCCTTCCCGTCACTCGAAGGACCGATGCCTGCGACCAGACGACTTCGTGAGCCGACGCCGCATCGGCCAACAGCATGACCCCGAACGATTCGAGTCCTTCCGCTTGCTTCTGCCGCGACCACTCCTCTAGGAGGGCACGACAGTCCTGACGGTCGCCAGCCTGATAGAAGCCTGTCTCAAAAGACTGTTCTCGTTCGAATCGATTGCACAGTGCGCGTTGAGATTTATATCGATCGCCTGCCAAGGATACGAGATCCGCCGCGCGATACAGATAGTCCGGTTCCCTGGGCGTCAAACGATATCCCAGTCGCTCCAACTCCGGAACCAGTTGGGAGGGTACGTTCTCAACTCGGCTGACCGGCGAGTCACCGTTCCAGCGGCGCAGCAGCCCCATTGCAACCGACAACGGCGCCTCGATCGAACCGGCCCCGATCGGAGGCAGCGGCATGAACCAGCCGTCCGGCGATTGCGCGAAAAGGCAAAAGGCTCCCTGAAGCTCCATCCACCAATAGGATAGTAATCCATTCCACATGTAGTGATAGGCAGGCGAATAGGCCACGAGCGAATGAGCGTCGCATAATCCAGACTGCTCCAGAGCCATCGTCATACGCGGAATATCGTCCAACGTGAGCCGATGCAGCGGCGCAGGCCCCCACTGACCAACCACGGCATCGGTGAAGCGGGGGAGGCGGGCAAGCACGACCACATCCTCTTGAAAACGTCCGATGAGGCGAGGATGCGCGACAACTTGGTCGCGGATGCCCGGTTGATCGAGCAAGGCCATCACTCGATCGGCATGACGCTGAATCTCCTCCGGAATCTCGTCCCGCATGAAGGGACATTTCGTATCCCATCCCAATAACACGTGCTCGTGAGGCTCATCCCACATCAGCGCCAGTGGATAGAGCTGACAATCAAGTGGACGCTGCTCGTAGATGCGGCAGATTGAGGTCGCTGCGTCGAATGCCGGGCAGAGATACCCGTCTCCATGGGACTCAGGAACCAGGACCACCTGTGATCCTCGCCGATCGGGAAAAGCCGTTTCCCCAACTCCGCCAGCCAAGGCCCGAGCGATTTCGTTCTCGGTAAAATACGGACGGAGGACGCTATCGGGGTCCGGAAACCGGCAACAGACATCGCACTGGAGACAGGCGCGGCTCGGCACGAGTTGTGGCAGCGCGATCGGCGGTGTCACGAAAGCACCCACCAGATCACCGGCATGTAAGGGCATAGAAGGATTCCAATCGATGTGCGGCTCATACTAGCATCATTCGGCAGGAGCGCCAAAAGGGATGTCGTTTTTTTCACCTGGACTCGTCCCAGCGAACACCGCAAGATCTGCCATCGACGCCCCCGTTCCAACAAAACTTGTTGCCACTGCCGATGCGGCAGTCTATGCCGCCCGGTCCCTTCCCTATGTCCCCTCCCCTTGTACGGCCCTAAAGCCCGTGTTAGAGTTCTGGGCCCTCGCATGAGGGACTCTCATTCACACGGATACTGCCTCTGTCTGACTTGGCTACCTCCGACCTCCTACACCGCTGCGCAATCATCCATGACCAGCTGCGCCAAGCTGGGCTCTTTCCGTCTCTGCCCGCGCAGGCATCAGTCCCCGAAGTGACCGCAACCACGACGACCTGGCGCATTGCCACCACACCGTTCCCTCTCACGAAAGACCAGTTGGATTTTTTCCACCGACTCGGGCCGCAGCTTTTATCATTTTATCGGGCGCTGAACCGCCTCTATACCGACAGTGTACGTGGCCTCCAGCCAACCTGGGTCGCAGGATACCTTGACCAAGGAAAACCGGAAAGTCTGCTCATGTACAGCCGGATGAAGCGGTTCCGCGACCAGCTCCCCGCTGTCATCCGGCCGGACATCATCCCCACCCAGGACGGCATGGTCATCACCGAGCTCGACTCAGTCCCCGGGGGGATCGGGATGACCGGAGCGTTGACTGAGATATACAGTGCCGCTGCTCCGCCCCCTCACCCCTCACCCCTCACCCCTCACTCCTCAGAGATTGTGGGCGGCCCCACAGGAATGGTCCAGGGCTTTGCCGCCATGCTGAAAGCCCAGCTCGCCCAGCATACAGGATGCGTCGCGATTCTGATGTCGGAGGAAGCTAAAGACTATCGGCCGGAAATGACGTGGCTCGCGGCCCGGCTTCGAGCGATCGGTCTCGACGCCTACTGTGTGGAGCCTTGTCACATTCGATTCACCGAAGAAGGCCTTCGGCTCACCTGCGAGGGGATGGACCAACCGATCGCCTTGATCTATCGCTTCTATGAGTTATTCGATCTTTTAAACATTCCAAAATCCGAACTCGTCCAATATGCGATCAAGAAGGACCGGGTCGCTGTCACGCCTCCATATAAGCCGGCGTTGGAAGAAAAGCTCGCGTTTGCCCTCCTCCATCACCCGGCTTTGCGCCCCTTCTGGGAGCAGACATTGGAGCGGGACGTCTTTCTGCACCTGGCCACCATCATGCCGCGTACATGGATACTCGATCCTGCGGCGATCCCTCCATCTGCGACAATTCCTGGCTTGGCGATCGGCGGACGGGCCGTGATGGATTGGCGCGATCTGGCCGCGGCAACCCAGAAAGAACGGCACTTCGTAATCAAGCCATCGGGGTTTTCCGAACTCGCCTGGGGCAGTCGTGGTGTATCGGTCGGACACGATATGCCGCAGAGTGAATGGGCCGGCGCCATCGACAAGGCCCTGGCCTCCTTTCCTCGAACACCCTATATTCTGCAGGAGTTTCACAAAGGCCGCCTGTATGAACTCGACTACTTCGATCCGGTGAGTGGCGAGATGAACCGGATGTCCGGCCGCGCCAGGCTCTCGCCCTATTATTTCGTGAGTGGCGAAAAGACCGAACTGGCTGGTATCCTGGCTACCATCTGCCCTGCGGATAAGAAAGTGATCCACGGGATGAAAGACGCGATCATGGTTCCGTGCGCGGTCGCGCAGGGCACCAATGTTTAATGTTCAATGATGAATGTTGAATTACTCGGCACAATATTGTCCGGACAATTAACCATTGAATATTCAACATTAGGTTCTTATGGCCCTCACTTTTTACCACGTCGCCTGGTGTCCCGACTGTGATGTGGTGCGCCGGAAACTGGCGGACCTCCATATCGATTACGAGCACGTCGTTGTGCCCGACATTCGCTCGATGCGCAAAGTGGTCCACGAAGTCTCAGGCCAATATTATGTTCCGGTCCTCAAGGATGGAGACGTCGTGTTGACGGAAACCGACGACATCCTCGATCACCTGGATAGGATGTACGGTCAAGAACGGATCACCGGCAGCTAGCGCCGGCGGCCTGCTGATCCCTCGGCAGCAGCAGCAAAGGAGACCACATGGAAGCATGGAGACGCATACTCGCCGATAGCATTGTCAAACCAAAGGACTTGGCGGACCGCCTCGGTGTCGACGCGAAAGAAATTGAAGCCATTGTGGGCGATTACCCAATGCGCATTACCCCAACGGTGATGGCGACGATCAAAGAAAAGGGCGATGCCATTTGGAGACAGGTGGTCCCGGACATCGCCGAGATGGACGACTTCGAAGCGGAAGACGATCCGCTCGAAGAAGACCTCATGAGCCCGGTCCCCCATCTTGTCCACCGCTATCCGGATCGTGTCCTGTTGATGGTGACGAACCAGTGCCCGATCTATTGCCGGTTCTGCACGAGAAAACGGCTGGTTGGGAAACCGGGATTCCTCAAGAAGGGCGAGCTCGACCAGGCCATCGCCTACCTGCGCCAACATACCGAAGTGCGCGACGTTATCCTCTCCGGCGGTGATCCCTTGCTCCTGCCGGATCATTTATTGGACCGGATCCTCAAGGCCCTGCGCACCATCCCGCATCTGGAACTGATCCGGCTCGGCTCCCGGGTGCCCGGCACGTTGCCGGAACGGATCACCCCGGAACTCTGCGCGATTGTGAAGAAGTACCACCCTATCTATATGAACCTGCATTTCAATCACCCCGATGAGCTGACGCCTGAAGTCAAAACGGCCTGCGGGATGTTAGCCGACGCCGGCGTGCCGCTCGGCGCACAAACCGTACTGCTCAAAGGCGTCAACGACGATCCTGACATCATGAAGCGATTGATGCATCAACTCCTGCTCGCTCGCATCAAGCCCTATTACCTCTACCAAGCGGACCTGACCAAGGGTACGAACCACTTCCGCACCACAGTCGAAACGGGGCTGAACATCATCAAGTCGTTACAGGGCCACACCAGCGGGATGGCGGTTCCGCACTTCGTGATCGATGCGCCGGGCGGGGGCGGCAAGATTCCCTTGCTTCCCGGCGACTACATGGTGCACATGGATGCCACAGGGGTCCTCTTGAAGAACTATGAGAACAAGGCATTCCACTATCCGCAACCGCAACAAGGATCGGCGCGTGAACTGCCGATGGTCAGCGCAGCGCCTGCACTGGGGTCGTGCAGTAACGGAGAGCACGACGACCTGTGAGCACCCGCACCGCGCAGGGCATTTTGCCCTACCAACAGATTAAACAGCTGATCTTGAGCGGCGCCATCCACGCCGACGTGCCGATCGAGGACCGGCAGATCCAGCCGGCCAGTCTCGATCTGCGTCTTGGACGCAAGGCCTATCGGTTGATCAGCAGCTTCCTGCCGGAGTTGTCCGAGATCACGAGCCGGCTCAACGTTCTGGACTTCTACCAGTCCGACCTCGTGATGTATGAGATGGACCTGACCGAGGGAGCTATCCTTGAAAAAGGCCACGTCTATCTAGTGCCGCTGCTGGAACGTGTGACGTTACCCAAGACCCTCCGGGCGCGGACCAATCCAAAAAGTACGACCGGACGGCTGGACGTCTTTACCCGTGTCGTAACGGATCTCAACACCGGATTCGATGAAATCCGGGCCGGCTATGCCGGCCCCCTCTATCTGGAAATCGTCCCACGCTCGTTCGCGATCAAGGTGAAAACCGGATACTCCCTCAATCAAATCCGCTTCGTACGCGGAGACGCCACCGTGTCGGACCGGTCGCTTCAGACCCTCCACACACGAGAGCCCTTGCTCTACCATAATCTCCCCACGAAGCACGCGCTGAGCACCCGCGATCTCCGTACGGATCGCGGACTGTTTCTCCGCATCGATCTGAAGGGAGACGACCGAGACGGCCAGCCGATCATCGGCTATCGGGCAAAGAAGAACAGTCACGTCATCGATCTCTCAAAGGTCGGCCACTACGCGGCGCTGGATTTTTGGGAACCCCTGTACCGCCACCGCCAAGACAGTCTTCTCTTGGAGCCGGAGGAGTTTTACATTCTCGCGTCGAAAGAACGGATACGGGTTCCCGCCGGCTACGCGGCCGAGATGGTCGCCTTCGAAGCAGCCTGTGGCGAGTTACGGACCCACTATGCCGGATTTTTCGACCCGGGATTTGGCTACGGCCGGGGCGAGCTGCACGGTACTCAAGTGGTGCTGGAGGTCCGCCCCCACGACGTGCCCTTCCTGATCCATGATGGACAAACATTTTTTAAGGTTGTATACGACAGGATGCTCGCACGCCCCAGTCAGCTCTATGGCACAGCCCTCGGGTCTTCGTATCAGCGCCAAGGGCTGACTCTGAGCAAACATTTTAAGGTCTAGCAGGATGCTGAAAATATCCGCCAGCTTTGTTCTCGCATCGCTCAGAGGCTCAACGTACGGAGCAGAGTACGATTTGCTTCTTCGCTCGCTGCGGCCGCGCTGAACGGCCATTTTGAATATCCTGCGAGTCGTCTTGCGCTATCACCATTCGCAAGATCATAGTGAATTTTGAAGACACACTGAGCGCTTCCGCATCCTGCTAGACACAGGCCTCCAGCAGGAAGAAGGCCGAGGTTCATGCTAGATAAGACTGGTGCGGAGATAAAGAACGTCGGGTCTTCGATGAGCCTCGACCTCAGCCTACTCTGTTCGCTCAGTATTCTGACGTTTCACGAACGACGAGGAACCAGCTGACCATGCCGCCAGAACCGACCAACGAGCCGGAGCGCCGAGAGCCGGAGGAAGACTCCGGGGGCGACAACCAGATGCGTGTCGCCGGGATGATCGTGGGCACCGCCCTCATTTTCATCGGCTTCCTCGACGTGTTTCTCTCGATCAGCGGGGGATTCGAGATCGACGTTATTCCGTTCTTGATTTATTTCGGTGGAGTCGCCGTGTGGGCGAATGCGGTGGTCGAAAACTTGACCCTCCGCTACAGCGTCATCGCCGGCGCCCTCGTGCTCGCAGCCGTCTTCTTCCATTATGGGGAAGTCCTCTTCTGGCACAAGCAAGTGCTGTTTTGGTCCACCGTGGTTGTCGTCATGTATTTCATGTTCAACGAACCAAAGAGACCCACCTAGCGGGAGCCCGGTTTATCTGGTTGATCTGGTTTGTTTTGTTGATCTGGTTCATCTGGTTAGTCCGATTCAACCAAATAAACAAGACAAACCAATAACGGCCGATGTGTCATGGCGATGCCGATTTCCGTCATCATCCCCACGCTGAACGAAGAACGGACAATCATGGCCACACTCTCACACACCGCTGCGCTCGGCTTCGATGAACTCATCGTGGTGGATGGAGGAAGCACCGATGAGACTCCCGCTCTCGTCGAATCATACAGACTCAGCACCCAGTCCTCATCGCTCAGTCCTGTACAATGGGTGACCGCTCCCTGCGGACGCGCCCGGCAGATGAACGAAGGCGCAAAAGCCAGCCGCGGAGAAATTTTATTGTTCCTCCATGCCGACACGCAGCTTCCAGCCAATGCCAAGTCGATAATTACTACGACACTGGCCGATCAACGAATGATAGGTGGACGGTTCGATGTCCGATTCGATCCCCCATCGATGTGGGGAACTATCATCAGCAGGATGATGAACTGGCGATCGAGACTAAGCGGCCTCGCCACCGGCGATCAGGCCCTATTCGTACGTCGCCCTATCTTCGAACAGATGGGAGGCTTCGCCGACATGCCGTTGATGGAGGATATCGATTTCTCCCGCAGGCTCAAGCAAGCGGGAGCGACTGCGGCCCTGACCGCAACCGTGACCACCTCTTTTCGTCGTTGGGAACAGCAAGGACCGTTGCGGACGATCCTCTTGATGTGGACGTTACGATTCATGTATTGGATCGGCGTAAGCCCTCATACACTGAGCCTGTGGTATGGATCGGTGCGATAACTCATGAAGCAGCCTTCCTCTCCATCCCCTCACCCAGCCGCACTGGTGATCTTCGCCAAGGCTCCGATCCCTGGCGAGGTGAAGACTCGGCTCTGTCCGCCGCTCACGCCTGACGAGGCGGCCACCCTGCACGGCAGCTTCGTGCTCGATATGCTGGAACGGACCAAACTTGCTGTCGCAACACTTCAACTCCCGTTTCATCGGTACTTGGCCTGTGCTCCTTCCTCTGAGCTCGTGTTCTTCAAAATTATGGAAGAACGACAGGGCGTCCGTCTCTTGGATCAAATAGGAGAGAATCTGGGCCAGCGGATGCACCGCACCTTTATCGACTTGTTCGCCAAAGGCTACAAGCAGGTGATCATCGTGGGAACCGATGTCCCGACCTTGCCTCTGCCGGTGTATCAAGAGGCATTCGCGATGCTGGGCCGCTCGGACGTCGTCTTGGGGCCGGCCCTGGATGGCGGCTACTATCTCATCGGCCTCACGAAGCCGACAGAACAACTCTTTACTGGAGTGCCATGGTCCACCGATCAAGTCCTCGCCGTCACACAACGGAACGCCATGACATTGGGTTTGTCTGTCGGACTGACCATCGCTTGGCGCGATGTGGATACCATTGCAGACTTGCAATCGCTCATCACGGAGTGCCAAGAAGACAATAAGAAGCCCAAACAAAACCGCACTTTCTCTATACGAACAGCCGGCGCATTACAGCTGCTCGCGACCAGACTCAAAACTCGATAAGATAGCAGGCGGCCACACCAGCCACGGGAGGGGTCAACAATGACAGAGCGAGTGGCGCTCATCACAGGCGGAGCCAAGGGCATCGGACGAGGAATCGCCCTCGACCTGGCGGCACAGCAGTGGTCGGTCGCCATCTGCTATCGCACGAGCGAAGCGGAAGCCGCTACCACAGCCAATGCCATCACCAATCGTGGAGGTCGTGCGCTCTCGATTCGCTGTGACGTATCGGACCCGCAGGCCGCCAAAGGCCTCGTCACCCAAGTTGAACAGCAGTGGGGACGGATCGATGCACTCATCAACGGCGCCGGCCCCTATCATCGTGTGAGCCTGTTCGAAGAAACAGTCGAGGGCTGGAACGAGATGTTCGACGGTAACCTCCATCCCATTTTCTATCTCGCCAAAGCTGTCGCACCGGGAATGAAGGCCCGCAAATCAGGACGCATCATCAGCTTCAGCATGGCCAACGCCGATCAAATGATATCCCAGCCGGACGTCACGGCCCATTACATCGCCAAGGCCGGCGTCTTGATTCTGACTCGCACGCTCGCCAAACTGCTGGCGCCCCACGGCATTACCGTCAATGCGATCTCACCCGGTTTTATCGATTCAGGTAGCGCGCCGCCGGAAGAACTCGCCGGCATGACTAAACGCATCCCCGCCGGCTACATCGGAACGGTAGACGATACCGTGGCTGCCGTACGCTATCTCCTCAGCGACGAAGCGCGCTACGTGAATGGAGCGAATATTCAGATCAGCGGGGCGTGGGGGGTGTGAAGGGTGGCCTGAGTGCCCTTCTTGCTCGCAGAACGCGCGCATTCAGAAAGTGCTCGTTCGATGCGCGCAGTCAAAGGGCACTTCAGGCCACCCTCTGGATGGAATAAGGAGAAGCGACGAAGAGAAAGACTTCAAGGAGGCATCATGAAAACAGAACAGGAACGGACTGCACATGATCGGTTTGTCCAGGCCTTACAGCATGAACATCTCACCTGTCCCAAGCCTGGATGCGGCGGACCGATGGATGTCACCGACCACACTCCCCATCTCGCCCGCATCAAGATTTACGAAGCCGAATGCAAACAGTGTCATACGAAGGAACAGATTACCGGCAAAGAACAGCCGACCCCACCGTGGGACGTCGCCTCGATCACGATGATGGCTGAAGTGCATCTCCTCCACGATCAACCCACTTGCCCTTTCGACGACACCCCCATCACCTTTACCTCCATGCCGAACCCCAGGCGCAAAGCCCGCTATCGCCTCTCTTGCTTCTACTGTGGCCGGCACGCGGAATTGAATTGGCCGCCAGCGGAAGCAAAGCGATGAGGAACGGCACCCATGCTGGTTCTTTGCTCCCGGAGCGCGCGCCCTCAGAAGGGCCTCGCTCGACGGCCGCACTTAGACCAACATGGGTGCCCTTCCAAGAGAGGGAAAGCAAGCGAGCTTGGAAGGACTATTCGAATGACAAAACTACGACCTTTACCTCGCGCAATCGGGGATCAACCAAGTTACCTGTGAAGAGATAGATGAACGAGCTTCTGCCATCAGCTACGCGGTCATTGCGTAGCTTGTAACTGCAGTATTTCCTGCAGCTTTGGACAGAGCCGATGATGGAGGGTAAGGTCTAGCAATGACCCCATCTTTGTACGCTCGTGGAGTTAGGCATAGTCGCCAACACTAGCGTCTTGCCTTGGATATCTGCTCTCTTGAAAATTCCACACACTTTTCACCCCACTGCATTGCAGACGCCACCCCTTGCCTCTGAGCTTCGTCGAGACGTGCGTACGTTTCTTTAATTGTTTCATCGGCCCTTGCAAGTGTTTGGTCTAATTTCCGTTGGATTTCGGGCGAAATCGGTTTGGTTCGCACTTCGAGAATTCTGAGTTGCTCCTCGATGGCGGCCTGCTCGATACGAGCCTTTTCTCGTTCACTTACGGCCAGTGCAGCGTCGGCTTGACGCTGCACTAGATAAACTAGGTATACCTTGACGCGTCTCTCCACCTCTTTTTGTATTGCAGCAGGTTGAGCGGACCAAAAACCAATAGGATCCCACCACGCCCCGAACCTTTGGGCCCAACCTCGAGGATTGCAGTCTTGGTCTAGATCAGTAGCAGCGGCCATTGACAAGAAACTGATGCTCGCGAATGCAATGAATACACCGATGCCGAGGCGGACGATTTTCATGGTGCGTACGTATCTCACCGCCACACAAGCTGAAACACGAGCACTCATGTGGGCCTCATGTCGGCTTGAATATCATCAGGTTCTTTTCGACAAGAAAACTGAAGAACTGCGCATCGTTCTCGGCGTGCTCAAGAACAAACTGTGCGGCTGATTTCCTTGTAGCTCGGAATATCATGGGCGTAACGATGAATAGAAGCAGCAACCCAATCCACCATCGGTAAAAAATAGACACGGAGATGAACACAGGGAGAGATAGCATCCAGACCTACGACCAGAAGAAATGCGCGTACCGGTACCGCTTAGGTAAGTACTCGACAAGGCGGAGAGCATCGGAATTCGAAACGCCTGCCAGGATTTTGCCCTCCGAGCGGAGCCTCTTGTATTCAGTGTAAGTCATCACCGGAATTTGCGACTGAGCTATGCTATGAGGGGCCTAAACGTTCGCGTTGAGCGTCGCGCCTGTTCATGGCGCGTCCGACCTCGAACGCGGTTAGATGGCGCCCTACCTAGGACGCACGTAAAGCTAGCCTGAATTTTGGCAACTACCACAAGCCTCGCTGCCAGCTTGTCCAGTTCCGGAGCAGGCCGGACATTCCTTCCAGTCGTTAACGTTAAGGGCACTACCCCACACACCTTTACACCGTTTCCCCATCGTATTTGTTTGGGCAACGCTCGTTGATAGAGCTCATGCCTTGAGAATACCGACCACACTGCGTACAGACGGCAACAGGCTTGTTTTGCTTTTGAGTCACGTATGCAACCTAATTATGCGATGGAACTGCATTAAGAACCTCCGTGGGGGTCGTTGTTTGACTTGGGGCCCTGAGATTTCCTGCTGCTTTGAAGCATGTTGATGTCGGATGCAAGTTCAGAGAAACATTACGCCGCGAATTCTACGCGAACTGTGCGCCCAAGCCGCGCTTCAAGCGTGATCAGCATTTCAAGGCTGAACTTGTCCCATTTGCCACGCACGAGGTCGGAGACTCTAGATTGCGCAATGCCGAGGCGCTTGGCTGCATCAGATTGCGTGAGCTTGTGCTTCTCGATGTAGAGGCGAAGATCGCTCATCAAATTCGCCCGCATTTGGAGCACCGTGGCCTCGGCCGGATCGAAGCCAAGGTCAACAAACACATTGCCGCTGGACTTCGTCATTTTCTTTTTCATGATCGGTCTCCGATCTGTCGGTAACGTGTCCGCACCAACTCGATGTCTTCTCTTTTGGTCTTCTGTGTCTTCTTCTGAAACGCATGCAGCACGTAAATCGCTTCCGCGAATTTGGCAACATAGAGTACACGCCATTCTCCTAGGACGTGTATCCGAATCTCTCGAACACCGGCACCCACCTCTTTCATGGGCTTCCAGTCCGAGGGAGCCAGGCCGCGCTGCGCGAATCCTAACTCGAACCCGGCCGCACGCCGGGCTTCAGCCGGAAACTCTTTCAAGTCTTCGAGGCTGGAGCCGACAAACTCCAGGCGTTTCATGCCTGAATTATATAAGTTTCTTGATTGACTATCAATGTTTCTAGATAGGGCTCAATGGCGGCGGAGAAGGAAAGCACGCTGTCGGGGCATCGATTGACCTTGCACCTCGCGATTTCGCTGTT
>Ga0315281_10006944_pt1 | contig 16025 bp, 13 predicted proteins | sample YL17G07_0_MG_FD_204540 | JGI IMG/M metagenome (GOLD analysis project Ga0315281, IMG submission 204540) | Sediment microbial communities from Yellowstone Lake, YNP, Wyoming, USA - YL17G07_0 | ecosystem: Environmental > Aquatic > Freshwater > Lake > Sediment | place: USA: Wyoming | collected... | reverse complement strand
CGGAGCTCATCTGAAATAAACCGGGGGGCGCTTGCTCTCCGGTTCTTTTGCTTCAAAGAGGCCGGACGAATGTGAAAGGGTTATTATAATCAGGAAGATTAGGCCGGATTAATTCGGAAAACAACAGCTCTCCTGATGAGTATCCAAAAGATGATATTGAAAAGGAAGTCATAGAAAAAGGCAAAGAGAAGTTTGTGCTTGAAGGTGAATATATCCGGGGTATCTACCCATATATAGGGCGCGCAAATTTCATGGGTAGAAACTGCCTTGGCTGTCACAATGCAAGAGAAGGAACAGTCATCGGCGCCGTAAGCATAAAAATGCCTTTAAGCGAGTTGCTGGCCAAGTCCAGATCAGTGAAGACTTTTCTTTTCGTGGTTGGGGGCGCAGGAATACTTTTGTTGAGTGCGGTTGTGGTGATAATGGTCAGAGCGACGCTTATGCCGTTATCGGTATTAACCAAAAAAGCGGAAGATATAGCCGGTGGAAACCTCGAAATAACCATAGACCATGAGGGCAAAGATGAAATCGGTCAACTTGCCGGCGCGCTCAATTCGATGGTAACGAAGTTAAAAGAGGTAGTGACGGAGGTGAAGGCCGCAATCGACAATGTGGCCTCAGGCAGCCAGCAGCTTTCGTCCGGCGCGGAGCAGCTTTCGCAAGGGACGACCGAGCAGGCGGCGAACGCGGAAGAGGCCTCATCGTCGGTTGAGGAAATGAACGCCACGATCAAACAGAACGCGGACAACGCGTCACAGACCGAAAAGATCGCGCTCAAATCCGCCACTGACGCCATGGAGAGCGGCAAGGCGGTGAGCGAGACCGTGAGCGCCATGAAGGACATCGCGAAGAAGATCTCGATCATCGAAGAGATCGCACGCCAGACCAATCTGCTGGCCCTGAACGCGGCGATCGAGGCTGCCCGGGCAGGCGAGCACGGCAAGGGTTTTGCCGTAGTAGCCGCGGAAGTGCGGAAGCTCGCGGAGCGGAGCCAGACCGCGGCAGGAGAGATCGGCCAGCTGTCGGCTTCGAGCGTCGAAGTTGCCGATAAAGCCGGCCAAATGCTGGCCAAGCTCGTGCCGGATATCCACAAGACGTCGGAACTCGTTCAGGAGATCAGCGCGGCCTCGAAGGAGCAGACCATGGGTGCGGACCAGATCAACTCGGCGATCCAGCAGCTCAATCAGGTGATCCAGCAGAACGCGGGCGCGGCGGAAGAAATGTCCTCAACTGCCGAGGAGCTCTCGTCCCAGGCCGAGCAGCTACAGAGCACGATCTCGTTCTTTAAGGTCGATGGGGCAGACAGGCCGGCGACTGCCGGGATGGGGGCCGTGGTAAAAAAACAAAGCAAGCCAAGTCACCTGGTCCATGTTGCCCATATTCACCCGGCAGCGAAACCGGCCGCGACCGGGGCGTTTGCAACGCATAAAGGTGTTGCCCTGGACCTGAACACTGAGGGGCCCGGCAGGGGAAACGGCGACAGCAGGGACGCGGAGTTCGAGCGGTTTTAGTCCCCCTGCAGGATGCACGATCCACGGTGAAAAGCTTGTTCCCCGTGCCTCCTGCATCAGCATGGATCATGAATCAGCCAACGTACGGAGGTTGCAATGAGTACAGCAGGGACCATGCAAACAACGCAGTATCTGACGTTTAAACTCGACCACGAGATCTTCGCCCTCGAAATCACAAAAGTGCGCGAGGTGCTCGACTTCACGGCCATCACCAAGGTGCCCCGGACGCCGCCGTTCATGCGGGGTGTGATCAATCTCCGGGGCAGCGTGGTGCCCGTGGTGGATCTGCGGCTCAAGTTCGGCATGAGCAGGACGGAGCAGACGTTGAACACCTGCATCATCATCACCGAGGTGATGGTGGACAACGAGACGACCATTCTCGGCGCCCTCGCCGATTCGGTGCAGGAGGTGCTTGACCTCGGTGCGGAGCACATCGTCCCCGCGCCGAAGATCGGGACGAAACTTAACACGGAGTTCATCAAGGGGATGGGCAAGCAGAATAACCGGTTCGTCATTATCCTGGACAGCGACAAGATATTCTCCGTGGGCGAACTTGCGCAGGTGCGGGTTGAGACTCCGGCAGGCGCCCGGCAATAATCTGTAATCACGGTTTGACCTCTGATGAGTATGAGAGGGACCGGCATGGGCTTGTGAACAAGCGCCGTGCCCGGTCCCTGTCCACTCTTTTCTGATTCCTGAAAGTAATCATACCATGGGCGAGAGCCGGACATACAACGAAGGCATTAAAGCGCTGTCCAACAGGGATTTTGACCGCCTGAGCCAGTTCATCAGCGAACATTGCGGCATCAAGATGCCGCCGGCGAAGAAGACCTTGCTTGAGTCGCGGCTCCAGAAACGGCTCAGGACGCTCCGCACGCAGTCATTCCGTGAATACTGCGATTATTTGTTCGAGGACCCGGACGGGATATGCGAGATCGTGCACATGATCGACGCCGTGACCACGAACAAGACGGATTTTTTTCGGGAGCCGGCGCATTATTCTTTTCTCAGTGAGACCGTTCTGTCGGAGTTTGACCATCATCAGCGAGCAATGGGCGCTCAGCGGTTTGCGGTCTGGAGCGCGGGATGTTCCTCAGGGGAGGAACCATATACGCTCGCCATCGTGCTGAGCGAATTTGCCGAGCGAAATCCCGGCTTTCAGTTCACGATCATGGCCACGGACATTTCCACGAAGGTCCTGGACAAGGCGCGAAACGGCATCTATGATGAGAGCCAGATCGCGATGATCCCATACGCGCTGAAACAAAAATATTTCACGCGGAGCAAGGATCGGGACAAAAAACTCGTGCGGGTCGCGCCCGCGTTGCGCTCGAGCGTCCGGTTCCAGCGCCTTAATCTCATGGACCAGCTCTTTCCAGCGCCCGGGGCGTCACTGGATGCCGTCTTTTGCAGGAACGTGATGATCTATTTCGAGCGGGACACGCAAAGCAAGCTCCTCGGAAGATTTTGCCGTTGTCTGAAAAGGGGCGGATATCTTTTTCTGGGGCATTCGGAAATGGCGCACGGATTCGACCTTCCGCTCATCCGGATCGCGTCCGCCATTTACAGGAAGATGCCGTGAATCGATTTTAAGCCGGGCGAGATGTATTTCGTGAAACAGTCCGCTCTGCATGTCCTGGCCGGCGACGGACTCTCTCTGATGGTATCCCGCGTCGGCGGCACGCGCGGCCGCAAGATATTTATACGGATACCGGCGATGTATTTCTGAAGAGGCTGATGAAAGTGAACGCCCCGGACATCAAATGGCAACAAGCCGGCGAGGAGTGAGTGACGAGGGTGAGTAACAGGGGGCGAGTGGCAAGTAGCAAAGAGTAAGAGGATTAATACGAATGCCAAAGAAAACCCGCGTTCTGATCGTTGACGATTCCGCTGTGGTCCGCCAAACCCTCCAGGAGGTCTTTTCTTCCGACCCGGAGATCGAAGTGATGGCCACGGCCTCCGACCCCTTTATTGCCGCGGAGAAGATCCTGCGAGAGGCGCCCGATGTCATCATGCTCGATGTTGAAATGCCGCGCATGGATGGTGTGACGTTCCTGCGGAAGATCATGACGCAGCATCCGATACCGGTGGTAATCTGTTCGAGCTTGACGGAATCTGGCGCGGAAACGGCGCTCAAGGCGCTCGAATATGGGGCTGTCGAGATCATCCAGAAGCCGCGGATCGGGACCCGACAGTTTCTTGAGGAAGCCAGGGTGCGCATCTGCGATGCCGTCAGGGCGGCGGCCATAGCGAAGCCGAAGCGCATAGACGAGGCGATCCGGCCCCCGGCCCCGAAGTTTTCCGCCGATGTGATTCTGGGAAAGCCCATATCCCATGCCATGGCAGCGACCACGGAGAAGGTCGTCGTGGTCGGCGCGTCCACGGGGGGCACCGAAGCCTTGAGCAAATTTCTCCAGGCAATGCCGCTCGACGCGCCCGGCATCGTCATCGTCCAGCACATGCCCGAACACTTTACCAGGGCATTCGCCACGAGGCTTGATGGCATCTGCCGGATCTCGGTTAAGGAGGCGGAGGGCAACGATACGGTCATCCGGGGCCGGGCGCTTATCGCGCCGGGGAACCACCACCTGTTGCTCAAGCGGAGCGGGGCGCGTTATTACGTGGAGATCAAGGATGGGCCCCTGGTCTCCCGCCACCGGCCGTCCGTCGATGTCCTGTTCCGATCTGCCGCGCGGTATGCGGGCAGAAACACGATCGGCGTGATCATGACCGGCATGGGAGATGACGGGGCACACGGCATGCTCGAAATGAAGGACGCGGGGGCGTTCAACATAGCCCAGGACGAGGAATCGTGCGTGGTATTCGGTATGCCGAAAAAGGCCATTGAGCTGAATGCGGTCGACCGGGTGCTTCCCTTGAGCGCCATCCCGGCCGCAGTGTTACAGGCTTACAATTATACTTAGTGTCGCCGGGCCACGCTCATGCCGCCAGTCCCATGCAAGTCGCCGGATGCAGGAGCGCTTGCTTCTCCGAGAAGAGAAGGATGACGCTGATCCCGGTCCCTGCATTCTCCGGATATAATCGGCTTTTTCGGCTGATCCATCTTCAACATTCAACAGCCCATTCGAGAGCACGCCTGTTTGTTTTCCGTTCGACAACCGATAACCGCTGACAACCGCCAGGCTTCGGTCATACCCTCTACCCGTGAAATATATTGACAGCACAGGACCAGTACTTTATTATAATCATAACCTTTACTTACGAGGAGGTTTTCATGGGAGCTGTAGAGATAAAACCCGGTATTTACTGGGTGGGAGCTATAGACTGGGCGGTGCGGGATTTTCACGGCTATGTAACGCCTCACGGCACATCGTACAACAACTATCTCATCCTCGACAAGCAGGTGACGCTTGTCGATACGGTGAAGCACGACTTTTACGAATATACTCTCGACAACATTCGCGGTCTCGTGGATCCCTCCACAATCCAGAACATCGTGATCAATCACATCGAGAACGACCACATGTCGAGCATCGACCGGATCATGGAACTCGCGCCGCAGGCCCTGATCCACATCACCGCGCGCGGTAAAAAAGGACTTGACCGGTTCTTCGACACCTCGAAATGGCGGTTCAGGATCGTCAAGACCGGCGACACGCTCAACACGGGCGCCAAGACCATCACCTTCCTCGAAACGCCGATGCTCCACTGGCCGGATTCGATGATGAGCTATGTGAAGGCAGACAAGCTTCTTATCAGTCAGGACGCCTTTGGGCAGCATCTTGCCTCGTCCGCGCGGTTCGACGACGATTTCTGCGACCAGTATTCGGTCACGGCGCTCGAGCACGCGGTGCGGGACTACTATGCGAACATCCTGATGCCGTTCGGCGCCCTCATCAAGAGCAAGCTCGCCGAGGTCCGGAAGCTGGGCCTCGCCATAGACATGATCGCGCCGGACCACGGCATCATCTGGAGAAAGGACCCCGGCAAGATCCTCCAGATGTATCTCGATATGGCGGACGACAAAGCGGACCTCCGCGTCGTGATCGTCTACGATACCATGTGGCACAGCACCGAACGCATGACCATCCCGCTTATGGAGGGGGTCAAATCCGCGGGCGTCGACGTGGAGGTGATCAAGCTCCGCTCCACCCCTATGAGCATGGCGATCAAAAGTATCTGGGAATCACGGGCCATGTTGGTGGGCACGCCGACACTCAACAATATCATGTTTCCGTCCATTGCCGAATTCCTGACGCACCTCAGGGGGCTCCGCCCCGGGAACCGGCTTGCCGGGGCTTTCGGGAGCTTTGGCTGGGGCGGCGGCGCGGTGAAAGAGGCATACGATGCCTTTAAAAATATGGGACTGGAGGCGGTCGAGCCCGGCGTCGAGGTCCTTTACCGGCCGGGTCCCGAGGATGATAAAAAATGTTTTGAGTTCGGAAAACAGTTCGCGGAAAAAACGATCGAGTACCACAAGAAGTTCAACGGAAATCAGCCGGTCCAGTGTAAACCATAAAGGAACAACGAACAACGAACAACGAACAACGAACAACGAACAACCAATAATCAAGCGCCAATAATCAAACGCCAGGCTTCAGACTGTTTGCTCATTGAGATTTGAAAATTCCCTGTTCTGAGGAGGTTATCATGTGGAGATGCACGGTATGCGGTTATATTTATGATGAAGCGAAAGAGGGGAAAAAGTTTGAAGACCTTCCCGATGACTGGGCTTGCCCGGTATGCAATGCGCCGAAGGACGCATTTGTAAGGATGTAAGTCCGGCATCGTTTTCCGGCAAAAAGGCGGCCATGGCTTGAACAGGGCCTCCTTTATTCATTTGACAGGCGCCATCGTCCATTCTATACTTTGCCGAGCAGAAAATGTTTCTCCGATGAAGCAGAGAGGTCGCATGCCCGAAAAAAAGAACAGGAGCGTTAAAAACTGGCCTGAGGACGAGCGGCCCCGCGAGCGGCTCATCGCCCACGGCCCGTCAACGCTCTCGGAAGCACAGCTCCTTGCCATCATCATCCGGAACGGCAGGGCGGGGCGAAGCGCGGTAGACGTGGGGCGTGACCTCCTGACGCGCTTTGAAAGCCTCGCGGGCATCGAGCAGGCCGGTGTCAGGGAACTCTGTGAGGTGGACGGCATTGGCCGGGCCAAGGCAGCGGAGATCAAGGCGGCGATCGAGCTCGGAAGACGGCACCAGAAACCGAGCCTTGCGGGCGCGTCATTTTGCTCAAGCAGCGACGTTGCCGCATACTACCGCCCGAGGATGAAGGACCTGATGAAAGAGATCTTCCGCTGCGCGTTGCTCGATACCAGGAACAAGATCATCCGCGAAGAGGTTATTTCGGTCGGCAGCCTGTCCGCATCCATCGTCCATCCGCGCGACACCTTCAAGGCGGCGGTCCGCGAATCGGCGGCGGCAGTGATCTTCATCCACAATCATCCGAGCGGCGATATCAAACCGAGCCAGGAGGACATCCTGCTTACCCGGCGGCTCGTCCAGGCGGGCGAAGTGCTCGGCATCCAGGTGCTCGACCATATCATCATCGGCGACGGAGGCCATTTCAGCTTTAGAGACAACGGCATGATTGCACCTGCGCTGCAATGACATTCTTGTCGGGCGCATAGAATCCTTGCCGATATTCCACACACCGAAAGTGATGGGAGCAATGCAAAATAAGGTCATAATAGTAATCATCATAACGACGATCTCAGCTCTGCTGCTATTGATTGCCGCCCTGTTTTTTACGAGTGTCATCCGGAGGGTATACAAGAAACGGAAATACGGGAAGCTTGACCATTTAAGAAAGGTCTTTGATAAAAAAATCCGAGAGTCGCTTGAATCCGGCGCCATGCCGGGAATGCGGAGTGAGTTCATCGCGCCTCCGAGATCAGATGCATGGCAGGCGATCGAGGATGTGCTCCTGAGCCTGATCGACGAGGAACGATACCGGGATGCGGTGTATAAACTGTTCTTCACGCTCGGCTATGTTTCGTTTTACGAAAAGCGGCTCCAGAGCAGAAATGTTCAGGTGCGCACGCTGAGCGTTGATATGCTCGGCAGGATGAAAGGCGAGGCCTCGGTCCCGAAACTGAGCGCTCTCCTCGACGAAAAGAATTCGGAGCTCGTTTCGACTGTCATTCGGTCGCTGAGTAAAATAGGAGGACAAGCGGCATTGCAGGCTATCGTCGAGCGATTGCCTATCATCCTTGACTGGTCGATCGTGACGCGCAAGGCAATGGGAATGGCCCTGCAGCCTTTTGGCGCGGAGGCAATCCCCTATCTGGTCGAGCAAAAGTCGGGACGGGACAGTCTCTGGATCATGTCGTGCATACTGGATATTCTTTCCCGATTACCCGCCGATCCACGATCGGTCCATCTGGCCGCCGAGTATCTTTCGAGCATGAATGCCGAAGTGAGGAGCAAGGCGCTCAAGGTGGTGGGCCGGGCTGAAAATGTCCCTGCGGGCCATAATTTGCCTCAGCTGGTCCTTCCCCTGCTGCAAGATCCGGTGTGGTTTGTCAGGCTGCAGGCAATACGGGCTCTCAGAGCGCTGGGGTATGAAGCGTTCGCGCCATCGGTAGAAAAACTTATTTTTGACGAAAACTGGCAGGTCCGAAATGAAGCGGCGCAGGCCTTGATCGGTCTCGGCGAGCGTTCTCTCGACATATTTCTCGACATCCTTGCGGGCGCCGACCGGTATGCGAAAGACAGCCTTTGCGAGGAGATAGAGAAGACGAATTTCTCGGGACGACTCATCCAAAACCTCAAAGCAAGCGACAGGGGTCTCCAAAAAAAATCACGCAGGGTCCTTGAAATCATGCATTCTCTCGGATTTTCAACACCGCTCAGTGAACAGCTGGAACAGGAAGGCGACGAAACGGAAAAAGAGCTCATCCGCGGTATGATGAAAACGGTGCCTGGCTTATGAAGAAAATACTCATCATAACGATTATCGGATTCAATTATTGCGTCGGGATTTATTTCGGAGTCATGAATACGATTTACTCGGTCCTTCTGGCCCTTGCCCTTTTTGTAATATTCAGGCACCTTCGCCGTATTAAATATTCCCCGTACAAAGAATTAAACATCTCTCAGGAGACCCCGCCCGTCACGATCCTGATTGCCATGCATAATGAGGAAAGGGTCGTTCTCCGGAGCATTCGGTCCGCGCTTGCCGCTGAATACCCTTTTTTCGAGGTGCTCATCATCAACGACGGGTCGACAGACGGGACGTTGCAAAAAGTGATCGACACGTTCGGTCTTAAAAAGATTGATCGCGTCTACCGGACGTTTCTCAAGACGGAACCCGTAAAGGGTTTTTACTATAATTTGAAAACACCGAATCTCCTCGTGATCGACAAGGAGCAGGGCGGCAAGGCCGATGCGCTGAACTGCGGGATAAATGTTTCACGGTCGCCGTATTTTTGTTCACTCGACGCGGATTCGCTTCTTGAAAAAGACGCCCTCATACGGGTCATGACCCCCCTCCTTGACAGCGGCGTGCCTGTAATCGCGAGCGGCGGGGTCGTGCGCATTATCAACGGCCTGCGGCTCACCGACGAGATCGCCATCGAGGAAATCGATCTCCCTGACAATACGCTGCTCCTGTTTCAGATCGTGGAGTACATCCGGGGGTTTCTCTTCGGCAGGGTGGGCTGGGACGCCCTGCGTTCACTGCTTATTCTTTCCGGGACCTTTTCGCTCTTTCAAAAAGCCAGCGTGGTGGCGGCGGGGGGCTTCATGGTGGGCAACGTAGCGGAAGACATGGATATGATCGTCCGGCTTCACCGCCATATGCTGAAAAAGAAAAAACCATACCGGATACGCTTTGTATCCGATCCTATCTGCTGGACCGAGGCGCCGGATGATTTTAAAATGCTCGGCAGACAACGGAGAAGGTGGCACCTCGGCCTGATCCAGACTATTTTCCAAAACAGAGAGATGATGCTCAATCCTCGCTTCGGTAGAATCGGCATGGCGGTCCTGCCCTACTATGTTATTTTCGAGATACTGGGCCCGGTGATCGAAGTGCTGGGATATGTCTTTGTCATTATTTCCTTTTTCATGGGGATCCTGAGTTTTGATTTTCTCCTGCTTTTCCTGACGCTGGCGATATTCTATGGAGTGTTCCTCTCGACCGCCAGCATCTTTCTCGAAGAATTGACCTTCAAGCGGTATCCGAAATGGAGCCACCTGTTCAAACTGCTCCTCTTCGGAGTGCTTGAAAATTTCGGTTATCGGCAGATCAATTCTTTCTGGAGGTTCGAAGCGCTCATCCAGTACTTCATGGGGATGCGAAAGTGGGAGCACGTCCACAAAAAAGGAACAGAACAAACACCACCGGCCGCGCCCGCCGGCGCTTGATGAAGCGCGGAAAGCATAGCTATCGGCGCGATCACGCCGGAAACAGGGTGGGTAAAGCAGTAAGCCGATTAAAAGAGGAAGGGTTGATGGAATGATGATTCTTCTTGCATTGAGTCTTGTCGCCGCGATAGCTGATGGCGACACGGCGATGACGAGGGGTGATTATGCCGCCGCCGCACAGTACTATCGCGCGGAGGCTGATGCCGACCCGCAGTCGAATGAAGCAAAGTTCGGGCTTGCGAGAGCGCTCTCGTATTCGGATCACCGTGATGAAGCAATACGGCTTTATACGGAGCTGCTGACGATGCGACCCGACAATTCCGACCTGCTTCTGGCGCGGGGGATGATATATGCGTGGGATGGCCGCTGGAATGAAGCCGAGGCGGACATAACAGCGGTGACGACACGGTTCCCGGACTACGGTGATGCCTGGACTGCTCTTGGGGACGTGTATCTCTGGAGCGACCGGCCCGGCGATGCCGCGAAGGCGTACGGAAAATGGATAGCGGCGGATCCCGACAACCCCCGCGCATACATTGCACGCGCACGGGCCCATCGGTCAGCGGGCGACTACGATGCGTCCCGCGCCGACTTTGAAGCGGCCCGCGCACACGGCGGGGCGGTCTCCGAGATAGATCGGTATCTTGCTTCCCTGCAACAGCGCAGACAGACGCCGGAAGCAGAAACGCCTGACACCTACAAATGGCTCGCGAACCTGTCATACGGCATAAGCGAATTTTCGCCGGTCCGAGGCACTTGGCGCTATTACAGCGCCGCGGTCCGTCATTACTGGCAGCCGGCCTCGCTCGGTTTTGAATATCTCGATTCCCGGCGGTTTGGATCCGACGATTATGCCTTGGCGCTTGATGCCTACGCGGACCTCTGGCCACGAGCATATGCGAATGTGCGGTGCCAATATTCACCGAGGGGCATCCTCTTCCCGGATGATTCCTATCGCGTTGAAATATTTCAGGGGGTCGGTAAAGCATGGGAGCTTTCCGGCAGCTATGACCACATGGATTTCGGGAATGGCAACGTCGATATGTACGGTCTTGGTCTTGGGAAATACACAGGCAACTGGTATTTCCGATGGCGGACCCTCTTTGTCCCATCAGCCGCCGAACTCAGCATTTCTCATCACGCTCTCGCCCGGTATTACTTTGCCGGAAATGGAGATGATTATATCGAAATGAACGGCGGATTCGGCCAGGGCGGTGAATTCCTCGCGGGAACGGAGATCGTAAAAACAACAAGGAGTAAATCGTATGGCGCGGCATTCCAAAAATATATTAATCCACGATGGGGGTTCAAAATATCGGCGGGTTACAGCGACGACAATATCTATCCCTATATGGAACGAAGTATTTCGGCCAATATTTTAATGCGTTTGTGATGAGAGCGCCGCAGCCGCCTGCCGGATGGGCGGATGAGGACCCGATGCGGAATGAAGGCCGGTATTGGTCCGATGAACAATCACGGGAACATATAACGTAAACCGGTTTTTTTTGATAAGGAAGGGGTTCATAGCATGAACAATGCTATCCGGACAGAACCTGAACATTCATTTCTCGATACGTTGAAAAATTGCGCTGCTCTGTTTGTAAGTCTTTCACCGGCGTTATTGACCGCGTTCCTTGCGGTGCGCATGATGGAATTTATCGCCATTTCCCTGACCAATAATCTTCCGGAGGATATACGGAACGTTATTGCACAGGCGCTCCTGTTCGATGTTGTAGCCTTTTTGAAAATACTTCCATTCCTGTTTGTTCCATTTCTTATCGTTTGCTTTGTCACAAGAACGACGAACTCCCGCTACCGGACATATGGGGTCGGTGGATCGATTGTCATCATCATGTATGCGGTATTGATTAAATACTTTGCCACGGCGGCGATTCCCCTCGGCGCTGATTTATTCGGATATTCCATGAAAGAAATAAAAACAACCATCAGCGGCGGTCTTACGATTGATTCACTTTCAATATTCCTGTTTGTCATACCCGTAGCCGTATTCTGGGCCTTGCTTATGGTTTTATACTCCCGCCAATCGATACCGCCGGCATATGCATTTGTAATATTAGGCACAGGGGCCGTGCTGGCCTGCACGGTATCGGGACTGCCCGCGAGGGCATCTTTCGCATCGGAATTATCTTATAATCTTGCATTGAACAAAGTGATGTATTTTACCGGGGAATCGTACTCCTATTTTTCCCGCGCGGCAAAAGGGAACAGTTATGCCCATGCACCCCGTAGAGACGAGAGGCGGCCTGAGAAGGCGCCGGTATCCGTATCCAAGGAGGTCGGCTCCGCATATCCTTTTTTGAGGGCCGACGAAACTCCCGATGTGTTGGGAGAATTCTTCAATGTTGATTCCACCAGGCCGCCCAACCTCGTGTTTATTATGGTGGAAGGTTTGGGCAAGGCCTTCAGCGGGCCCAATGCGTATCTGGGGAGTTTTACGCCGTTTCTTGATGAGTTGGCCGGGAAAAGTCTATACTGGGAGAATTTCCTTGCTTCACAGGGGCGAACCTTTGCTGCGCTGCCGTCCATTTTGGCTTCATTGCCCTTCGCGGAGCAAGGTTTTAATGATCTGGGCAAGCGGATGCCCAGGCATCTTTCTTTAATGAGCATCCTGAAACACAACGGGTATCGCATCAAATTTTATATCGGTAGTGATCCGGATTTTGACAACGAGCGATTGTTTCTCCAGCAGCAGGGCGTGGATGTAATGGTCGGCATTGATGACTATGACAATAATTATGCAAAAAGCCCCGGCACAAGCTGGGGTTATCCCGACAGGGAACTGATGAGGAAAGCGCTGGATATGGAACGTCGAGATTCGCGGCAGCCGTATATTTCATTTGTGCAAACCATGAGCATGCATACAGCCTATTCCATCCCCGATCAGGGGGAATGCCTCAAGCGCTTTGAGGAACGCATGGACCGGTTGGATTTTGATAAGACCCAAAAGGAACGTCATCGCACCTACGAGAAGATATACTCCACCATCATGTATACTGATGAGGCATTGCGCTTCTTTTTTGAGCAGTATGCGAAACTTCCCGCCTATCGTAATACGGTATTTATTATTACCGGAGATCATCGCTTGCCGGAGATCCCGATGTCCACCAAGATAGATCGGTTTCATGTTCCGCTGATCATATTCTCGCCGATGCTTAAGCGCGCAGCGCATATTGAGTCAATCTCATCACAGCTGGATATTACCCCTTCCTTATTGGCCTTTCTTGGCAGGAATTACCATGTCGATGTCCCCTCGACGGTAACCTGGGTCGGTTCGGGACTCGATACGGACCCTTCTTTCAGAAATATCCATAAATATCCGCTCAAGCACACAAAAACCAGCCTGATTGATTATATTTCCGGAATGTATTTCATCAATCAGGATATATTGTTTTCTATCGGAAAGAGTATGGATCTGGAACCGATACAGGATGAGGGGAAGAGGAATGAACTGATCGCGGAATTCAACCAGTACAAGTCACTAAACGATCGCTTCACCCGTGAACTGAAACTGATTCCGGACAGCCTGTACGAACACTATCACCGGTGAAAGAACAGCGGGGAATTTCTCATGATGAGGCGATGAAGATCGCCCGCGAAGGCTGGGCGAGGCTGTTGGGAACGTAAATCAGGGTTTGGGGTTTGGGGGTCAGGGTACAGGGTTCAGGAAACACAAAGCATAATCAATTTTTATCTGTTCCCTGAACCCTGTCCCCAGTACCCTATCTTCCAATTGGAGGTTCTCATGCGAATCGGTGTTCTTTCAGGCGGGGGCGATGCTCCGGGTCTTAATGCGGTCATCCGTGCGGTCACCAAGACCGCCATTTTCAAGTACGGATGGCAGGTGACGGGCATCATCGACGGATTCGAGGGGCTGCTTACCCCGACGAAGACCCGCCAACTCACCTCCTGGAACACGCGGGGAATCCTCTTCGTCGGCGGCACCATTCTCGGGACCACGAACCGCGGCAACCCTTTTGCGCATAAGACGGTTGTCGGCGGCAGGGAAACCGTCGAGGACAGATCCTCCGAAGTGCTGAACAACATCGGGGAACTGGGGCTTGATGTTCTTGTTGTCATAGGCGGTGACGGCTCCCTCAAGATCGGCGACGGCCTTCACAAGCGCGGCGTTCCTGTCATCGGCGTACCCAAGACGATAGACAACGATCTCATGGCCACCCATGTGACCTTCGGGTTCCAGACCGCGGTGGACACGGCGACCGAAGCGCTTGACAAGCTCCACACCACGGCGGAAAGCCACCAGAGGGTCATTATTCTCGAGGTCATGGGCAGGTATGCGGGCTGGATCGCCCTCGAGGCGGGCATGGCGGGCAGCGCCGATGTTATCCTGATTCCCGAGATACCTTTTAGCATCGAGAAGGTGACGGAAAAGCTTCTGGAGCGGAAAAAAGCGGGGAGCAAGTCGAGCATCGTGGTTGTGGCCGAGGGCGCCAAGCCCGCCGGCGGAGAGATGGCGGTGCGCGAGAAGGCCGCGGACGGGTACGTTCTCAGGCTCGGCGGCATGGGCGAGATCGTGGCGAATGAGATCAGCAAACGCACCAGCTTCGAGACACGCGTAACGGTGCTTGGCCACCTGCAGCGCGGCGGCAGCCCCTGTCCCTTTGACCGTCTGTTGGCCACGCGTTACGGCGCTTATGCGGTGGAGCTTATTGCCCGGAAGCAGTATGGCGAGATGGTATCCTATCAGCCGCCGACCATCACGTCAGTGCCGTTGAGCGCCGCGATCAGCCAACTCAAGCTTGTCGAACCCGAAGGAGAACTGGTAAAGGTCGCCGAGGGGTTGGGACTGAGTTTCGGCAGATGATCTCTTTTATTGTCTTTGTCTTCGCCGTTTACGGCAGTGTCCATGTCTACGCATTCCTGAAAGCGCGGAACGCGCTTCAGTTCGGTACTCTCGCCGGCGTCGTCATAGCCGTATTCATGCTGCTCATGATCTTTGCGCTCTTTCTGGTACGCGCACTCGAAGACCATGACTACGAAATTACTGCGCAAGTGCTTGCCTACGTCACCTACTTCTGGATGGCAGCGCTGTTCCTGTTCTTCTGCAGCTCGCTGATCTTCGATATCTACGCTCTTCTCACCCGCATTGCCGGATGGCTGACACGGTCGGATATATCCGCATATCTTCCTACAGCGCGGCTGGTATTTTTCTCCTGTCTCGGCATCTCACTAGTCATCAACGTGTACGGGTATTTTGAGGCGAAGGACATCCGCCTTGAGCGTGTCAGGATCGAGACAACGAAGCTACCCTATGGGATCGACCGGCTCACGATCGCGCAGATATCGGATGTGCACCTTGGCCTTGTCAACCGGGGCGAGCGGTTCCGGCCGATGCTCAATGCGGTCAAGGACGCAAAGCCTGATATTTTCGTGGTGACCGGCGACCTGGTGGACGCCCAGATAAACCATCTGACCGGTCTCGCCGAGATGCTTGGTGAAATAAAGGCGAAATACGGAAAGTACGCCATCATGGGAAACCACGAGTATTACGCGGGACCCGAAAAGTCGCTCGCGTTCATACGAGCGGCGGGACTTACCATGCTGCGCGATGAGGCGGTCATGGACGGCCCCATCACGATCGTTGGTGTCGATGACCGGACCGCGGCGCAGTTGAACGTGCGTCATCCGTCAGCAGAGAAAGAACTTCTTAAGGGGCTTTCGAGGGACAAGTTCATCCTCTTTCTCAAACACCAACCGCGCATTGATCCGAACACCATCGGCCTCTTTGACCTCCAACTCTCCGGACACACGCATAAGGGGCAGATCTTTCCCTTCACGTTGCTGACACGCCTCATGTTTCCGCTGGATGCGGGAAACCACGAACTGGGGAAAGGGTCCCTCCTGCATGTCAGCCGCGGGACCGGGACCTGGGGGCCGCCCATCCGGTTCCTCTCGCCGCCCGAAGTGACCGTCATTGAGCTGGTGCGCAAACCTGTGATACCCGCTGCTTCATAATAAAATGTTACCGGAAGAACGTATGTAGGTCTGTGTTCGGTTTTACGGTTTGAATATCTGGTTCCTCAGCAGAATCTGTGGTTGATTTTTGGTTCGGGTAGTTTACCAAGCGTATGATATAAGGCCGTTTGCAGTGTTTCTACGTTCCTAAAACCATACGCTTTTCTCATTGTCAATTTTGC
>Ga0315281_10006943_pt1 | contig 16026 bp, 15 predicted proteins | sample YL17G07_0_MG_FD_204540 | JGI IMG/M metagenome (GOLD analysis project Ga0315281, IMG submission 204540) | Sediment microbial communities from Yellowstone Lake, YNP, Wyoming, USA - YL17G07_0 | ecosystem: Environmental > Aquatic > Freshwater > Lake > Sediment | place: USA: Wyoming | collected... | reverse complement strand
TGCCAAAGTCGTCTACCGACAGGACCACGCCCATGTTGTGGAGCCTGGTAAGCAGCTCCATGGCGCGATCGGGATCGGCCATGATGGCGCTCTCCGTCAATTCCAGGTAGAGAAAGCGCGGAGAGACGTCCCAGGCCACCAGGGCCTGTGCCACGTGGTCGATGATGTTCGCATTGTGCAGGCTGCGCGCGGACAGGTTCACCGCCACGCTGATCGGGAAACCCATCCTGTGCCACGCCGCGCATTGTTCCAGCGCCTTGTTCAGCACCCAGCGCGTGAGCGGCTCGATGAGGCCGGTCTGTTCGGCAATGGGGATGAAGGTGTCCGGCGGGATGAAGCCCCGTTCCGGGTGGTTCCAGCGCAGCAGCGCCTCGGCGCCGCTGATTTTGCCGGCGGCCATGTCTATCTTGGGTTGAAAATACAGCGCCAGGGCGTCGCGTTCCAGCGCCGAGCGCAACTCCGGCTCCAGCGTCAGCTGGAACACGCTGTGGCGGTCCTGTTCGCTGTCGTAAAAGGCGATGCCGCGGTGGTCGTGCTTGGCCTGGTACATGGCCACATCGGCGCGGCGCATCAGGGTGTCGGCATCCGTCCCGTTGTCCGGGTAGACCGCAATGCCGATGCTGATGCCGACATTGAAGCTGTGGGTCTCTATTACGAAGGGTTGCTGCATTTCGTTCAGAATGCGCCTGGCCACAAGGGCGGCATAGTCGCCGCCGCCGACCATGGGCAGGACCGCGGCAAACTCGTCGCCGCCCAGCCGCGCCAGCGTCTCGTCTTGCAGCCTGGTCACCGTGTCGGACTTGCGCAGCGCGCCCTGCAGCCGCTTGGCGACCTCCTGCAGCAGCTTGTCGCCTATGGTGTGCCCGAGCGTGTCGTTGACCTGTTTGAACCGGTCCAGGTCCATCATGAATAGTGCGAAGCGCGTCTGTTGCCGCTCGCTGAGAAGAATGACGTGATCCACCCGGTCGTTGAACAGCGCGCGGTTCGGCAGCCCGGTGAGGGAGTCGCTGAAGGCCATTTTTTCCAGCGTTCCGTAGAGGTTCTTGAGCTCGCCGGTGAGCGTATTGAAATCCTGCGCCAGTTCGCGTATCTCGGCGTTGCCACCGACCGAAACCGGCTCGCCCAGGTGGCTGCGGTCCTTCAGCACCAGCTGTATCTGCCGCACCAGCGAGCGCAGCGGCTGCAGCGCGGTTTTCTGCATTATCAGCAGGGCGCCGAATACCGCCAGCAGGGTCGCCAGGCCGGCGACCAGCAGGACCATGTTCCTCGCCCCGCTCAGCCTGGCATTGAGAGGACCAAGGTCGTTGGCCATGGACACCGTCACGGCGTCCTCCCCGGCGTGCGTCCTGAGTACGTAGTGGGCCACCAGTGTCTTGTCCAGCGCATTGGGCTTGGGCCAGTCGGACGCGTGGTAGGCCTCTCCACCCGCGAGCGACAGCTTGAAGGGCATGCCGAGCGCACCGCCAAGGGCCTGAATGCTGTGCGCCGGATCGGTGGCTATGAGCAGATAGCCGGTGGGGCGCAGCCCGCCGATCGGTACGATCATGGCTTGATAGGGGCGGCCGTCGGACAGGCAGATTTCGGAGATGGCTTTCAGGTGGTCCGCCTTGCTGCGCCGGCTTGCGCGCTGGACCAGATCGCCGCACACGACCTTGCCCCTGTCGATGGCGCTCGATCCTTCAGTGGACTCGGCGAACAGCGAATAGTCCGCGTCGAACACGTAGAGCTTCTCCAGCTTGATGATGTTGGCGGTCTGGTAGTAGCGATGGAACTGGCTATCCAGCAGCCTGCCCACGCTCTCCCGGTCATGTGCGTCGAATGCGGCACGAAACGTCGGCTCGCGCTGCAGGTCGGTGCCGAGCTCGCGCGACTTCAGTTCGAGGCCTTCGAGCAAATCGCCCACCTTGAGCTTGACCATGTCGGACAGAGCAGAGCGCTGGTTGTCCAGCGCCAGTTCGCGGTAGACGCCGCCGGTCGCGAGCGCCAGCGCCATTCCCAGCAGCCCCATGAATACGATGGCGAGCCACAGGCTGGTGCGCATGGAGAAACGGATGGTCATGGGTATGGCTTCGCGGCTTACTTCACTACATAGGGATAGTTGTTCGCCAGCCATTCCTCAAAGCCGCCGCGGAACCAGTACAGCCTGGTGTAGCCGCATTTCAGCGCGATGCGCGTCGATATCACGCTGCGCCCGCATTTGACGCCGTTGCAGTAGATCAGGGTGGGGGAGTTTTTCTTCGGAATGACCTTGGCCAGCGAGGCACAACTGGTCTGCTCGTCGGGCAGGCTGACCGAGCCCTCGATGTAGCCGTGCTTGCGGTCTCCCGCAATGCGCGCGTCGATGATGACCAGGTCCGGGGTCTTGCCCGCCAGCGCGATCACGCCTTCCGCATCCACGCGCGTGGTGCCGGGGATGCTGTCCGGGATCGTCACCTTTTCCACGGGAGGGGTGGCGCTGGCCATCCCGCAACACAGGGCCAAGGCCGGGATGGATAATATCCTGCAAGCATGGTGCTGCCAGTTCATGGTGTTCTCCTGTGTGGGTTGCCGAGGCCCTGCTGCAACGGCGGGGCATCCCGGGGCAAGGGTATGATGAGTCGTGTGGTTCACATGACGTAACGGCAACGCCGCCCGAACCTTTAGCCCGGAACCGCTTCAGCGTTCCCTGTGCCAGATCGAGCGGCCGTCCCGGTACACGTCCTTGACCCGGTGCAGCGGGATGCTGTGCGTGGTGCCTTCGTCGTCGACGATCTGGAGGAAGAGGGGGTACGCGGGGTCGAAATGCAGGTCCGCAAAGGGAACCACGATGATGCGCTGTTCGACGCGGTCGTAGTAGCCGATCTCGAACCTGGCTGCTGCAAACGACGCATCCCAGCGGATGCGGTTGAGGATATCCTGGATGGGAATCATGGAGGTGCTGCCCACCTGTCCCGGCACGGCGCGATTGCGCCATGCCGGGCGGGCGTTTCGGATTACAGCAGCGGTACGATGAGCAAAGCCACGATGTTGATGATCTTGATCAGCGGGTTGATCGCCGGGCCTGCGGTGTCCTTGTAGGGGTCACCCACGGTGTCGCCGGTTACCGCGGCTTTGTGGGCCTCTGAGCCCTTGCCGCCGAAGTGGTTGTCCTCGATGTATTTCTTGGCGTTGTCCCAGGCGCCGCCGCCGGTGGTCATGGAAATCGCCACGAAAATGCCGGTGACGATGGCGCCCATCAGCACCCCGCCCAGCGCCTGCGCGCCCAGGGTGAGGCCGACCACCACCGGAACCGCGACCGGCAGCAAGGAGGGCACGATCATTTCCTTGATTGCGGCCTTGGTCAGCATGTCCACCGCCCTGGAGTAATCCGGCTTGGCCGTGCCTTCCATGATGCCGGGAATTTCCTTGAACTGGCGGCGCACTTCGACCACCACCGATCCCGCTGCGCGGCCCACCGCTTCCATGCCCATGGCGCCGAACAGGTACGGCACCATGCCGCCGATGAACAGGCCGATGATCACCATGTGGTTGGACAAGTCGAAGGTCAGCGCGCTGCCGGCATGCTCCAGGGCATGGGTGTAGTCGGCGAACAGCACCAGCGCGGCCAGCCCGGCCGAGCCGATGGCGTAGCCCTTGGTCACCGCCTTGGTGGTGTTGCCCACCGCGTCCAGCGGGTCGGTGATGTTGCGCACCGAGTCCGGCAGGTTCGCCATCTCGGCGATGCCGCCGGCGTTGTCGGTGATGGGGCCGTAGGCGTCGAGTGCGACGATGATGCCGGTCATGGAAAGCATCGAGGTGGCGGCAATGGCGATGCCGTAGATGCCCGCCAGCTCATGGGCGCCCCAGATGCTGGCGCATACCGCCAGAACCGGCGCCGCGGTGGACTTCATCGACACGCCCAGGCCGGCAATGATGTTGGTGCCGTGGCCCGTGGTGGAAGCCTCGGCGATGTGCTGCACCGGGGCGTATTCGGTGGCGGTGTAGTACTCGGTGATCACCACCATGGCAGCGGTCAGCACGAGGCCGATCAGCGCCGCGAAATAGAGGTTCAGGGAGGAAATCGTGCTGCCGTCCGCCATCGCGACGCTGTCCCCCATCAGCCATGTGGTGATGGGATAGAAGGCGATCGTGGCGAGCACGCCGGAAACCGCCAGCCCGCGATACAGCGCGTTCATGATCTTGCCGCCCTCGCGCGCCTTGACGAAGAAGGTGCCGATGATGGAGGCAATGATGGAAGCGCCGCCCAGCACCAGAGGATAGATCACGGCCTTCTCCCCGGCGTTGGCCAGCACCAGGCCACCGAGCAGCATGGTGGCGATGATGGTCACGGCGTAGGTCTCGAACAGGTCGGCGGCCATGCCGGCGCAGTCGCCGACGTTGTCGCCGACGTTATCCGCGATCACGGCGGGGTTGCGCGGGTCGTCCTCGGGAATGCCGGCTTCCACCTTGCCCACCAGGTCGGCGCCCACGTCCGCGCCCTTGGTGAAGATGCCGCCGCCCAGCCGGGCGAAGATGGAAATGAGCGAACCGCCGAAGCCCAAGCCTATCAACGGCTCAATGATCTGGCTGGTGGTCGCGCCCTCGGCCGCTGTCGCGGCGAGGAATGCATAGTAGCCGGCCACGCCCAGGAGCCCCAGGCCCACCACCAGCATGCCGGTGATGGCGCCGCCGCGGAAGGCGACAGTCAAGGCGTCATTGAGGCCGTTGCGGGCGGCCTCTGCGGTGCGCACATTGGCGCGCACCGAGACGCTCATTCCGATATAGCCGGTCGCGCCCGACAGGATTGCGCCGAGAGCGAAGCCGAACGCGGTCTTCCACGCCAGCGCGAAGCCGATGACGACAAACAGGATCGCGCCGACTATGCCGATGGTGGTGTACTGGCGGTTAAGGTAGGCGGAAGCGCCTTCCTGGATGGCAGCGGCGATTTCCCGCATGCGGTCGTTGCCGGTCGGCTTGGCCAATATCCACTGGATGGAAACCACCCCATAAACAATTGCCAGCGCCGCGCAACCCAACGCTATCATCAGACCTGGTGACATGGAGCTCCTCCTTATGGTTGAAACCTTATTGTCAGGCCGATTGGGGCCGGCCGTTCAGCCCTGCTGCGTTATCGTTGTAGTCGCGTTTTGCCGGCAAGGCAAGGTACGGTGCGGTCAATACTCCTTGCCAGACGCCAGCCCGCCCTCGAAACGGGTGCCGGGCTCGAAGCCGAAAATATCCTTGAGATCAAGTTCGCGAATGAGTCGATCGACAGCCTCCTGTCCATGCTCCTTTTGCACCTCGGACAGGATCAGCTTGGCCGAGTTGCCGTTGTAGAAGCCGCCGAAGTCGGCTTGTACTTTGAGCAGTTGGCGGGCTTTATCCAGGGTCATGGCGAGGCCGAAAATGGACAGGATTAACAGGATTAACAGGATTAACAGGATTTCGCAGGATTTACAGGATTGCACCCAACCGATTTCATCTTGTTAATCCTGCGAAATCCTGTTAATCCTGTCCAAGCCTTAAATCTTGAACTCGCCCTTGAGCTTCTTCGCCACCGCCACGTTCTTGAGCCTCACGTAGTCCGGCAGGCCGTCCTTGTATGGCGGATAGTCCTCGCCCTGAATCAGCGGCGACAAATACTTGCGGCACTTTTCGGTGATGCCGAAGCCGTCCTTGGTGATGAAGTTCGCCGGCATGAATTTTTCCACGTTCGCCACTTTGGACAGCGACGCCATGCCGATCTTGTATTTGTAGGGCACATCGGAAATGCGGTCCACCGTCGGCATGACCGAGTTGTGGCCCTTGAGCGCCAACTCCACGGCCGCCTTGCCCAACTGGTAGGCCTGCTTCACGTCGGTCTTGGAGGCGATGTGGCGTGCCGCGCGCTGCAGGTAGTCAGCGACCGCCCAGTGGAATTTGTAGCCGAAAGCATCCTTGACCATGTTCGCCACCACCGGCGCCGCGCCGCCCAGCTGCGCATGGCCGAAGGCGTCGCGCGTGCCGGACTCGGCCAGGAACTTGCCGTCCGGCCAGTGCGCGCCTTCGGACACCACCACGGTGCAGTAGCCGTGGGACTCCACGTTGGCCTTGACCTTGGCGAGGAATGCCTTCTGGTCGAACTTGACCTCGGGAAACAGGATCACGATGGGGATGTCGTTGTTCTTGTCGGCGGCCAGCCCGCCCGCGGCGGCGATCCAGCCGGCGTGGCGGCCCATCACTTCGATCACGAACACCTTGGTCGAGGTCTTGGCCATGGAGGCCACGTCGAAGCTTGCCTCGCGCGTGGACACCGCGATGTACTTGGCCACCGAGCCGAAACCGGGGCAGCAGTCGGTGATAGGCAGATCGTTGTCCACGGTCTTGGGCACGTGGATGGCCTGCAGCGGATAGCCCATTTTCTCGGAAAGCTGGGAGACCTTGAGGCAGGTGTCGGCCGAATCGCCGCCGCCGTTGTAGAAGAAGTAGCCGATGTTATGCGCCTTGAACACCTCGATCAGGCGCTCGTATTGTGCCTTGTTTTCCTCCAGGCCCTTGAGCTTGAAGCGGCATGAGCCGAACGCCCCGGAAGGCGTGTAGCGCAGCGCCGCGATGGCTGCGGCGGATTCCTTGCTGGTGTCGATCAGGTCTTCGGTAAGCGCGCCTATGATGCCGTTGCGCCCGGCGTATACCTTGCCGATGGTGTCCTTGTGCTTGCGCGCCGTTTCGATCACGCCGCAGGCGGATGCATTGATGACGGCGGTCACTCCGCCGGACTGAGCGTAAAACGCGTTCTTCTTGGCCATGACGAGACTTCCTCCTCCTGATTGATTGTAGATGCAGCGCCTACACGTTCCCTATTCCTTGACGGCTTCCCCGGCAGCGTCGCGATCCCGTTCGTGGTCGGCCTGGAGTCGCAGCACCGAGGTGACGCAGTCCAGCAGATCGTCGTACTCCTCCCGCCCGGTGCCGTAGTGGTCGCGCTTGGAATAGAAAAACTGGGTGCGGAAGCGGTCGTCAGCGAGCTTGCTGATGACGAACCCCGCGCCGCGCTCTTCCCAGTACAGCGTAGGGCAGGGCGTAAGTTCCCTGTCGTCCGGCGACAAACGCAGTTCGGCGTCTGCCGCCTGAACCTCGACCGGCTTGCCGTAGCGCTCCTTCAGGGCGGTTTCCACCACCCAGCGTTCGGCGTCGGTGAAGTCGGGAATGGCGCCCACGGGCTAGCCCAGCGCGGCGAAAATGCTGTCGCGGATATTTTCCACCGACCCGACGCCGGCCACCTTGACGTACTTGGGGGAATGCGGGGCGCCCGAAGCCGCCCATTTGGAGTAGTAGGCGACCAGCGGTTCGGTCTGGGCGTGGTAGACATCCAGGCGTGTCTTGACGGTTTCTTCCCTGTCGTCGTCGCGCTGGATCAGGTCCTCGCCGGTGGCGTCGTCCTTGCCGGCGACTTTCGGGGGATTGAACACGACGTGGTAGGTGCGGCCGGAAGCCACGTGCACGCGGCGGCCGCTCATGCGCTTGATGATTTCGCTGTCGTCGACGTCGATCTCGACCACGTAGTCGATTTCCACGCCGGCATCCTTCATCGCGTCGGCTTGCGGGATGGTGCGCGGGAAGCCATCGAACAGGAAGCCCTTGGCGCAGTCGGCTTCCTTGATGCGGTCTTTGACCAGACCGATGATGATCTCGTCGGAGACCAGTCCGCCCGCGTCCATGATCTTCTTGGCGGCGACGCCGAGCGGGGTGCCGGCCTTGACTGCGGCGCGCAGCATGTCGCCGGTCGAAATCTGCGGGATGCCGTATTTTTCCTTGATGAAATTCGCTTGCGTGCCCTTGCCGGCACCCGGACCACCCAACAGAATCAGACGCATGCTCTACTCCTCTCGTTTTTTTCGTTAAGACCGCTGAACAACATCCTCTCAGGGTATTTAAATTGAGCCCCCATGCCCATTTGAATTTTTTTATCCTACCATAAACGCGCTTTTCACTCGCGCCCGAGCGCCAGCAAACGGCGCACGCTGATCAGATCCTCCTCGGTGTCCACGCCCGCCGCCGGCGCATGCTGCGTCACCGCGACGCTGATCTTGTGGCCGTGCCACAGCACGCGCAACTGCTCCAGCGCTTCGAACTGTTCGATGGGAGCAGGTTGCAGTTGCGCATAGGTTTTCAGGAACCCGGCGCGGTAGGCGTAGATGCCGATGTGGCGATACGCCGGCAGCCCCGCGGGCAGGCTGCGCCCCAGCGCAAAGGCGTCGCGCGCATAGGGAATCGGCGCGCGGCTGAAGTAGAGGGCATAGCCGCGCTCGTCCACGACTACCTTGACCACGTTGGGGTTGAACAGCGCGTCGCTGTCCTTCAATGCATGGCAGGCGGTGGACATGGACGCTTGCGGGTGGTCCGCCAGGTGCTGCGCCACCTCGCGGATCAGGGCCGGCGCGATCAAGGGTTCGTCGCCCTGCACGTTGACCACCACATCGTCGTCGGCGAACCCCTGCTGGATGGCTACTTCGGCAATGCGGTCGGTGCCGGAAAGATGATGGTCGCCGGTCATGCAGGCGTGGAAACCATGTTTTTCCACCACCGCGGCGATTTCCGCGTGGTCGGTCGCCACCCACACCCCGGACGCGCCCGACGCCCTGGCCTGCAGGGCCACGCGCACCACCATCGGCAGTCCGTCGATGTCCAGCAATGGCTTGCCCGGCAGGCGCGTGGAAGCGTGGCGGGCGGGGATGACGACCTTGAAATTCACGATTTACCTCATGGTCATCGAGCTAAACCTCTTCTTCCGCCGGCAGCTTGCGCGCTTCGTCCTCCAGCATCACCGGAATATCGTCCCGGACCGGAAAGGCCAGGCGGTCGGCTCGGCAAATCAGTTCCTGCTGCGCTTTCTTGTAGACCAGAGGCCCCTTGCACAGCGGGCACACCAGGATTTCCAGCAATTTATTGTCCATGACCTTTTTCCAGCTTGTCCAAAATTCGTTGACCCAACCCGGGATCGACCTCGGCGCTCACAGCCAGCACCCAGCAGTTCGCGGGGGCGAAGCGCGCGCACTTCACCGCATCCTTCTCGGTCATGAGCACGACCCCTTGCAGCGCCACATCCCGAGGCCGGAACACATGGTGATCGGGAAAAGGGTGCTCCACAACACTCAATCCGAGTTTCCCAAGATGCGCGAAAAAGCGCGCCGGATTGCCGATGCCCGCAAGCGCGTGCACTACCTTGCCGCGAAAATCGACGGCGCTGGCTTGCGACTGCGGGTTCGATAGATTGTAGAACACTTCGCCGCGCAAGTGCATTGCATAGCGCTCCGCAGTGGCCTGCGGAAGCGGCGATGCGGACTCCCCGTTGACCACCACCGCGTCCACTTCATCGAGGCGATGGGCGCTCTCACGCAGCGGGCCGGCCGGCAGCAGGAAGCCGTTGCCCAAGCCGTGCATGCCGTCCACCACCGCGATTTCGAAGTCGCGCGCCATGCGGTAGTGCTGCAGGCCGTCATCGCTGATGACCACGTTCACCCCGGGGTGCGCCGCCAGCAGCGCCCGCCCCGCGGCAGCGCGGTCGCGCCCCACCCACACCGGACAGCCCGCGCGCCGCGCCAGCAGCACCGGCTCGTCGCCCAGGGCAGCGGGATCGCTTGCGGCCTCGACCCGTTGCGGCGCTTCGGCGGCGCCGCCGTAACCACGGCTGACGATACCCGGCCGCCAGCCGCGCTCGCACAGGAACTCGACCAGCCACAGCACCAGCGGCGTCTTCCCGGTGCCGCCAACAGTCACGTTGCCCACCACGATCACGGGCACGGGCAGCCTCGTTGCATGCAGCCAATGCGCGCGGTAGGCCGCGAGGCGCAAAGCCACCAGCAGGGCGAACAGCAGGCTGGGCGGCCACAGCAGGATGTGCCACGGGGTTTTGCGGCGCCACTGGCCTTGCAGCCAGCGCGCCATGGATTCGGTGATTTGGTGTCTCACGGGCTTTGGTTGTGCGTCGTGGTTCAGCCGCCACAGGCGGTCAAGAAGCTTTTTACAAGCAATCGAAGCGCGTGTAGGAATTCGAGTCCGAGGGGTCGCGCCATCCGCGCCACTCTAGCAGCTTTGAACTGCCACTCCAAGATTGAGCCTTGTCCTGCTGGTGTAGCGCTTCTGAATTATCAGACCTTATTCGCTGCGCCTTGTAGGTCGGGCTTTAGCCCGACATGTCGGTCTGAAGGCCGACCTACAACACCCGGTGGCCCGCGGCGTTATGCTCCAAACAGGAGGTTGGAATCGAGTTCGCCGTCGTTGACCTTGTAGGTGAAGGAATCGCTGCCGTTGAAGTCTGCACACATCTCGGGGTCACATCTTGTGCACACATCTCGGGGTCACACACATCTCGCACATCTCGTGTGCACACATCTCGGGGTCACATCTTGTGTTTTGACATTTTGTTTGGAAAGCAAGCCCGGATGGAATGAAATCCGGGGAAACAAATCACGCCGGCTGATTCCCGGATGCTGCGCAGACACGGCTATTGTCCAGGGCATGGCGGGGGGGCTGGGCTGAATAACGGATATGCGCGCAGCGCTCACGCCGGACGCTGAACTTTACTTTTGCGCTTGTGTGGCGAAGGTGATGCGGTTGTAGCCGGCCTGGCGCGCGGCTTCCATCACGTTGATGACGGACTGGTGGGTGGCGTTGGCATCGGCGTTGATGACGATGGTGGGTTCGGCCTTGTCGCCGGCGGCGCGGCGCAGTGCGAGGCTGATGGCTTCCACGCCGCTGGCCGGCAGCGCGGTGTTGTTGATCATGTAGTGGCCGGCGGCATCGACGCCGACGTTGATCACTGCGGGTTTCTCCACCGATTTCTCGGCTTCGGCCTGCGGCAGATTGATCTGCATCTCGGCGAAGCGCGTGTAGGTGGTGGTGACCATGAGAAAAATCAGGATCACCAGCAGCACGTCTATCATCGGGATCAGGTTGATTTCCGGTTCTTCCCGGTGTTTGCCGCGCTGGAAATTCATGGCGCCGTCGTCCTACTTGCGCTCGCCGTGGACGATTTCGACCAGCTTGATGGCCTGCTGCTCCATTTCCACCACCAGTGCCTCCACCTTGGCGCGGAAGTGGCGGTAGAAAATCATGCTGGGAATCGCAACGATCAGGCCGAAAGCGGTGTTGTACAGGGCCACCGAGATGCCGTGGGCGAGCACTGCGGGGCTGGCGCCGGCCGGAGTCTGCGCGCCAAAGATTTCGACCATGCCGATGACGGTTCCGAGCAGGCCAAGCAGCGGGCTGATCGAGGCGATGGTGCCGAGCGTGGTGAGGAAGCGTTCCAGATCGTAGGCAGCCGCGCGGCCGGCTTCCTCGATCGATTCCTTCATGACCTCGCGCGAACTTTTGACGTTCTTGAGTCCGGCGGCGAAAACCTGCGCCAGCGCCGACCCCTGCGCAAGCCGCGCCAGCATTTCCGCGCTCGCGCCCTTTTGCTTCAATTCCTGCACCACCGCCGGCAGCAGCGTTGCAGGCGCGACTTGGCTTTGGCGCAGCGACCAGAAGCGTTCGGCGATAATGCCCAGGGCCAGGATTGATGCGAAGACTATCGGCCAGATCGGCCATCCCGCTGCTTCGATGATTGCTAACACGCACTTTCTCCTGGCACCTTTGTGAATCCGCGTAACTGTAGCCTGACGCCGGGTTTTCGGCAAGCCGGACCACTGGTGGACGCATAAGCCGGCGACCCGAAAGGCTTTTTCGGCTTCTCCACACGATCTGTGGATAACTTTGTGCACAAACTGTAGGCAGCGCTGTTAAGTAGCCTATTAACAAAGGAGTTTTTCAATACGATTAATTTTTGACCGAATAGTTTATTGCAACAAATCAATAGGTTATAAATACCGTTGGTACTATCCGCCTAATGCCGCTGATTCCATTGGTTAAATTTCTGTGACTGTGGATTAGTGCTACAATCCGCGCATGTTTCCGCCCCCCCAAGCGCCTTCCCGGCCGGCCGTCATTTCGGTCAGCGAGCTCAACCGCAGCGCGCGTCAGTTGCTGGAGCAGGCCTTCCCGCTGGTGTGGGTTTCCGGTGAAATCTCCAACTTCGTGCAAGCCGCTTCCGGCCATTGGTATTTCTCGCTGAAGGACGCCGGTGCGCAGGTACGCTGCGTCATGTTCCGCAACAAGAGCCAGTATCTCGACTGGAAGCCGGCCGACGGCACGCAGGTGGAAGTGCGCGTGCTGGTCACCCTGTACGAGCCGCGTGGCGACTTCCAGCTCAACGTCGAGTCCATGCGCCGCGCCGGCCTGGGCGCGCTGTACGAGGCCTTCGAAAAACTCAGGCAGCGCCTGGAAAAGGAAGGGCTGTTCGATGCCGCGCGCAAGCGGCCGCTGCCCGCCTTCCCGAAACGGATCGGTATCGTCACCTCCCCGGCCGCTGCGGCATTGCGGGACGTGCTGACCACGCTGTCGCGGCGCATGCCTTCCATCCCGGTGATCGTTTACCCCACGCCGGTGCAGGGCGAGGGCGCCGCCGCCACGATTGCCGCTGCGTTGCGCGTGGCCGGAGAGCGCGCCGAATGCGACGTGCTCATCCTGTGCCGTGGCGGCGGCAGCATCGAGGACCTTTGGCAGTTCAACGAGGAAGCCGTGGCGTGCGCCATCCGCGCCTGCCCCATCCCCGTGGTGTGTGGGGTGGGCCACGAGACCGACACCACCATCGCCGATTTCGCCGCCGACCGGCGCGCGCCGACGCCCACTGCGGCGGCGGAGCTGGTCAGCCCGAACCGCATCGAATTGTTGCAGCAGGTGGCCGCGAGGGAGAGCCAGCTAGGGCGCTCGTTCCGACAAGGGCTGGAGCAGCGCATGCAGCGCCTGGACTACCTCGGCCGCCGCCTCACCCATCCCGGCGAACACTTGGACAACCAGCAGCGCCACTTGCTGAACCTGCAGCAGCGGCTGCGCAGCGCATTTTTCCGCCACATGGACAACCGCCATTGGCACCAGCGGCAGCTATCGCACCGGCTGCACGCCGCGCGCCCGGACCTCGGCCAACTGCTGGGCCAGAACCGCGACCTCGCGCAACGGCTGGAGCTTGCGCTGCAACGCCGCATGGCGGACGCCGCGGCCACCGTGCAGCGCTTGCAGGCGAATCTCGCGCACCTCAACCCGCAGTCGGTGCTGGAGCGCGGCTACAGCATCGTGCAGAGCAAGCGGGGAGAGGTGGTCAGGGATGCGGCGGAACTGGTGCCGGGGGAAAAACTGGAAATCACTTTCGCCCGGGGTCGGGCCGACGTGGAAGTGACGAGCGGCTAACAGCCTTACGAGACGCTGAACGCCAGGTGGTATTCGGAAAAATCGAGTTGCTCGAACTTGATGCCCACCAGCGTCTTGCCATCGGCACCGCGTCCTGCCCAGCAGACCCGGGCACGCGCGCCGAAACCCGCGTTGAGCCGCACATCCAGCGGCATCCCGGGCTGCAGCGGTTCGCCGTGCTCCAGTTCCACCAGACTGCCGCCCAGCGAAACATCGTGGGTTTTGAAGTCGATGCGCGTGCCTTCGAGCACGGCGTAACCGCCGGTGTGGAAGGGTGTGCGGCGCGTTTGCCGCTTTTCGTGGAAATCCGGGGTCATGGTGCTGGTTCGCGCATCCTAATACAACACAAAATGAAACCGCAGTATTACAAAAAATCCCTTCTCGCGCCAGTGTCTTATCAACCTATCGTTTGCTGCAAATGCAGCAATACGCGCTTACTCAAATCCGCCTCCAGGCAATCGAACAGCTCGACCCCCTGCATGCTCCTGAGCCACGTTAGCTGGCGTTTGGCCAACTGGCGTGTCGCCACGATGCCTTTTTCCGGCAGCGCCGCGCGCTCGAATTCGCCGTCCAGGTACTGCCACGCCTGGCGATAGCCGACGCAGCGCATGGAGGGCAGCGACAGATTCAGCGTGGGGTAGAGCTCGCGCAGCCATACCACTTCCTCGACCAAACCCTGCTGCAGCATCGCTTCGAAACGTTGCGCGATGCGCCGGTGCAACACCGCGCGGTCGCCGGGCACAAGCGCCACGGAGACGACATCGTAGGGCAGCGGCGCGGCATCTTCCCGCCCCAGCATCTCCGACATCGGCCTGCCTGCCAGCAGGCAGACTTCCAGAGCGCGCTGCACGCGCTGCGCGTCGGTGGGTTTTAGGCGCTGCGCGGTGACCGGATCTAGCCGCGCAAGCTCCTCGTGCATCGCCGGCCAGCCGCGCCGCGCGGCCCTTGCGTCGAGTTCCGCGCGCAGTTGCGCGTCGGCCTCGGGAAGGTTGCTCAGCCCCTGCTGCAGCGCCTTGAAATAGAGCATGGTGCCGCCCACCAGCAGGGGGATCTTCCCGCGCGCGGCGATCTCGCCCATCAGGCGCAGCGCGTCGCGGCGGAACTGCGCAGCCGAGTAGCTTTGCGTCGGTTCGATGATGTCGATCAGATGGTGCGGCGCCACGGCCAGCGTGGCGGCATCGGGCTTGGCGGTGCCGATGTCCATGTGGCGGTATACCAGCGCCGAATCCACGCTGACCAACTCCACCGGCAAATGCTGCAGCAGTTCGACCGCCACGCCAGTCTTGCCGCTGGCGGTGGGGCCCATTAGGAAAATTGCCTTGGGCAATTTTCCGGAGTGCTGAGTGCTGGGTGCTGAGTGCGTGGAGGTCATATCTTGGTCCGGTGCATGCGTTCAGATGCAAAAAATAGGTAACAAAGACGCCCTCAGCCCGGCAGCATCGCTACTCAGCACTCAGCACTCAGCACTCAGCACTCAGCACTCAGCACTCAGCACTCAGCACTCAGCACTCTCACTTGCCTCGCATGAACATCTTGTCCAGCTCGGCGAGCGTGATCTGGAACCAGGTGGGGCGGCCGTGGTTGCATTGATCGGCGCGTTCGGTGGTTTCCATTTCGCGCAGCAGGGCGTTCATTTCCGCGATGGTCAGGCTGCGGTTGGCGCGCACCGCGCCGTGGCAGGCCATGGTGGCGAGCAGTTCGTTGCGCCGCTCGGTGAGCACGCGGCTGGCGCCGAATTCGCGCATGTCTTTCAGCACGTCGCGCGCCAGTTGCGCCGCGTCGGCGTCCTTCAGCATCGCAGGGACGGCGCGCATGGCCAGTGCGGTGGGCGACAGCGGCGCGATCTCGAAACCCAGTTCGCGCAGCGACGCGGCGTTTTCCTCCACGGCCGCGACGTCGAGGGCGTCGGCGCGGAAGGTGACCGGGATCAGCAGCGGCTGCATGGCGACGGCATGCTGGTCGACGCTGCTTTTCAGTTTTTCGTACACCACGCGCTCGTGCGCCGCGTGCATGTCTACGATCAAGAGGCCTTGCTGGTTCTGCGCCAGGATGTAGATGCCGTGCAACTGGCCGAGCGCGAAGCCGAGAGGAGGGATTTCGGGCTCGGGGCTTGCTGCAGCGGGCTGCAGCACCGCACCGAACAGCGTGCCGTAGAAGGCGCTGGGCTGTGCAACGCCCAGACTCAGCGCGTTCTGGCTGGGGCGGAAATCCTCCCCCGGCCCCCCTTTGCCAAAGGGGGGAGTGTTTGCCCGATCCCCGTAGGCGGAAGGTTGCGCCCCCACGTCCGGCGTGCTCGACTCACGCCCGCCGGCAGCGCTGGCAGACAGCGCCTTGTTCAGCGCGTGATAGATGAACTGGTGCACGGCGCGGCTGTCGCGGAAGCGCACCTCGATCTTGGTCGGGTGCACGTTGACGTCCACGCCCAGCGGATCGATTTCAAGGAACAGCACGAAGGCCGCATGGCGTTCGTGGTGCAGCACATCCTGGTAGGCCTGGCGCAGCGCGTGGGCGATCAGCTTGTCGCGCACGAAGCGGCCGTTGACAAAGAAGTACTGCGCGTCGCGGCTACCGCGGGAGAAGGTGGGCGAGCCTGCCAGCCCCCACAGGCGCAGGCTTGACGCCTGCTCGTCGAGCAGCACGGCGCTGTGCGCGAATTCCTCGCCGAGCAGGGCGGCGACGCGGGGGTTAAATCCCCCCTGCCCCCCTCCCCCTTCGCGCAAATGCCACTGCACGCGGTCGTTGTGGCGCAGGGTGAAGGCGACGTCGGGACGCGACAGCGCGGCGCGGCGGAACATTTCGTCGCAG
>Ga0315281_10006942_pt1 | contig 16026 bp, 12 predicted proteins | sample YL17G07_0_MG_FD_204540 | JGI IMG/M metagenome (GOLD analysis project Ga0315281, IMG submission 204540) | Sediment microbial communities from Yellowstone Lake, YNP, Wyoming, USA - YL17G07_0 | ecosystem: Environmental > Aquatic > Freshwater > Lake > Sediment | place: USA: Wyoming | collected... | reverse complement strand
CACTAAAAATAATCAATGGGATTTGAGGGAATTTATTATTCATCTTTTGGGCCAGAGTTATCCCATCCATAAGAGGCATCTTAATATCTGATAAAACTAAATCCACATGTTCTTCAAAAAGAACGCCTAATGCAGCCCTGCCATTTTCTGCGGTAAATACCTTATACCCAGAAAACTCCAAAGATTCTTTCAGTAAATCTCTTATAGATTGCTCATCGTCAACAACAAGTATTGTCTCCAAATTACACCTCCTATTTTATTGAATTTTTTATATCTTGGGGTTATATTCCCCGCCACTTGTGGCGAAATAAAAAATTATACCATGCTAAATACCCCGCTGCTTGCGGCGGGGTATTTTATTGCCGTAGGGGCGTATTGCATACGCCCTATTGCTTGGACATAAATGGTTTTTGCAATATGCCCAATCCGTATACATAAAGCCCCTGCGGCAATAAGCCCCTACAATAAATCATTGCTATATACTTAGCAATAACTAAGCCAGATTAATATTATTTTATCTCTATGAATTGGGGGTGAGGGGAAAAGTATATTACTATAATATTATCAATATTCTAAAGGATAAATACTGAGGTAATACATGATAAATTAGAATATTTCAGAGTATGCAGGATATTGCGTAGTGTGAAATATCTTGCATACTCTTTAATTGAGTAATTGCTGATTTTCTGCAAAAAACTAAAAAAAGATAAGAATTCACCGCAGAGGCGCAGAGAAAAACTAGTGAAAAACTAAAAGTGAAAAGTGAAAAATTAAAAGCAGTTAATAAGATTTTTTTATTTAAATGCTTTCCACTTTTAGTTTTTCACTTTTAACTTTTCACTAGTTTTTCTTTGTGGTGAATTTATCACTTTTTAATTAAACATACAGATTCCATATTCTTTAATCTTTGACAACAGGCTTCGATAACTAATCTGCAGCATTTCCGCAGCCTTAGATTTATTCCCGTCACATGCCTTTATCGCTTGAGAGATAGCGATTATTTCTGCCTCAATTGTAGCTGCCTTTAGAGAAAAGTCGTTTTTTGAGACATCGGATATTGGAATATAAAATGTAATTAATTCAGGCTTTAATATATCGTCAGTGGAATTTAACACGGCTAGTCTTATTACATTTCTTAGTTCTCTAATATTGCCCTTCCATTTATGACTGCATAAGAGGTCAAGGGTTTTTTGAGGGATTTGATTAATAATATGTTTTAACTCTTTACAAGACTCTGAGACAAACTTCCATGTAAAAAACTCTATATCCTCACTTCTATCTCTTAAAGGCGGGAGAGTAAGGATATATTCGCTTAATCTATAAAATAGGTCACATCTAAAGCGCCTGTCATGAACGCTTTGTTGAATATCGGCATTTGTTGCTGTAATCACCCTGACATCTACTTTAAGCGGGGTAGTTGAGCCGATAGGATATATTATCCTATCGTCCAAAACGCCTAGCAGCATGTTTTGAACCGCTTGAGACATATTGTCAATCTCATCTATAAATATTGTGCCTCCTGATGCTGATTCAAAAAATCCAACTTTGTTTGTATAAGCGCCAGAAAATGAACCCTTTACATGACCAAATAATTCGCTTTCTATAAGAGTCTCTGGGAGGGAAGAGATATCTACCTTTATAAATGGGCCGTTTCTACGGTTACTTATGTTATGAATTATCCTTGCAAGATATGACTTTCCAGTGCCTGTCTCGCCTTGCAAAATCATAGATATTTCAGATTGGGCAACATGTGGCAATTCAGTTTTTATTTTATTCATAGCAGGGGATTTGCCAATCATTTCGGTAAATGAGATATCTACCGCATTTCTAAGCCTTTTAACCTCTGACTTGAGTTCTAATTCCTCAAATGCCTTGATCATTGACGCAATCAGCATTGCAGGATGCAGCGGCTTTACCAGAAAATCATACGCCCCAAGTCTTATTGCCTTTATAGCAATATCTATATCTGCATAACCAGCGACTATTATCACAGGTAGTTCAGGGGCAATCTGTTTGATCTCAAACAAGACATCCAATCCGTCCATCTTAGGCATCTTCAAATCAACAATAGCGGCATTGATACTGTTATTAGTCAGAAATAAAAGGGCTTTTTTAACAGAGGTAAATGATATCACAGTTATCCCTGCATTTTCTAAGTTTTTGCAAACAACATCCCCAATTATTATCTCATCATCTATAATAATTATCTTTTTCATGTAAACACTACTCTCTTTATTTACATAATATTTTTATAAAGTCTTATCATAGCATATTCTATTTGAAAGATTGATGACAAAATCAAAAATTTTTGGTAAAAAGGCTTAAAATTATTAAATTTAATTATTTAATAATTTTTCAATGAAAAAAGTTATAATATCCAATGTATGAAGAAAGTGAAAAGTGAAAAACTAAAAGTGAAAAATTGAAAGCTGTTAAATAAATTATTTTTAAATGGTTTTAATTTTTCACTAGTTTTTTTCTGCGGTGAATTCTTATCTTTAGTTTATTCATGGAGATATAATTGATTAAAGAAGCAATCAATACATTGGCGCATGGGAATAATCTAGATATCGGAGAAATGACCGAATCTATGACTGAAATAATGAGCGGAAATGCCACTGATGCCCAAATTGGCGCATTTATCACAGCTTTAAGGATAAAGGGTGAAACCGTTGATGAAATAGCCGCTGCAGGCCGAATAATGAGGCAGAAGGCTACAACAATAAATGCCCCCGAGGGCGCAATTGACACATGCGGAACTGGCGGTGATAAATCCAATACATTTAATATCTCAACTACCGCAGCTATAGTGGTTGCCGCATGCGGCATACCTGTGGCAAAACATGGCAACCGCTCTGTATCATCTAAATCAGGGAGCGCAGATCTGCTTGAAGCCCTTGGCGTAAAGATAGACCTTCGCCCTGAAAAGGTTGAGAAATGTCTCTTTGAGACAGGATTTGGGTTTTTGTTTGCTCCATTGTTTCATCCAGCAATGAGATTTGCAGTAGGACCAAGACGTGAGATTGCAATCAGAACAATCTTTAATATATTAGGTCCAATCTCAAATCCAGCAGGCGCTAAAAGACAGCTTATAGGGGTATATTCTGAAAAACTCACAGAAACCCTTGCGCTAGTGCTTGGCGCGCTTGGCACTGAAGACGCTATGGTTGTTCACGGGATGGACGGTATTGATGAGATAACTATAACTGCAGGCACAAGGGTTTCAAGATTTACTAAAGGAAGGGTAGAAAACAGTTTTCTTGCCCCAGAGGATTTTGGCATGAAAAAAGGCTCTCCATCAAGAATTTTAGGCGGAGACTCTAAGATAAACGCAGAATTCACCCTTAGTGTGCTTAACGGTGAAAAAGGCGTAAAACGAGACATAGTAGTGATTAATTCCGCAGTTGCGGTTATGCTAGGCGGTAAAACTAACGATAAAAAGACCGCCGTAAAGATTGTGCAAGAGGCTATAGATTCAGGCGCAGCTATCAGAAAACTAAATGAGGTTATTAAAGTAAGCAATGCGCTGTAAAAGAAAGTGAAAAGTGAAAAACTAAAAGTGAAAAGTGAAAAGTGAAAAGCAGTTAATAATATTTTTTTTATTTTATTTAAATGCCTTCCACTTTTAGTTTTTCACTTTTCACTTTTCACTAGTTTTTTTAGGGAGAATAATCATTTGATTCCAATGCTTGATCTAAAAAATGAATTCCTTGAGATTCAAGGAGAGATTACTGATGCGGTTATAGATGTATTAAAGAGCGCTCAATATATTCTTGGCCCAAAATGCACTGAGCTTGAAGAAAGGATCGCCTCATATAATGGGGTCAAACATGCCGTTGCTCTTGCCTCTGGCACAGATGCCTTGATATTAAGCCTGCGCGCCCTTAATATTGGGCAGGGAGACGAGGTAATCACAACTCCTTTTACTTTTTTTGCAACTGTAGAAAGTATAATAACCTGCGGGGCAGTTCCAGTATTTGCAGATATTGACAGTGTTACCATGAATATTACGCCAGAAGGCATAGAAAGTAAGATTACCAATAAAACAAAGGCAATAATCCCTGTTCACATATTTGGAACGCCTTGCAATATGCCTGAAATAATGGATATTGCTAAAAAGCATAATCTATATGTAGTTGAAGACTGCGCTCAATCATTTGGGGCAGAGATAAATAATATTAAAACTGGCGCATTTGGCGATACAGGATGTTTTAGTTTTTATCCAACCAAAAATCTTGGCTGCTTTGGCGACGGAGGCATGGTTATAACCAATAACTCTCAGATCAAAGACGATCTGTTGTCGCTTAGAAATCATGGGGCAAAGGCAGTTTATGTCCATGATAAGATAGGTTATAACAGCAGGCTTGATGAGATTCAAGCGGCTATCTTGTTGGTTAAACTTAAAAAAATAGATATTATGAATAAACAAAGATACGAAAATGCCCTTTTTTATAATAATCTTTTAAGTCCATATGTGATATGTCCAACCATTCCTAAAGACACTAAATGTGTATTTCATCAATATACAATCCGCTCAAAAAAGAGAGACATCATCAAAGAAACCCTTGCGCGGAATAATATTTCCTCAGTAATTTATTATCCAGTGCCTATGCACATGCAGCCTGCGCTCTCTAATTATGGATATAGCGGTCTGCAAATCTCTGAACAAATTGCCCTTACAGCCCTTTCACTGCCTGTATATCCAGGGATAAGCGAGGATGATATGAAACAAATTGCTGATGTTATAATTAGCTGTGTGAAAGAATAAGAAAAAAAAGAATTCACCATTGAGCCTCTTGCAAAAGTAATAAAAAGCATATTAAAAAGAAAATGAATTCACCATAGAGGCACAGAGTCGTAGGGGCAGGTCTTGTGCCTGCCCTATTGTTGTGGTAACCGTGTTGATTGCTAGTATCAAACTTAAATAAAGGGCAGGCACAAGACCTGCCCCTACGACTCTAAGGACAAGTAAGTCATTTTTGTAAATACTTTTGCAAGAGGCTCCATTAATAATAAAATGAAACAGAATTTATTGCTGTTTCCTTATTAGAAGCAGAGAAAAACTAGTGAAAAGTGAAAAACAGTTAAAAAGATTTTTTATTTATATGCTTTCCACTTTTAGTTGTTCACTTTTAACTTTTCAATAGTTTTTCTCTGTGGTGAATTCCTTTAGTTTTCCTTTGGGCAATATCTTGTAGATAAAGTCTTCTGTGTCCTTCATCGCTTCTTTAACCATTGTTACCCTTGTAATTAAACCCCTGTAATATCCTGCTATGTGAAGAGCGTTATAAAGACTTTCAAAATCCCTCATAAGTTTACCATTGTTTACGGCAAGGTATTTTTGTAGAGCCGCTCTGTAACCGTCTACGGACTTTGGCAATTCTTTAGCGGTTAATCCTTTCTTTAACAGGACTTCGTCAATAGCTTCTAAGACGGCAAGGTACGCTGTACTAAAGGCTTCCCGTACAGGTTTACTATCAAGGTATATATTATCTTCAATGGCGGCAGCTTTTAACAGACCTTTGGCATTTTCCATGTACCGATATGCTTCACCTGCAGCATGTGCCTGCTTAGATGTTTTTGTTGTTCCCATATTTAATAATACATATTCCCCAATATCCGTGTCAATACCCACGCCCTTAGGTTTTTCTTCACAGAAAGTCATTGTATATAATATAATAACTATTATATTATATATGGTAACACCTAACATTTCATGAATTATATCACTTTTTCACTCCATGAAGGAATATTAGAAAAATGAGACATATAATGATAATATCAGGCGAGGCCTCAGGGGAATTATACGGGAGTCTCCTTGCCTTAGAGCTTAAAAGACGTATCCCCGAGATTTTATTGACAGGGGTAGGCGGGGATATGATGAAAGATGCAGGGGTTAAGTTGATCTCAGGGATAAGCGGGGCAGCAGGCTTAATAGAGGCTCTTTCATCTGTCAGGCAATTAATAAATACCTATAATCTTATCAAGAAAGAGTTTAAAACAAACCGACCTGATTTAATTGTATTGATAGATTTTCCTGATTTCAACCTAAAGGTAGCAAAGACTGCAAAGTCTTTGGGTATTAAAGTTTTATTTTATGTAAGCCCTCAGGTATGGGTTTGGAGGAAAGGCAGGGTAAATAAAATTGCCAGACTATGCAATCAGATAGCAGTTATCCTTCCATTTGAAGAGGCGATATATAAAGATGCGGATATTCCATGTAAATTTGTAGGACATCCAGTAATGGAGGAGATTCAATCACTATACCTAAATGTTGACGCATTAAAGCAAGAATTTTCCATAGACCCTAACCGTCCAGTCTGCGCTATACTTCCAGGCAGCAGACACGCAGAGATTGACAAACATCTGGAGATACTTGCAAAAACTGTAGGCATTCTAAAAGACAAACACTGTGATTTGCGGTTTATAATGCCTCTTGCTCTTTCTATTAATTGGGATAAATATTCTGCAATTATTAGCGAGATGTCTCAAGCAGGCGTTATAATGATAAAGGGCAGGGCAGTGGAAGCCCTTAAGGTATCTGATATTGCCCTAGTAGCCTCAGGAACCGCAACCTTGCAGACTGCATTATTAGGCATTCCGATGGTGGTTTTTTATAAGGTAACACCACTGACGTTTTTTATTGGCAGACTTATCACCAATGTTACACATATAAGCCTTCCAAATATCCTTGCTGGCAAAGAAATCGTGCCTGAATTATTGCAAAACAGGATGAATGTACGACAATTAGTCTCAACATTTGAAGAGATATATAATAATGAAGACAAAACGATGTCTCAATCTCTAAGAGAGATAATAGGGCTTTTTAGTGATAAAAATCCTTCTATGGAGGTTGCGTCTATGATTATTGATATGCTTTCAGAGATTTGGGTTAAGCCCCAAACCCAATTATGACCTATATATATTATGTGTTATATTTTGTAATACTCTTGATATTATTAATCCATCAATATCTCAAAAGACCTAAAAACCTGCGTTCAACATGGCTTAAAGAACGTTTGGGTTTTTATCCGCTTACAGATAAGCCACATGACGCCTCAACCAAAAAAATATGGATACATGCAGTATCCGTAGGAGAGGTTATATCTTGTATTACCCTGATAAACAAGATAAAGGCTGAAGTTACGCAAGTGATAACGCTCTCTGTGATTACAGACACAGGCAGGGATGTTGCGTATAAAAAATTCCCGGCTGATGTAAATATAAGATACCTGCCATTTGATCTGCCGTTTGCCATAAATAGGGCAATCAAGTCTGAACGTCCTGATATATTTATAATTATTGAGACTGAGATATGGCCTGGACTAATAACGTGTTTGAATAATAGAGGCGTGCCAATTTTGATTTTAAATGGAAGGATATCTGGAAAGTCCTTTAATGGATATAAGAGGTTTAGGTTTTATTTTAAGGGTATAATCTCTATGATAACATTTTTTGGGATGCAAAGTGATTTATATAAAGACAGAATCATTGAAATAGGCGCATTAGAGCAGAGGGTAGAGACTATTGGAAATTTCAAGTTTGATACTGCTCCCCACACTAAAATCCCTGATTGGACAAAGGAATTAAAGGGGCAGATAATAGTAGCTGGTTCTACTCATAAGGGTGAAGAGGAGATAATTCTAAAGGCATTTATGCAGTCAAAAAAAGAGAATAAAAACCTGAAATTAATACTTGCGCCGAGACATCCAGCGAGATTTAGAGAAGTAGAAGATCTGATAACTGCATTATCTCTAACATATGAACTGAGAAGCAAGGGAAAAGTGGACAGCGATATAATATTATTGGACACAATAGGAGAATTGGCTTCTGTATACGGGGCTTCTGATATATGTATACTTGGAGGGAGTTTTGTGCCTATAGGCGGGCATAACCTATTAGAACCTGCATCATGGGGCAAACCAGTAATCTGCGGTAGATATATGGATAATTTTCCTATGACAGACGAATTTGTAAAAGGCGGGGCAGTATGGCTGGTTGATAGTGATACATTGGTTGAGAAGATTTCAATGCTGCTCTCAGATAACGCATTGAGACAAAAGATGGGGAGCGCGGCTTTAGAATTATTTAATAAAAACTCTGGGGCTGTAGACCGAGCTGTTAAGGTTATTGCAGGTTTATGATAGAGAAATGAATTCTTTTTTAGTTTTTTTATTTCTCTCTGTGTTAAAATAAAATTACCGAAAATGAAAGACAATAACGACTGGATATATGGCATAAATACTGTGACTGAGGTATTAACAGCAGGGAAGAGGGTTATAAAGACTCTCTATGCTGCTGAAAATACCAGAAATAAAAGATTAAAGTCCGTTATAGATATTGCAAGGTCAAAGGGATTACAAGTAAAGACGGTTGATACAGGGTTTTTCAATCGCTTTCCAAGTTCCGCGCATCAGGGAATCTGCGCATCATGCGTTTCAAAAGAACTTCTTACGATTGACGACCTTTACGCTCAAGCAATTAAAAAAACTGTGACGCCATGTTTTTTGCTTCTTGATCAGATAGTAGACCCAAGAAATTTAGGGGCGATACTTAGAACTGCTGATTGCGGAGGTGTTAGCGGTGTGATTATTCCAGAGTTTAATTCAGCAGGGATTACCCCAGTAGTGGAAAAATCTTCAAGCGGGGCATCTGAGCATATTCCAATCGCCATGGTTACAAATATAAAACATGCAATAAAATTTATGAAAGATAAAGATATTATTGTGATTGGAGCGGATATAGAAGGCGATATATCTCTATGGGATCAAAGACTTGCCACCTCTTGCGCAATTGTTCTTGGCTCAGAAGGCAAGGGACTTAGGAGAACTGTTAGAGATGGCTGTGATGTGCTTGTAAAACTTCCGATGAAAGGAGTCGTCAACTCTCTTAATGTCTCAGTAGCCGCAGGGATATTTATCTTTGAGCGTAATAGACAATGCTCAAAAACCAATATTCCGTAATAATCTTTGAAAATATTTTTTTTATTGGACAAATTCATTTTTATATGTTAATCTAAAGATACAACGTTTCAACAAACGGTAAAATCATTTATATAACCGTACTACTTCTGTGAGGTGATATTATGATAAGAAGATTAAAGCCCATTACCACAAAAATTGCCATGAAAGACAGAGAGTTAAGCGAATGTTAAATACTACTGTCACTTCAGCCAAAGACATTTCCAAAGACATACTCAATGAAAATCAAAGAATCGCAATAGAACACGATCAAGGGCCAATGCTGATATTAGCAGGGGCTGGCAGTGGTAAGACCAAACTAATAACCCATAAATACGCTTATTTATTGAATAAATATTCGTCAGACTCTGAATTAGAAAACAATAAATCCACTGTGCTTGTCGTTACATTTTCAAGCACTGCGGCAGATGACATGAGGCTTCAAATATCTCAAATACTGTCACAGGATTATCAAGATAACGCCTTATTGCTGTCACAGGCTGAGGGTAATTTAGATGATATCTGGATAGGCACCTTTCATTATATGTGCAATCGAATACTCAGAGAAGATATCCATGCAATTGGATATAATAATAATTTTATAGTATATGATTCCTTTGATCAAAGCGTATTAATAAAACACATCTTAAAGGATTTAAATATTTACGAGGCTCTTTATATGGGTATTGCCTCAAAGATAGATTATTTTAAGACCTCAATGATTACTCCTGAGGAATTGCTTCAAAAAGGCAGCGGATATGATTTTGATGAAAAGATAGTCAAGGTATATATGCGTTATCAAGATGAGTTGAAGAAGACCTGCGTCCTTGATTTTAATGATTTAGTGATGTTGACAATAAGGCTTTTTGAGGAAAATCCAGATATACTTGAAAAATACAGGAATATCTTTTCGCATATATTAGTAGATGAGTTTCAGGACATAAATTCTGCTCAATATAAACTGCTTCATATGATGGCAAATAGCAGTAAGAATATATGCGTAGTTGGTGATGATGATCAGAGTATTTACAAATTTAAGGGATCTGATGTAGATAATATCTTAACGAAATTTGAACAAGATTTTCCTCAGTCTTGTATTGTAAAACTTGAACAAACCTATAGATGTTCTCAAAACATACTTGATGCCTCCCATAGCGTGATATATAAAAATATACATCGAAGGGCTAAACAGCTTTGGACAACAAAGGGTTCTGGCGAAAAGGTCAATCATCATTGGTTTATGACTGAAGAAGAAGAGGCAAGATATATTACAAAAACCATCAAGGACCTTTACCTAAAGGGTGATTACACTTACGATCAGATAGCAATTTTATATAGGGTAAATCTTGTATCTAAGATTTTAGAAAATCATCTCAAGGCAGAGCGTATTCCGTTTGATGTGATTGGCGATACAAATGTATTTTCTAATAAAGACATTATATCATATATCAGACTTGCATTAAACAAAGATGATAATGTTAGTTTAAGAAGAATTATTAACATACCGCCAAGGGGGATTGGCTCTGCTACCATTAAAAAGATTGAGTTACTTGCAAAAAAGGAAGGGATATCTCTGTATCAGGCTGCGAAAAATACTCTGCAATTAAAAGGTATATCATCTCTGATAAAAGAAAAATTATCAAACTTTATTTTGTTGATAGATGATATTTCAACTCATTCTTATGATAATGTAGTTGACGCTATAAAATATATAGATAATCTTATTGGATATACCTCAACTTTGGATGATGCAGGGCTCAAGTCGCTGCTTGAGATGATGGCTGATAATGCTGAGACCAAATTAGTTAAATTTCTTGACACTGTTTCTCTGAAAAAGGAGACTGATTTTACATCATCCCCTTTATCAAATAAAGGCAGGATTTCTCTTACTACCTTACACAATGTTAAGGGGCTGGAGTTTCCTGTAGTGTTTATAACTGGACTTGAAGAAGGGCTGCTTCCACATTTTAAGGCATCATCAAGCACAGATCTGGAAGTAGAGAGAAGGTTATTTTATGTTGGTATGACCAGAGCAAGCGATAGATTATTCGTTACTGGGGCTAAAAGACGGCGTATATATGCCAAATATCAGACTCAAGAACCCTCTAGGTTTCTTTTAGATATGCCAAGAGAGTGTTGTCATTGGGCTATACAGCAGCCGATTGTAATACAATCCACTCTCAAACAAAAACAGGCGCCTCCAGTATTAGCGCCTCCAATCATATTCCCATATAATACTGGCTGCAGGGTACGTCATCCAAAATGGGGCGTAGGAGTTATTAGAGATTGTTATGGCGAAAGTGGTGATGTTAGGGTTACAGTTAATTTCCCTGACGTTGGAATAAAGAGATTATCTCTAAAATTTGCAAATCTTGAAAGGATTTAAGTAAGGATATTTTAGATTTTAGATTCAATGGCATCTAAATTGAATCTAAAATCATAAATTATAAATTAAATAAATGAGCATATCAGAAAGAGATGTAGCGCATATTGAGGCGCTTTCAATGTTAAGGCTTGACAGTGATGAGGCGCTATTGTTTAAAGGTCAGCTTAATGATATTCTTTTATATATAGAAAAATTGAATGAATTGGATACTAAAGATATAGAACCTACCTCCCATGTAATCCCTATTACAAATGTATTTAGGGAAGATGTTTTGACGCAGTCACTTAGTCAACAAGAGGCATTAAAAAATGCCCCTGCCTCTATAAAGGGTTTTTATAGGGTGGCTAAGATAATTGAGTAGTTAAATCAATCTATCTTTTTGTTATTGTAATAAAAATTATATAAAAATCCTAGCCTCAATTAGCGGGGGTATTTAGTAGAATATTGTTTTATATCTCAATACAAGTGGCGTGAGATTAAATAGAGCCTGTCCCCAAAACTGAATTTTTCCCTCACGATTAATTTTCATATATGTTTAAGCAGGAAAAAAGATGCATTACTGTCATCCAAATTCTTAATTACCAAGTATTTATTTCTCAAAACCCAAAAATGCGCAAGTGTTCTCTGTATTCTTTTATAACATTTTACTATATTATAATTTATTATGCTGCTTTTTGATATTGCTGTTCTTGTTTTACTGCCTTTGGTAATTCTGTTAAAAGAAGCCTTAGACCCCAATGCAGAATTAAAAAATTTATAAATACACAATTCGACATAAAACTTTATAAATAGTATATTATATATGAACGTTAATCTCACATGAAAGGGTACTGATATAAAAATGATATACAAAGATTATCTTAATAGTGCGCGTAAGCACCAACATACTTGTGATGTTTTAATTGAAAAACTTGATCAATTAGATTCAGACAATAGAATGCCTGATATGTTTAAATATAATAGTTATTTATTAAACTTATATTATCTTTCTGGATATATTATTGAGTGCATAGTTAAATACGGAATTTATGATTTGCTTGGTCATAAAAAAGAAGTAGATATTAAGGAGTTGAATAAGGAAGGATTGACATATAAGGATATTAAACATCATGAGTTTGAAAGTTATACAGACCATTTAAACAAACGTATTCATGTATATATTCCTCTTATTACTAATACCAAGAATATTAAGAAAGAAATAATCAAACTTTATGATGGATGGAATTCCTCTATTCGATATTCATATTTTCAATGTTATTATAAAAGAGATCATTTTCGAGAATTTTATAAATATTCTAAAGAAATATTAAGAATCATTAGCGTTTATGTTGGAGGTTAATAATGATAAAACTTTTTGAACGACTAAGAAACCTTGAAGAAAAACTATCTGAATGGAAAGCAAGTAGTAAAGTGCTTGATTACAGGATAATCGTTAAACTAAAGATGACAGTAAAACTCTATGTCATAACGGAAAAAATGGGAGAGCCTGAAATAAAATCTTTACTTGAAAACAATAAAATTATAAACTATGACTTAGAAATATTAAGTGAAAATGAATATAACGAAGATGATTATTATATTAATCTTTTTGATAAGACCAAATATTTAGACTTCGGCTTAAAAAGAACATTGTCCAATTTGCTTGATGTCGAAAAAGATGACTATAAATCAATATTTTGTCCTATTGTAGCCTTTTACAGCTATAAAGGCGGCGTAGGCAGAACTACGGCGTTAGCATTGTTTGCTTCTCACTATGCTATGCATACAGGTAAAAAGATTTTTATTATTGACTGTGATTTTGATGCCCCTGGTTTAATAAATTTTTTTGGAATTAATAATCAAGAAGTTTTCAAAAATGGAATAGTGGAATATCTAAAAGATAAAGAGGCAGATTATGATGTCAATTTACGCGACGGCTATATCTATGAAATTTCTAAGCCATACTCTGGAGATGGTGAAATCTTCCTTTTGCCAGCAGGCAATATCTTTGATGATGACAATAGAGATGATTATCTTCAAGCCTTAGCTCGTCTTGATATAAGCAGCACAACGACTATAGTAGATCAAATTAGAAATGTTATTATTGATATAGAAAAAGAGTTTTCACCAGATGTAATATTAATGGATTCAAGGACTGGCTTTAATGATGTATTTGGAATTATTGTAAATAAATTGTCTCAGGTAGTCGTAGGTTTCTTTGGCAATAATATTCAAAATAAGCCAGGACTACATTTCTTTCTAAAAACCATTTTACAAAAAACCAGTAATACAAGCCCAATTCTTGTAAATTCGATTATTTCATCATCTTTTACAAAAGAGAAACAAATCTTTTTGAATGAAATCAACGACTATATTGAAAGCATTATTGAAGATGAAGACAGTTTGCCTGCTATTCCAACTTGTTACCTTCCGAGATATCCTAGTTTAGAAAGAATAGGTGTAGAAAATGAAGATACCAATGATTTTATTACGTTAATAAAAAATAAAAGTCTAAACGACTATAATGATCTTTTCTACAAAATTGAGAATCAAATAAAAGATATAAACAACAAGAAAATAGAGACTTCCACAGTAATAACCTCTGGTTTAAGTAACTTACCTCTCAGTAAAGAATTTACTCTCAAATCAATGATATTAAATAAGTTGCATGATAAATTTCCTGAAACTTATGGTGAATATATTGACTTTTCCGAGACCTTTCTTAATTCTGAGTTTTTATTTAGAAAATGTATGGAAGATATCTTTATTCGGGATAAATGTCTTTTATTAGGTGGGAAAGGTACAGGTAAAACAGCATTTTATCTTGCTCTACTGCAGGAGACTTTTTTCCATAGTCTAAAAAAGAGAGCCTTAAAAGAACAACTTGATTATCAGGTCATTAATATTATTTCAATTCCGAAAAACTCAAAACATGAGAAAAGTAAGTTTATTGATTTTTACGCTAATTTTAATCCCTCTGAAATTAAAGAGCCAGAGAATTATTTTAGAAAATTTTGGGTTGTTTATATCTGGAATGCTATTAGATTAGACGATGAAAAAACTGGCTTTAATTCTCATTCTGATATTGAAGTAAGAGAATTACAAAGCAATAGTTTTACAAAAGAATATTTACATGATTATATCGTAACTAATGAAAAATTTTTCAAAATTGAGAGAGAACTATATGAAATTGATGATTTTTTAACGAAAAAGAATCGCTATCTTGTAATTATCTTTGATCAATTAGATAAAGTAATAACACCAATCCATTGGTCTGAGGCTATATCTCCATTGATCAAATATTGTTTATACCAAGATTTTAAACGGATTCATCCAAAACTTTTTTTGAGAAGAGATTTATTTAATAGGCTTGGGAATCTAACAAATAAAGCATCCTTAGCAAGCCAATCCATTAATTTAGAGTGGTCAAAAGAGGAACTTTACGCCTTTTTTCTAAAGATTATATTTGCACTTTCCAACAAAGATTTTATTGAATATATACGCCTTGTCAAACCTACTATTAATAATTTTATTGTAGAAATTGAAAAAAAATTGAATCAAGTTAATAGTTATCATCAATTACCTGTTGAAAGCAATTTACTTAGGCCATTAATTGAAATATTTTTTGGTGAAAAAGTTTATACACAGGATAACACGTGGGATACATATGATTGGATTTTTAATAATCTTCAGAATGCTGATAAAACAATCAGTCTGAGACTTTTTCTTGATATAATTAAATATGCTATTGAGTATCAACAAAATTATCCCAAAATGAATAAAAATGATTTCCCTATTCTTTCTGCAAGTAGTTGTTTTGTTGCTGAGGTTAGAATAAAAGCTATAAAGAGACATGTTGAAGACCTTACGAGTGAAGAAGGAAACGATGTTTTAAAATATATTTTTAATGATATTCGAGAAAATAAAGTACCAAAAAACTTAAAAGAATTAACATTATTTCAAAATGATTTTGAGAGACTTATGAAGCACATTATTGATCAAAATGCAGAATTAAAAGATAAAACACCTGCAATTTTGATAGATTTTTTAAAACAAAATGGTATCATCTTTGATCGTTACATTATAGGAGGGCTTAAAAAATATACCTTTACTTATCTTTATAAGCATTATTTAGGACTCAGTGGAAAACGAAAATATGACGTTATTAGAAAATAGTTGTAAGAGATCGTTTCTCATAAATATATCAATTATCTCTTATGGCGTATAGTCAAAGCTGACAGCAGGCCCAATGGTTGTATATACGCTGTCAATGGTTATTGTTGCTCCTGGTGAAACAGAGACATGTTTTGACAGTGTAAATGTTGCGCTTAATTGACCATTGAAAAATCCTTCCGCATTAATGCCAATTATATAAGCAATAATTGATGTTAAGATTATCGAATTATCTTTTATAGGATAGTATAAAGCAGCTCCAACTGGTATTCCGTTTAAATACCCGCCTGAATAAGATTGAAAAGCTGGATAAGATTGATAATAATAACCGCTGAATATTGCGATTCCTGGTATTAACATATATCCGCCAGCTGCAAGTATATTTACTTCTTTCCCATTTCCAATGTAAGCGTCTAATTAACCCCACCCTATATAATCCCAATTATAGCCTCTCTGTCAAGATATTGAGGCAGCAGTTTTTTATAATCATATTCCGTTTGCGCATATGGTATCTGTTCAAAGATATAT
>Ga0315281_10006941_pt1 | contig 16026 bp, 15 predicted proteins | sample YL17G07_0_MG_FD_204540 | JGI IMG/M metagenome (GOLD analysis project Ga0315281, IMG submission 204540) | Sediment microbial communities from Yellowstone Lake, YNP, Wyoming, USA - YL17G07_0 | ecosystem: Environmental > Aquatic > Freshwater > Lake > Sediment | place: USA: Wyoming | collected... | reverse complement strand
CGACCAACGCCGCAATGGCGCTGATCAAAGCAAAACCAAGACCACTATGCATACACCCTCCAGTATTCATTTGTTCTTTGTGTGATGATCACCGTGATGATCGACCACACCCGTTTGTTCCACTATTCTACAGCAGCGATAATCCACTGGTCTGAAAAAATATTTTTTGCGCCGGCTACAGTATCACGAGCGCGTGAAGATTGTCGCTGTGTTTTCGGTACAGGTAAATGGTGTTAGCGGAAAAATTATCGGTAAAAACGCCTTATAAACTGGGCAATATCTAGGATAAATAAGTTATATGATGTTTACGATGTGCTTTGTGGAGGTCCGCTGCCGCAAGTCGTGCTGGAAAGGACAAACGGGGCTGGGGTACATTAGCGTTTTTACATATAGCGCATGCACGCCACTGCAACTCTCTCACAGCGGCGTGATGCGTGGTGTTGACAAATTACGCTTAACGTTTTTCGGCGTCATGTTTCTCTTGATAAATGTGTTTACTGCTGTCGTTGAGATCCTGGTGCAAATCTTTACGTTCGTCCCGCGTTAATTTGCCGTCGGCCTTATAGGCACGTTCTTTTTCACGCAGGGCTTTTTGCTCATCACGTAAACCCTTGGCTTCTTCCTTGGTCAATTCACCGGATTTCACCCCGTCCTTGAGCCGGTGTTTCTGGTTGTGTTGCCGCTCATTGACACCGGGATCACGTGTTGCCTTGTGGGCCCTGGGATGGTGTGGTTCGTTGGCCTGCGCGGAATTTGCGACCAGGGCTTGGCCAAGGAACAATGTGGTCGCGAGACTCAGTACAGAAAACAGTTTCATGTCAATCTCCTCAAGTTCAAAAAGTGTGGGTAGGTTTAACGGTAACAACGCAGCGCGGTGACGCGGGTTGACGTCAGCGGGTGGAATATTTTGTACTGTGTAGTGAAACACCCGAATAGTGATTGTTATATCGGCGTTGCAGGCAGCGTGCTTGAGAGTCACAAGAGGTAGATCGGCGGTAGACTCAGTAGGAACTAACTGCTAGTGTGGCCTATGTATTAGGTGGAGTAACCATGTCGGAACAGCAAAGTAAACGTTACGGCACGACCATGTTTGTGCTGATGTGGGTGGCGCTGCTGGCGTTATTTGTCGTGGTGTTTGGGCGCTGGTTTGATCGCGCCGAGAATCCCAATCAGCGGGTGAGTACGCAGGTGAGTAAAGGGGGCGCGCTGGAGGTTGTTCTGGAACGCAATCACTATGGCCATTACGTCGTGTCAGGAAAAATTAATCAGCAGCCGGTGCAATTTATGATCGACACCGGCGCCTCGGATGTGTCGGTACCGGCACACATTGCCCGGCAAATTGGTTTACACAAAGGCGCGGAAGTCACCTTCAGTACCGCCAACGGGTATGCCACGGGTTACCTGACGCGATTGGCCGAGGTACGCGTCGGTGAGATCGTCTTACGGGATATCCGCGCCTCAATCAATCCGAATGTCGATCACGATGAGGTGTTGCTCGGCATGAGCTTTTTAAAACGCCTTGAATTCAGCCAACGTGGCGAGACCTTAACGTTACGGCAACACCCCGATTCATAAATGCGGCGAGTCGCTTGCAGTAACACCACCGTGTCAGCCCGTACGTGATCAAATCCCGGGAGGAAGGATGTCTGACCAACCACTGCTGTTTACGATCTTTTTAATCTTTACCGGTGCGGCGGTGGCGGCGACCGTTGCGCTGTATGCACGACAGGCGTTGATCGTGGCGTATATTTTACTGGGTGTGTTATTTGGGCCATCACTGTTGGGTTGGGTGAGTGATGCGCGGCTGATCCAAAATGTTGCCGATGTGGGTATCCTGTTTTTGCTATTTTTGCTGGGCTTGAATCTGCATCCGCAAAAATTGTGGAAGCTGTTGCGTGAAGTGACCTGGGTGACCTTCACCAGCGCGGCCTGTTTTGGCGTGATAGGTGTCTTGGTGATACGGCTGTTTGGTTTTGCCTGGCTTGAGGCAGTAGTGGTCGGTGCAACACTGATGTTTTCCAGTACCATCATTGGTCTAAAATTATTACCGACCACGGTGTTGCATCATCAACGCACCGGCGAGATCATGATCAGCATATTGTTGTTGCAAGACGTGATGGCGATTTTTTTATTGGTCAGCCTGCAGGCCAAGGGGGGAGAGCATACATTACTGATTGAAATTGCCCTGTTGGTGGCCGCGTTTATCGGTGTGAGCCTCTTTGCCTATGTGGCGGAACGATTTATCCTGATTAAATTGATCCGGCGGTTTGACAAGATTCAGGAATATATTTTTTTGCTAGCGATAGGCTGGTGTTTGGGCGTGGCCGGTTTGGCCAAGTTTGCCGGGTTATCACATGAGATTGGCGCGTTCATCGCGGGTATTGCGCTCGCCACCAACAGCATTGCCTTGTTTATTGCCGAGAGTCTCAAACCACTGCGGGATTTTTTCTTGATCATTTTCTTTTTTGCGATGGGCGCGAGCCTGGACGTCCAATCGCTGGGAGAGGTCATCGTCCCGGCCGTGGTGTTAGCGGTAATTATTCTTAGCATCAAGCCGTTTGTATTCCGGCTGTTGTTAATGCGTTCCGGCGAGACACGCGAACGCGCAGGGGAAATCGGTGTGCGGTTGGGTCAAGGCAGTGAGTTTGCGTTGTTGATTGCCGTGTTGGCGCTGCAAATGGGGGTGATCGGCCAACAGACATCATCGGTCATCCAGGTAACCACGCTGCTGAGCTTCATCATCTCAACGTATTGGATCGTGCGGCGCTATCCCACCCCCATCGCGACCAACCCGAAATTGCGCCGCAGTTAGTCGTGGTTGCGTCCTGCTATTGATGCAAATATTTATAGTTATGATCGAGAAGGCCTGCGCATAATTAGACCCAATCGAGGGTCTGCTTGCGACAACAGGATAATATTAATAAATACAATTCCATTTAACTTTGCAGGGGTGGGCTATGCGTGCAATCAATGTGTGGGTTTTTATTACAAGTCTGATCTTGGCGGCGTGTGGTGGCAGTGCGGCGGATACACCGGGCACGGGGACGATACCGACTGGTTGTGTCGCGGGTGCGCGTGCCAACACCAGTTCGGTGGCCTTGGTGAGGGCATTTCCCAATCTGAATTTCGCCTCTCCCATCGCGATGATCCCGGCCCCCAGCGGCAATCGGTTTTATGTGGTCGAGCGTGCAGGGGTGGTGAAGGCGGTAGAAAATTCCCCAACCAGCACCACCACGACAACCTTCATCGATATCACTGCCCTGGTGTCGGTGGTTGGCGAAGGGGGTCTGCTGGGGATGGCGTTTGATCCGCAATATGTCAACAACGGCTTTGTATACTTGTCCTATACCGGACCTGCCCGCACCGGCGCGGTACTCGTCTCGACAATCGCACGTTACACCGCCAATGCCGCGCGCACGGCGTTGGATCCCGCGAGCGCCGTGATTCTTTTGGAAGTGGATCAACCGTACACCAATCACAATGGGGGATCGATTGCATTTGGGAATGATGGCTATTTATATTTCGGTTTGGGTGATGGGGGCGATGCCAATGACACCGCGCAGAATGGACAGAATATTGCCGTGTTGTTGGGCAAGATTTTGCGGATGGATGTGTCCAATCTCGTTCTCACGCGTAATCCCAAGTACAGTATCCCCGCAACGAATCCCTTCGCGCTGAATCTCTCGCGCGGCAGTCCCTTTGCCACGAGCGCCCGCTGTGTGGGAGGCTGTCCAGAAATTTTTGCCTGGGGCATGCGTAATCCATGGCGGTTTAGTTTTGATCGTCAAACCGGCGCACTGTGGGCGGGTGATGTGGGTCAGTACAACTATGAAGAGATTGACGTGATCAGCGTCGGCAAGAATTATGGCTGGGGTTGTTATGAAGCAACCCGGTTCAATACCGAGTATCTGGGAAGCTGTCCGGCGAACCTCGACCATGTTGCGCCGGTTTTGCAATACGGTCGTGCTGAAGGGAGCACCGTCACGGGCGGTTATATCTATCATGGCACGGCGATACCGGCGTTAACCGGACAATATATTTTTAGTGATTTTGGCTCGGGGAAGACGTGGGCAGTGTCCACTCCGTACACGAACCCAACACGGCGGACACTAATTGATGGGGTGCCCGGCGTGGCCTCGCTCGCGGAAGATGCGGCGGGTGAGTTATATCTGATCAATATTTACAATAACCAAATTGAAAAATTGGTCGCGGCTAACAACACCCCGCCCACACCGGCATTCCCTCGCACCTTGTCACAAACCGGTTGTGCCAATGTCACCGATCCCAAGTTGCCCGCCACCGGTATGCTTGCCTATGAACTCAATGCCGCGTTGTGGTCGGATGGGGCAATAAAAAAACGTTGGTTTGCCTTGCCAAGTAATAGCGGGATTCAGGTGGAAGCCAATCATGACTGGAGCTATCCCATCGGCAGTGTGTTGCGCAAGGATTTTTATCTGGGCCCGCGGATTATTGAAACACGTTTGTTTGCGCGACATAGCGATGGTGAATGGGCGGGTTACAGTTACGAATGGAACGTCAATCAAACCGAGGCGACGTTGTTGGATAGCAATAAACAAGTGACGATCAACAACCAAGTATGGACGTATCCAAGTCCATCGCAATGTCTGGGCTGTCATAGCATGGCGGCAGGTCATACATTGGGTCCGGAGACCGCGCAATTGAATCGTGACATCATCGATCCCAGCAACGGCGGCACCATCAATCAACTGACGTATTTACAAGGTAAAAATGTTTTTAGCAGCACCCTGCCGGACGTCACGACCCTGCCCCGATTGGTTGATTATGCAAATCCAGCCTTGGATGTGACCGCGCGGGCCCGCGCGTATTTGCATGCCAATTGCAGCAACTGTCATCAACCCAATGGTCCGGGACGTGGGCCGATGGATGCGCGTTATAGTGGTACGTTTGCCCAGATGAATATTTGTAACAACTTACCCACCGCAGGCAATGTGTTGGGTGCGACGCATTTGTTGACGCCCGGCGCTATTGCGGATTCGATCTTGTATCAACGCATGCACGACACGGGTACAACACGCATGCCACCGTTAGACACGGTGTTGGAAGACACCGTTGCCACCTCCTTGATCGCAGACTGGATTAACAGTATCAATGCGTGTCCGTGAAAGGCGCTGGTGTGCCTAACAGCCTGTTGAAAAACGCGCTGAGGGGCGCATCGCGGCGTTGGAAACGAACTCAAACCGCTCCCGGCATCCATGCCTCCCGCGGAATACCGTCCATCCTGGACATAACTGCTCATTTACTTCGTGTAAACTGCGCTTTTTCGTCCGTTTCCGCCTTGCGCTGCATCCCCTGATCACGTTTTTCAACAGGCTGCTAACCTTTTAATATCGAACCAAGAATCCCGCGAACGATCTTGCGGCCGATGGCGCTGCCAATGCTGCTGCTGACACTGCGAACCATGGTCTTGGTCATGGTTTCCATGAGGGTTTGTGGTTGACGGCCAGCGCCTTTGCTACGGGGTGCGGGTGTGTTGCTGCCGCTTGGGAAGGGATTCCAGGACGAATCTTCGCGATTACTGCTAACCGGGGGCGCGGATTTTGGTGCTGCACGACCGCGGATTTTTTCATACGCGGATTCACGGTCGATGATTTGTGAATAATAAGAACCGACCGAACTTTTGCCGATCAACGTTTGCCGCTCCTCCTTGGTCAACGGACCGAGGCGTGAGCCGGGCGGGCGGATCTTCACGCGTTGTACCGGTGTGGGCACGCCGCTGTCATCCAACAGCGACACCAGGGCCTCACCGATCCCCAAGGCGGTAATGACTTCAGCCGTGTTGAGTTTGGGATTCGGGCGAAAGGTGTCGGCGGCGGTGCGCACCGCTTTTTGATCACGCGGGGTGAAGGCGCGTAATACATGTTGCACGCGGTTACCGAGTTGACCCAGGATCGTCTCGGGAATATCCAGTGGATTTTGTGAAATAAAATAAATGCCGATGCCCTTGGAGCGGATCAAGCGCACGACTTGTTCCACTTTTTCCATTAACGCCTTGGGCGCATCGGAGAACAACAAATGGGCTTCATCAAAGAAAAACACCAAACGTGGTTTTTCTAAGTCACCGACCTCCGGCAGCTCTTCAAACAATTCCGACAACAGCCACAGCAAGAAGGTGGTGTAGAGTTTGGGGAATTGCATTAATTGATCGGCGGCGAGCACATTGATCATGCCGCGGCCACCGGCGTCGGTGCGCATCAGATCGGACAGTTGCAAGGCCGGTTCGCCAAAAAATTTTTCCGCGCCTTGTTGTTCCAGCACCAACAGGTTACGCTGAATGGTACCGACGGTGCTGCCGGAGATGTTGCCGTACTCCGTTTTTAATGTGGCGGCGTTGTCGGCCAAATAACTCATCATGGCGCGCAGGTCTTTGAAGTCCAGCAGCAGCCAGCCCTGATCATCCGCGACCTTGAAGGCGATGTTGAGCACGCCTTCCTGGGTATCGGTTAATTGCAACATGCGCGAGAGTAAAACCGGTCCCATATCGGAAAGCGTGGCGCGCACCGGGTGACCTTGTTGGCCAAACACATCCCAGAAGGTGACGGGAAAGGTTTCGCTGCCGTAATTCGCCAGTCCGATCTCGTTGGCGCGTTGTTGTAATTTCGGATCGGCCGTGCCGGGTTGGGCGATGCCGCTGAGGTCACCTTTGACATCGGCCATGAAGACCGGCACACCGAGGCGGGAAAAACCTTCGGCCAATACTTGCAAGGTGACAGTTTTACCGCTGCCGGTGGCGCCGGCGATCAGGCCGTGGCGGTTGGCGTAGCGTGCTTGCAGTTCAATCGGGCCATCGCCCTTGCCCAGAAAAATGGTATTGGTCGACATGGTGTGGGTAGCGTTCCGTGGGAATGAGTGCGATGATTCTGAATCAAATCCGGTAATAAATATAGTGGTCAGTTCAGGAAATTCATTTATGCAATGTGTCGTCTATAAATCAGAACGCAAGGCGGATACGTATTTGTATATTGAACAGGCGGGAAATTTTGAACGCGTGCCGGAGGCCTTGATGGACAAACTCGGCAGTTTGAAACTCATTTTACAGCTGGAGTTGTACACGCAACGCAAGTTAATGGGCGCCGAGGTGGTTGTGGTCATGCGGCAATTAACCGCGCAGGGATTCTATTTACAGTTACCACCGGGTAAAGACACCACATTTTAATTTCAGCATAACAAACTTGTACCGCGTCTCGGTCTTCCAGGCTATCACTTATGGATCTGGATTTGATTGCGGCCGGATCGCTTTGCGGCGTAGAGTGCCTCATCGGCGCGTTGAATCAGGGTTTCGGTGGTATCCCCGTTGCGGTACTCGGTGATACCGATACTGACCGTGACGCTGATATTTTGGTTCACGGCTTTTAACGGCGTGTCGGCGATCTTGCTGCGCATGCGTTCCGCCACCTGTTTGGCGACATCGATCGTGGCCCCGGCAAAGATAATCAAAAATTCCTCACCGCCATACCGGCCGAGCTTGTCCACGCCGCGAATGGCCTGACGCATCAGCTTGCTGATATGCTGTAAAATCTGATCGCCGACCAAATGGCCAAAGGTGTCATTCACCTTTTTAAAAAAATCCAGATCAATCATCGCAATGCAAAATTGCTGATCGCCACGCCGGTTTTTTATATCCACCATGTGTGTGAGTTGATCCAGCAGGTAACGGCGGCTATAGACGCTGGTCAGCACATCGTATTGAATCTCGACCGTGAGCTCTTGTTGTTGGTCGGATAATTGTTGAATCGATTCCTTCAGGCTATTGATGCTGGTGTAATAATAAGTATGAATCGCCAACGCCATGTCCAACGCGGCGACCTTGAGTATCAGGTTAACGATCTGTTCGCACTCATGTACGGTGGCGCGTATCGTCTCCGGGACAGTGCCGATGATCAGCGAGGTCATATGCCGGTAGGCCGCTTGGTAGAGGTCTAGCGTCAGGCCAACCCGCTCATGGGCAATGCCGACGCGCAACCGATACTCAAAATAATAGGGCGTATTAAAGTTGATGCCAAAGCTAAGCAGGTATTCCGCTTGCGTGCGTTTGAGGCGCTTGAGATTTTCCGGTAAAAAACGTCGCATGCTCGGCAATTGCATCAAGTACGCGTAAAACTTATCGATAATGAGTGATATATTCGGCGCGATCACCTGGTCATGTAGACGTCGGGTCAAGATCAGATCGGCGTCGCTGAGTCCCATATTACACAGGAGTTGTTGTTGCGTGGCCCGATCGAAGCCGTACTTCTGCAGCAAGGGCAGGGCTGAGTCAGGATTTGTCGGTGGCGTCGAAGTCACAAGCGGCTCAGTATTTTCAGTGCAGGCAATTTTTTTGGCCTAATCTCAAGGATATACTACCCATGCTTATATATAGATATAGCACGGACTATTCAGTTTAATATAGCTGGGTTGTTGTAAAATTAACAGCACCGGCGTAATGCCTTGCACGCTCACAGAATCCGTTACGAAAATCTTATGCAAATAAAACGAAAAGCCGTCGCCTTGATCTCGGGAGGATTGGATTCCATGCTGGCCGTCAAGGCGGTGCTAGCGCAGGGCATCCATGTCGAGGGGATTAATTTCTTCACCGGTTTTTGTGTCGAAGGCCATACCCATGCGATCCGTAAGCGATCCGCGGAAAAACCCAAGCGCAACAATGCGCTGTGGGTTGCCGAACAACTCGGGATCAAATTGCACATTGTGGATGTGATTGAACCCTACAAGGCCGTGTTGTTAAATCCCAAACACGGTTACGGCGCCAACATGAATCCCTGCCTGGATTGCAAATGTTTTATGGTGAATCGTGCCTTGCTCTGGATGCGCGAACATCAATTTGATTTCATTATCACCGGCGAAGTCATTGGTCAGCGGCCGATGTCACAACGTGCCGACACCATGCCGGTAGTGCAAAAGGAATCCGGTGCCGGGGATTTATTATTACGGCCGTTATGCGCCAAACATTTACCGCCGACGATACCGGAACGCGAAGGCTGGGTGGATCGCGAGCAACTGTTGAATTTTAGCGGTCGCTCGCGCAAACCACAGAAGGCGCTGGCGGCAGAATACGGTTTCACTGATTATGCGACACCCGCCGGGGGCTGTTGTTTTCTAACCGATGAGTCATATTCCCGAAAACTGAAAGACATGTGGCAGTCACGCGGTGAGCGAACCTATGAGCTGGATGACATCATGTTACTGAAGATAGGCCGGCATGTGCGGCCACGGCCACATTTCAAAATGATCATTGGCCGTGAAGAAGGTGAAAACAATTTTCTTGAAGGCTATCGCAAACAGTTTGTGCATTTGCGCACCATGAGTCATATGGGACCGTTGGTGCTGATTGACGGCGTGCTTAATGGTGATGATCTGCAACTTGCCGCGCAAATTGCCGCGCGTTTTGGCCAAGGGCGTGACGCGCCGATGGTGAACATCGACGCGGTGATGCAAGATGGCAGCCTCCACCAATTGCAGGTGAAACCCATGGCGGCAGAGCAGATTCCACAGGAATGGTATCTTTGAACAGACAGCACCTGGATGCGCGGCGGCTGTTGTGCCCAATGCCGGTGATTCGTACTCAGGACAAGGCAAAACTGATGCAAGCCGGGGATCAGTTGGAAGTGCTTTGTACTGATCCAGGGGCACTGTATGACATCCCCGCCTGGTGCCGGATCAACGGCCACAAGGTGCTGAGCACTGCCCAGGCGCAGGGTGAAATCCGCATTGTCATAGAACTGGGGCCGTTGAGTTAGGCTATACTCGGCCGATTTTAATTTTCCTCGAAACTTGCACACGTCACGTGGTACTGCATTGAATGACTAACGAAACCGAACACGGCTATTTTGATCACTCCAACCCGGATCGCCTGCGCGCCAGTCGCCGGGTAACGGTGGTGAGTATGGTTGCCAATCTGGTGCTCACTGTAGCGCAAATGATCATTGGCTGGATTGGGAATTCACAGGCGCTGGTCGCGGATGGTTTGCATACCCTGTCGGATCTGGTGACGGATTTTATGGTGCTGTTTGCCCTGCAACACGGTCACAAGGGTGCCGATGCGGAACATCCGTACGGGCACGAACGCATCGAGACCGCGGTCAGCATGATCCTGGGGATCATATTGTTCATCGTCGGGGTGGGGATTGCGGTGCGTGCCGGTGTCAAACTTTACAGTGGTGAGGCGTTTGTGATGCCTTCACCGCTAACCTTAGTGACCGCGCTGCTTACCCTGGTGGTAAAGGAATGGCTGTACCACTATACACTGCGTACCGCCAAACTATATGACTCAAATATGTTGCGCGCCAATGCCTGGCATCACCGTTCCGATGCGCTTTCCTCCTTGGTGGTGGCGGCGGGCATTGGCGGTACGTTACTGGGTTTTATGTATTTGGATTCGGTGGCAGCCATTATTGTCGGCGTGATGATCGTCAAGGTCGGTGGGGAGTTGGCCTGGGTGTCATTGCGGGAATTGGTGGATACCGGTTTACACACGGAGCAAATCAGCCGGATCAAAAAGGCGATCACCGATGTGCCGGACGTGAAGGCGTTACATGTATTGCGTACCCGCTGCATGGGTGGCAAGGCGCTGGTCGATGTCCACATTCAGGTCGACTCGCGGATCAGTGTCTCGGAGGGTCATCACATCAGCGAGACCGTGCGGCAACACGTCATCGACGAGATCGATGAGGTGGCCGATGTCATGGTCCATATCGACCCGGAAAATGACGAAGTCGAGGCGCCCAGCGCCAAATTGCCCCTGCGTCAGGATATCCTGCCTCGGCTCAAACAGGCCTGGGCGGGGTTGGCCGTGGCCAAGGACATCCGCGAAGAGCAGATTACCCTGCATTATTTAGCCGGAAAGATACGCGTAGATCTGGTATTACCGCTGCGGCTGTTAGAGAATGAGCCACGCGCGAGCCAGGAAAAGATCGCGCGGCAGTTTGCACAGATTGCGGCGCAGTTTGACTCAATCGAGCAGATTGACTTGTATTTCCACTGATGAACTAAACGGGTGCTTTTGCGGATTTCATCGCACCAGCGAAGTGCAGTCGGTCGAAAAACGAAAGATATTTTTCATATAATTCATGGCAATACCAAGTGGCATGGTTCGTGCTCCCAAACCAAGCACGGAGTTTTCCATGGCTCTGCCTGGGGCATAGTATTTTAATAACGAGTAACTTTTGGAGGAACAAATGTCAGATAAAGTAATGAAAATGATAAAGGACAAGGGTGTGAAGTTTGTTGACTTCCGCTTTACCGACACCATCGGTAAAGAACACCACGTTTCCGTCCCGGCCGACACCATGGATGATGAAGTCTTTAAAGACGGCAAGATGTTCGACGGTTCGTCGATTGCCGGCTGGAAGGGTATCGAAGCCTCCGACATGATTCTGATGCCGGACCCGGACAGTGCGGTACTTGATCCTTTTATGGACGAGCCGACCCTGATTTTAACCTGCGACGTGTTGGAACCCGCCACCGGTCAAGGTTATGAACGTGATCCCCGTTCCTTGGGTAAACGGGCCGAGGCCTATCTCAAATCCACCGGTATTGCGGATAGCGCGTTTTTCGGTCCAGAACCCGAATTCTTTATTTTTGATGACGTGCGTTGGGGCACCAGTATCAGCGGTTCCTTCTGTAAAATTGACTCGGAAGAAGCAGGCTGGAACTCGGAAAAAGTATTTACCGACGGCAATATCGGTCACCGTCCCGGCATAAAGGGTGGTTATTTCCCTGTGCCACCGGTCGATTCGTTACAAGACATTCGTTCCGCGATGTGTCTGGCCCTGGAAGAAATGGGTGTGAAAGTCGAAGTGCATCACCACGAAGTAGCCACCGCCGGCCAGTGCGAAATCGGCACCCGGTTTAATACGCTGGTGGCACGCGCGGACTGGAATCAACGGCAAAAATACGTGATTCATAATGTCGCCCATGCCTACGGCAAGACGGCGACGTTTATGCCCAAGCCCATCGTCGGTGATAATGGTTCAGGTATGCACGTTCATCAGTCGTTAGCCAAGGGTGGCAAGAATCTGTTTGCTGGCGACAAGTATGCGGGCCTGTCGGACATCGCCTTGTTCTACATCGGCGGTATCATCAAGCACGCTAAGTCCTTGAATGCCTTTTGTAACCCCGGTACCAATAGTTACAAGCGGTTAGTACCCGGTTTTGAAGCGCCCGTACTGTTGGCCTACTCGGCGCGTAACCGGTCGGCGTCGATCCGTATTCCCTGGGTCGCCAATCCGAAGGGCCGCCGTATCGAAGTACGTTTCCCGGATCCCTCCGCGAATCCGTACATGGCGTTTGCCGCCATGATGATGGCCGGTCTGGATGGCATTAAGAACAAGCTTCATCCGGGCGAAGCCATGGACAAGAATTTGTACGATCTGCCACCCGAAGAGTTGGCGAAAGTCCCGACGGTTTGCCATTCGTTGGATCAAGCCCTGGATGCACTGGATAAAGATCGCGATTACTTGTTACAAGGCGGCGTGTTCACCAACGACCTGATCGATGCCTACATGGAATTGAAAATGGCCGATGTCACACGCATCCGTATGACCACCCACCCGGTGGAATTCGATATGTACTACAGCCTGTAATTGTTGACGTCGATCAACGTGTAAATAAAACGCCCGCGCAAGCGGGCGTTTTTTATTTTGCGTTGCCGATGCAACGCGGTACAATTTGGTGGTCCCATTTCCTTTCGCACGAGTACTCAGGAGTTAATCATGTACGGATTTTCAGTCACCTTCCCCGGCACCTATGAACAGGCCCTCGCGCGCGTGACGGAAGAATTACAGAAAGAAGGTTTCGGTGTATTGACCGAGATCGATGTCAAAGCTGTGATGAAGAAAAAACTCAATCTCGATAAACGCCCTTATAAAATTCTCGGCGCCTGCAATCCGGTGTTGGCCAATCAAGCCTTAACCGCTGAACCCGACATTGGTTTGTTGTTACCCTGTAATGTGGTGGTGCGTGAAGAAGAAAATGGCGACATTAATGTTAGCTTCATGGATCCCCAGGCCGTGCTCAGCTTAGTGAATCGGCCCGACATTACCGCGTTGGCCAATGAAGTGCGTAACAAATTGCTGAGTGTGCGCGAGGCGTTACGCAAGGGTTAAACGGCTTTTTTCTCCCGGATGTTGGTTGGGAATAACAGGCCAGCACGCACTTACCGCGCGGTTTGCAACAATGTGAATCCGGTCGCACCTCGCGGGTGAGCAGCGCCCGCTTTCACGTGTTACACGCAAGGTTTATATCCATTGTTTCCCGTCTTACTGCCGCCGCATGAAGAAGATTCCTCCAATCTCTGCTAAGTTTAACTATCAGTATCTAGCAGTTTCCACCTCCTGATCACGTTTTTCAACAGGCGGCTAGAGATACCAAGAGCGGTTTATTAAAAAGTTTTCTGCCCCCAGTCCGCCACCAAAACGGTGGCGGGACGGCACGGGCGGCAGGCAGAGGGGAGACATCATGTCCGGGTACGAGCGTGGAAAAACAACGTTGCTGCCAGACTGCGGGAATGTGAATCGCGGTAGCGCGGCGGCGATACTGCTTATGCTGTTATGGCTGTGTCCGTGTCTGTCGTCCGCGGCAGAGTCGCCGTTGCTGGTGGGCATCTTTCCGCGCCGTAATCCCAGTGAGATGGTGGAGATGTTCACCCCGCTGGCCGATTATCTCAGTCATAAGCTTGGCCGACCGGTCAAACTTGAAACCACGCCGGACTTCAACTCATTCTGGGAAGCGGTGGCGGCCAAGCGCTATCAGCTCGTGCACTACAACCAATATCACTATATCCGTTCACACAAACAACTCGGTTATCAATTGATCGCCATGAATGAAGAGGCCGGTAAATCGCTGATTGCCGGTGTGATCGTGGTGCGCGGTGATTCCAGTATCCGCACGCTGGCCGAGCTGCGCGGCCGGACAATTCTGTTCGGTGGCAACAAACACGCGATGAATTCCTATGTCACGCCCACCTATTTGTTGCGCCAGGCCGGGTTGCAAGCGGGTGATTATCAGGAAGAGTTCGCTTCCAATCCGCCGAATGTGGCGTTGGGCGTTTTTTTTAAACGCGCGATTGCCGGTGGGATTGGCGATATTATGTATGACACCCCGTTTGTGCGCGAGAAGATCGATGTTAATAAATTGGTGACGCTCGCCAAGAGTCCCGCGGTGCCACATTTGGCCTGGGCAGTGCGCGGCGATGTACCCGCGCCGCTGCGTGAACGTATTCAGCAGGCGTTACTTGAGGTGAAACAGGCAGCGAACGCCGATCATATCTTGCAGGCTGCGGCGTTGAGCAACATCGTTGCGGCAACCGACAGTCAATTTGATTCGGTCCGCGAGGTCGTGGCGACGGTGATGGGTGAACGTTATTAGTATGGACAATCACAAGGCGACATGCTCGTTGTTGCATCGCTGGCGTACCAGTCTGGCAACCAAGTTTGTGCTGTTGATAGCGGTGATTACGGTGGGGGTGTTTTTCATTACCGGTGCGATCACCTATTCCATCCAACATAAAACCGAATATGAACGCTTGCAAAGTAAATCGCAAACGCTGGCCGCCTTGATCGCATCGATCGCTCCGGATCGGATGTTTTCGCACGACTATACGTCCTTGTATCAATACGTCAAAGAGCTCAATGCATTCCAGGATGTGCAATATGCGATCATCTTCGGTGAGGCGAATGCCCCGCTGACGGGTTATCTGGATCGCAGCAAGCAGTCCATCAGTGAGGCGATCGCCGCCACCGGCGACGAGGACGTGCTGTTAGTGTCGGGTTATATAGACAAGTTGCCGGACATGGAGGTGTTCACCGCGCCGATCCGTTTCAGTCAAAAGGAGATCGGCAACGTGCGTATCGGTATTTCGCGGCAGCATGCCGAGACGGCGATGCGGCAGACACTGCTGATCGATATCGGTGTGGTATTGCTGGGGGTGGTCTGCCTTGCCGTGGGAGTCTATCTGGTGTTTCATCATTATGTCTTTCGTCCGACCCAACAACTCATGCTGGGTGCGGTGCGTGTCGCGCAAGGGGATTTAATCAGTCGTATCCCAACGGATAACAGGGACGAACTGGGTCGACTGGCGCGTTCGTTCAACAGTATGACCGACAACCTGCGTGTGAGCGATGAGGCGCGAGATCAAGCGTTGTTGGAACTGCGTGAACTCAACCACACGCTGGAAATCCGCGTTGAGGAACGCACGCACGCCCTTGAAATCGTCAACAGCGAATTAAAACGGCTGGCATTATATGACGCGCTGACCGATCTGCCGAACCGTACCTTGTTACAGGATCGGCTGGAACAGTTGTTAAAAACCGCGGAGTGGAATCATCTGCACTTTGTCGTGTTGATCATGGATCTGGATCGCTTCAAGGAAATTAACGATACCCTTGGCCATCACGTGGGTGATCAAATGCTCAGGCAGATTGGGCAACGACTGGTGGATGCGCTGCATCATGCCGACACGGTCGCGCGTCTTGGCGGGGATGAATTCGCGATTTTGCTGCCGGATATTGATCACGAACAAGCAGTTATCGTCGCGAGCAAGATCCTCAAGGTGCTCGATGAACCGGTTGCACTGGAGGGTTTGAGTTGCAGTGTCGCCGGCAGTATCGGTATCGCCGCCTACCCGGAGCATGGCCATGATGGCGCGACATTGATCAAGCACGCGGATGTCGCGATGTACAAGGCCAAGCAAACCAAGACCGGATATTGTATCTATCACAAGGACATTGATAGCCACAGCCCGCAATCGTTTTTGCTCATGGCCGACTTGCGTACCGCCTTTGACAGGGGTGACTTGCGCCTTTTTTATCAGGCGATAGTTGATCTCAATACCGGCCAGTGGCGCGGCGTGGAAGCATTGGCCCGCTGGCAACACAAGGAGCTGGGTTTCATCCCCCCTGATAAATTTATCCCGATGATCGAGCAGACCGGCTTGATTCGGCCGTTCACTTGTTGGGTGATCGACACCGCGCTTGCTCAATGGAGTCAATGGCG
>Ga0315281_10006940_pt1 | contig 16027 bp, 9 predicted proteins | sample YL17G07_0_MG_FD_204540 | JGI IMG/M metagenome (GOLD analysis project Ga0315281, IMG submission 204540) | Sediment microbial communities from Yellowstone Lake, YNP, Wyoming, USA - YL17G07_0 | ecosystem: Environmental > Aquatic > Freshwater > Lake > Sediment | place: USA: Wyoming | collected... | reverse complement strand
TCTGGTAGATGTTCTCGGTCGCCGCCGAACGAGCCGGGCTCAGGACGATGGCCTTGAGCTCCTCCAGGACGGCGAGCCCCGCGTCCAGCAGACGATCGCGGGTGGCCGGCGACGGACGCGCCTGCCAGGCGACCAGCGCCCGGCCGAAACGCAGGCGTGTCTTCGGCCCCAGCACACGGAACTTCTCGACCGCCGCGTCCACGTCGTCGGCCGACAACGAGTACTTCTGGGCGAGCAGCTGATACGTCCGCACCAGCAGAGCGACACGGCGCCGGTCGGTGTCGGTGACCGGCCCGGCGCCATCGCCGTCTCCCGCGGCGTCGTCACTCTGCAGGGCCGCGAGCTGAGCCTCGAGTTCGGCCGGCGCCAGCGCCAGAAGACCGTCCAGGAACGTCTCGACCTGCGCCGACGACAGCTGGGCCGGCCCGGCGGCGTCGCGCCCCGCGTCTCGCGGCTCGGCGCGGCGCCGAGCCGAGCCGCGCGCGGCCGGATCGGTGGCCGGCGCCGCGGAGAGCTGCGTCTGGAGGGCCAGCAGCGTGGCGTGCGGACGGGCCGCCCATTCCGGCTCGCCGCGCACGGTCTCCATGGCGTGCGCCGAGAGGTAGGGCTCGAGCTCGGAGAGCTTCAGGGTCATCCAGTAGTGGAGCACGGCGCGACTGAACGCCACCAGACGGTTCGACGACTCCGCGTGCGCCTGCTTGCGCAGGAAGTGCATGAGCGAGTCGCGCCGCCCGCAGATCTCGTCGATCTGGGTGGAGACGGAGCGAAGCTCGCCCTCGGCGCCCACCTCGCTGAAGTACACGGGGAGCGTGCGCAGCAACTGCTTGGCGACGAAGTAGATGGGACGGATGTCGGCGTCCAGAAAGCGCGTGACGTCGCGCTGAAAGAGGTCGGTGTCGGCGATATACACGCCGCCCAGTCGCAGCTGGACGTTCAGCGCCGCCGCCAGCCGCTCGTACAGCGCGGGATTCGATTCGATGATGTGCATCCAGCAGCGGATCTTCGGCAGATGGAACGGATTGACCACGGTCTCCCATTCGTCCGTCGCGCCACGGATCTCCGGGTACTGGAAACGCCAGTACAGGATGTCCTCGATGAGGTGGTCGGCCGCCCTGACGTTGCCCGCCTCGCCGATGGCGATGCCGATGGCCTCGTAGCATTGGAAGCGCATCAGCAGGAACTCGTTGTCCCGGTCGCGGAAGAAGGCGGTGAGGCGGCTCAGGATCCGCTCGGCGTCGGTGTGCCGTTCGGGACGCATCATCTCCTTGACGACGGCCAGCAGGTCGACCGTCACCTCTTTTTGGCGATAGCCCATGGCCTCGTCCTTGAGGAAGAACAGGCACACGGCGAAGCGGTCCTCCAGATTCTCGACCTGGAACAACTCGTCGATGGCTCGCTCGAGGAGATCCGAGAGGATGGGGTACTCCGGCGAGCGCAGCTTCTCGCGCGGCGCGGTCTTCGCTCTGGAGAGCAACGCGGAGAGCCGCCGTCTGGCCAGAAAGCCGAAACGCTCGGCGACGACCTTGGGATCGGTGAGCCTGTCCCCCTGCCCGGCCGCCCAGGCGGGCACGTCGAGGTGATCCCGCACCCGAAGATAGCCGGCCATCAGGGTCTCCCGATACAGCTCGGAGAAGACCGCGGCCAGCGCCGGACGCTCGGCTGTACGTTCGACCAGGTTGCGCAGCAGCGCATCGCGCTCGAGGAACGCGGCACGCTGCTGAGGGAGCATCCCGGTCAAAGAGCGGCCGATCGTCTCGAGCGCGTCGTCGTAGGCGGAGGCGTACCGTCCGCCCAGTGCCTCCGTGCACCACATCAGAAGCCCGCGCAGCAGAAGCGAGAACTGCTCGTGAGTGAGGGAGGCGTCAAGCAGCCCGAGCACCAGGTCGGCCAGGAGGCCGAACAGTCTGGCGCGGTCCTCGGAACGCTCGAAGTATGGCCAGTTACGGAGGAGGGTCGCTTGGAAGCCCTCGACCAGCAGGTCGACGTTGCGGAAGGTGTGGAAGTACTCCCCCATCGTCTCGGTGAGGGAGCTGCGCACGCCGTGAAGCTCCTCCACCGCGTCGACGAGCGGGAGGTAGCGATCGGGGATGACCACCTCCTGCGCGGTGCTGGCGAGGTTCGCGCGCAGGGCCTCGGAATCGATGGGTGTCGGCGTCTTTCTCACGGTGTCAATGATACCTTGGTGGCAGAAACGACGCCGCGCCTGGACGAGGCCGCGGGCTTCGCCGACGCGGCTCACGCAGGCTCGCTGGATAGGCCAGTCCGACGAGGGCCGCTGCGGCGGTCCTGCGATAGGATGACCGCCGAGGACCATGACGTGGCGGCGGCCGAGCAGGAAGCTCCCGTGAGGGGCGCATTTGGCGGAGTCGTCTGAAGCGACAGAAGGGGGACTCCGGGCCATGGGCGCGCAACGGACACTCGGCATCAACGGGCTGGGTCGCATCGGCAAGCTGACGCTGTGGCACCACCTCGGACACGACGACTTCGACCGCATCGTGATCAACCTGGGCCGTCAGGCGGGGACGTCGCTCGACGCCCTGGCGCAGTACATCGCCAAGGACACCACATATGGGCCGCTGCACCGGTTCCTCCATGGGCAGTCCGGCGTGCGAGACGTCCAGGTCGTCGACGAGGAGCGCGGCCTCATCAGCGCCCACGGGAAGGAACTCGTCATCCTGCGCGCGGACCGCAACCCGAAGGACATCGCCTGGCGTGAGCACGGCGTGGCTCTGGTCGTCGAGTGCACGGGCACGTTCCGCGACCCTTACGCAGAGCCCGACGAGGCGAACGGGGCCATCCGCGGTCACCTCGTCGCCGGCGCCCGCGTCGTCGTGAACAGCTCCCCGTTCAAGAGCAAGAAGAAGGGCGTGCCGCTGCCCGAGGACGCCGCCCTCTTCATCAACGGGATCAACGAGTTCGAGTTCGACCCGGCCAAGCACAAGGTGGTGTCGGCGGCGTCGTGCACGACCACCGCCCTGGCCCACATGATGCGGCCGCTCCTCGAGCGCGACCTCACGAAGAACATGATCACCGCCGGGATGAGCACCGTGCACGCGGTCACCCCTTCGCAACCGGTGCTGGACACTGTGCCCAAGGCCGGGGCGACCGACCTGCGCAAGAGCCGCGGCGCTCTCGGCAACGTGGTGCTGACCTCCACCAACGCCGCCGCCGCCCTGGAGCTGGTCATGCCCGAGATCGCGCGGATCGGCTTCATGGCGGATTCGGTGCGTATCCCCACCAACAGCGTGAGCCTCATCATCCTCAACGTGACCTTCCAGAGCGAGGCCCTCGCCGATGGCACGGTCTCCGTGGGCCGGAACGTCATCAACGGGATCTACCGGGAAGCGGCGCAGAGCGAGGCGCGCGGCCTGCTCGAATACACGGAGGAGCAGAACGTGTCCGCCGACATGCTGGGCGAGAACGCGGCGGTCGTCATCGAGGCCGCGGAGACGCACACCCGCACCGGCTTCATGGACCTCAAGCTCCCGCCGGGCTGCGTCAAGGACGGGCAGAGCGACACGGTGAGCATCCCGCTCACCCATGTGAAGATCTTCGGCTGGTACGACAACGAGATGGGGAGCTACACGCACCGCCTCGGCGAGCTCACCGCGCACGTGGCCAAGAGCCTGTAGGCCGCGTCGGCCTCAGCCGCCGGGCCCGTCGGCCGCCAGCGTCATCAGGCGCCGCAGCCGGTGGTTGACGGCGGATCTCGAGAGTGGCGGCTCCGCCTTCGCGGCGAGCTCGGAGAGGCTCAGGTAGGGGTACTCCAGGCGAAGCTCGGCGACACGGCGCACGGGGGCGGGCAGCGTGGCCCAGCCGGGACCGGCCCTGAGACGCCGCGCCGCATCGGCCTGGCTCTCGCCGGCCGCCGCGGCGCGGCGTGCGTTCGCTTCGTCGCAGTTCGCCAACCGGTTCGCCCGTCCGCGCATCTCCCCGAGGACCGCATGTTCCTCCCAGCGCAAGCGCGCATCGTGCGCTCCGAGAAGAGCCAGGAGATCGGCGGCGGTCTCGGAGCGCTTGCTGTAGCAGGCCACGTTGCGACCCCGCTCCGCGAGCCGGAAGTCGAGATCGAGGCGGCCGAGGAGGCGGCCGACCTGCTCCGCCAGGCCTGGATCCTCCAGCGTGAACTCGACGTGGACCGCGGCGCCCGGGGACGACAGTGTGCCGCAGCCGAGGAAGAGCCCGCGCAGGAAGGCGACGAGGCAGCAGCGTCGCTCGACGACGCGCTGCGGGACCGTCAGCTGCACGCGCAGGGCGTCCGAGAGCACTCCGACTTCATTGAGGAGCTGGAGGTCGCGCTCGCCGCCGAGTACGACCTCGTAGCGCCGCCCCGCGGGCGGGGAGCTTACGGTGCGCAACTCCGACTCGACGCCGAACGGCTTGAGCAGGGCGAGCGCATGGCGCGCCACGACGGGCAGCGACAGCGTCAGCCGGACGGCGAACCGCCCGCCCGAACCCATGGCGAACGTGCCGGCGCCGAAGAGCAGCCCCGAGAGCTGCGCCCGGCGGCAGTGTTCGGCGGGCGGCACGATGGCCGCGAGCTCACGCTTGACGTCACGGCTGAATGACACCGCGGGCCCTAACGGATGTTCCGAAGCAGAGCGTCGCTGAGCTCCGCGGGATCATGGCGCACCACGTCGCCGGTCTGCACGAGTGAGGCGCGCGCCACCCTGACGCCCAAGTGCTTGAGCCGCGCCTCGTCGACGACGACCGGCGCGGCGCCGGCGCGCTCGTAGGCCGCCGCCTGCTCGCCGGTCACCGCCCCGTCGTTGACGAGCACGACGTCGACCATGCCGGCGACGCCGTGGCGGTAGAGAGCCTCGAGATGGTCGGCCGCCGTGTAGGCGTCGGTCTCGCCGGGCTCGGTCATGACGTTGCACACGTAGACGACCCAGGCCCGCGTGCGCTCGAGCGCGTCGCGTACGGCCGGGATCAACAGGTTGGGCACGACGCTCGTGTACAGGCTTCCCGGGCCCAGCACGACCATGTCGGCCTGCAGCACCGCCTCGACCGCCTGCGGCAGGGCGTGCGGCTGCTCGGGTGTCAGCCAGACTCGCCGCGGAAGGCGCTCGGCGGCGGTGATGGTGCTCTCCCCGCTCACCTGCCCGCCGCCTTCGAGCTGCGCGTGGAGGACCACGTCGTCCAGGGTCGCCGGTAGCACCCGGCCGCGCACCTTGAGGACGTGGGTCGACTCCTGCACGGCGCGCTCGAAGTCGCCGGTCACCTCGGCGAGCGCGGCGACGAACAGGTTGCCGAAGCTATGGCCCGCCAGTCCGCCGTCGGCGAAGCGGTAGCGGAACAGCCGGCTCATGAGCGACTCGTCGTCGGCAAGCGCGACGAGGCAGTCGCGGATGTCGCCGGGCGGCGGCAGCCCCATGTCGCGCCGCAGGCGGCCGGAGCTGCCGCCGTCGTCGGCCATCGTGACGACGGCGGTGATGTTGCTGGTGTGATCCTTGAGGCCGCTCAGAAGCGCCGCGAGTCCGCGACCGCCTCCGATCGCGGCGATGCGCGGCCCACGGGCGAGCCGGCTGCTGAGACGGATCTCGCTCGCCGTCTCGGGGTTCGTGCGCCGCCACACCCAGGCGGCACGAACGCCCACGACCAGGGCGACGACCCCGGCGACGACGCCGTCGAAGGCGAGCACGAGCGCCGCGTAGTGGCGCTGCACGAGCCACCCTAGGCCGAGGCCGTGCAGCAGGTCGTCGGACCACAGCGCGCCCGCGGCGACGATGAGTGAGAAAGCGAGGACGAGAGCTCCGGCGACGGCCAGCAGCAGCCATCGCTTGAGCCCGATCCCCGGGTACAGCCAGTCGAGGTGAGGCCGGGCCATGGCAGCCTCAGAGGTCCGCGGCCGTGCTCCGGCCACGAAGCAGGCGTTCGCGGAGACGCCGGTCGTGACCCGCGGACGACGCGCCATCGAGTCCGAGGCTCAAGTGTCCCTGGCGATGTCGCGGTGCCGCACGACGGTGTAGTAGCCCTGCTTCTCGTAGCGGTCACCGATGAGCTGCGCGATCGCGACCGAGCGATGCCTGCCGCCGGTACAGCCCACGCCTATCGTCAGGTGCGCCTTGCCTTCGGCGGCGTAGCGCGGGAAGAGGAAATCGAGCATCCCGAGCAGGTGCTCCAGGTACTCGCCAGTGTCGGGCGAGGCCAGGACGAAGTCGCGCACCTCGGCGTCGAGGCCGGTCAGCGGACGCAGGCGCAGGTCGTAGTGAGGGTTGGGCAAGAAGCGCACGTCGAAGAGAAGGTCGGCGTCGATGGGGATCCCGAACTTGTAGCCGAACGAGACCACGGCGAACACGATATTGGTCCGTCGCGAGTGCTGGATGATGTCCTTGTTGAGGCGCGCCTTGAGCTCGTGGATCGAGATGTCGCTGGTGTCGATGACGAGGGTGGCGCGCTCGCGCAGCGGAGCGAGCAGGCGACGCTCACGGCGAATGCCGTCGATGACCCTGCCGCCTTCGGCGGCGGGATGCCGGCGGCGCGTCTCCTTGAAGCGCCGCACGAGCGCCTCGTTGGACGCTTCGAGAAAGACCAGGGTGTGCTCGACGCCGCGCTCGCGCAGTTCGTCGAGGAGCTGCTCGAGGCGGCCGAAGTACTCGCCGCCGCGGACGTCGCTGACGATCGCGACGCGGTCGACCTTGCTCCCTTCGCGACGAAACAGGTCGACCATCGTCGGCACCAGCTGCGGCGGCAGGTTGTCGACGCAGAAGTAGCCCGCGTCTTCGAACGAGTCGATCGCCTGCGACTTGCCGGCCCCGGAAAGTCCCGTGATTATCACGAACTGCAGGGCATCGGCCATCAGGACCTTCCCTGTGCCGGTCGCGCGACCCTCTTGGCGCCCGGGGCCAGAGCGCCCTCGAGCTGGAGCAGGCGGATCTTCCAGGCGGGGTCGTCGCCGTACAGACCAGGCGTCCCGTCGTTCCTGATGACGCGGTGACAGGGCAGGATGACCGGCAGCGCGTTGTGCGACATGGCCGTCCCAACGGCGCGGTAGGCGTTGGGCCGCCCCGTCGCGTGCGCCAGCTCCCTGTAGCTCACGGCGCGCCCGTAGGGAACCGCCGCCAGCGCCGTGTACACGGCGGTCTCGAAGGTGGTGAACCCGCGGGCGCGGCAGTGCGCGCCTACGTCGAGGTCGAACGTCACGGGGTCGCCGGCGAAGTACGCCTCGAGCTTCGCGACCCACGGGCTGCGACCGCCGGGCGGCCCGCCGGGCCCGGCCACACCGTCGTCGGCCGGCGGACCCACGCCCGGTCCGGGCAGCTCGAGTTCGAGCGGCAGGTCGCCGGCGAGCGTCAGACGACCCATCCCGAGGCGCGTCGTGAAGTACTCCGTCCGACGCGCGCCATGGGGCGCCGTCTCAGCCTGCTTTGTGGAGGTGCGCATAGATCTCCCTCGCCACCTTTCGCGGCAGGCCGGGCACCAGCTCAAGCTCCTCGCGCGAGGCGCCGACGAAACGCTCCGGACTGCCGAAGTGTTCGAGTATCTTACGCCGTCGCACCGGGCCGACCCGAGGCAGACCGTCGAAGATCGTCGCCCGCCGCAGGTCGGCCCCGCGACGCTGACGGTGGAACGTGAGCGCGAATCGATGGGCCTCGTCGCGGATGCGCTGAAGGAGCAACGAGGCCGGATCGTCCGCCGCGAGCGGGAGCGGAGCGGCGCGACCCGGCACGAAGACCTCCTCCTGCTGCTTGGCGAGACCGATCAGCGGCAGGCGCACGTCCACCTCGCGCAGGGCGGCGAGGGCGGCGCTGAGCTGGCCCTTGCCGCCGTCGACCACGACGAGGTTGGGCCGCGCGGCGAAGCTCTCGTCGTAGTCGTCCGCGACCGCGGCATCCCCGGCGAGGCGGGCGAACCGGCGTCGCAGCACCTCGTTCATGGCGGCGAAGTCGTCCTGCCCCACGAGCTCACGCAGGGCGAACTTGCGGTAGTGCGTCTTCTTGGCGACGCCGCCCTCGAAGACGACCATGGAGCCGACCGGCTGGTGTTCGCCGAGGTTGGAGATGTCGTAGCACTCGATGCGCAGCGGCAGCTCGTCGAGGCCCACGGCGTCGCGCAGGCCCTCAAGCGCCTCGACGCGCGACTGCCGGCGCCGCTGCAGGCGCTCCACCTCGACCTGCCCCGCAAGCTCGGCGTTGCGCTGCGCCAGATCGAGCAGCCGGCGCTTGGGGCCGCGCTGGGCGCGCCGCACCTCGACGGCGGCGCCGCGCCGCGCGCCCAGGACTGCGGCCAGCTCACCGCCGTCGTCGTCGAAGGGCACGACGACCAGCGGCGGCGCCGGGTTGCCGTCCCAGTAGAACTCGAGGAGGAACTCCTCCAGCACGGTCCGCGCCTCGCGCCCGACGACGTTGTCGACGTAGAACGTCTGGCGGTCCACCACGGCGCCGTCCCGCACCCTGAACACCTGGACGTTCGCCCCCGGGTCTCCCTGGTACAGGCCGATCACGTCGAAGGCCTCGGCGCTGTCGACGCGCGCCGACTGCCGTTCGTGCACGTGGCGCACGGCGTCGAGGCGGTCGCGCAGCAGCGCCGCCTTCTCGAACTGCTGCGCCGCCGCGGCGGACGCCATCGCGTGGTCGATGTCGCGCTCGACGGCGCCGAGACGCCCGCGCAGGAAGTCCTCGACCTGGGCGATGACCGCCATGTACTCGTCGCGCGACACGCGGTCGTCACAGGGCGCCAGCGAGCGCTTGATGAAGTACTGCAGGCAGGGTGAGCCGCTGACCCTGCCGGGCTTCTCCCCCTTGCACTTGCGATACGGAAAGATGCGTCCGATGAGCTCCAGGGTGTCGCGTACCTTGCGGGCGCTCGAATAGGGCCCGAAATACAGATTGCCGGGGGCGTGCCGGCCGCGCATGAAGCGCACGCGCGGCCAGTCGTCGGTCAGCGTGATCTCGATGTACGGGTAGCTCTTGTCGTCGCGCAGGCGCAAGTTGTAGGGCGGCCGGTGCTCCTTGATGAAGTTGTCCTCGAGGATCAGGGCCTCGCTCTCGCTGGCCGTCAGCACCCAGTCGACGTCGCGCGCCCGCGCGACCATCTCGGGGATGCGCCCCGTCGGCGCCGGCCCCCCTTTGCGGAGGTACGACGAGACGCGCTTGCGCAGCGCCTTGGCCTTGCCCACGTAAAGCACCTCGCCCTCGGCGTCGCGAAAGCGGTAGACGCCGGGCTCGTTGGGTATGCGCCGCAACGTGGCGCGCAGGTGGTCGAGCGGAGTCGCTGAGGCGGGGCGAGCGGCGGCTTCCCCGGCGGCTGCATCGGGTTCGGTCATCGTCACCGATTGTACCCGGGTCCAGAAGACCCTCGAACCAGAGGGGCCCGCAAGGCATCCCATGGCGACGACGAAGGTCCGTTTGGAAGGGCTCCAGGCCGCACGCCTGCTCTTCCCTGACACTGGCGCCGGGAAGCCCCGTGGTAGAGTGCGACCATGGACCGCCACCGCGTGTTGCGAGTCCTCGTTCCTCTGCTGCTGGCCGCGCTTCTCCCGGCCGCCTGCGCTTCCGGCTGTGGCTCGACTGCGACCGGCAGCCCCGGCCACGGCGCCACGTCCGACGAAGGGCCGTGGCGCCTGGTCGCCGAGATCGACGACGTGCAGCAGATCGCGTTCGCCGACCGCGACCACGGCTGGCTGATCAGAACCCACCACAGTGATGCCGCGGTGTCGGAGGGCCCCGGCGTCTGGACGAGCGACGACGGGGGCCGGACGTGGACGGCCTGCGACGGCCGCATCGAGTCCACGACGTCGTGGGACGCTCCCGCGCCCACCGTCGCCAAGCTCGTCAAGCCCGCCTTCGTCACACCGCTGGGCCGGCGTACGGTCGTCGTCGCATTCCAGGGCTCGAGCAAGTACGAGGTCGTCGGGGGGGCGGGTACGTATCCGCCCGCCAACAAGACCCCGGGCGGTGTCCTCATGACCCGCGACGCCGGCCGCAGGTGGACGACCTGCCTGCGGTTGCCGCTCAGGGAGGTCATCGCCGCGAACTGCTGGACCGATGCCCGCCATGGCTGGGTGCTCTCGTTCCAGGGCTCTTTCGGCCCCGAGAGCCGCATCGCATCCCTCTGGACCCTGCGCCGTACCGCGGACGGCGGCCGATCTTGGCGCGAGCTGGGGCAGTGGGAGGATCCGCGGGACAGGAACCGTCTCGTCACGTGCCCGGTCGGGCGCATGACCATGGTGGACCGCCGCGTGGGCTGGGAGCTGTTCCTCACGCCCTGGGACGAGGCCGCGGAGTCATGGAGCGTGATGTGTCGCACGCCGGACGGTGGCCAGACCTGGGAGCCCGTGAAGCACCTTCCCGTCGCCGGGGACGAGGACGGAAGCACCGTCCGGTATGCCACGAACCCGGACGGCTTCCAGGCGCGCGGGCGCGACGACGTGTGGTGCTGGATGGCGATCGAGCCCATGATGGAAGGCGACACCATGTGGGAGGGAGCGCTCTGGCACACCGTGGACGGCGGGCGCTCGTGGGAGTACGCGAGTATCGCGGACCCGGTGGACGGCGCGTACTTCGCCGACGACCGGCGCGGCTGGCTCGCCACGGATATCAGCAGAGCGGGCGAGGCGGTGCTCGTGACCGAGGACGGCGGTCGCACCTGGCAGCCGGAGCTCAGCGTGGAGGGCAGGTTCTGGTCGTTCGTACCGGCCGGCGACCAGATCCGGCTCGTGGTCGCCCCCAAGGTGAAGTACGGTGAGCCGGGGCCCTACCGGCTCTACGAGAGGGCCATCGACAGGTAGTCCCGCCCGGCACGTCATCCGTTGAGGGCGGTCAGGCGAGGACGCGGCGCAGGAACCGACCCGTGTGCGAGCTCTTGCCCAGGCGAGCGAGTTCCTCGGGCGTGCCGCTGGCGACCACGAGACCGCCCTCGTCGCCACCCTCCGGACCGAGGTCGACGATCCAGTCGGCGCACTTGATCACGTCGAGGTTGTGCTCTATCACGACCACGGTGTTGCCTTGGTCGACGAGCCGCTGCAGCATCTCGAGCAGTTTCTCGATATCTGCGAAGTGCAGGCCCGTCGTGGGCTCGTCGAGGATGTAGAGCGTGCGGCCGGTGGCGACCTTGCTCAGCTCGCTGGCCAGCTTGACGCGCTGGGCCTCGCCGCCCGACAGCGTGGTCGCCGGCTGGCCCAGCTTGACGTAGCCGAGCCCGACATCGTCGAGCGCCTTGATGCGCCGCGCGATGCGCGGCACGTTGGCGAAGAAGGCGACCGCCTCCTCGACGCTCATCTCGAGGACCTCGGCGATGTTCTTGCCCTTGTACCAGACCTCGAGCGTGTCACGGTTGTAGCGCTTGCCGCGGCAGGCCTCGCAGGGCACGTACACGTCGGGCAGGAAATGCATCTCGATCTTGATCTGGCCGTCGCCCTTGCAGGTCTCGCAGCGGCCACCCTTGACGTTGAAGCTGAAGCGCCCCGGCTTGTACCCGCGCAGCTTGCTCTCGGGGGTCTGGGCGAAGAGCTGGCGGATGTGGTCGAACACACCGGTGTAGGTGGCCGGGTTGGAGCGTGGCGTGCGGCCGATCGGCGACTGGTCGATGTCGATCACCTTGTCGAGGAGCCGCGCGCCGTCGATGCCGGCGTGCACGCCGGGGCGCAGCTTGGAGCCCCGGGTGAGACGTGACGCCATGCCCTTGAAGAGGATCTCGTTGACGAGCGTGGACTTGCCCGAGCCGGAGACGCCGGTGACGCAGCTGAAGGCGCCGACCGGGAAGCTCACGTCGATGTCGCGCAGGTTGTGCATGCTGGCGCCGCGCACCGTGAGCCACTCGAGCGGCAGCCGCCGCTGGCCGGGGACGGCGATTCGGCGGCGGCCGGCGAGGTAGTCGCCGGTCAGCGAGCCGGACGCGGCCATGATCTCGTCCGGCGCGCCCTCGGCGACCACGCGGCCGCCGTGCTCGCCCGCGCCCGGCCCCATGTCGACGATGTGGTCGGCAGAGCGCATCGTCTCTTCGTCGTGCTCGACGACGATCACGGTGTTGCCGACGTCGCGCAGGCGCAGCAGCGTCTCGATAAGACGCCGGTTGTCGCGCTGGTGCAGGCCGATCGACGGCTCGTCGAGGATGTAGAGCACGCCGACGAGCGCCGAGCCGATCTGCGTGGCCAGGCGGATGCGCTGCGCCTCGCCGCCCGAGAGGGTCGCGGCGGCGCGCCGCAGGTCTAGGTAGCCGACGCCGACGTCGTTGAGAAAGCGCAGGCGCTCGCCGATCTCCCTGATCACCCGGCCGCCGATGAGACGTTCGGTCTCGGTGAGCTCGAGCGCCTCGAGAGACGCGAGTGCCTCGCGGACGCTGAGGCCGGTGAACTCGTTGATGTTGCGGTCGCCCACCGTCACCGCGAGACTCGTGGGCTTGAGACGGGCGCCGCTGCACTCAGGGCAGACCCGGTCGCTCATGTACTCCTCGATCTTCTGGCGCACCAGCTCGGACTCGGTCTCGGTGTAGCGACGCTGCAGGTGCGCGAGGATACCTGGGAAGCTCGCTGTGTAGCGGCGCAGGCGACCCTCGTAGTTGCGGTAGCTCAACGCGATCCGCGTGCTGCCGGTGCCGTACAGAAAGAGGTCGCGCTGTTCCTCCGGCAGATCGTCCCACGGCGTCTCGAGGTCGACCTCGAAGGTGTCGGCGATCGACTGGATCGCCTGCTCGAGCCAGCCGAACGAGAGCGCCCCGTACGGCAGCAGCGCTCCCTTGGCGATCGAGACGCTGCCGTCGGGTACGACGAGGCTCGGGTCGATCTCGCGCGTCGCGCCCAGCCCGTGACACGCGGGGCACGCCCCGTGCGGGCTGTTGAACGAGAACACCCGGGGCTCGATCTCGGGCAGCGAGATGCCGCAGTGGACGCAGGCGAACTTCTCGCTGAAGGTGAGCGTGGGCCCGTCGGCGAGCTCGACATCGACCAGGCCGTCGGCGAGCTGGGCGGCGGTCTCGACGGAGTCGGTCAGCCGCCGCCGCAGCCCATCCTTCATGACGAGGCGGTCGACGATGACGGCGATGTCGTGCTTGTACTTCTTGTCGAGGTCGAAGTGCTCGTCGAGCTCACGCACCTGGTCGTCGACCTTGACGCGGGTGAATCCGTCGGCGCGCAGCTGCTCGAACATCCTCCCGTATTCGCCCTTGCGGCCCCGCACGAGCGGCGCGACCACGCTGAACCGCGTCCCCGCCTCCAGCTCGCAGACCTGGTCGACGATCTGCTGCACGGACTGCCCGGCGATGGGCCGCCCGCAATTTGGGCAGTGCGGGTGGCCGACGCGGGCGTAGAGGAGGCGCAGGTAGTCGTAGATCTCGGTGACGGTGCCGACCGTCGAGCGCGGGTTGCGCGAGGTCGTCTTCTGGTCGATGGAGATCGCCGGTGAGAGGCCTTCGATGGAATCGACGTCGGGCTTGTCCATCTGCCCCAGGAACTGGCGCGCGTAGGCCGAGAGCGACTCGACGTAGCGGCGCTGACCCTCGGCGTACACGGTGTCGAAGGCGAGCGACGACTTGCCCGATCCCGAAAGACCCGTGATCACGATGAAGCGGTCGCGCGGCAGCGTCAGGGAGATGTCCTTGAGGTTGTGCTCGCGCGCCCCGGTGATGACGATGCTGTCGCTCATTCGCCTCTTCGTGTGAGTGGAGGGATCGCCAGCGTCAGTCGATGAGGAGCATGCCGGTCCAGGACGGCCGGTCGACCGCCGGCATCTCTATGTCGAGGCCGGCGGCGCGCGCCGTGGCGACGACGTCGATGCCGACCGCTTCGGCGGACGGTCGCGCCTCGAACGGGTGCCGGCAGACGCCGTCGTCGACGCCGGCGCAGACCTCACAGAGTACGCACTCGCCGCCGGCGAACGCGGCAGCAAAGCGATAGCCGAGCTTGAAGGCCTCGGCCTCGAGCGCGCTCATGAGCCCGGCGAAGGCGTTCTGCGAGGCGACGATCTCATTCTCGCAGTCGGCGGCGCGCGTGCCGTGCACCCCGAGCGCATCGGACGCCCGGCTCTCGGCGTAAGTCATGCCATCGAGGGCCAAGTCCATCTGCGCCTGCGTGACCCCGATGTCCTGCTGGACGAGCAGCACGTCGTCGTAGCGCGCCAGCGCCCCCCGCGTCTCGTCGGGACCGGGCACGTGCGGCGGGCACATCAGGTTGCGCCCGTAGCTCGAACAGCGCGGGACCCGGCATTTGAGGCGCACGCGCTCGTCGACGACGACCGAGCCTGCCGGCAGCGGCGCGGCGCGGTCGGCGCCCAGCGCGTGCGCCCTGTCGATGAGATGCTTGACGTGCCACGCCTCAGCCAACGGCGCGTCCCCTTCTGCCGAGCTCCCTGCTGAGCTCCTTGACCTCGTCTCTCAACTTGGCAGCGTACTCGAACTTGAGGTCGTCCGCCGCCTGAAACATCTCCGCTTCGAGGTCGGCGATGAGATGCTCGAGGTCGGCGGTCGGCATGGCGAGCTTCTTGGCGACCGCCTTCGCGGCCCGCCGGCCCTTGGTCGGTACCGCCGCGGCGTCGCTCACCATCTGGGCGATGTCGCTCACCGCCTTGACGACGCTGCGCGGCGTGATGCCGTGCGCCTCGTTGAAGGCGACCTGCCTGGCGCGGCGCCGATCGGTCTCTTCGATGGCGACGCGCATCGCCTCGGTCATGCGATCGGCGTACATGATCACCGTACCGTCGACGTGGCGTGCCGCACGCCCGATCGTCTGGATGAGGCTGGTCTGGCCGCGCAGGAAGCCTTCCTTGTCGGCATCGAGGATCGCGACCAACGTCACTTCAGGCAGGTCGAGGCCCTCACGCAGCAGGTTGATGCCGACGAGCACGTCGAACTCGCCGAGCCGCAACTCGCGAACGATCTGGATACGCTCGAGGGTGTCGACCTCGCTGTGAAGGTACCGCACCTTGAAGCCGTTCTCGAGCAGGTAGTCGGTGAGGTCCTCGGCCATTCGCTTGGTCAGCGTCGTGACGAGCACGCGCTGATCCTTGTCGACGCGGTTCCGGATCTCGTTCATGAGGTCGTCTATCTGGCCCTCAGTGGACCGTACTTCGACGACTGGGTCGATGAGGCCCGTGGGCCGGATGATCTGCTCGGCGATGTCGAGACTGTTGGCGAGTTCGAACTCCCCCGGGGTGGCGCTGACGAAGACGATCTGCGGCACCTTGGCGAGGAACTCTTCGATACGCAGAGGCCGGTTGTCGAGAGCGCTCGGCAGACGGAAGCCGTAGTCGACGAGCATGGTCTTGCGCGACTTGTCGCCCTCGGACATGGCACGGATCTGCGGCAACGACATGTGCGACTCGTCGATGAAGCAGAGGAGGTCGTCGGGGAAGTAGTCGAGCAGGCAAGTGGGCGTGGCCCCCGGCTCCTTGCCGAGGAGGATGCGCGAGTAGTTCTCGATGCCGTTGCAGAAGCCCATCTCGCGCAACATCTCCATGTCGTAGAGCGTGCGCTGGCGCAGACGGTGGGCCTCGAGCACCTTGTCGTGCTCCTCGAACCACGCGCAGCGCTCGTCAAGCTCGCGCTGGATCTCGACCAGGGCTCTCTCGATGGCCGGGTCGTTGGTGACGAAGTGGGTCGCGGGATAGACGGCGATGTGCCGCGGCTTCTCGAGCACCTCTCCGCCCACAGGGTCGAAGCTCACGATCTGCTCGACCTCGTCGCCCCAGAGCTGGATGCGGATCGCCGTGTCCTGCGAGGCCGGCCAGATCTCGATCGAGTCCCCGCGGACGCGGAACTTGCCACGCGCCGGCTCGAAGTCGTTGCGCGCGTACTGGATGTCGACCAGCTTGCGCAACATCTCGTCGCGATCGACCGTGTCGCCGACCTGCACGAGGACCATCTTGTCGAGGTAGTCCTCGGGCGAGCCCAGGCCGTAGATGCAGCTCACGCTGGCGACGATGACGACGTCGCGGCGCAAGAACAGCGAGGTGGTGGCCGAATGCCGCAGCCTATCGATCTCGTCGTTGATCGACGAGTCCTTCTCGATGTACAGGTCCTGGGCCGGGACGTAGGCCTCGGGCTGGTAGTAGTCGTAGTAGCTGACGAAGTACTCGACCGCGTTGTCGGGCAG
>Ga0315281_10006939_pt1 | contig 16027 bp, 19 predicted proteins | sample YL17G07_0_MG_FD_204540 | JGI IMG/M metagenome (GOLD analysis project Ga0315281, IMG submission 204540) | Sediment microbial communities from Yellowstone Lake, YNP, Wyoming, USA - YL17G07_0 | ecosystem: Environmental > Aquatic > Freshwater > Lake > Sediment | place: USA: Wyoming | collected... | reverse complement strand
GCTGGTGGACGACGCCATCATCGCGGTCGAAATGATGGCGGTGAAGCTCGAGCAGGGCTACGACCGCTTCCGCGCGGCGAGTTTCGCCTACACCAGCACCGCCTTCCCGATGCTCACCGGGACGCTCGTAACCGTGGCCGGCTTCCTGCCCATCGCCACCGCGAAGAGCTCCACCGGCGAGTACACGCGCTCGCTGTTCGAGGTGTCGGCGATCGCGCTCGCCGCCTCATGGGTGGTCGCGGTGATCGTGATTCCCTACCTCGGCTACCGGCTGCTCCCCGATTACGCGAAAGGCCACCCGCCCTCGCTCGCCGCCAGGCTGTGGGCCTGGCTGCACCGCCTGCCGCCGCCTGCCTTGCGCGCATCGGCCGTGAACGATCCCGACCACGTGTACGACACCGCGTTCTACCGCAGCTTCAGGCGCGTGACCGACTGGAACGTCGCCCACGGGAAGACGGTGATCCTGGCCACGCTCGCGGTGTTCCTCGGCGCGCTGGCGCTGTTCCGTTTCGTGCCGCAGCAGTTCTTCCCGTCGTCCTCGCGCCCCGAGCTGCTGGTGGACCTGCGCCTGCCCGAGGGCAGCTCGTTCGCGGCCACCCTCGCCGAGGCGAAGAAAATGGAAGGCATCCTCGCCGACGAGAAGGGCATCGAGAGCTTCGTCGCCTACGTGGGCGCCGGCAGCCCGCGCTTCTACCTGCCCCTGGACCAGCAGCTGCAGCAATCGAACTTCGCCCAGTTCGTGCTCGTTGCAGCGAGCATCCCCGAGCGCGAGCGGGTGCGCGAGCGGCTGATCAGGCTGTTCGATGCGGACTTCCCGGCACTGCGCGGCCGCGTGTCGCGGCTGGAGAACGGGCCGCCGGTCGGCTTCCCGGTGCAGTTCCGGGTGTCCGGCGACGACATCGTCAAGGTGAAGGAGATCGCGCGCAAGGTGATGGGCTTCATGCGCGGGAACACGCAGCTCGCCAACGTGCAGCTCGACTGGGACGAGCCCACCAAGGCGATCCGCCTGGTCGTGGACCAGAACAAGGCGCGCGTGCTCGGTGTCTCGTCGCAGGACCTGGCGGTGTTCCTCAACAACTCGGTGTCCGGCTTCACGGTCACCAGCTACCGCGAGGCCGACCGGCAGATCGACGTGGTGCTGCGCGGCGCGGCCGGCGAGCGCGCGCAACTATCGTTCCTGAAGGACCTCGCCATCCCCTCGCGCAACGGCAAGGCGGTGCCGATCACCCAGATCGCGGAGGTGCGCTACGAGCTGGAGGAAGGCATCGTCTGGCGCCGCGACCGGCTGCCCACCGTGACGGTGCGCGCCGACGTGAAGGGCGACGCGCAGGGGCCGGACCTCACCCACCGCATCAATCCACAGCTCGACCCGCTGCGCGCCGAGCTGCCGTTCGGCTACCGCATCGAGGTGGGCGGCGCGGTGGAGGATTCGGCGCGCGGCCAGAAGTCCATCGCCGCCGGCGTGCCGCTGCTGGTGCTCACCGTGCTCGCGCTGCTGATGATGCAGCTGCAGAGCTTCTCGCGCACGCTGATGGTGGTGCTCACCGCGCCGCTGGGCCTGATCGGCGTGACGCTGGGCCTGCTCCTGTTCGGCAAGCCATTCGGCTTCGTGGCGATGCTGGGCACGATCGCGCTGTCGGGCATCATCATGCGCAACTCGGTGATCCTGGTCGACCAGATCGAGCGCGACATCGCCTCCGGCATCCCGCGCTGGGATGCGGTCGTGGGCGCCACCGTGCGCCGCTTCCGGCCGATCGTGCTCACCGCGGCGGCGGCCGTGCTCGCGCTCATCCCGCTCATCCGCAGCGCCTTCTTCGGGCCGATGGCGGTGGCCATGATGGGCGGCATCCTGGTTGCCACGGTGCTCACGCTGGGCTTCCTGCCCGCGCTCTACGCGGCGTGGTTCGGCGTGCGGCGCGACGAGGCGGCGGGAAAAGCGGGCAGCGTCCGGCAGCAGGCCTGAGGCTGCGCGCGGTCTGCGTCAGCTCATTCTGCGGAATACCTGCGCGTTGGGGCAGAAGCCGTTGTCGCCTTCGACCTTTCCGGCGAGCCAGCGGTCGCACAACTCCTCGGACCGGCAGCCGCGGCAGCGCCGCCGCGCCTCGCGCATGATGCCCTCGGTGCCGCCGTGCCCGGCAACGCCGGCGCGCGCCATCATGGTCATCATGCGCCTTGCCGAGGCCGCAGCGAGGTCTGTTGCGAACCACGCGATAAGGGCAATGCCCACGGTCACCATGACTATCGCCGCGCCGATCTCGAACAATGTTGGGTTCATGCTACTGGCCTCCTCTGGACTCGATCCGGGGTGCACCAAAACACGCATCATCCCGCCGGGGGGCGGGACACCCCGTCACGCTGGTCATCGTGCTGCCGCAGCGCAGGCGCCGCAGTGAGCTACATCAACAAATTGCGCGGAAACCTCGTGGTTGGGCCCCGTTTTCCCGCGGCACCATGCAAGCCTGGGTTGGCCAGGCGCGCGAAAACGGATCAAACTGGCAGGCATTGCTACAGTTCAACAGTGGATCGAGCGGAGGCACTATGAGTCACTCACTGACGGTAACGACCCGGCGCAGGAAGAAACGAGCCGAGAAGGACCGGGCGGTTGCAGCCAGGCTGGCGAAGAAGCAGAAGAAGCAGAACGCGAAGCCGGCCGGAGCGCACTGACGCCCCTCCCGTTGACCAAGCCCCTGATAGCGGCGTTCCTGGCAGCGCTGCTGGCGGCGCTCGCCGCCTGCGACCCGCCGGCGCCGGCCTACAACGGCATCGATCTCACCGGCGCCGGCTGGGGCAGGGATTTCCGCCTCACCGACGCCAACGGGCGCGAGCACACGCTCGCCGATTACCGCGGCAAGTACGTGATGGTGTTCTTCGGCTACGTGTATTGCCCGGAAGTCTGCCCGACGGCGCTGATCCGCGCGGCCGAGGTGCGCAACGCCCTGGGCGCCGAAAAGGAAAAGGTCCAGGTCATCACCATCACCCTCGACCCCGAGCGGGACACGCCGGCCGGCATCAGGGATTACGCGCTCGCCTTCGACCCGAGCTTCGTCGGATTGTGGGGCACCCCCGAGCGCATCAGGGAGGTGGCGAAGGAATTCCGCGTCTACTACGAAAAGGTGCCCGCGGGAAAGTCCTACACCATCGACCACACCGCGCTCACCTATGTATTCGACCCCGGAGGCCGGCTGCGGCTCGCCATCGGGCACAAGCAGACCAATGAACAGTACATCGCCGACCTGCGCAGGTTGATGGGTTCGGGAGCGTGAAGTTGGTACGTGAAGGCGGGGTCAGCGCAGACCCCGTTTTTTTCCAATCCATGTCTAGGTCTAGGCACGACCGCTCTGAACTTCGGCGCCCGCCCACGGCTTGATCTTCGCCAGCTTGGGGCCCAACGCGCGCTCGGCGACTTCCGTGTCGTGGGCCACCTGGGCGCGCAGCCAGTAGCCGTTGGAAAGGCCGAAGAACCGGCACAGGCGCAGGTCGGTGTCCGCGGTAACGGCGCGCTTGCCCGCAACGATGTCGCCGATGCGCTGCGCCGGCACGCCGACCTCCTTCGCCAACCGGTACTGGCTGATTCCCATCGGCTTCAGGAACTCCTCCAGCAGGAGTTCACCGGGCGTCACGGGCTTGAGTTTGCGCATCATCGTTCTCCTTCAGTGATAGTCAACGATCTCGACATCTTCGGCGCCGGTATCCGTCCAGCGAAAGCACACACGGAACTGGTCGTTGACGCGGATGCTGTGCTGCCCCGTGATTAACGTCAAGCGTGACTAGTCGCCCGCGTCGGCGCGGCCGGGGAAGAAATGGGAAAAAACGGGGTCAGCTCAGGCCCCGTTTTTCCTGGTTAGAGCTTGTAGCCGATCTGCCGCAGCAGGTTTGGTCGGTATGTTCGATCAGGCAAACGGGATCGGACTGGCCGTTCCATTAGAGCGAGCTCCTAAGGTGCGTTGCGCGCGCTGTAATCACGGACACAATGCGCTCGACGGTGGCAGCTTCGGCCGCGCTCAACGCGAGCTTGTCGGCGGTGTTGCGGGCCATGTCCACGATCGTGCTTGGAAGCTCGTCGAGTTGGCGCCGGACAATCCGAGGGTTGGCTCCGGAAATTTCCGCAAGGTTCTCCCAGTGCCGTTTCTGGATCCATTGCGGCCGGTTCTCGCCGCCGATCTTGAGGGCAAGTTTGTCTGTGAGTTCGCGATAGACCGCGGTCGAGACCAGATCGTAGAACGGAGCGAGCATGACCCCTTCGTGTGTGATCAGCAGCGAAAGGTTTTTTGCATGCGCGTCCGCATTTCCAACCAGATAGTTGAAGATCACCCATGATATGAGGTGAAGCCGATCTCTGGCGAGTCGCGCACTGTAACGTGTGATGACTTCGAAGCACGCTGCCAGACTTGGTCCTCCCTCGTGCTCGTACTTCTTGTGAGAGGGCAAACTCAGCGCCTGGCAGAAGTCGATCTGATGAAGCTTGGACAGCGTGCCATCAGGCGCTCGCAGACGATCGTAGCGCTCCACCAGGTAGAGAGCTTCCGGCTTGCGCAGGATCGTCGAGTCCGGAACCGGCAATCCAAGTGCCGCGGCAAGCCGCATGCAGAAATGCTCGTTCGCCGGCATTTCCCCGTACCCCTGCGCACCTGGTTTAAGGATGTGTGAGCTTGGTTCGCTGCCTCGCGGAAGCGAGAGCTGCTTTGCGTCGTAATGGACCGGCAACTTGTTCTGAGCGCCTGCCAGCGATAGCCGCAGTTCATCATCGATGACGAGCAAAGGCCGGCTCGCCATGCCCGCGAGCACTTGCACCAATCTTGCATCGGTCAGTTCCGCATAGCCTTCGTTCCTGTCCGGTTTCTCGCCTTGCGGCCAAAGTGAAATCGCGCCGGCGCAATCGCCGCCGATTTCACCCAATAGCCCGAACGTATTTCGCTCGGAGATCTGCTTGAGTCTTGCGATCGCGGCGCGGATCTCACCCTCCGGGAGCAGATTTTCGAAAAACGGGCGGGCGACCTCATCGGGGAAAGGTTCCGCGGTGGGCGGCATCGTTACGGAGAGCGGCAGGAACAGGTCAGAATCGAGCCACGCCTGCTGGTAGGCGAACGAAAGCTTTCCGCGGTCCTCCCGCAACTGGCCGGCGAGGTGCTGGTTCAGGTAAACGTCAAGGTCGTCGGCCATTTTTCGACCAGAAAGGCTTCTTTCGATCGATCATCAGGGCGAGGCCGAGGCCGGCAATGACCTTGAGTGCTTGTCCGAGGCGAACAGTCTCTTTGCCGTTCTCCAGGTCTGACAGGTACCGGATCCCGACACCGCAGAGAAGTGCAGCTTCCGCCTGGCGCAGGGCCATAGTTTTGCGGGCATCGCGAATTGCTGCGCCGAGGTCTTTGGTGGACGCGAGCTCGATCAAGGTTATCGCTGGCTTGGACATGGCTATAAGACGTCTAAATTCCCGATCGGGAATATAGACTCAGTTGACCAGGGAGTCAATGAAGATAGTCCCGATCGGGAATATTACGTGTGGCCAAGCCTGAAACTCAGAAGTTACTCCCGATCGGGAATAAAATATGGCCACAGTGCTGTTCCATTCAACAACGGGGACAGCCCCTGAGGTTTTCCCCGCGCGTCGCCGACCGGCGGGGTCCTGTGACGGATCGGCGAAGATGTCGCTGCGGGGCGGTTGGAGCGTAGAGCGGTGCCCCGGCTAGAGCTTGTACCCGATCTGCCGCAGCAGGTTCTTGCGCCAGGTGACGTCGGCTTCGGCCTCCACGCCCTTGGGCGAAGCGCCGTCCACCACGCCCAGGATGCCGCGCCCCTGATCGGTCTGCGCGATCACCACCTCGGTGGGATTGGCCGTGGCGCAGAAAATGCGGCACACCTCGGGCACCATCTTCAGCGCGTTGAGCACGTTCAGGGGAAAAAACCCGTCGCCCAGGAAGACAATGAACGTGTGCCCCGCGCCGAGTGAGAGCGCGTTCTTCTTCGCCAGCTCCATCAGGGGCGCGTCGGTGCCCGAGCAGCGCACCAAGCAGGCGCCGGAGGCCTCGCAGAACGCCAGCCCGAACCTGATGCCCGGCACCGCGCCGACCAGCGACTCGTGCACGTCTTCCACCGTCTTGATGAAGTGCGTCTGCCCGAGAATGAAGTTGGTGGTTGCTGGCTTGTCGATACGGACGGTGAGGAGTTGCATGGCCGGTTCCCGCAATCTTGGATGGGCCAGTCTAGCGCGCGCCGGCGCCGCGCGGGTAGAGAGTGAGCCTCCTCCCGCCGCGTACAAGCCGCATAATGGCCACCCCGATGGAAGTACGCATAGGCGCTACAAGGACGCAGCGACCGTGAACGACGATTCCAAGGAACTGGTGCATACCCGGCAGATCACCTGCCGCGGCTACAGGCGCAAGGACGGCCTGTGGGAGATCGAAGCGACCGTCTTCGACGAGAAAGGGCAGACCGTCCCGTTCAAGACGCGGCCGGACATAACGCCCGGGGAGCGCATCCACCATTTCTCGCTCTCCGTGGCTATCGACGACGACTACACTATCCGCGACGCCCGGGCGGCAACCCTGGCCGCACCCTGGCCGATATGCACTGACGTGGCCGCCGACTACCGCAGGCTGATCGGCCTGCGCATCGGCCCGGGGTTCAACCGCGACGTGCGCGAAGTGCTCGGCGGACCGCTCGGCTGCACCCACCTCACCGACCTGCTCGGCCAGGTCGCCAACACCTACATGCAGACATCCTTTCCCGACCGCGTCGCGCGGCAGCGGCGCATCAGCGGCGATCCGCGCCAGTGGCCCGACAAGGGCACGCTCGCCTTCGTCGAGGGCTGCATCGCCTGGCGCAGGGACAGTGCGGCGCTGGCGGCCGAGTACCCTCAGCTCGCGGGCGACGAGGAGGCGAAGGCGTAAGCGCTCCCCTCTCCCCGCACACCAAATATTCCCTCTCCCCGCTTGCGGGGAGAGGGTTAGGGTGAGGGGTGGGGTGAGGGTGGGAAACCTCAGGGACAGACCGTTTTTGCCGGTCGCGTCTAAGGCTTCTCCGCCACGACTTTGCCGTCCTTCCACACGTAAACAGGAGTGTGGTAAGTGCGCGCGACCTTGCGCGCGGCGCGCGCGGCGCGGCGGAGCGCCCGGCCCACCTTGGCCGCAAACTCCTTCGACCGCGGTCCATCCCCGTTTCGCTTCATGGTCCCTGCTCCAGCAACCGGGGAACTTCCCCGGAGTTATCGTACACCGCCCAGGCATCTGCGAGCGGCCTGTACATAGTCTCAAAATTCATCCAGCCGCGCGCGAAACGGCGCAGGACGTCGGCCCGCGGAACATTGTGGCCGCCCTGTTTCACGCGCGCCGCAATGCGCCGCAAGGCAAGCTGCGTGGAAGGCAGTCTGAGAAATACTATTTCGATGCGATAGCCTGCCGCCTTCCAGCGTTTCATGCTTGCTGCGTAACTTCTCCCCGCCAGGGTGCTTTCAAATGCAAAGTCGGCGCGTGCTTTCGCCATGCGATCCAGCTCTGTCAGAACCAATCTCCCCGCCGCGGCGGCAGCCAGACTTGGCCGCAACGGCGAGAGTCCGCTCGCAATCAGGTCCGCGTTCACGAAATGCACAATGCCGGCGTCCTTGGGCAGAAACTCCCTGGCAAACGTAGTCTTGCCCGCGCCGTTCGGGCCGGCAATGACGATGCAACGGGGCGGCGTTGCTGCCACCCTGCTCACGTGTTCGCCTTCACCTGCAGCCGGATAAGTTCCGGCAGCGCGGCCTCATCGAAATGACACCGAACCGCATCGTGCACCTGGCCGTGGAGTTCGGCCATCGTGGCCGCCTGGGTGAAGATCGATTCGCCGACTGCGCGCGCGGCAAAGCTCCCTTCGGGGGCCTCTTCGACCACAAAAATGATCTCGCTCATGGGATGAATTCTAGCGCGCCCTGCCACGCAGCGCGCTGGGCGGGGGCGCGACGGGAAGACGGCGCTCAGGCCGCAACAATTTCGATGCGAGCGGAAAAGCCAAGCTGACCGAACAGCTCTTCGCAGTCTGCCCAGGTCAGGCCGAACGCGCGCACGTCGGCTACGCCGAGACGCGACACTGCAGCAGAAATGGCCGCGGCGTCCTTCTCGTCGAATTTGCCTTCCATCAGCGCATTTTCGGCCCAGTCGACCAACTGCGCCTGCGTGATGCAGTGGCGCAGGTACGCCGCGATCTGGTCCGCAACGGTCTGTTTGGTGATGATCATGCGTCTATCCTACGCTTCCCATTGGCCGAATTTCTTTTCGTTTTGCGTCCGGGTACTGCGCACCAGAACTTAGCGCGCGTGGGGCGGGAAAGGTTGACGTGACAATGGGCGCGTGCAGAAGATGTGCGCGGTGGGCGGGGGCGTAAGGCGCGGCCGGGTCCGAAGAAGGTCCAGGGCCAGGATCAGGGCAGAAAGCCGATGCTGCGCTTTGGGCGGGCTTTCCGGGACTCGTCTTCCGCGATCAGCCGCTTGATGGCGTCGAACACCGCGGCGAACTGTTCGTCGTAGCGGCTCTCCAACGCCTCGATCCTTCTTGCCAGATCGCGGTTGGAGTCCATGAGGCGCCGCAATTGCACGAAGGTGCGCATGATGGCGATGTTGACTTCCACGGCGCGCGGCGAGCGCAGCACGCTGGAGAGCATGGCGACACCCTGCTCGGTAAAGGCGTAGGGACGATAGCTTAGACCGCGGTGCTTACGCGAACTGATCACAGTTTGTGATGAGTTCCGATGGGTCCTCTTGGATGCGGTCACAAATCGTGACCGCATCCCCTCATATTCTTCCGCCGAGAGCTGGAACATGAAGTCGTCTGGAAATCGCTGGCGATTACGCGCGACCGCCTGGTTAAGCGCACGCACTTCGACGCCGTACAGCGCGGCAAGATCCGCATCGAGCAGGACCTTCTCGCCGCGGATGGTTCGGACAAGGGGCGCGACGTTTTCCATGACAACGCGGTTGATGATGTACTTGCGCACCAGAACTTAGCGCGGGTGATGCGGCAGCGGTTGACACGGGAATCGGCGCGCCATCGGGATCGTGTGGGGCTTGCCGCCATCCACGACAAGCTGGGCGGGGGCGTGAGGCTGCCGCTCAGGTCCCGGACAGCGCCCACAACGCCAGCGCCACCACCAGCGGCGAGTATTCGATCAGGACCTGGAGTTCGTCTGTCATGAGCGCTTTCCCATTGCTTCTATTGCCTGTGGATGCGGCGGATGCGGTGGCCCACGGTGCACACCTTCCCGTCCGTACCGATGACGGCATAGGCGGCGAGGCCCTTGCCCAGGCGCCGGACCGCCTCCTCGCCCTGCTCTTCGGCCAGGCGCCGCCGCGCGGCGCGGTCGAAGAACACGATCTCCGCGCCGTGATGGTCGTGCACCACGCGCCCATAGGCGAGCAGGTCTTCGAGCACTTCGGCGCCGATGCCGCGCTGCTGCATGCGCACCCGCGCGTGCCGTGTGAGCTGCGTGGTGTCCATGGCTTGCAGTCTACGTAGGGCAGTGGCTCAGGGCGTGAGCCTGTGGCCACGCGGCGCGGCCGATTCGGGGCCTAGCGGTAGTTCCTGAGCGCCGCGGCAAGCGCCTCCTTGACGCGCGCTCGCAGTCTTTCCGGCGCCAGCACTTCCACCTCCGCCCCATGGCGCAGGATGTCCATCACCAGCTCCTGGTCGCTGCTGTAGGGAATCTCCAGCACGTAGGAACCATCGGCCCCGGTGCTCGATCTCTGCTTCGGATGCCATTCCTCGGCCGCCACCCAGCGCGCCGCGGTCGGGGAGAATTTCAGCCTCGCCCACTCGGTGCGCTTGCCCGAGTAGATGCCGTAGCCGCTCGCCAGGTGCGCGTCGAGCTCGGCGCCGGCGATGTTCTTCGCGCGCGCATCCAGCAGCCCGGCCGTGCGGATGCCGTCGATGGAGAAACTACGCAGGCCGTTGCGCAGGTGGCACCAGGCATCGAGGTACCAGTTGCCGCGGTAGAAAACGAGGCGCTGCGGCGAGAGCTGGCGCTCGGTGATCTCGTCTTTCGAGCGCGCCCAGTAGGTGACCGCGAGGCGCCTGCGCTCGAGCGTGGCGGCGGCCGCGAGCTCGAAGAACTGCAGCTTCACGGGCCGCGCCGCGATGCGGATGATGCGGATGCGCCGCTCGATCTCCTCCGGCGAGTGGTCATCGCCCGAGAGCAGCGTGCGCAGGCGCGCGAGCAGCGGCTGCACGTGCGGGGTGAGCAACCCCGGCTCCAGGCCCGCGAGCAGGTGCTGCATGGTGAGCAGCGCGTAGATCTCGGTGGCGTTGAACCACAGGCCGGGCAGCTCGTGCTTTTTCGCTCCCCTTTCGGAGTCGGTGTAGCGGTAGCCGCCCGCCTCGCGGTCCCATACGATGGGGGCGTGCAGCCGGCTGCGCAGGTATTCGATGTCGCGCTTGAAGGTGGCGAGAGAGACTTCGAGTTCTTCGAGGAACGCCTTCACCGGCACCGTGCGCCGTTCGGCGAGCAGGTGCTCGATCTTGTAGAAGCGCTCGGTGCGGTCCATGGTTGGCACGATGATTATGCGGCACGGCGTGCCGCCTGGCTGCGCCGCTCCCGATCGTGACGCAACACCATGCTAGGATGCATCGTCCGCCACAATGCTCCCGGGTGACGCCACCATGCGAACTATCCTGCCAGTCGTTTTGCTGCTCTGCGCCCTGGGCGCCCTGGATGCCCGGGCCGCCTCGAAAGCCGAAATCGACGCGGAGACCAAGGAGTCGCTGCAGAACTTCTACAAACACACAGCCGCCGGCCGCGAGCTGGCGAACAGGGCGGCCGGCATGCTGGTGTTCCCGAACGTGATCAAGGCGGGGATCGGCGTCGGCGGCGAGTACGGCGAGGGCGCCCTGCTCGTGAAGGGCAAGACCGCCGGCTATTACAGCATCGCCGCCGCGTCGATCGGATTCCAGCTCGGGGCGCAGTCACGCAGCCAGATCGTGCTGTTCATGAACGACAAGGTGCTGGGCGGGTTCCGCGCGAGCCAGGGATGGCAGGCCGGCGTGGACGGCAGCGTCGCGCTCGCCAACCTGGGCGCGGGCGGCGCCATCGACAGCGAAATCGCCAAGAAGCCGATCATCGGCTTCATATTTTCCAACAAGGGCCTGATGTACAACCTGACCTTCGAGGGCTCGAAGATCACCAGGATCGACCGCTGAGCACCCGGACGCGGGCGGGCGGGGAGCGCGACGCTGCCGTCTACGCCGGGCCCTTCGAAGCCCGAATCGTGACGTCGACGAGCCGCCCTCGCAGCATCCATTCCATGGAGCCGACCGACTCGTGGCCCTGGGCGAAGTGGCCGTGCGTCGCGTACTCGATGCCGGACAGCATGGAGCGGAAATAGGCGTCGCTGTAATCGCTCACCTGCTTGGTGATCGTGACATGCGGCTTGCTGCCGCCCGCAACCGTGGCGTTCGCGCGCTCCGAGTTCGCGATTCCCACAACCTCGTCCACGACCCTGCGGGCCTGCGCCGCGGTGGCGGTGCGCTTCTCCTGGAAAGTCGCCATCGAATGATTCCATTGCGAAGACGAATGTGGTGCGCCCATTCTAGTGCGCCGGGGAAGCGCGTGTTTGACGTGCGTTAAACATCACGTACCGTGCGGGGGCTGCCGCGGCCGGGCGGCAATGCCTCGTGTGCAGGCACTCCCGGCTTCCACCGTCAAAGCCGCGCCGTAACCCAACCCACGATGTCCTTCGCCGCCATCGCGCCGGCCTGCCGTGCCACCTCGCGCCCGCCTTTGAACAGCGCAAGCGTGGGAATGCTGCGGATACCGTATCGGGCGCCGAGCATCTGCTCGGCTTCGGTGTCCACCTTGGCCAGCCGCACGCGGGGCTCCAGCATGCCCGCGGCCTGCACGAACTGCGGCGCCATCGCCTTGCAGGGACCGCACCAGGGCGCCCAGAAGTCCACCAGCACCGGGATGTCGTTGCGCTCGACGTGCGTGGCGAAGCTGGCCGCGGTCAGTTCCACCGGGTGCGCTGTGAACAGGGGTTGGTGGCATTGCCCGCAGTTCGGGGCTAGCCCCAATTTGGCCGCAGGCACGCGGTTGACCGCGCTGCAGTGGGGACAGGCAAGATGCAGTGAATCGCTCACGACGGGTTCCTTGCTCGAGGTCATTACCCGTCAGGTGAGGGTGACGTGGCGGAAATTCAACCGCGCGCGGGATTCTCCTGCCTCACTCCACCGTCACCGACTTGGCGAGGTTGCGCGGCTTGTCCACGTCGTTGCCGCGCTCCAGCGCCGCGTGATAGGCGAGCAGTTGCAGCGGGATCGTGTGCAGGATCGGCGACAGCAGCCCCGCGTGGTCGGGCATGCGGATGACGTGGATGCCCTCGCCGTCGGTCATCCGCGTGTCCTGGTCGGCAATCACGTGCAGCTCGCCGCCGCGGGCGCGCACTTCCTGCAGGTTGGATTTCAGCTTCTCGAACAGCGCGTCCTTGGGCGCGATCGCGACCACCGGCATGTGCGCATCCACTAGCGCGAGCGGCCCGTGCTTCAGCTCGCCGGCCGCGTAGGCTTCGGCGTGGATGTAGGAGATCTCCTTCAGCTTCAGCGCGCCTTCCATCGCGATCGGGTAGTGAATGCCGCGGCCCAGGAACAGCGCATGCGCCTGCCGCGAGAACTTGTCGGCCCAGATTTTCACCTGCGGCTCCACGTGGAGGACGCTCTGCAGCGCGGTGGGCAGGTGGCGCAGCGCGCGCAGCAGCTCCTCCTCGCGCTCGCGCGGGAGGCGGCCGCGCAGCTTTGCGAGCGTCATGGTGAGCAGCACCAGCGCCGCAAGCTGGGTCGTGAACGCCTTGGTCGAGGCGACGCCGATTTCCGGGCCCGCCCGGGTGAGAAAGCGCAGGTCGGAAGCGCGCACCAGCGACGATTCGGGAACGTTGCAGATCGAAAGCGAATGCCGGTGCCCCAGCGTCCTTGCGTACTGGAGCGCGGCCAGCGTGTCGGCAGTCTCGCCCGACTGCGAGATGGTGACCACCAGCGCCTTGGGATTGGGCACCGGGTCGCGGTAGCGGTACTCGCTGGCTATCTCCACCGAGCACGGGATGCCGGCGAACCCCTCCAGCCAGTAGCGGGCCACCATGCCGGCGTGGTAGCTGGTGCCGCAGGCGAGGATCAGCACCGCGTCGATGCCGCGCAGCACGCGCTCCGCCTCCGCGCCGAACAATTGCGGCGAGACCGACTGCGCATTGGTCACCATCTCCAGCGTGTTGGCCACGGCCATCGGCTGCTCGTGGATTTCCTTTTCCATGTAGTGCCGCCAGGGGCCCAGTTCGGCGGCGGCGGCAGTGAGCTGCGAGACGTGCACCGGCCGGTCCATGGGCCGCCCCCTGGCATCGGTGATGGCGACGCCAGAGAGCGCAATCTCGGCACAGTCGCCGTCCTCCAGATAGACGATGCGCTGCGTGACCTGCACCAGCGCGGAAGCATCCGAGGCCGCGAAGTTCTCGCCGTTGCCGATCCCGAGCAGCAGCGGCGCACCGTGCCGCGCGACCACGAAGCTCGACGGATGGCCTTCGCTGACCACCGCGATGGCGTAGGCGCCGATGAGTTCGGCCACGCTCCTGCGCACGGCATCGAAGAGACCCGCGCCCGAGCGCAGGTTCGAGTGCACCAGGTGGGCGATGACCTCGGTGTCGGTGTCCGAGACGAATTCGTAGCCCTCCGCGCCGAGGCGCGCGCGGATCTCCTCGTGGTTCTCGATGATGCCGTTGTGCACCACCGAGACGCCGTCCGAGACATGCGGGTGCGCGTTCTTCTCGGAGGGCACGCCATGCGTGGCCCAGCGGGTGTGGGCGATGCCGATGTCCCCCGAAAGACCCCGTGACAGCTTCTCCAGTTCGGCCACGCGGCCGGCGGAGCGCAGCCGCTGCAGCGTCGCGCGCGCCGCGCCATCCGCGCTGCCGTTCACGTTCAGCACGGCGACGCCGGCCGAGTCGTAGCCCCGGTATTCCAGGCGCTTCAGGCCCTCCAGCAGGATCGGGACGATGTTGCGCTTTGCTATCGCGCCGACGATACCGCACATGGCCCAGGCCTTATTTCTTCTTGACCGGACGCTTCCATCCGGGCAGTGACACCTGCTTGGCGCGCGAGACGGTGAGCTGGCCCGCGGGCGCGTCGCGCGTGAGCGTGGTGCCCGCGCCCAGGGTCGCGCCGCGGCCCACGCGCACCGGCGCCACCAGCTGCGTGTCCGAGCCGATGAAGACGTCGTCCTCGATCACGGTGCGGTGCTTGTTCGCGCCGTCGTAATTGCAGGTGATGGTGCCCGCGCCGATGTTGACGTTGCGGCCGATCTCGGCGTCGCCGATGTAGGCCAGGTGGTTTGCCTTGGAGCCGCGCCCGATGCTGCTCGCCTTGACTTCGACGAAGTTGCCCACGTGCACGTCCTCCGCGAGCGCGGTGCCCGGGCGGATGCGCGCATACGGACCGACGCGGCAGTTGGCGCCGATGTCAGCGTCTTCCACGTGGCAGTAGGGCTCGATGCGCGTGCCCGCGGCGATGCGCACGTTCCTCAGCACGCAGTTGGCGCCGATGGTGACGCGGTCGCCCAGGGTGACCGCGCCCTCGAACACGCAGTTGACGTCGATCGCCACGTCGCGCCCGCAGGCCAGATGCCCGCGCACGTCGATGCGCGCCGGATCGGCGAGCCCCACGCCGCGGCCCATCAGCTCGCCGGCGATGTGCGCCTGGTGCACGCGCTCCAGCGCCGCCAGCTCGTTGCGGCTGTTGACGCCGAGGGTCTCCGACACCGCATGCGGCTGCGCGCTGGATACGGCAACGCCGTCCGCGACCGCCAGCGCGACGATGTCGGTCAGGTAATACTCGCGCTGGGCGTTGTCGTTCGAGAGGCGCGCGAGCCAGGATTTCAGCTTCGGCGTGGGCACGACCATGATGCCGGAGTTCACCTCGCGGATCGCCTGCTCGGCGGGGCTCGCGTCCTTCTGCTCGACGATGCGCATGATGGTGCCGGCCTTGCGCACCACTCGCCCGTAGCCCACTGTGTCATGGGGGTTGTCCTGCTCGACGGTGAGCACCGCCATGCCGGTGCCGGCGGCGGCGCACAACCGCTTCAGCGTCGCCGCGCGGATCAGCGGCACGTCGCCGTAGAGCACCAGCGTCGGCGCGCTGCCGCTCAGATGCGGCAGCGCCTGCAGCACGGCGTGGCCGGTGCCCAGCTGCGGCGCCTGCAGCACCCACGTGATCATTTCGCCGCCGTCGCGCCCGGCGAAGGCGTCGCGCACCGCCTCCCCGCCATGGCCGTAGACCACGCAGATGCGCTGCGGCGAGAGCTCGCGCGCGGCATCGATGACATGCGCGAGCAGCGGTTTGCCGGCCAGCGCATGCATCACCTTCGGGGTGTCCGAGTGCATGCGCTTGCCCTGGCCGGCGGCGAGTATGACGACGTTCACGGCGTGCCCAGTCGTGTGCCGGCGTGCAGGCGTGCGGATTTCATTGCTGCAGATGTTAGCACGCGCACCGGGCCGATCTCCGCGGGCCGCGGGCCCCCGGACTATCGCGGCAGGCTCGATGACCCCATGAGGAATTCGTCCACGGCCCGCGCGCACTGGCGTCCTTCGCGTATGGCCCAGACGACCAGGGACTGGCCGCGGCGCATGTCCCCGGCAGCGAACACTTTCGCAACGGAAGTGGCGTAGCAGCCCGGGCCGTCGGTGGCCGCCCTGGCGTTTCCGCGCGGGTCCTTCGCCACGCCGAATGCATCGAGCACTTTCTGCACGGGGCCCACGAACCCCATCGCGAGCAGCACCAGATCAGCCGGCATTTCGAACTCGCTGCCCGGTACTTCGGTCATTTTCATCTGCCCGGTCGCCTCGTCCCTGTTCCACTCCACGCGCGAGGCCACCAGCGCCTTCACCTTGCCGCCCTCGCCTCTGAACGACTTGGTGGCCATGGCCCAATCGCGGCTGCAGCCTTCCTCGTGCGAACTCGATGAGCGCAGCTTGACCGGCCAGTCGGGCCAGGTGAGTTGCTTGTTCTCGTGCGCCGGGGGCTGCGGCAGCAGTTCG
>Ga0315281_10006938_pt1 | contig 16027 bp, 15 predicted proteins | sample YL17G07_0_MG_FD_204540 | JGI IMG/M metagenome (GOLD analysis project Ga0315281, IMG submission 204540) | Sediment microbial communities from Yellowstone Lake, YNP, Wyoming, USA - YL17G07_0 | ecosystem: Environmental > Aquatic > Freshwater > Lake > Sediment | place: USA: Wyoming | collected... | reverse complement strand
CTCCGCCCGCTCCCGAACATCAAGCGTGTCAGCGTCCTCCCTTACCACAAGGGCGGCTGCGAAAAATACACGAACCTCGGCAAAGAAGCCGGCTTCCGCGCCTTCGAACCGCCCTCGGAGGAGCGAATGGGAGCCGTCTTCGAACTTCTATCGGGCGGGGAATTTCAGGTCCGGAGAGGAGGATAAGATGAACGAAAGGATCCGGAAGCTCAGAGAGCAGAGCCTCAAAGCCGTTCCTTCGATGACGGGCGAACGGGCAAAGCTCATCACCGAATTCTTCAAGAGCGATGCCGCCACCCGCGTCTCGATACCCCTCCAGCGGGGCCTTGCTTTTAAGTATCTAATGGAGCACAAAGCCATCTGCATCAACGAGGACGAGCTCATCGTCGGGGAAAGGGGCCCGGCGCCCAAGGCGACCCCGACCTATCCTGAAGTGACCTGCCACAGCCTCGAGGACATTGACATCCTGGACACCCGTCCCAAGACCTCCTACAAGGCGGACGCGAGCATAAAAAAACTCTACAAGGAAGAGATCATCCCGTTCTGGAAGGGCCGGTCCATGAGGGACCGCATCATGGCCGAGATGACCCCGGAGTGGAAGGACGCCTACGAAGCGGGCATCTTCACCGAGTTCATGGAGCAGAGGGCGCCCGGCCACACCGTGCTCGACGGCAAGATCTATAAGAAGGGGATGCTCGACTTCAAAAAGGACATCGGGGAATCCATGGCCAAGCTCGATTTCCTCAACGACCCCGAGGCCTTCGACAAGCGGGAGGAGCTCAAGGCCATGGCGCTCGCGGCCGACGCCTTGATCGCGTATGCCCGGCGGCACGCCGAGAAGGCCCGCGAGCTGGCGAAAAACGAGAAGAGCGCCCCCCGGAAGAAAGACCTCAAGCGCATCGCCGAGGTTTGCGAACGGGTCCCCGCCCACGCCCCGAGGGACTTCCACGAAGCCCTCCAGTATTACTGGTTCGTTCATATCGGCGTCATCACCGAGTACAACACGTGGGACTCTTTCAATCCCGGCCGTCTGGACCAACACCTCTGGCCCTTTTATCAGAAGGGGCTAGCGGAGGGCACATTGACCAGGGAAAGCGCCAAGGAGCTCCTGGAGGCCTTCTGGGTCAAGTTCAACAACCAGCCCGCGCCCCCCAAGGTCGGCGTCACGGCTGAGGAGAGCGGGACCTACACCGATTTCGCCCTGATCAACGTTGGCGGGCTCAAGACGGACGGGACGGACGGCGTCAACGACCTCTCTTATCTTATCCTGGACGTCATAGAGGAGATGAGGATCCTCCAGCCGAGTTCCATGGTCCAGATCAGCGCCAAGGGTCCGGAGAGCTTCCTGCTCCGCGCGCTTCGCATCGTCAAGACCGGGTTCGGCCAGCCCTCGATCTTCAACACGGACGCCATCGTCAAGGAGATGGTCCGGGTCGGCAAGTCCGTCGAGGACGCCCGCGACGGCGGTTCGAGCGGCTGTGTCGAGACCGGGGCTTTCGGCAAGGAGGCCTACCTCCTGACCGGCTACTTCAACCTGGCCAAGGTCTTCGAGATCACCCTCCACGACGGCCTCGACCCGAGGACGGGAAAGAGGATCGGCCTCCGGACCGGGGATTCGTCAAAGTTCAAAACCTTCGATGAACTGTTCGAGGCCTACAGGAAACAAATCCATCATTTCGTCGACATCAAGGTCCGCGGCAACAACGTCATCGAGAAGCTGTTCATGGAGAACCTGCCCGCGCCGTTCCTGTCGCTCCTCGTCAGCGACTGCATCGCCAGAGGCAAGGACTACCACGGCGGCGGCGCCCGCTACAACACCAACTACATCCAAGGCGTCGGCATGGGGACCATCACCGACATCCTGTCCTCGATCCAATACAACGTTTACGACAACAAGACCCTGACGTTAAAGAAGCTCATCGCGGCCCTGGACGCCGATTTCGTGGGGCAGGAGGCCCTGCGCCAGAGGTTCCTGAACAGGACGCCCAAGTACGGCAACGACGACGACTACGCCGACAGCCTGATGAAACGGGTGTTCGAGGCCTACTTCGAAGCGGTGGAGGGGCGGCCGACCGTGCGCGGAGGCACCTATCACATCGACCTTCTGCCGACGACCTGCCACATCTACTTCGGCAAGGTCACCGGAGCCACGGCCGACGGACGGAAGGCCGGCGAGCCGGTCTCGGAAGGCGTCTCTCCCGTCCAGGGCGCGGACAGGCACGGCCCGACGGCGGTCATCAAGTCGGTCGGCAAGATGGATCACATCCGGACCGGCGGCACCCTGCTCAACCAGAAGTTTACGCCGCAGCTCATCGCGGATGACGAGGGCCTGGCCGACCTCGGCCACCTCGTCCGCTCCTACTTTCGAATGGACGGCCACCATATCCAGTTCAACGTCGTCACGACCGATACTCTCCGCGACGCCCAGAAGCACCCGGAGAAGTATCGCGACCTTATCGTCCGCGTCGCCGGCTACAGCGACTATTTCGTCGACTGCGGCAAGGAGTTGCAGGAAGAGATCATCAAGCGGACCGAGCACCAGGAATACTGAGAATCAACCCTCGCCCGGAGGCCGGTACCGAATATCGATTCCGGCGGGACCCGCGGCGTCATCATTTCCAGGGAGGAGCGGCGGACCCTCCAGATCGGGAACGTGACGATCGACGTCGTCCCGGCCCGCGGAAACCGCATCTTCATGGATGCCATGCCAGGATCGATCCACAGCGGAGACGACTTCGTCCTCAACGGGGCCGGCCTACAAGCTGGGTAAAGAGTTCGCTCAGTCATAACGGGCACGTGTAGAAGCTGCAATGCCCGGCCCCGCACGGGCCGCGGTGGCCTCGGCCGGTATTGATCGCTTAACGTAGCGATTGGCTAGCTTTATTCGCAACCAAGGGCGGATGCCCCGAAAGGGGAGTCCGCCCTATTTTATTTTTTTGGGGGGGCCTGGACGGCGCCGCAGGGATGGACGCGGCGTCGTCGCAAGAAGAAATGCTACCGACCTGATTCAAGGCTTGACATTCGTGCCTGCTGTAACTACAGTAATAACGTCGTGCTTTATGGAGCGATTCATTTTGAGGAGAGCTGAAGATGAGAACTCAGAAGCTCAAGGTCGCTCGGATCGGAAACTCCCGGGGGGTCCGCCTGCCGGCCTCGTCGTTGAAGCGTTATTCCGTCGGTTCCGTAATGATCATGGAAGAAAGAGCCGAGGGGATTCTTCTCCGGTCCGCGGGACCTACCGTCGAAAAACTCACCTGGGAAGATACGGCCCGGGAGATGGCGGCCGCGAACGAAGATTGGAGCGAATGGGATGTATTGGACGGGGACGGATTGGATTCGGTCCCCTGGGAAGCGTCGAAGGGGGGAAAGGTCGGGGAAAAGAGATCCCCCTATGTATCAAGACCCCACTCGCGCAAGGAAGCCGTCAAACGATACGAACTGCGGTGGGCAGACTTGGATCCCTCGCGTGGGGCGGAGATGGCCAAGACGAGGCCGGTGGTCATCGTCAGCCTGGATGAATTGAACGCCCGGATGCAGACCGTGACGGTCTGCCCGATAACCAGCCGGCTTCATCCGGCCTGGCGTTGCCGGCTGCCGGTCAGGTGCGAAGGCCGCCCGGCGGAGATCGCGGTCGACCAGATACGGGCTGTCAGCAAGACCCGCCTGGAATCGAGGATCAACGCTCTCTCCGATGACGAGGCCTCCTCCCTCCGGCGGCTCATTACCGAGATGTTCGGTGAGTAAGATGCTGGATTCTATCCAACGCCGAGTGCGATTCAGGCATTCAAGCGTGAGTTATCGATTTACGAAGGCGCAAAGGGTACTGTAAGATTCCCGATAGGCAAACCACTACCGTTGAAATAGGCAAAATCGTTAAATATCGAGTTGCCGAAAACCTTAAAAATGCCGAGATGAGATCAAGAAAAAGAAAATAGAACGTTGCCGACGCGAAGCGGGGCGAGCAGAGAAAGGGATTGAAGCAAGGGTGGCAAGGGCATTATGATCTTCAGTAAGGAGGTGTCAGTATCATGGCGAAGATAAACTTGAGGGCCTCGGCTTACAGGGTGACGAGAGGGAAGGCGGAGATCGCGAGGGAGGAAAAATGGCTGAAGGCGGCGAAGTTAACGACGAAGAAAAACCAGGAATTGAAGAAGCGCAAGCCTGCGGGAAAGGGTATCGATGGAAGCGGAGGACGAGACCAGAATAAAACCCCAGAAGCGGAGGACCCCGAGAGTTTAGACCAGGGCAAAGCCACCAAACTTATGGGGCCCGAGGTTTTGGATAATAATAAAGAGCGATAGATGAAAAGCCATGGAACGGAAGGACTTCATGTGGGAACTGGAGCATCCCTTCCCCTACGGCGACGCTGATTTCGTGCGCGATTACAAGGACCTTTTGAGCGCTCTCGGAACGGGAGACGAAAGGCGTGTCGTGTCCATCCGCAAGGCTTTGAAAGAGCGGCTGTCCCGGGAAGATTGGGAGTACATGACCTGGCAGGAGTGGAAGGAAGGCACGGCCCGCTTCTGCCCCATTGCAAACGGCGCGCCCTTGGATAGCTCGTGCTATAATACAAAAATCGGCGATGAGGACGGGATCTCATGTTCCTCATTCCAGGAATTCCGTATGAAACGCTCACGAGCGAACGCAACGGATTACACGGACTACATCAACCGGCGTATCCCTTGAGCCCGGACCTCCCAGGCCATTCTCCCGCCATGGCGGGAGTCTATCGTCCTCGACATCCGGAGCGGACCGTCCTCTACCGGGTGCTGTCGCATCATTTCGACAGGTTCCTGACTGAGTATGAGAGTCGTTTCGAGCGGGAGTACGGTTTTTTCCGGCCGATCATCAAAGATGTCGTGGAGCGCTATCTCGACTGCGGCAATCCCCGCTGCGGGTTCGCCCGCATCCGTTGCCCGGACTGTGGTGAGGAGCGGTCTTTGCTTGACGTCAGGCAGCTTTTCACCAAGATTGACATCGCCGCGCGGCCGGCCATATACTTCCGATATGGATAGGAGGGTAAATTCAGCGCCAAGGGCGGGAATTTGCCGCGTCGCAGAAAAAGGAAACTTTTATCCTTGAGTATCTTTATCAAAATCGGGCGGGAGTGTCAACCGCCTTAAAAGCTTGACCGTGGCCGTGAAAAGATTACAATGAAAACAAGGCATGCGGAGGAGGACCGAACATGGCCAAAGTCCGGTGGAGGTCTTGCGCCCGGTTTTTAATGGTCCTGGGAATCGGCCTCGGGCTCATCCAATGCGGCGAGGGTCCGGGGAGGTTGACCCACAAAACCTATCCCGAAGGCTTCAGCCTGAAACACCCCGCGGACTGGGAAGCTCGCGTCCTCGACAAGGGATTGATCCTCGTCTCGGCCAAGGACGCCGCGAAGGACCCCTCATTCATCGCGATCTACCCTTTCATCCTGAAGTCGGCGCCGACGAGCCGGAGCTGGCTGGAGCAGAACCTGGGGACCCTGGGCGATCTCTTCACCCGTCCCAGCCTGGAGAGAACCCGGCAGCTCAGGCCGGCGCCGGACGAGACGGCCGCGCGCGTCCGATTCAACCGTGAAGGCGTCCCCTGCGAAGGGACCGCCCTGTGTTCGATCGACGGGAAGAGCGGCGTCTTCTATGTCATGGCCGCCCGCGAGGGCGAGTTCGAAGCCAGGAAGACGCGCCTCCTCGAATCGCTGCGCTCATTCCGCTTCGGCTTGCCCGATAAAACGGCCCCGGCGGAGCCGGTCAAGCCGAAGATCCAATATGTCTCCTGGCAGGACCCGGTCGAACAAGCCTTCAACCTCGAAGTTCCAGCCGGCTGGCAGGTCCAGGGCGGCACCCAGCGGCGGGCGTCCGTGGATCTCGTCCATATCCTCCATGCCGTCTCCCCTGACCAAAGGATCCAAATCCTTTTCAACGACGGCAAAATTCCCATCTTCGTCATCCCCAACCAGATGCTCCTCTGGGGAGGTTTTCGCGAAGGCTCCTGGTACTCGCCCGGCTACGGCGTCCGGATGATGGTCATGAGCTACCGGCCGGGCCTCGCTTTTATCCTCGACTATCTCCAGAGGAACTTCGCGCCCCGGCTCGGATCTTTCGAGCTGGTGGAGCGGAAGGAACGGCCCGATATCGTTGCAGACTTCAACCGGATCTACAGTCAATCCCAGGCTTACGGCATCTCCTTCCAGCTCCACGCCGGCGACGCCGCATTCCGTTATAACCAGGGCGGAGAGCCGGGCATCGGCTACGGACTGGCGGTGACCCAGGTTGTCCAGTCCGCGGCCATGGGCGGCGGCAACTGGTCGGTCGCTCTCCTTCTCGTCACGACCTGTCCCGAAGCCGAGGCCGAGACCGTTCGCGAAACATCGACCCATATGTTCCAAAGCGTCCGGATGAACCTCCAATGGGTGGCCGGGCAACAGCAGCTCACGGCCGACGTCTCCCGGATCGTGACCGAGACGAACCAGGCTATTTCGGGGATCATCAACGACTCCTATTGGACGCGCGAAGGCGTTCTCGACAATGTCCACCGCAAGTTTTCTAACGCCATCCTGGGCGTCACCGACGTCGTCGATCCCGAAACGGGCGAATCCTACAAGGTCGAGGCCGGGCATAATTACTACTGGGTCCGGTCCGGGACGAACCAGGTCGTGGGAACCGGGACCTTCACCCGACCCGATATCGATTTTTCCTCGTTAGTCGAGTTCTGAGCACCCATGCCCGAGCTCCACAGCCCGAAGAAGAAGACCATGACCCGCAGACTAAATGTCAGCGATGAACATATGGTGGGTCCCCAGCTCCCGGATTTCTTTGACACGGCATTCCAGGTTTATGGGGGATTCGCCGATGAGCGGGGATTGGATAAATTTCGCCGATAGCGGCGTGAGCTTCATTTCCCTGAACTTGTCAAACTTCAAATATGATTACCGAGCTTGACTAAATTTTTCCCCTCCTTTAGAATTTAAACTTGCCAGCACGGAATTGAAATAAACCACGGCCTCCGCGGCCTTCTTCTTGGCTGCCGACATCCGGTAGCTCCCGATGTTGATAAAAATTTTTTCTTGGCGATGCGACTCCGGATATCCGTAGAAATGAGTCCGCCGGCTCCTGCCGTTGCTTCGCCTCGGGCTGGCCGTGGGCATGGCGGTAGTGGGTATCGCCCAGGCTCTTCCTCTGTGTCCGTACCCTTGCGTTTCCCATTGCCTCCGACGAGCGGCAACGGCTGTTGATGTTTTCTCGACCTGATTGCCCTTCGGAGCCGGGCCTCATCACGTCTTTCCAGGGAGACGCGGGGGTATCCGTGACGTTGGCCCGTTTCTTGAGGCCATTCTCCTGCTATGGCGGGATTCTATCGTCCCAGACATCCGGAGCGGACGGTCCTCTACAGGGTGCTGTTCCATCATTTCGACAGGTTCCTGACTGAGTATGAGAGTCGTTTCGAGCACGAGTAGGGTTTTTTCCGGCCGATCGTCAAGGAGGTGGTCGAGCGCTATCTCAACTGCGGCAATCCCCGCTGCGGGTTCACCCGCATCCGGTGTCCTGACTTAGGCGCCGATTTCCGGGGCTGTTGACATTGCCGCGCGGCCGGCGATATAGTATCGACATGGTTAGGAGGGGGGATTCAGCGCCAAGGGCGGGAATTCGCCACAACGCAAAAAAGGAAATTCTTTTATTGAAGCGTCCGTATCATACGCGCGCAGGGAAATCATTACTTCCTATCTCGGCGAACAGAGAATCCCGGGGCTACTCGCTTCTCAGAGCCACAATCGGGTCGAGGAGGGAGGCTTTTCTGGCCGGATAGACGCCGAAGAAAAGCCCGACGGCAAGGGAAAACCAGAAGGCCAGAAGCACGGCCGACACCTCAATGCTCATCGCCCATGCCGTCAGTAGGCTGATGAGAAAGGCCCCGCCGATCCCGACGATAATCCCTATTGCTCCACCCCCCACACCCAGGACAGCAGCTTCGACCAGGAATTGAATCAGGATGTCTTTGCGGCTGGCGCCGACGGCCATCCGCAGGCCGATCTCGTTAGTCCGCTCCCGGATGGCCATCAGCATGACGGCCAAGATCCCGATCCCTCCCACCAGAAGCGAGATGGCGGCAATGCTGGCGATGAGGAGGGTAAATGCCTCTGTCGTTTCGCGCTCGGCGTCCAGAAGGTCCGTCTGACTCTGGATGGTGAAGTCGTCTGGCTTATTTTGTTTGGTCAGGCGGTGCCTCTCTCTCAGCACGTCGCTCACCTCAGCCGCCGCCTTTTCCATCTTCTCTTTTTCCGCCGCTTCGATATAGATGGTGTTGATGTAAGTCAGGTTGAAAACCCGCCTCAGCGCCGTCCGCACCGGGATAAAAATCTGGTCGTCCTGGTCAACGCCGTTCATATCCACGCCCTTGGCTTCTATGACTCCGATCACCTCGAAAGGAACTTTTCCGATGCGGATTGTCTCACCGAGAGGGTCATGGCCTTCGAAAATGTTTTTCACCACAGACTGCCCGAGGACAGCCGCGCGCCGGGAAGCGGCGTTTTCCTCTTCACTGAATAATTTTCCCAGGGCGATCTTGAGATTTCTGATTTTCAGGATATCGGGCGTCGTTCCGGCCACGGTCGTATTCGTGCTGAGGTTGCCGTATTTAACCTGGATTTTTTTGCTCTGAGCCGGCGCGGCATTCTTCACCGTCGCGCAGTCGCGGAGGATGGCCTCGACGTCCTGGAGAGTCAGAGTGGTGGCCGTGCCCCGGATCTGCTGCCGCCCGGCTGTCTTCTGCACCTGCCCGGCGTTGACGATGAGGAGGTTCGTGCCCATGTCTTCGATCTTTTTCAGGACTTCCTTCTGTGCTCCTTTGCCCGAAGCGACCATGACGATAACGGCCGAAACTCCGATGATGATTCCTGCGAGGGCAAGGACCGTTCTCGTTTTATGGGAGACGAGCTGCCTCCTTGAGATTTTGACGTTGCGGGCAATCTTCATCCGCGGATTTGATGATCAGGATCTCAGGGCTTCGACGGGCTGGAGAGAAGCCGCCCTTCTGGCCGGCTGGAGGCCGGCAACGAAACCGACCGCGCTGGAAAAAACAACACCGAGAACGATGCTTTCCCAGGACAATGCGGTCGGCATCTTCGTCAAAGCTGCCAGAATCTTCGAGCCGACGACTCCGAGGACGATCCCGATGACTCCACCAGTTAGAGTGATGGCCGTGGCCTCAAGGAGAAACTGGAGCATGATATTTTTTCGCCGCGCGCCGACGGCCTTTCGCAACCCGATTTCTTTTTTCCTCTCGTTAACCGAAATCAGCATAATGTTAGCCACAACAACGCCGCCGGCAACAAGCGAAATGCCGGCGATGAGAACGAGAAGCATGTTGAAAGTTCCCGCGACCTTCTCGGCCATTTGCTTCACCTCATCAGAAGTCCGGACGGTGAAATCATCAGGCAAGCCGGCCGCGATCTTGTGGCGCTCGCGCAGGAGGGGCTGGATTTCCTCGACAGCTCTGTCAATATCCTTATAGGATTTGAGCCGGACCTTGATGTTCGTGATGTAGTCGACGTTGGCCACGCGCCTCATGAACGTCGTCAGCGGGACATAGATGCGGTTGTCCATGTCGCCGCCCCCGGGACTTGTGCCCTTGTCCTGCATGATTCCCTTGACCTCAAAGAGGAGGTTGCCGATACGGATTTTCTCGCCGACCGGGTCGGAAGTCCCGAAAAGCTCCTTCCTCACAGTCTCACCGACGACACAGACAAAAGCCCGACTGTCGAGGTCCTCATCGGTGATGAAATCCCCGACTTTGGCGTCCCAGTCCCAGACCGGCGCCCAGGAAGGAGTGACGCCGGAGACGGTCGTTGTTGTCGTCTTGTCCTGATATTTCACTTCCGTCTCACCCTTGCGGTTGAAGGGAGCTATGTCGACGATGGACTTTATTTCCCGTTTCAAGGCCTCGGCATCCTCAATCTTCAGCGTGGTGACCTGCTGTCCGCTGCTGGGCCGTCCCATCTCCTGCCCTCCGCCGGCAAAGACCATCAGGCTGTCGAGACCGAATTTTTTGACCCGCTCCATGACCCGCTTCTGGGCTCCCAGGCCTGCCGAGACGACGATGGTCAGGGCTGTTATTCCGATGACAATGCCGATCATCATCAGGAAAGTGCGGAGCTTGTTCCTGCCCAACCCTCTGAAGGCTGATTTGATGATTCTTCCTGTCTTCATCACGCTCCTCCTTTTTCTGCAAGTTTCGCCAGCTCATGCTCGGCCATTCTCATGTTCTCGTTCCCGAAATCGGCGACAATCTTCCCGTCGGAAATCTTGATAATCCTTCGGGTATGCTCGGCGATATCCTGCTCATGGGTGACCAGGACGACGGTTTTCCCCTGCTCGTTGAGTTTCTGGAAAAGGGAGATAATTTCGTAACTGGAGCGTGTGTCGAGGTTTCCCGTGGGCTCGTCGGCAAAGACGATCTCGGGCGAGTTGACCAGGGCCCGGGCGATAGCCACCCGCTGCTGCTCCCCACCTGAAAGTTCGCTCGGAAAGTGATGCATCCTTCCCCCAAGCCCGACGGCTTCCAGGGTTTCGCGGGCGAGCCTGGCGATATTGGAGCGGTCGGAGTAGATGAGCGGCAGCTCCGTGTTTTCCAGAGCCGTTGTCCTGGGAAGAAGGTTGAACATCTGGAAAACAAATCCGAGCTTGCGGTTTCTGATCCTGGCGAGTTCCTCATCATCGAGTCCGCTGACCTCGACTCCATCGAGAACAATCGTGCCTGAGCTAGGCTTATCAAGACAGCCGAGAATATTCATCAGCGTGGACTTTCCGGAGCCTGAGGCCCCCATGATGCAGACGAATTCTCCTTTCTTAATCTCCAAAGACACATCCCTCACGGCCAGAACCTCGTTATTCTGGCCCTGGTTGTAAATCTTGGCGATATTTTTTGCCTGGATGATCGGCGAATCTGTCATTTTTCCTCCTTACTCCTGTGAAATGATGACTTTTTCTCCCTCACTCAGCCCGCTGATGATCTCGGTGAAGCCGACATCTCTCCAGCCGATTCTGACCTTCCGCTCGACCTTTGTCTCCCCTTCGAGGACAGTGACATAACGTTCTCCCCTGATCCGGGTGATGGCGGCTGTGGGCACGGCCAGAACGTTCTTCCTCGTCTCGAGGAAAATGGTTACGTTGGCCGTCATCTCGGGCCGGAGAATTTTATCCTGAAAATCGGTGATTTCAGCCGTTACGATGTAATTGACCACATTGTCCTGGATGATAGCCTTTGGGTAAATGGCCGTCACCTTCCCTCTGAAATCCGTGTCGGCATAGGTATCGACCGTAAAAGCCGCTTCCTGGCCGACCTTGATCTTGCTGATGTCCGTTTCATCCACATAGGTCTGGACTTCCAGGCGGCGCAGGTCGATAATATTGACGAAGGTGGGAGCGGCGAGGCTGGCTGTCACCGTCTCTCCTTCCTGGGTGGAAATGGAGGCGATAACGCCAGAGACGGGGGCATGGATCTTGCTGTAGGACAGCTGAACGCGGGCAAAATCGACGTTGGCTTCGGCCTGCTCGACCTGAGCTTGAGCGATCTTGAAAGCATTCTCGGCCAGGTCAACCTGCTGCTGGGAGATGTAGTTCTTCTTGAGGAGTGAACGCTGGCGTTCCTGGTTGAGCCCGGCATACTCAAGATCCGCTCTGGCCTTCTCCAGGGCAGCGATGTTCTGATTGACCTTGGCTTGGAGCTCTGCATCATCCAGTTCAGCGATGATCCGGCCGGCTTCGATGAAATTGCCGATCTGAGCGCGCAGACGTTTGACGACTCCGGAGATGCGGGAGCCGACTTTAACTTCTGCCCCGACTTGCGGCTTGATGATCCCTGTGGCCAGGACAGAAGAGCCGATATCGCGCCTCGTCACGACCGCCGTCTCAAAAGAGGAATTCCTGGCCCGGCTCTTTTTCTTCCACAGAGTTCCGACAAGCGAGGCCGCGCCAATGACCACGACAAGTGCGATGAGCAGTAAAGCCTTCTTCTTCATTTTGGTCATCCTTAAAAAAACCTTCGGCCCAGAGCTTTCTCCAGGGCAACAACGGCAATCTTAAAATCGGCCAGGGCTTCAATATGGCTCCCCTCGGCAGCCACCAGGGCGGTCTGGGCATCCACGACTTCAATCATCGAGCCCACGCCCTCATGATACTCCCCCTCGGCAATGTTGAGGTTTTCCTGAGCATTCTCGAGGTACTTTTTCGTGCTTTCGATCCGCTCCTCGGCCTCCTTCAAAGATAGGAAAGCGTTCCAGACATCCAGGCTTATCTGCTGCCGGAGAGCCTGGCGCTGCCGTTTCAAGGCTTCGAGAGCGATTTCTTCCTGGGCGATGCGGGAGGAAGTGGCAAACCCGGTAAACAGGGGAAGACTCATGGTCAGGCCGAAGGACCATCTTGAGCTCAACGAAGAAGGGCTTGTCCCGGCGAAATTATAGTTTGCCGAAGCGGAAAACCAGGGAAATCGGTAGCTCCGGGCGAGAGAGATGTTGGATTTCTGAATCTCAAGCTGGGAATCCATTCTTCTCAATTCAGGCCGGAGTTCATAGGCCAGGCTGAGCAGCGAATCGAAGTCAGCCGGCCGTTCCAGATGGAATTCTCCGAGGTTGTCCACTACCAGAATCGGCTGATTTGCTTCCTGCCCCACGAGGACATTCAGGGTTCCGGCCAGGAAGAGACGGCTGTTTCTGGCCCGGATCAGAGAAAGATCGGCGTTGGAAAGATCCACTTCAGCGCGGAGGATATCAGAGCGAGACGCTAGGCCGGCTTCGAAGCGCGCTCTGGCAAACTCAAGGTGGAGCTCCGCCCTTTCGACTGACCGCTCGATGGCTTTGAGCAGGTGTCCCGCCTGAAGGAGGCGATAATAGGATTGCGTCACTCGAAGCGTCAGGTCCTGAAGGTTGGTCTCGTATTGAAATGTCGCCGCCTCGTGGCCAAAACGGGCCGCATCGACCGAGGCCGTCTTCTTTCCTCCCTGAAAGAGATAATAACTGGAAGAAATCCCGGTCGTGTAACTGCTTGTCTGGGTGCTATCGGCGTAGCCTTGTCCGCTCGAGCCCGAAGACCTGTCGGCGGCAGCGCTGAGCTGGAGCGTCGGATAAAAAACAGAGCGGGCTTCCCGGATTCGCTCTTCGCTTTCTTGAAGATCATAGCGATAAGAAATCACCTGGGGATTGTTGTGCACGGCCAGGGCAATGCATTCTTCCAGGGTAAGGGGTTTGGAGTCCTGCTGCCGGGCTTCGAGCGACAAGGGAATCAGGAGAAGGGCGAGACCGACCGTCCAGCAGAGAAGCCGGCTAGGAAAAACCCTGACTTCAAAAAATTCGGTCTTGTTCAGTATCATGGGCTTCTATGTCCCTCTCAAATAACGTCCTGGTCCACCCTGATCGGGCCCGAGGCAAAGCCTCTCCAGGACAATCTTGAAAAATTTCTTCTGCTGCTCCCGGGTGAGCACGGATTTGACGGCCAGAAGTTGGGCGGCGACTTTCTTCTGGGCTTCGAGCTGGAGGCGATTGATGTCTTCGACAACGCCTTCCAGTCTCGCCGAGGAGGGCTCCTCCTGCTCCAGCAATTCAACAAGCCGCTTACGCTCGTCCAGAATTTTGGCCGAGAGAACGTCAAGCTCGGAATGAAAGGCTGATTGAAAGCTCCGCATCTTTGAGACCTGCTCGGCGGAGAGGGACAGCTCCTTTTTGAGCTGCTCCAGGCCTCTTCCCATCGCCCCGGGGGAACACTTCGGGCCGCTCCAGCGGTGAAAAAGCATTGTCCCCAGGGCCACCAGGTTGATGACCAATAAGGCTGAGAGAAGATAAAGAAAAATCTTTTGCCTCATTTTAAGCCCTCACACTTTACTCCCTTTGGTTCAAGCTGACGAACTCAACCGGCAGAGAATTGGGCGGGAGAAGGTCGAACTGGCTGAGCCCTAATTCTGCGGCCAGGTCAAGAGGCTGGCTCAGAGCCTGCTCCGGGGAAGGTCGCAGCGACGGTGAAGGAGTGCCAACGTAAATACCTATAGCAAACGCCAAAGAGAGCCCTATAAAACCAAGAGCCGGTCTCCACAAGCGCTGCCCAAGGGATACCATTAGGGAGGGAAGCGATTTTTTGCCCCCGTGCTCCTCGAGCCGCCTCTCCAGCCTGGCCCATAGAAACGGCGAGGGCTCAGCTCTTTCTATCCTCTGCGGTTTCCAAGCTAAGGAAAGCTTAGCAAACTGGGTGCTGCAATCAGAGCAGCGGGAGAGATGAACATTGATCTCTCGCTTCTCTTTTTCCGGGAGATCGCCGTCGAGATAAAGGAGAAATTTTTTCTGGATTCGACGATGCTTCTTTCTTTCCATCTTTAGAAAGTTAGACACAGTAGGCGGGAAAAACTTGCGGTTTAGATATTTCCAAGAAAAGGCTTTATCTTCTCGTAGAGATTCCGTTTGGCCCGGTGCAACCGGGATTCAACGGAAGAGACGGAGCTTCTTGTGACCCTGGCAATTTCAGCATAAGATAATCCTTCATAATAATAGAGGAGGAGGCCAACGCGCTGCCGTCTGGGCAGAGAATTGATCGCCTTCTGGATGTGGAGCTCGGCCTCCTTCTTCTCCAGATCAGCCTGCGGATCATCGGTGGAAGCGGAGAAGCTTTCCTCAACGGCCTTCATCTTTTCCTTCTCCAAAATAAAATCCCACGAAAACAGCCGGGCACATTTTTTCTTCCGCTGATGATTCAGGCTAAGATTAACGGCAATCCTGTAGAGCCAGGTGGAGATTTTCGATTCTGCCTTGAAGCGCTTGAGCGATCGGAAGGCCCGCAAGAAAACCTCCTGGGTTAAATCCTCGGCTTCTTGCCTGTCTCCTATCATTCGGAAACAGACGTTGAAAACCATGGACTTGTGGCCTTCAAAAAAATCCTGAAAGGCGCGGCGATTCAGAGTTTTATCTTTTTCAGTCATCGCTTCGTATTTTTCCTCAAGCCCGGGAAGGAGGCCTACTGGACTTAGTATTGATAAGATTTACTTTTTGGCTGCGCCGGCCGCAGGCGCATTTTCGCATCGATTTTCCCTTCTAGCCTCCGTGAAGAAGCGTAAATCACGATCTCCAAAGATGTTGACAACCACTATTATATGCGTATTATAACATATATGAAATAGACATATATGAAACAAGGAATATACCATACATCAGGTTGCGGCTGTCCATCGGGCCGGACTCCGAGGTTTTTGGAGCCCTGCCTTCTGCTTCTTCTGGCTTGGGCGCCGTCTTACGGGTATAAGCTTATCGAAAACTTAAAAAAAGGGCAATTTATTGGGACCAACCCCGATGCCGGAGCGGTCTACAGGATACTCCGGAAACTGGAAAGAGATGGTTGCGTTCAATCGGTATGGTCCGCTAAAGAACCAGGCCCGGCAAGAAGAATTTACACCATAACCAAAAAAGGGGAAAAACTTCTGACCAAGTGGGCGGAAAGCATTACGGCTAAAAGAGAGAGTTTGGACAAGTTTTTGGCGGAATATAATAAAAGGAAAACGAAATAAGTGCTGTTTTTTTCATTCGCGACAATTTTATGCCTGATCCTTTCGCTGGCAGTTGACAGGCAAAAAACCTACCAGGGCTGCCGGAAGGGGCTCAAGATGTTTCTAGATCTTCTGCCGACTTTGCTTGGGGTTCTGGCGCTGGTGAGTATTTTTCTTTACCTTATTCCTGAAAAAACCTTATCAACCACATTGGGCGCAAAAGGCGGGCCGCTGGGGGTTTTGATAGCGGCGCTGATCGGTTCAATTTCTCTAATCCCCGCATTTATTTCTTACCCCCTGGCAAGGATCTTTCTGGACAGGGGGATCCCCCTAATGACGGTGGCGGTCTTCATAACGACTCTTATGATGGTCGGTATTTTGACCCTCCCACTGGAGATAAAATTTTTCGGCAAAAAAGCCGCTTATATGAGGAACTTTTTGAGTTTTTTGGGGGCGCTTTTAATCGGCCTCCTGGTCGGGATCTCCTTATGAAACGCTACAAAATATTGAAGCAATATTTCCG
>Ga0315281_10006936_pt1 | contig 16033 bp, 10 predicted proteins | sample YL17G07_0_MG_FD_204540 | JGI IMG/M metagenome (GOLD analysis project Ga0315281, IMG submission 204540) | Sediment microbial communities from Yellowstone Lake, YNP, Wyoming, USA - YL17G07_0 | ecosystem: Environmental > Aquatic > Freshwater > Lake > Sediment | place: USA: Wyoming | collected... | reverse complement strand
CGATGGCGCTCGCCTGACCCGACCGGCCGGAGCCGTTGAGGACGTAGACCGATGCGCCCTCGGCCACGAGCTGGTCGTGTCGGTCGGTCCCGGGGTCGGCCGTGAAGGCGTTCTGGACGGCGGTCCGGATCCGATCCACGTGCGGCACGATGATGTAGCCGCGCGGGCTCGACAGGAACTCGGTCTGGTAGAAGGGCGGGGTGAAGATGAAGGACCGGATGTTGCGCGCGTTGATGTGGCCGGCGAGGCCGAGGAGCCTGGGCAGCAGGTCGCGCGGGATGTCGGTCCGGACGGACGACGCGAGGGCCGCGGCGAGTTCGTCGACGTGGGGAAGGATGCGACCGATATCGGTCTGCTGACGGAGCGAGACGAGGACGCGCTGCTGGCGCGCGCCGCGATCGAAATCGCTCGATTCATGGCGTGAGCGCGCATAGATGAGGGCCTGGGCCCCGGTCATGTGCTGCAGCCCCGACGGAATGTAGACGCGTTCCTGGGCTCCGCCGCCGGCGGGGAAGTGGCTGTCCACGACCGGGACCTGGACGTTGATCGTCACGCCGCCGAGGGCGTCGACGATCCGCCGGAAGCCGTCGAAGTTGACCTCGACGTAGTAGTCGATGTTGATCCCGTACAGGTTCCCGAGGAGCGCCTTGAGACCCGTGTAGCCGCGTGTCGCGTCGGTGCCCGGGTACAGGTCCGCGCGGCGGCGGACCGCGGAGAAGTACGAGTTGACCTTGCCCGCGTAGACCGTCCCGAAGAGGTGCTGTGCCGGACCGGCAGGGATGGGCACGTCCACGGTGTCGCGCGGCAGCTGGAGCATCACCACCTGGTTCGTGGCGGGGTCGATCGAGACGGTGATCATGGTGTCCGTGTTGTGTGCTCCACCCTGCTCGTCGACCCCGATCAGCAGGATGTTTAGCCGCCCCTTGCCGTCCCAGGTCGGGAGGCTGGCAGCCGGCACGGCAGTCCCGACCGCACTCGGCTCCGGCGTGTCGGTCGCCGTGCCGTCTACCCCGCCGCTGGCATCGGGCGACGTCCCGGGACTGGCGCCGCAGCTCGTGGAAGGATCGAAGACGCACGCCGTGGTGCCGGCGAGGATCAGGTCGTAGCGGGCCACGGCCACGTGGGCGCCGCTCGTTACGAGGAGCACGGAGATGAGCGCGACGATCGAGACGGCGCGCCTTGTTCCGTGCTGCGCCTCCCCCCCGGACGGCGGGTCACCGGCGGCGATCCAGCGGGCGATCCGCCACGCGTCCACGATCGCGGCCGCCCGCCAGGCGAGGGCGACCAGGTTGATCGCGAAGACGAGCGTGATGAACCAATCCTGGACGGCGAGCCCGGCGAGCTCGAAGACGTCCAGGCGGACGACGATTCCGGCCGCCAGGGCGCCGATCAGGATGGGGGGGGCGGCGAAGCCGAGGGCGCGTCGGGACGCCCCCAGGTAGGCGTGTCCGAGGCCGGGGAAGAGGAGGGAGAGGAAGGCGGCGACGAACGCCGAGCGTCGGCGCGGAGGCAACTCGTGCGCGGACTGCATCGCGGGTAGGATACTCGGACCCGAAACCGACTGCGCCCATGCGGTCCGGCGAAGTCGCCGGTTCGCTCGTGCGCCGCCCTGACGACCGCGAGGCAAGCTTGTTCCGACCCGTTCCCGCGCGCCCCGATCTCGTCGCCATGGAGCACGAGACGCTCGCCTTCTGGCGGGAGCGCGGGACGTTCGCCCAGTTGCGGGCGCAGAACGCCGCCGGTCCCCACTGGAGCTTCCTGGACGGGCCCATCACGGCGAACAACCCGATGGGCGTCCATCACGCCTGGGGCAGGACGTACAAGGACCTCTTCCAGCGTTTCCACGCGATGCTCGGCGAGGCGGAGCGCTGGCAGAACGGGTTCGACTGCCAGGGCCTCTGGGTGGAGGTGAACGTCGAGCGTGACCTCGGCTTCACCTCCAAGCGCGATATCGAGGCCTACGGGATCGCGGAGTTCGTCAGCCTCTGCAAGCAGCGGGTCCTGACGTATGCCGCGCGGCAGACCGAGCAGTCCATCCGGCTCGGCTACTGGATGGACTGGAACGATCCGGAGGAGCTGCGTCGCCTCCGCGACCTGCTCGCGGCCGACCCATCGCAGGTCATCACCGTGGACGGCCCGAACGGTCCCGTGACGGACACCGTCGAGATGATCGTCGGTCGGCTCGGGATGCCGGAGCTGGGCGGGAGCTACTTCACCTTCAGCAACGAGAACAACGACCTGATCTGGGGCTTCCTCGCGGAGTGCCATCGGCGCGGCTGGATCTACAAGGGCCACGACACCATGCCGTGGTGCGCCCGCTGCGGGACCGGGATCAGCCAGCACGAGATGACCGAGGGCTACCAGGATCGCGACGACCCCGGACTCACCGTCCGGTTCCCGCTCCTGGACCGGCCCGGCGAGGCGCTGCTCGTCTGGACGACGACGCCGTGGACCCTGACGTCGAACGTCGCCGCAGCCGTCGGTGCGGACCTGACCTACGTCCGGGTCCGTCACGCCGACGGGATCTTCTGGCTCGCCAAGGGAACCCTGAAGACCGTGCTCGAGGGTCGGGTGGAGATCCTGGAGGAGCGCCCGGGGCGGGAGCTCGTCGGCTGGCCGTACGCCGGGCCCTTTGACGATCTGCCCGCCGTGGCCGCGGCGTTCGCGAAGGGCACCCGCGACGAGCCGGGAACCCCGTACGTCCACCGTGTGGTGCCGTGGACCGAGGTCGGCGAGGCCGAAGGGACAGGGATCGTCCACATCGCGCCGGGCTGCGGTGCCGAGGACTACGCGCTGGGCAAGGCCCTGGGGCTCCCGGTCATCGCGCCGCTCGACGAGTCGGGGATCTTCATCGACGGGTTCGGATCGCTCTCGGGGCGCGACGTTCGGGACGTCACCGACCCGGTCGTCGAGCACCTGCGCCGGGAGGGCCGCTTTCAGCGCCTCGAGACTTACCGCCACCGCTACCCGCACTGCTGGCGCTGCGGAACCGCCCTCGTCTTTCGACTCGTGGACGAGTGGTACATCAGCATGGGCGAGGTCTACGACCAGCCGCGCGAGTCGCTCACCAAGGAGCAGGTAGATCGCTCCCTCCGCTACCAGATCATGGATGTGGTCGACGGCATCCGCTGGATCCCGTCATTCGGGTATGAACGGGAGCTCGACTGGCTCCTCAACATGCACGACTGGATGATCAGCAAGAAGCGCTACTGGGGCCTGGCGCTGCCGATCTACGAATGTCGCGCCTGTGGCCGGTTCGACGTCCTCGGTGGACGCGACGAGTTGAAGGAGCGCGCGGTCGCCGGGTGGGAGGCATTCGAGGGCCACACCCCGCACCGGCCGTACGTGGACGAGGTCCGAATCGCGTGCAGCGGCTGCGGCACCCCCACCTCGCGGATCCCCGATGTCGGAAACCCGTGGCTGGACGCCGGGATCGTGCCGTTCTCCACCCTCCACTATCGCGAGGAGCCCGACTTCTGGGCCGAGTGGTTCCCGGCCGATTTCATCACCGAGAGCTTCCCGGGCCAGTTCCGCAACTGGTTCTACGCGATGCTTGCGATGAGCACGGTCCTCCGTCGCGAACCGCCGTTCAAGACGATCTTCGGCTACGCCACGCTCTTCGGCGAGGACGGCCGGCCGATGCACAAGAGTTGGGGCAACGCCATCGAGTTCGACGAGGCCGCCGAGCGGATGGGCGTGGATGTCATGCGCTGGCTCTATATGTCGGCCCGCCCCGACGACAACATCCTGTTCGGCTGGCATGCAGCCGACGAGACACGTCGCCGGCTGCTTGTGCTCTGGAACGTCTACGCGTTCTTCGTCACATACGCTCGCCTGACCGGCTGGAAACCGGGTCCCTCGGACCCGCCGGTCGCGGAGCGCACCGCGATGGACCGCTGGATCCTCTCGCGCACCGCCGGGCTGGCGACCGCGGTCGAGGACCGGCTGCGCGACTACGACGCGATGTCCGCGACGCGCCTGATCGAGGCCTTCATCGACGACCTTTCCACCTGGTACCTGCGCCTCTCCCGGCGCCGGTTCTCGCGAGGTGGGGGAACGGATCGGGCCGGGGCCTTCGCGACCCTCCACGCCGCCATCCTCGCCGTGGCGCGAATCGCGGCTCCCGTCAGCCCGTTCCTCTCCGAGGAGATGTACCGGAATCTCGCGGCCGAGCGAGACGGGGCTCCGCATTCGGTTCACCTGACGCGCGTTCCGACGGCCGAGTTCGCCTCGCGTCGGGACGAACGCCTGGAGGGTGCGATGGCCGCCGCCCGACGGGTCGTGGATCTCGCCCGCACGCTCCGCGGGGGCGCCGGTATCCGGATCCGCCAGCCGCTCGCCCGGATGTGGCTCGCCCTTCCGGGACGGGATCGCCACGAGCTGGAAGCGCTGGTCGCGCTGATCGCCGAGGAGGTCAACGTCAAGGTCGTCGAGTTGATCGGCGATGAATCCGGCCTCGTGGAACGGCGCGTCAAGGTCCTGCTGCCCAAGGTCGGCCGACGCCTCGGGGCGGCCATCCCGGCGGTCATGGCGGCCGCGCGCGACGGGCAGGTGGAGATTCGGGCAGACGGTTCGGTCGCGCTCGCCGGGGTGACCCTCGCGGCGGACGAGGTGGAGATCCTCGCAACGCCACGGCCGGGCACCGTCGTGGCAGCCAATGACGGCCTCGTGGTCGTCCTCGACACGGAGCTGACGCCCGGACTACGCGCCGAAGGTGATGCTCGGGAGCTTCAGCGGGCGATCCAGGACCTGCGCAAGGAGGCCGGGCTGGAGCTGGACGACCGGATCGAGCTTCACGTTGCGGGTCTTGGCGCAGCCGTGCTGGCTTACCTGCCGGGCGTTGCCGCCGAGACCCTCGCCGACCTCCTGGCGGCACCGCCCGCCGAGGCGTCGGCGGCCGACGTGGCGCTGGAATTCGGTACCGCCCGGATTGCTCTTCGCCGTGCCGCCGGCCGGCCGGACGGCACATGAGGCACGGGGATGGCGGTCGGCCGCTCTGGGGCCCGTTCCTCTTCCTGATCGGCCTTGTGGTGCTGGTCGATCAGGCCACGAAGGCATGGATCATCGGGGAGCTTGCATCCGGGCGGGTGGTCCTGCTTCTCGGCGACCTGCTCCGCCTCGTCTACAGCGAGAACAATGGAGCCCTCTTCGGGCTCTTCCGTGGTCAGGTTGCGCTCTTCGGGCTGCTGAGCCTCTTCGTGATCGGACTGATCGTCTCGGTTCACGCGCGATCCGGACGTAGTCCCTACCTGACACTGACCCTCGGGCTCCTGCTCGGTGGCGCGATCGGCAACGCGATCGATCGGTTCCGACTCGGGCATGTCGTGGATTTCGTGGATGGCGGCATCGGAACCCTGCGCTTCTATACCTTCAATGTCGCGGATGCTTCCATCACCGCGGCCGTCCTGCTCCTTCTGGCCATGACGATCTGGCCGTCGCTGGTAGACGGGCGAGCGCCGGACCATGGGGATGGACGGGACGATGGCGATCGACCGGACGAGGGCGGGGGGCCTGATGCCTGATCCGATGCCGGGAGCCCCCGGGCTGCACGTGCTCACGCTTCCGGCCGAGGCGCGTCCGACACGGGTTGACCGTTACCTGGCGGACCGGACCGGCCTGTCGCGCAGCCACGTCCAGAAGCTGATCTCGGAGGGGCGTCTCACGAGCGGGACGCGGGTGCTCCGCGCCAACTCCATCGTGGAGGCGGGGACTGAGCTGCGGCTGGAGGTACCGGAGCCGATCGCCGCCACGCCGGTCGCGCAGCCCGAGATCGATGTGCCGGTCATCTACGAGGACGAGGACCTCCTCGTCGTGAACAAGCCGGCGGGCCTCGTCGTCCATCCGGCCCCGGGACATGCCGACGGGACGCTCGTGAATGCGCTGCTGGGCCGCGGAGGCCCGGAGGCCTTCGGCGGGATCGCCGGTGTCCGCCGACCCGGGATCGTCCATCGCCTGGACCGCGACACCAGCGGCCTGCTCATGGTCGCGAGGACCGACCTCGCCCAGCATTCCCTGATGGCGCAGCTGAAGGCGCGTCGGATCAAGAAGACCTACCTCGCCCTGGTGATGGGTTCAGTCGCGGCCGCGGTGGGGCGGATCGAGGCGCCGATCGGGCGGGATCCCAAGCACCGGACGCGGATGGGGGTCGTGCCCGGCGGGCGTCCGGCCACGACCGGCTATCGCGTCTCGGAGCGGCTGCCCGGTTGGACGCTGCTCGAGCTCGACCTCGTGACGGGCCGGACGCACCAGATCCGCGTCCATCTCGACGCGATCGGTCACCCGGTTGCCGGGGATCGACTGTACGGGACGGGGACCTCGCGCCGTGGTCCGGAGGGTCTCGACCGGCTCTTCCTTCACGCCTGGCGCCTCGAGCTGACCTCCCCGTCGCGCGGGGAGTTGATCAGGGCCACGGCGCCGCTTCCGCCGGAGCTCGAAAGCGTGCTGGAAGGCCTGCGCGGAGTCCGCCCGTGAGCCGGGGCTCGACGCAGCGCATCGGGGACCTCGGCGCACCGGGCGCCGTGCTCGTCATCGTCTCGGGCCCCTCCGGGGTGGGCAAGGACAGCGTCATCGATGCCCTCAGGGCGGAACCGGACGTGCCGGACTATCACTACGTGGTCACCTGCACGACCAGGCCTCGCCGCACCTATGAGATCGAGGGGGTCCACTATCGGTTCCTTGCGCCGGAGGCGTTTGCCGCGTTGCGGGAGGCGGGCGAGCTCCTCGAGGCGAACGAGGTCCACGGTAACTGGTACGGGACGCCACGCGACGACGTCCGGAAGGCGCTCCGTGCCGGTCGGGACGTGATCCTGAAGATCGACGTCCAGGGAGCGGCCGAGGTGAAGGGGCGCGTCCCGGAGGCGCTCCTGATCTTCCTGGTACCGCCGTCGCTCGAGGATCTCTTCCAGCGCCTGCGCGCCCGGGCGACGGAATCCGCCGATGAGCTCGATATCCGCCAACGGAATGCGGCCCTCGAGATCGCCCGCCAGGATGACTACGATCACGTCGTCGTGAACGAGACGGGCCAGATCGGCCGCACCGCTGCGCGGATCCACGAGATCATCCAGGCCGAGAAGGCCGCGCACCCGGATCGCCGGACGCGGGTCTGATCGCCGGGTCGCGCGGATGAGCGCCGTGGACCACGAGCACGCGTCGAGCGCGACCGCCGCCGAGGTGTCGAGTGCCGAGGTGTCGAGTGCCGAGGTGTCGAGTGCCGAGGTGTTGAGCGCGACACCGCCGGGCTTGGAGACTTCAGCCGAGCGGCTGGTTGCGGTAGGGATCGACGCGGCCGGGGCGGGCGGCCAGGGCGGCTATACGTATCGCGTTCCTGCGCGCCTCGAACCACTCGAGGTCGGAGAGGCGGTCCTGGTGGAGTTCGGGCGCCGACAGGCGCTCGGCATCGTCCTCGGGCCCGGCGTGGCCACGACCGGCTTGATGACCAAGCCGGTCGTGGATCGCGTCCGCTCCGACGGGCCGCTGCTGCCGCCGCTCACGATGGCGCTCGCGGCCGAGATCGCAGACGCCTACCTCGCGCCGCCCGCTCTCGTCCTCCGGGCGATGCTCCCGCCGGGTCTGCTCGAACGCTTCGAACTCGTGGCCGAGATGCGACCGGCCATCGAGGGCGAACCACCACGTGCTCCTGATCCGGACGACGCAGCCGTCCTGGCCCAGCTCGCCGAGGGTCCGCGCCCGGTTCATCGCCTGTCGAGTCCGGATGGACGCGCCGGGCTCCTGCGCCGCCTGCGTGCGCTCCGGGCCGCTGGCGATATCGACCTGGACTGGACGCTGCTCGGTGCCGAAACGGGCCCGCGCTACACACGGGTCGTGCGGGCGGCGGCGACCGGGCCCGCGACCCAGTCTCGTCGTCCCCTCGGGCCGCGCCAGGCGGCGGCCCTCGCCGACCTTGCCGAGAACGGGGAGTCCGGGCTCCTGGCTCCGGAGATCGCTGCGCGCCATGGCGGATCGGTCGTCGCGAGCCTCCTGGCTCGCGGCCTCGTCAGCGTGGAGACGAGGGAAGCAGCCCGTGAGCCGCTCGCCTCCCGCCCCCCGGGGAGCCGGGGAGCCCGCCCGGTCGCGTCAATCCTGACCGATGAGCAGCAGGATGCCGTCGTCTCGATCGCGGCCTCGATGGCGGCCGGCGATTCGACGCCCCTCCTGCTCGATGGGGTCACGGGCGGCGGCAAGACCGCGATCTACGTCGAGGCGATTGCGGCGGCCCTCAAGGCCGGTCGACGAGCCCTTGTGCTCGTCCCGGAGATCGCCCTCGCGCTGCCGCTCGTCGACCGACTCCGCGCCGATCTGATGATCGAGATCGGGCTCCTGCACAGCGGGTTGTCCGATGGCGAACGCGCCGACGAATGGCGCCGGATCCGTGGCGGCCGGGTCGATGTTGTCGTCGGGACCCGGCTGGCGGTGCTTGCGCCCCTCGACGGCGTCGGCGTAGTGATCGTCGACGAGGAGCACGATCCCGCCTACAAGAGCGATCGAACGCCCCGCCTGCAGGCGCGAGACGTCGCCCTCCGACTCGGGCGGCTCGCCGGCGCCGCCGTCGTTTTCGGGTCCGCCACGCCCGCTGTCGAGACCGAGGGTCGGGCGCGGGACGGGACCTATCGACGGATCCGGCTGACCGAGCGGGCCTCGGGAAGACCGCCCGCCATCGAGGTCGTGGACCTTCGCGCGGAGCTCGATGCCGGCAATCGGGGCATGTTGTCACGAGCGTTGATCGCCGCCCTCGGCGCGCTCGATCGTGATCTCGGCGAACAGGCGATCCTCGTCATCAACCGCCGCGGCTCCGCATCGGTGGTGCTCTGCCGCGATTGCGGGACGGTACAGGCGTGCCCCGAGTGCACCCGGCCCCTCGTCTACCATCAGGCCGGCGTCACGCTCCGCTGTCACCACTGCGGACGCGCCTCGCCGCTCGCCTCACGTTGCCCGGCATGTGGCTCCGCGCGGATCCGGTACCTCGGCGGCGGCACGGAGCGCCTGGAACGGGAGGTCCGCGAGATCTTCCCGGGCTACCGCGTGGCACGTCTCGACCGCGACGTCGTCGAGCGCCGCGGGGCGGCGGCACGGATCCTTGATGCGATGGCCGACGGGCGCGTGGACGTGCTGGTCGGAACGAGCCTCGTCACGAAGGGCCTGGACGTCCCGTCGATCACGCTGGTCGGCGTCGTCTCCGCGGACATCGCGCTCAATCTGCCCGATGAGCGCGCGGCCGAGCGGACCTACCAGCTGCTCGCCCAGGCCGTCGGTCGTGCGGGGCGGGGCGATCGTCCGGGGCGGGCGATCCTGCAGACCTACCAGCCCGAGCACCCGGCGATCCGCGCGGTCGCGGAGGGCAGCCCGGCCGCGTTCTACGACGCGGAGTTGGAGCTTCGGCGCCGGTTCGGCTCACCGCCCTTCGGGCGACTCATCAAGCTGACGGTGGCGTTGGCCGACCGCGAAGCCGCCGAGGCCGCGGGCGATGCGCTCGCGGAGCGGTACCGGGCGCGGGCGGCCGAGCTGGGACTGCGCGTGGACGTGGCCGGTCCCGCCCCGGCCTATATCGCCCGCCGCGCGAACCGCTGGCGATTCAACGTGGTCCTCCGCGGCCAGAACCCGCTGGCCGTCCTCGGCGATCCCCCCGGACCGCCATGGTCGGTGGATGTCGACCCCGAGTCGCTCCTCTGATTTGTCCACCAACTTCGGGCCGGACGGCCCGCGCACGGGACGGGCCATCGGACGACAATAGGCGAACGCAAGGAGTCCTGCGCCGCGCGCGGACCGGGAGGAACAACGATGACCGATCAGACGACGAGCACGAGCACCGAGCGACCCCCGGCCGCCGACGAGACCCTTGGCTGGACCGGCGACGGACACGGCAACGGATCGACCGAAGGCGAGGGTTCGGGTAGCGCTCGAGACTGGCTGGCGCAGCTCCAGGCGATGATCGAGAACGTCGCGGAGCAGGCGGCCCCGGTGCTGAGGGAAGTGAGCGCCAAGGCGGCGGAACTGGCGGCCGTGGCAGGGGAGAAGGCCGGACCGCTGGCGGCGCGTGCGGCCGAGTTCACCGCAGAGGCCGGGACGAAGTTGGCCGAGCGTTCGCGCGACCTGGCGGCCGAGTTGCGCCGCGATCAGGCTGCTCGCTCCACGGGTGGCGCCGAAGTGCACGACGAGACCGAGACTCCGACCCCCGCCGGCACCGGAGGCGGGGTCGCCTGACCCGGACGCCTCGGCGCCGATACGCGCGCGAGGAGCCACGACCTGGCGGACGCCGGAGCGCCGTGCCGGTCTGGCGGGGATGCTCGCCTATACTGGCTGCATGAGTGTCCGTCCCATCCTGCTGCTCGGCGATCCACGGCTCCGGCTGAAGGGCCAGCCCGTCGACAGCTTCGGCAAGTACCTGCACGAGTTGCTTGACGACCTCGCCCACACCATGCGGGCTGCTCCCGGTGTCGGGCTCGCGGCCCCGCAGCTCGGCGAGGCCGTCGCGGCCTGTGTCGTGGAGGTCGAGGGAGAGCTGCATGAGCTCGTGAACCCAAGGATCATCAAGGCGGCCGGCGATGACCGTGACTTGGAGGGCTGCCTGTCGATCCCGGGCTACGCGGCCTACGTCACGCGTCGCGAGCGCGTCTGGGTCGTCGCCCAGAACCGGCTCGGACGGAAGATTCGGGTAGCCGGCTCCGGGTACCTGGGGCGAGCCTTCCAGCACGAGCTCGACCATCTCGAAGGCAAGCTCTACATCGACTACCTGGAATCGCTCGATGAGTTGATCCCCGTTGGCGCCGGTGGGGATGACGAGACCGGCGACGAGGACGCCTCGACTGGCGCCGTCCGGGCGCCCGCCCTCGCGTGACGTCGACGCCGGCGCCGTCCGGCGTCGAACGGCCCGTTCGAGCGATCTTCTTCGGGTCAGGTGAGTTCGCCGTCCCGATCCTCGACGCCCTTGCGGGGTCACCGCGCGTCGAGGTCGTGGCGGTCGTCACACCGCCCGACAGACCATCCGGGCGCCGCGGAGCGCCCGTCCCCGTACCGGTGGCCGTGCACGCCGAGGCGCGGTCGCTCCCGGTCCTCCGCGTCGCCCGTGTCCGGGTGCCCGAGTCCGTCGCGGCGCTCGCGGCGCTCGCTCCCGAGATCGGCGTCCTGGCCGACTTCGGCCAGCTCATTCCGCCGGCCATCCTCGACCTGCCGCGGCTCGGGATCCTCAACGTGCATCCGTCCATCCTCCCGCGGCATCGCGGGGCGACGCCGATCCCGGCCACGATTCTGGCCGGCGACAGGGAGACGGGGGTGAGCGTGATGCAGATGGACGCCGGCCTCGATACGGGCCCGGTTCTCGCGTGCCGCAGGTGGGACCTCGACGGGACGGAGGACGCTCCGGCGATCGAGACCCGTGCGGCGAGCGTCGGGGCCGCCCTGCTCCTGGACGTCCTCGAGGACGTGCTCACCGGCCGCGCGTCCGCGGTCGTGCAGGACCCCGCGCAGGCGACCCTTACCCGGCCGCTACGGCGGGCGAATGGACGGCTCGATCCGGGTTTGCCCGCGGCCGCGCTCGAACGACAGGTCCGCGCGCTCCGCCCGTGGCCCGGCTCGTACCTGGAGGTCGGGACGCAACGACTCGTCGTCCACGAGGTGATGGCGTCCGCCGGGCTTCCGGGCGACCAGCCAGGTTCACTCGTCGCCGATAGCGACGGAGTGGCGCTGACGACCGCGGCCGGCCGCCTCCGGCTGCTCGTGGTACAACCGGCCGGGGGTCGCCGGATGCGCGGTTCCGAATTCCGGCGGGGTCACCCGACCCTGATCGGGCAAGCATCGAGGACGGAGGCGGTCAGTTGAGCGAGTCGTTCGCCGTCGGCGTCAGCCGACCTCGACCGGATTCCGAATCGAAGGTTCGCGGGACGATCCGCTACGAAGCGGACCGACGTCATCCCGGCGCCCTGCATGCGCGCCCCGTACTTGCCCCGTACGCCCACGCCAGGCTGCTCGAAGTGGATGCGGCAGCGGCTAGACTCGTCCCGGGTGTGGTGGCGGTCCTGACGGCCCCCGATCTCGGGCTCCGGTCGGGAACGGCCCGGGTGGGTCTCCCCCTCGCGGTCGACGAGGTCCTCTTTGCCGGTCAGCCGGTGGCCCTCGTCGTTGCGGAGAGTCCCGAAGCGGCCGCGGACGCGGCCGAACTGGTCACGGCTCGCTACGAACCCCTGCCTGCGGTCCTGGATCCGGAGGCCGCGATGGCCCCGGGTTCCCCGCTGGTACGAACTAGTGAGTCCGGCGCCGGCCTCGACGGTCCGGCCATGGACGCCGGGACACACGCGGCGGTCGGCGGGGCAGGGGACGACTCGATCGAGTCGGAACGGCTCTCGCCGAACGTCGTCGGAAGGACGCGATATCGCCGCGGCGACGCCGGGGTCGCCCTTGCCGGGGCGGCCGTTCGCGTTCGGCGGCGGTTCCGCACCGACTGGCTGCACCAGGGATACCTGGAACCGCAGGCATGCGCAGCCTGGACGGACGACGACGGGACTGTCGTCGTCGAGTCGAGCACGCAGGGCATCTTCGGCCTGCGGACGGATGTGGCCAGGGCGCTCGGGCTGCCGGTGAATCGGGTGCGGGTCGTGGCCGCGCCGCTTGGCGGTGCGTTCGGGGGGAAGTGGTCGCTCTTCGAGCCCATGATCGCGGCTGCCGCGGTGCGCCTCGGTCGCCCGGTCCGGCTCGTCCTCGAACGCCGGGAGGATTTCCTCATCACGAACCCGTCGCACGGCTATGCGCTCGATGTCGAGGCCGGGGCCGATTCCACCGGCCGGTTCACGGCGCTTCGGGCCCGGGTGGTAGCCGACCACGGGGCGTTCGCGGACTTCACCACCGATGGGCTTGCCGGCGTGCTGGTGGCCGGGCCATACCTGTGGCCGGTCTTCGATATCAGTGGGTACGCGGTGCTCACGAACCGCGTCGGCGGTGGGGCCTACCGCGCGCCGAGCGGGCCGCCGACGGCCTTCGCGATCGAATCCGTCGTGGACGAGCTGGCGGGGCGGCTGGGCATGGATCCGGTCTCGATCCGGCGCGCGAACGGCGCTCGCGCCGGCGACCTGATGGTCGACGACGAGCTGTGGCCCGCACACGGCCTGGAGGCGGTGCTCGACGCGGTCGAGGCAGCGCCAGCCTGGCAGGGCCGCGGCGCGCTGCCACCCGGAGAGGGATTCGGGATCGCGGTCGGCAACTGGCCGGGCAGCAAGGATCCGGCGGCCGCGGTCTGCCGGATATCGCGTGATGGGACGGTCCAGGTCATTACCGGCGTCGTGGACATGTCGGGGACGAGCGCCGCCTTCCAGGCGATCGCCGCCGAGGTCCTCGGGATCGCGCCGGGCGACGTCCAGGTCGTGACGGTCGACACCGGTTCGGCACCGCCTTCGCCGGGCAGCGGCGGCAGCACCGTCACCTACTCGGCCGGGCGCGCCGTCCGGCTGGCGGCGGAGGACGCCCGGCGTCAGCTCCTCCGGGCCGCATCGCTCCAGCTCGAGATCGCAGTGGAGGACCTGGAGATCGTCGAAGGGGTCGTCCGACCCCGGGGCACGCCGGGTCGAGGCATCCCGGTCGGGAAGCTCATCCAAACGAACGACAACGCACGGCGATCACCCATTGAGGGGCATGCGAGCTCGGAGCACACGAGCCTTGCGCCGTCGGTTGCCGCCTTCCTGGCTCACGTGCGGGTTGATCCGGAGACCGGGGCGGTGGACCTGCTCGCGTTCGATGCGATCCAGGATGTCGGCCGGGCGCTGAACCCAGCCCTGATCGCCGGCCAGCAGCAGGGCGGCGCGGCACAGGCGGTCGGCTGGGCGCTCCTCGAGTCGCTGATGCACGACCCGGCCGGGCAGCTGTTGACGGCCACGTTCCTGGACTACGCCTTGCCCCGAGCGGACCACCTGCCGGATTTCGGCACGAGCTACGTCGAGGTGCCTGCAGCGGACGGTCCGTTCGGAGCGAAGGGCATCGGTGAGACGGCGGTGGTCGGGGGTCCGGCAGCCATCGCGAACGCCGTCGCCGCGGCATCAGAGGTCCGCCCGACCCATCTGCCGATCACCGCGAATCGCCTCTGGCGTGCCCTGCGAGAAGCGGCGCGCGATGGCGGCCGGGAGCCTCGCAACCGGGCGTAGCGGCTTGACGCCACGGCCGGTGACCGGAGACCCGGCCGCCCCGGCGGAGCCCCGTGCGACAATTGCTGGCCGATGTCGACACCCATCCTGTCCGAGCGCCCGCCCCTGTCCTCGGCACCGTCGCGCCCCCCGGGTATCTCGGAAGTCCCCCCGGAGACGCTCGCGGCCTGGTTCGTGGCGCGCGGAGAGCCTGCCTACCGGGCACGCCAGGTCCTCGACGCCATCTGGCGGTCGACTGTCGTCGACCCCTCGGCGATCACGACGTTGACGGCCGCGACGCGATCCGCACTCGCGGTGGCATTCCGCTGGGACACCATCGCGGCGACCGAGCTGACGGCGAGTGACGGAGGGCGAACCGAGAAGGCGCTGCATCGCCTCGACGACGGCGTCGCGATCGAGTCAGTCCTCATGCACTATCCGGCCGGACCGGGCCGCCGCGAGCGCAACACCCTGTGCATCTCCAGCCAGGCGGGCTGTGCGGTTGGCTGCCCCTTCTGTGCGACCGGGGAACTCGGCTTCGGACGGGACCTCGCAACGGCCGAGATCCTTGACCAGGTCCGCTCCGCGATCCACCGGCTCTCGGTGAACGGACGGCACCTCACCAACATCGTCTTCATGGGCATGGGCGAACCGCTGCTGAACCTCGACCGCGTGCTCGAGGCGGTGGCGGCGCTGAACGATCCGGCGCGCCTCGGCCTGGGCGCGCGGCACATCACGATCTCGACATCCGGGGTGGTGCCCGGAATCGCCCGTCTCACCGCGCTCGGACCACAGTTCACGCTGGCGGTGAGCCTCCACGCCGCGCGGGATTCGCTTCGGGACGTCCTCGTTCCGCTGAACCGACGCTGGCCCGTCGCCGAGGTGGCGGCCGCCGCACGCGCCCACGCGGACGCGACGGGCCGGCGCGTCAGCTACGAAGTGACGATGATCGGCGGCGTGAACGATACGGACCTCGATGCCGACGCCATCGCCGCGCTCCTGCGGGGGAGTCTCGCCCACGTCAACCTGATCCCGATGAACCCCGTGGCCCACACGCCGTGGGTCGCCAGCCCCATGCCGGTGATCGAGCGCTTCGCCGAGCGCCTGCGCAGCGCGGGGATCCCGGTCTCCGTTCGCCGCAACCGCGGCCAGGAGGTGGGTGCCGCGTGTGGCCAGCTCGCCGCCGAGCGCGCCGGGGCGCCTTCGGCTCCGGCAGTGGCGCTTCGTCGCGAGCGGCTGGTCGCAGCCTCCGTCGCAGCCCTCCGGGGCGAGCGAAGCCGCGAGGCCGTCCCGACGGGTATCGACGCATGAAGAACGACGGGCACCCGGGGTCGGCACGTCGCGGAGCGGTGGGTGGCCGCGCCCGAGTCGCGGCGAGCATCCTGGATGCCGATCTCGGGAACCTCGCTTACGCCGTGCGCCGTGCCGAACGGGAGGGTGCGGACCGGATCCACCTGGACGTGATGGACGGCCACTTCGTGCCGAACCTGACGTTCGGGCCGAAGATGATCAAGGCCCTCCGGCGACGGACGAGGCTTCCCTTCGATGCTCACCTGATGATCGATGAACCGGGCCGCTACATCGAGCAATTCCTCGACGCCGGCTGTGACTCGGTGACGATCCACGTCGAGATCCAGGAGGAGATCGAACCGACGCTTCGTCGAATCCGGGCCGCGGGCCGGGCCGTCGGTCTGGCCCTCCGCCCCGCGACGCCGCTGTCGGCGCTGGAACCGTATCGACGCCTGCTGGACCTCATCACCGTCATGACCGTGGAGCCGGGCTTCGGTGGCCAGACCTTCATGACGGACGTGGCTCGCGCCAAGATCCTGGCGGCCCGCGAGTACCTCGGCCACAAGCTGCATGGCGCGGAGGTCCACGTTGACGGGGGGGTCAATCGCGAGACCGCCGAGCTCGTGGGGAGCCTGGCCGCCGAC
>Ga0315281_10006935_pt1 | contig 16034 bp, 20 predicted proteins | sample YL17G07_0_MG_FD_204540 | JGI IMG/M metagenome (GOLD analysis project Ga0315281, IMG submission 204540) | Sediment microbial communities from Yellowstone Lake, YNP, Wyoming, USA - YL17G07_0 | ecosystem: Environmental > Aquatic > Freshwater > Lake > Sediment | place: USA: Wyoming | collected... | reverse complement strand
GCGTGTTCCGATCTCCATCTCCTCATGTCCGCCTCCTCCATTTTTCCTCTACGGCGCGCCGCCCCGTGAAGCGCCGGAAGCGCTCCACAGGGCGGCAGCATCGGTGTCGCGTTGACGCGGCTCAGTTGCCTTCGAACTTGGGCTTCTGCTTGGCCACGAAGGCGTTGTAGGCGCGCGTGAAGTCCTGGGTCCGCATGCAGATCGCCTGCGCCTCGGCTTCGGTTTCCAGCGCCTGCTCGATGGTCTGGTTCCACTCCTGGTGCAGGCACTTCTTGGTCATGGAATGGGCGAACATCGGACCATCCGCAATTTCCCTCGCGACCGCATAGGCCTTTTCCAGCAGCTTGTCCTTCGACACCAGCTCATTGAAATAGCCCCACGCGTGCCCTTCCTGCGCGGTCATCACGCGTCCGGTATAAAACAGTTCCGAGGCCCGCCCGTGCCCGATGATGCGGGGCAGAATCGCGCAGGCACCCATGTCGCAGCCGGCCAGGCCGACGCGCACGAACAGGAACGCGGTCTTGGCTTCCGGCGTGCCGTAGCGCAGATCGCTCGCCATCGGGATGATTGCCCCCGCGCCGACGCTGATGCCGTCCACCGCCGAAATGATCGGCTGCGGGCAGGTGCGCATTTCCTTCACCATGTTTCCGGTCATGCGGGTGAACGCAAGCAACCCGTCCATGTCCATCTTGGTGAGCGGGCCGATGATTTCATGCACGTCGCCGCCCGAGCAGAAATTGCCGCCTTCGCCGGTCCATACGACGACGCGCACGTCCTCGGCATATTGCAGCTTATGAAACGTATCACGCAACTCCGCATAGCTCTCGAGCGTGAGTGGGTTCTTGCGTTCGGGACGCCTGAGCGAAACCGTGGCTACCCGATCTTCGACCTTCCAATTGAAATGCTGCGGCTTCCATTCAGCCGCTTTCAGCTTGTACATTCTGTGCTCCTCGTTTGTTAGTGAATGAGACCGCGTTCTTCAGCCGGCCATGGTCAGCCCGCCGCTGACGCTGATGACCTGGCCCGTGATGAAATCCGAACGACCACTGGCGAAAAACAATACCGCGTCGGCGATTTCCGATGGCTTTGCGAGCCGGCCCATCGGCGTGACCCGCACGAACGCTTCCCGGTACTTTTCCGGAACCGCCGCCAGCAGGGGCGTGTCGGTGGGCCCGGGGCAGACGCAGTTCACGTTGACATTGAAGCGCGCCATTTCCCGCGCGAGCGACTTGGTGAAAGCGATCGCGCCGCCCTTAGCGCCGGAATAGACGGTCTCGCCGAGGCTGCCGACGCGTCCCGCATCGCTTGATACGGTAACGACCTTGCCGGACTTGCGCTCCACCATCTGGTCGAGGAAGGCGCGCGACACGGCCACCGGCCCGAGGAAATTCAGGTCGATGACTTTGCGCCAGAAGTCAGGCGTATTCTTTACAAAAGGCTCGATTTTTCCCCATCCCGCCACGTTGACGACGATGTCGATCTGCGGCCTGCGCGCGTACGCCGCCTGCTTGAATGCCTCGATCGAGTTCAGATCGGTCACATCCAGCCGGATAAAGTCCGCTCCCTTTCCCTTGCCGCGGATCGCCGCGGCGGCCGCCGTACCCTGTTCCTCGGCGATATCCCCGAGCAGCACATGGGCACCTGCTTCGGCCAGGACCTCGGCGGTCGCCCGCCCGATTCCCGAGGCCGCACCCGTTACTACCGCCGTCTTGCTGTCCAGTCGCATGTTCCCGTTCCTTGAAGTTGGTCGCTCTGTGGCAAGCGCGATGCGCCACCGCCCTGCCGCGGCGCCCCCCAAGGCTCCGGGGAACGTTGACTGAATGATCACTCATTCAGTATGTCCGGTCAAGCACCTGCGCCACGGAGCGGCACCGGCCGGCGCACGTTGCCTATCCGTTGCCTATAAATCGCCGTTGAAGCAAAATGCATTTCCTTGAACTTGTTGGCGAGTGCCTCGCCCAGGAGAAGTCCATGTCAGCGGTCCCCCGACCCCAGGTTTCGAAAGAGCGAAGGGAATTCTACGAACGCATCGACACGGGCCACGTGGCGCCCCTGTGGGAGGTACTGCACGATCTGGTGACACCCAAGCCCAAGACGTCTTGTGTGCCTGTCATCTGGAAGTGGGAGACCGTCCATCCCTGGATCATGGAATCAGGAAAGCTGATCACCGCCCTGGAGGCGGAGCGCCGCGTGCTGGTGCTGGAGAATCCCGGCCTGCGCGGCCAGTCGCGTGCCACGCACTCGCTGTATGCCGGCCTGCAGCTGGTGCTGCCCGGCGAGATTGCCCGCGCTCACCGTCATTCGCAGTCGGCGCTGCGGTTCATCATTTCCGGCGACGGCGCCTACACCGCCGTTGGCGGAGAGCGCGTCACCATGCACGTCGGCGATTTCATCATCACCCCTTCGTGGGCCTGGCACGATCACGGCAACCCGAGCAAGGAGCCGATCATCTGGATGGACGTGCTCGATGTGCCGATTGTCGAGCTGTGCGATGCGCAGTTCATGGAAAAATTTCCGCAGGAGAGCCAGATGACCACCGGCACCGAGGGTGAGTCGTTTGCGCGCTACGGAAACACGATGATGCCGCTCAACTACAAGCCCCGCAGCCACACCTCCCCGCTGTTCTGGTACCCCTACGCGCGCTCGCGCGAAGCCCTGGCGACGCTTGCCAGGAGCGAGGACACGCACCCGTGCCACGGCCACAAGCTGCAATACGTGAACCCGGCCACCGGCGGCGCGGCGATGCCCACCATCGGCACCTTCGTGCAGTTGCTGCCGAAGGGCTTCAAGGGCAAGGACTACCGTTCCACCGACTCGACCATCTTTTCCTGCGTCGAGGGCCGGGGCCGCGCGAAAATCGGCCAGCAGAGCATCGAGTTCGGGCCCAAAGACACCTTCGTCGTGCCGTCCTGGATGAAGCATCACTTCGAGGTCGATGCGGAGACGGTGCTCTTCTCGGCCTCCGACCGCCCGGTGCAGCAGGCGCTCGACCTCTGGCGCGAAGAAGCCTGAGCTTGCCTGCCCTGAGCAAGAAGGCCGCCCGCGGGCGCGCGTATCCGGCCGCGCCGGGCAAGGCCGGGATACCGAATCTGAGCTATCGCGCGTGATCGGCGTTGCTGGCGCGCGGGGCGGCCCTGCGCGATAATTGCCGCACCCTCAACCAAGAGCGAATTGCATGCAAACCCTTCAACCTCCGGGCTGGGCTAAACCCAAAGGCTATTCCAACGGAATCGTTACCAAGGGACGGATCGTTTTCGTCGCGGGTCAAGTCGGCTGGAACGCACAGGAGAAGTTCGAGACCAGCGACTTCGCGGGCCAGGCGAGGCAGGCGCTGAAGAACATCGTCGCCATTCTCGCCGAAGCAGGCGCCCGACCCGAGCACATATGCCGCATGAACTGGTACGTCGGCGACTCCAAGGAATACAACGCCAGCCTCAAGGAACTGGGCACGGCCTACCGCGAAGTGATCGGCAGGAATTTCCCGGTGATGACCGCGCTGCAGGTGGCGGGTTTTGTCGAGGCGGGCGCGAAACTCGAGATCGAAGTCACGGCAGTGCTTCCCGAGTGAGGAGCCCGCGATGAACGCGGAGCACACCAACTACGACCTGCTGTACAACCCGCGCCTGACGGTAAAGGGGTTCCCGCAGATCGTCGAGCGCTGGCAGCGGGATGCGGAGAAGGCGCGCGCGCGCCTGGACTGCTATCTGGATGTCCCTTACGGTGCGAAGGAGTCCGAGACCATGGACATCTTCCGCGCCCGCGGCTCGAGCAAGGGGCTGCTGATGTTCGTCCACGGCGGCTATTGGCGCTCTCTCGACAAGAGCGATTTCTCCTTCGTTGCCCCTGCCCTCGCCGATGCCGGCATCACGGTCGCGGTGCCGAACTACGCGCTGTGCCCCACGGTCCGGGTCGGGGACATCGTTATGCAAATGGTGCAGGCCGGCGCGTGGCTGTATCGCAACGGCGGCCATTTCGGCGCGCCCTACGGCAAAGTTCACGTCGTCGGCCATTCGGCGGGCGGGCATCTCGCGGCGATGATGCTGGCGTGCCTGTGGCCTGTGTACGCACGCGACCTGCCGAAGAAGGTCGTTCGGGCCGCCCTGTCGGTAAGCGGCGTGTACGACCTGCGCGAGATCGTGAAAGTCCCCACCGTGAATTGCGACGTGAAGCTGACCGAGCGCGCCGCGCTTGTCGTGAGCCCGGCGTTCCTGCCGCCCGCCACCGACGCGCCCCTCTACACCGCCGTCGGCGGGGACGAGAACGAAGGCTTCCACATCCAGAACGGGATCATCGCGGAGAAGTGGAAGCGCGTGCACAAGGCCGACATTGCCTGCCCGGGCGATAATCATTTCACCGTGCTGGACCAGCTCACCCGGACCGACAGCGCGCTGTTCAAGACCGTGCTGCGGATGACGGAAATCTGAGCGCGGACTGGAATCGAGCGAAGACGCGGTCCCCGCGCGCCGGACCGGACGCGGCGCGCGCGCCGGTGCTCCAGCATGAACGCAAGACAGCTGCTCATCGATTCGTTTAGTGCGGCAATCGGGGCCGCAGATCCGCTCAGGATCCTGCCCGCGCATCTTCCGCAGCCTCCCAATCTCACGGGCAGGACCCTGGTAGTCGGAGCAGGCAAGGCAGCAGCCTCGATGGCCCTTGCGGTCGAGCAGCATTGGCCAGCGCAGGCACCCCTTGAGGGCCTGGTCATCACGCGCTACCGCCACGGGCTGCTCACCAACCGCGTAAAGGTGATAGAGGCAGGGCATCCGGTACCCGACGAAGCGGGCGAAGCGGCGGCAAAAGAAATCCTGCGGGCAACACGCACTCTTGGGTCGGAGGACCTGCTGCTCGTGCTCGTCTCTGGTGGCGGCTCCGCGCTTCTGTCGCTGCCCGCGGAGGGTCTCAGCATGGAGGCGCTGAAAGCCACAACGCGCGAACTTCTGCGCTGCGGCGCGCCGATCCAGGACATCAACACGGTGAGGAAGCACCTCTCGGCGATCCAGGGCGGACGGCTCGCGGCAGCATGCAAGGCACGTGTGCTCGCGCTCGTGGTATCGGACGTCACCGGCGACGATCCCACGCAAATTGCCTCCGGGCCCTGCGCGCCTGACCCGACCACTTATGCCGATGCGCTCGACGTTCTCGATCGCTACGATGTGCGTGCGCCGCAGGCGGTGCGCGCACATCTGGAGCGCGGCGCGCGAGGCGCGGTCGCCGAGACTCCAAAGCCGGGCGAGCGGATGTTCGGCCGCGTCGAGAATCGCGTCATCGCCACGGCGCAGGCCTCGCTGCAGGCTGCCGCACAGCACTTTCGGAGCAACGGCGTCGCGGCTGCCGTACTCAGCGACAGCGTCACCGGCGAAGCCTGCGAGGTAGCCAAGGCGTTCGGTGCAATTGCGCGCCAGACCGCCACGCACTACGAGCCCTGGCAGCGCCCGGTCGCGCTCATCTCCGGCGGCGAATGCACGGTCACCCTCGGTGTGGGCGAAGGCGGCGCCGGGCGCGGCGGCCGTTGCACCGAGTTTCTGCTGTCGCTCGCGATCGATCTCGCCCGCCTGCCGAACGTCCATGCCGTCGCCTGCGACACCGACGGCATCGACGGCACCGAGGACAACGCAGGTGCCGTGCTCGCCCCCGACACCCTTGCGCGCGCCGCCGCGCTGGGACTCAACGCGAAAAAACTGCTTGCAAAGCATGACAGCTATGGATTCTTCTCCGCGTTATCCGACCTCGTGGTCACCGGGCCGACGCGAACCAACGTCAACGATTACCGGGCTATTCTGATCGCCTGATCCTGCACCGACATTTACGCCAACCTTCAAAAGGACTGACATGACCTACTTCCTGCATCGTGCGCCCTCGATTCTTCTGAGTGCCGCGCGCGCATCCGCGGCGCCGGATTCGCCCGCGGGTGACGCGCCGGAATCGGCCGGACCTGTCGATCCGAATCTGTTAGAGGACCTGGTCCTCGCCAACCGCATCCTGGCGAACCAGGGGGTACTCGACGGCTATGGGCACGTGAGCGTACGGCACCCCAAGAATCCCGAGCGTTACCTGCTGTCACGGTCACTCGCCCCGGAACTCGTGACCGCGGCCGACATCATGGAGTACGACCTCGACAGCAATCCCGTCCACCTGCGCGGACGCACCATGTACCTGGAGCGTTTCATCCACGGCGAGATCTACAAGGCGCGGCCGGAAATCAACGCCGTCGTGCATAGCCACTCGCCCGCGGTGGTGCCCTTCGGCGTGTCGAATGTGCCGCTGCGGCCGCTCTATCACATGAGCGCGTTCCTGGGCGAGGGCGTGCCGCTTTTCGAGATTCGCGATGCCGGCGGCATGACCGACCTGCTCGTTCGCAATCCGGAGCTGGGCCGCGCGCTCGCGCAGTCTCTCGCGGACAAGTCCGTCGCGCTGATGCGCGGACACGGCAACGTCGTTGTCGGTTCCACGATACCGCTTGCGGTCTACCGCGCCGTCTACACCGAAGTCAATGCGCGCCTGCAGGTGCAGGCAATCATGCTCGGTGGCAGCATCACCTACCTGGAGCCCGAGGAAGGCCGTCTGGCGGCGACCAACATCGCCGGCACCATCGGCCGGCCATGGGAACTGTGGAAGCGCAAGGCTCTCGCAAAATAGATTGCGGAGTACAGTCTCAGCCCGCCCAGCTCACTGGCTTCCCGACGCAGAGTTGAAGCGCCTCGGCGGCGCTGCCGCAGTTCACCGCAATCTCGACGAGTCCGTGGCCGTTCTCGTGCCAAAGGGCAGCGCCCTGCGGAACGTCGCCGAACACCCGGGCGCGGTCTATCCGGCGGCCACCTGCCACCAGAGCCGTGTCACGAGGAGCGCGTGCCGCCCGAATTCCGGTGCAGGCGTTGCCGTAGTGATCGATGTAGATGATTTCCTCGAGATCATCCGCGCCGAAGCTCGTCCCAAGCACCGGTAGCGGGCGCAGGCAATCTGAGGCAAGAGCACCCGCCGCAATCCGCGCGACGACCGGCGCATACAGATCGCGACCGTGAAAGGAATCCGGGAGCTGCGCGGGTCGCCAGGCGATGCTCCAGAGCCGCGTCTGCACGGCCCGGGCCGCAACCACGGACATGATGCCATTGTCGGGACCAACATAGCGGCGGCCGTCGGCCTCGAGCACCAACGTCCCGCGCGCAGTGCCAACGCCAGGGTCGACCACACACAGGAATACGCTGCCGTCCGAAAAAACATTCTTGAGAGCATCGAGCAGATGCGCGGCCGCCCGGACATTGAAGGGCGGCAGATCGTTCGCCAGATCGATCACTGTCGCGTGCGGCGCGTGCCGGTGCAGAACGGACTTCACCTGCCCGACGTAGATGTCGGATGACCCGAAGTCGGTGAAGAGCACGATGTCCACAGGCGCATTCTAGCGGCAGGACCCGAGGGCTCGGAAGGCTCGGTTAGAATCGGGGTTCCCGACCCGAGTTGCACGTCATGACCCACGTTTTTCACCGCGAACAGCGCCAGACGTATCCCCTCGCCGTGCGCGGCGAGGGCTGCTACATCATCGACTCACATGGCCGGCGTTATCTGGATGCGGCCGGCGGCGCGGCCGTTTCGTGCCTCGGGCACAGCGACACTGAAGTCACAGCGGCCATCGAGGCGCAGTTGCGGCGCCTGCCCTATGCGGTCATGTCGTTCTTCACCAACGAACCGGCCGAACAGCTTGCCGATTTGCTCGCGTCCGATGCGCCTGCAGGGCTTGAGCGGGTTTGGTTCGCACTCGATGGCTCGGAGGCGGTAGAGTCCGCGTTCAAGCTTGCACGCCAGTGGGCGCTCGAGACCGGCCAGCCGCAGCGCCGAGCGATCATTTCGCGCCGCCAGAGTTATCACGGTAACACGCTGGGCGCGCTCTCCGCCGGCGGCAACGCGTTTCGCCGGGCCCCGTACGAGCCGCTGCTCGTGCCGATGCACCACGTCTCGCCTTGCTACCCCTATCGCGAGCAGCGCGCGGGGGAGGCCGATGCAGCCTACGGCGCGCGCCTCGCGCGCGAACTGGAGCACGAAATCGAACGGCTTGGAGCGGAAAGCGTTCTTGCCTTCATCGCGGAGACCGTGGCCGGGGCTACGCTGGGTTCGGCCTGCGCCGTGCCCGGCTATTTCCGCCGCGTGCGCGAGGTCTGCGACCGCTACGGCATACTGATGATTCTCGACGAGGTCATGTGCGGGCTCGGCCGGACGGGCCACCTGCACGCCTGCCTTGCCGAGGACGTGGTGCCGGACCTCCTCTGCCTTGCCAAGGGACTGGGCGCGGGCTACCAGCCGATCGGCGCCATGCTTATCCACCGGAAGGTGTCGGACGCCGTCGCGAGCGGCAGCGGCGCATTTCAACACGGTCACACGTTCATGGGCCATGCCGCTGCCTGCGCAGGTGCACTTGCGGTGCAAAAAGCCATCCGAAACCGCGGACTCGTGGAAGCGGTGCGGGAGCGTGGCCAAAACCTGGAAAAGCGGTTGTGCGAGCAATTCGGCGGCCATGCGCATGTCGGGGACATCCGCGGACGTGGCCTGTTCTGGACGCTGGAACTGGTGCGCGAGCGGGATACCAAGGAGCCGTTCGATCCGTCGCTTGGCCTTCAGGCGCGGGTGAAGGCCGAAGCGATGCTGCGCGGCCTGACCTGCTACCCGATGGCGGGCTGCATGGACGGGCGGCGCGGCGACCACGTGCTGCTTGCGCCGCCGTATATCATCACCGAGCACCAGCTCGATGAGCTCGTCGACAAGCTCGCCCCAGCGATAGACGCTGCCATCGCGTTCTGCAACTGAAAAAACCGGGCAAGCCCGGCTTTTTCAGTCTCCCTAATGGTGAGGGGGTGAGGGGGAACGGCCAGACCTAGGCCGCCTCGGCCGCCATGGTCGCGTCGGTCGGCCCTGCCGGACGGTCGAGCAGTTCGACCAGCGCCATCGGGGCGTTGTCGCCCTGCCGGAAGCCGGACTTGAGGATGCGCAGGTAGCCCCCGTTGCGTTTGGCGTAACGCGGCCCGAGTTCGTCGAAGAGCTTGGTCACGATGTCGCGGTCGCGCAGCCGGTTGAACGCCAGGCGCCGGTTGGCCACGGTCGGCGTCTTGCCGAGCGTAATCATCGGCTCGACCACGCGCCGCAGCTCCTTGGCCTTAGGCAGCGTAGTCTTGATCATCTCGTGCTTGAGCAACGAGTTGGTCATGTTCCTGAGCATGGCCAAGCGGTGGCTGCTCGTGCGGTTGAGTTTTCTGAGTCCCAGGCGGTGACGCATTTGTTGTGCCTCGTTATCTTCTCGCGCTTCAGGTGCGAACGGATTCCAGCCCTGCCGGCGGCCAGTTCTCGAGCTTCATTCCGAGAGTCAGGCCGCGGGAGGCGAGCACTTCCTTGATCTCGTTGAGCGACTTGCGCCCCAGATTCGGAGTCTTCAGCAATTCCGTCTCGGTACGCTGGATCAGGTCGCCGATGTAGTAGATGTTTTCGGCCTTTAGGCAGTTCGCCGATCGCACGGTGAGCTCCAGATCGTCCACGGGCCGAAGCAGGATCGGATCGACCTGCGGCGAGCGCTTCTCCTCGATGGCCGGTGCCGTGCCCTCGAGCGCCGCGAATACCGACAGTTGCTCGACCAGGATGCGGGCCGCGTAGCGGATTGCCTCCTCGGGCTCGATGACGCCGCTGGTTTCGATGTCGATGATGAGCTTGTCGAGATCGGTGCGCTGCTCGACCCGTGCCGACTCCACGGCATAGGAAACGCGACGCACTGGCGAGAACGAGGCATCGAGAATGATCCGGCCGATGCCCTTGGACTCCTCTGGAATCACGCGCAGGTTGCCGGGCACGTAGCCGCGTCCCTTCTCAACCTTGATCTGCATCTCAAGCTTGCCGCCCGGCGCAATGTGCGCAATGACGTGCTCCGGATTGACGACTTCGACATCGTGCGTTGCATCGATATCTCCCGCCGTTACGGCACCCTCGCCCTTCTTCTTCAGGGTGAGCAGCGCCTCCTCGCGGTTGTGCAGCTTGAGCACCACGCCCTTGAGGTTGAGGAGGATGTCGACGACGTCCTCCTGGACCCCCTCGATCGTGGAGTACTCGTGCAGCACGCCGGTGATCGTTACTTCGGTGGCCGCAAATCCCGGCATTGACGATAGGAGCACCCGGCGCAGCGCGTTACCCAGGGTGTGCCCGTAGCCGCGCTCGAACGGCTCCATGGTCACCTTCGCGTGATTCGGCGCGATGCTCTGAACGTCGATGATACGGGGTTTCAGGAATCCACTTGTTTGCATGAGACCGCCCTCGAAAATCTGTTTACTTCGAATACAGCTCGACGACAAGGCTTTCGTTGATGTTGGACGGCAGGTCACTGCGCGCAGGCAGCGCCTTGAACTTGCCTTTCATGGCCTTCACATCCACCTCGATCCATTCGGGGAAGCCGCGCGTCCCGGCAGCTTCTACCGCCCCCTTGATGCGCAGCTGGTCCTTCGCCTTTGTGACCACCTCGATGGTGTCGCCAGGCCGCACCAGATAAGAGGGAATGTTCACCCGCTTGCCATTTACCAGGATGGCGTTGTGCCGTACGACCTGGCGCGCCTCGGTCCTGGACGAACCGAAGCCCATGCGGTAGGCCACCGTGTCCAGCCGCGACTCGAGAACCTGCAGCAGGTTTTCGCCGGTCGGGCCCTTGCGGCGATCGGCCTCCTGATAGATCTTGCGAAACTGCTGCTCAAGCACGCCATACATGCGGCGCAGCTTCTGCTTCGCGCGCAGCTGCTTGCCGAAGTCCGACAGCCGGCTGCCGCTCTTCTGGCCGTGCTGCCCCGGCGCATAGCTTCGGCGCTCCATGGCGCATTTGTCGGTGAAGCATTTCTCACCCTTGAGGAAGAGCTTTTCCCCCTCGCGGCGGCACTGGCGGCACTTGGCGTCAAGATTGCGGGCCATGATTGATTTCCCTCAGATGCGACGGCGCTTCGGCGGCCGACAGCCGTTGTGCGGCACCGGCGTCACGTCGGCGATACTGGTGATTTTCAGTCCCAGGGCGTTCAGCGCGCGCACAGCGGACTCCCGTCCCGGGCCCGGGCCCTTGATGCGAACTTCGATATTCTTCACGCCGCATTCCTGCGCCATGCGGCCGGCTTCCTCGGCAGCCATCTGAGCGGCAAAAGGCGTCGACTTGCGCGACCCCTTGAAGCCCTTGGAGCCTGACGTCGCCCAGGCCAGCGCATTGCCCTGGCGATCGGTAATGGTCACGATGGTATTGTTGAAGGAGGCATGAATGTGCGCTATACCTTCTGCGACATTCTTCTTTACCTTCTTGCGTACCCGTGTTGCAGCCTGGGCTGCGGGCGGTTTTGCCATGTCTTTGTTCCTCAGTTTGCCGCTCAGTTATCCATTGTCGCGGCGAGCGTTGCGGCTTCTCAGGCCTTACTCGGCGCCGACACGATCTTCACGGCGGCTTTGCGCGGGCCCTTGCGCGTACGCGCATTCGTCTTGGTGCGCTGGCCTCGCACGGGGAGCCCCTTGCGGTGCCGCTGCCCACGGTAGCAGCCGAGATCCATCAGCCGCTTGATGTTCATCGAGACTTCACGGCGCAGGTCGCCCTCAACCGCAAACCTCGCCACCTGCTCGCGCAGCCGATCCATGTCGGACTCCGACAGGTCCTTGATCTTGGCGTCATTCTTGATGGCGGCGGCGGCACAGATTGCGCGCGCCCGGGCGCGGCCGATGCCAAAGATCGCCTGAAGGGCGATTTCGGCGTGCTGGTGGTTCGGGATGTTCACCCCTGCGATGCGGGCCATGCGATGCTCCTCGTCGTGCCGTAAAAGAGAAACCGATGATTATATGCCGAAACAGCGTCCCGGGCTAGCCTTGGCGCTGCTTATGCCGGGGATCCTTGCATATCACCCGTACCACGCGCTTGCGCCGGATGATCTTGCAGTTGCGGCAGATCTTTTTCACTGAAGCCAGTACTTTCATGTGCCACTCCTTGGGGACCACTTGGTCCGCAATCTTCGTTTCAGTTCCTCACTTTGCACGGAAGACGATGCGGCCCTTGCTCAAGTCGTAAGGCGTAAGCTGCACCGTAACCTTGTCTCCGGGAAGGATGCGGATGTAGTGCATGCGCATCTTGCCTGAGATGAATGCGTGTATTACATGGCCGTTTTCAAGCTTGACCCTGAAGGTCGCGTTGGGCAGGTTCTCCTGCACCTCTCCCAGCATTTCAATAACTTCTTCTTTCGGCATGAGCCTATCTGGTCGGAAACCCGGCCCCCTTGAAGTTCGCCTTCTTCAGCAGGCTCTCGTACTGGTGCGTCATGATGTAGGCCTGCACCTGCGCCATGAAGTCCATGGTCACGACGACGATAATCAGGAGCGAGGTACCGCCGAAATAAAACGGTACGTTCCACTTCAGGATCAGAAATTCGGGCAGCAGGCACACCAGCGTCACGTAGAGCGCGCCCGCCAGCGTCAGTCGTAGCAGGATCTTCTCAAGATAGCGTGATGTCTGCTCGCCTGGTCGTATGCCGGGCACGAAGGCCCCGGACTTTTTCAGGTTGTCCGCGGTCTCCTTCGGGTTGTACTGCAGCGCCGTGTAGAAAAAGCAGAAGAATATGATTGCCGCCGCGTAGAGCATCACATAGACCGGCTGCCCGGGCGACAAGGTACTTGCGAGATCCTTGATCGCCAGGCTGATGGCCCCCTTGATCTGCCACTGACCGACCAGATCCACGACGCTGCCGCCCGCAACATCGCTGGTAAACCAGTTGGCCACTGTCGCCGGAAACAGAATGATCGAGGACGCGAAGATGGGCGGGATCACGCCCGCCATGTTGAGCTTGAAGGGCAGGTGCGAGCTCTGGCCACCGTAGATCTTGTTGCCTACCTGGCGCTTGGCGTAGTTGACCAGGATCTTGCGCTGGCCGCGCTCGACGAAACATACCGCCCAGGTCACTACCGCGACCGCCGCGCAAATAAAGAGCGCCGAAAGCGGGTGCATGGCCCCGGTGCGAACGAGCTCGAGCAGTCCCGCGATCGCGGTGGGGAGTCCAGCCGCGATACCGGCGAATATGATGATCGAAATGCCGTTCCCAAGACCGCGCTCGGTAACCTGTTCGCCCAGCCACATGAGGAACATCGTGCCCGTGACCAGCGTCGTCACCGTGGTGAATCGAAACAGAAGTCCGGGGTCCATCACTAGCCCGGGCTGGGACTCGAGTGCGATGGAGATGCCGATCGCCTGAAACGTGGCAAGGAACACCGTGCCATAGCGTGTGTATTGGGTGATCTTGCGCTGGCCGGCCCCGCCTTCCTTGCGCAGCGCCTCGAGTTGAGGCGACACCGCCGACATGAGCTGCATGATGATTGAGGCGGAAATGTACGGCATGATCCCGAGCGCGAAGATCGTGAAGCGCGACAATGCGCCGCCGGAAAACATGTTGAACAGCCCGAGAATCCCCCCCTGCTGCCCCTGGAAAAGCTCGGCAAGCTTCAATGGATCGATGCCCGGCACCGGGATGTGCGCCCCAACGCGGTACACGATCAACGCGCCGGCCAGGAACAGCAACCTCTTCTTGAGGTCGCCATACTTGCCGGACTTGCCGAGTTGTTGCGTTGAGGTGGCCATCTACGCCTTATTCGCCCTTCTTGCCCTTGGATTTCGATTCGGCCTTGGGCTTCGCTTCGGGCTTAGCCTTGCCCTCGGGCTTGGGCTCGCCTTTGGCTTTCTTTGCGGCCTTGGCCGGTTTGTTGCCGGCAGCCGACTGCTTATCGGCTTCCGGCGGGGCTTCGGCCCTCGCCTTCGCCTGCGCTACATGGGCTTTCTTGCGCTCGGCTTTCTTGCCCTCGGCCAGCTTCACCTCCGGGACTTCGACGCTGCCGCCCGCGGCCTCGATAGCGGCTTTCGCGCCCTTGCTGACGGCGATTCCCTTGAGCGCGAGCTTGCGTGTGAGCGTGCCGGCGAGAATGACTTTCGCCTGCTTGGCGATCCGGGGTACGACACCGGCCTCCTTGAGCGCTGCGAGGTCGACGCTATCGCTCTTGACGCGATCGAGGTCCGCCAGGCGCACCTCCGCCGTGTCATCGCGCATGCGCGACACGAAGCCCCGCTTCGGCAGCCGCCGCTGCAGCGGCATCTGTCCGCCCTCGAAGCCGACCTTGTGGTAGCCCCCCGAGCGGGCACGCTGGCCCTTGTGGCCACGACCGGCGGTCTTGCCCAGACCCGAACCGATGCCACGGCCGACCCTTCGGCGCGCCCGGTTGGCGCCAGGCGCCGGTTTGAGTACGTTCAGTTTCATCTAGCCCTCACAACGGACGAGATACTTCACGGTCCGGATCATGCCGCGCACCTGCGGCGTATCCACGACTTCGACGGTATGGTTAATGCGCCGCAGGCCCAGGCCGCGCACGGTTGCGCGGTGCGCCTGCTTGCAGCCGATAATGCTCTTCGCCAGCGTCACCCTGATTTTCTTGTCTGCCATGTTGCCCCTTTCAGCGCGCGCTCAAGCCACTGCAGTAACCAGTAACCGCGCGATTGCTTACTCTTTCAGCTGATGATCTCTTCTATCGACTTGCCGCGCTTGGCTGCCACCTCGGCGGGAGTATTCATTTTCTTTAGCCCATCCAGCGTGGCACGGACAACGTTGTACGGATTGGTCGAACCGAGGCATTTCGCGAGCACATTGGTGACGCCCATGACCTCGAACACCGCCCGCATCGGGCCACCGGCAATGATGCCGGTACCGTCGGAGGCGGGCTGCATGAGCACCCTGGAGGCCCCGTGCCGGCCGATGACTGCATGCTGCAGCGTCCCACCTTTCAGAGTCACGCGGAACATCTTGCGCCGCGCCTCCTCCAGCGACTTCTGCATGGCAACCGGCACCTCGCGTGCCTTTCCCTTGCCCATGCCGACCGCGCCGTCTCCGTCGCCGACCACGGTCAGCGCCGCAAACCCCATGATCCGGCCGCCCTTGACCACCTTGGTCACGCGGTTGATCGCAACCATTTTTTCGCGCAGTCCATCACCGCGTTCTTCGCCACCCTGCATCCTCGGTTGCATTCTTGCCATGGTGCGTCCTTTGCGTTACCCGTTCAGATTTTGGGGACCTACAAGGGGCATCGCCCTCTTGTTCGATACCCGTCTAGAACTTCAACCCGGCTTCGCGCGCGGCATCCGCCAGCGCCTTGATTCTGCCGTGGTATTTATAGCCGGAACGGTCGAAAGCGACCCGTTCGATGCCGAGTTGCTTCGCCCTCTCGGCGATGCGCCTTCCCACCGCGGTTGCGGCAGCCTTGTTTCCGCCGTTGGCGAGCTGGGCGCGCACCTCCTTCTCTGCTGTGGAGGCGCTGGTGAGCACACGGCTGCCGTCGGACGAGTAGAGCTGCGCGTATATGTGCGCGTTGGTGCGATGCACCGCCAGGCGCACCGTCTTCAGTTGGTGGATCTTGCGTCGGGTCTGTGCAGCCCGGCGCAGTCGTGCCGTTTTCTTTTCAATCATGGCGTGCTACCCCTTACTTCTTCTTGGTCTCTTTTATGACCACCTGCTCGTTGGCGTACCGGACACCCTTGCCCTTGTAGGGCTCCGGGGGCCGGTAGGCGCGCACTTCGGCGGCAACCTGGCCGACCAGCTGCTTGTCCACACCCTTGATCAGGATTTCTGTCTGCGTGGGAGTCTCGACCTTGATGCCCTTGGGCATGGAATGCACCACCGGGTGCGAAAAGCCGAGGGCTAGGTTGAGCTTGTCCCCTTGCGCCTGCGCACGGTAGCCCACACCGACCAGTGTGAGCTTCTTCTCGAAACCCTTGGTGACGCCCTGCACCATGTTGGCCGCCAGCGCGCGCAGCGTTCCGGACATCGCGTTCGCGGCAGTGGAGGCTTGGTCGGCGTCGAACACGAGCTGGTCGCCGTCCTTCTGCACTTTCACGCTGCCGTCGAGATGCTGCGACAGCGTGCCGAGCGGGCCCTTGATCGAAAGCGCGTCTGCAGAAAGCGCCACCTCGACGCCTTTTGGAAGTACAACCGGATTCTTGCCTATACGCGACATGGTTACACCCT
>Ga0315281_10006934_pt1 | contig 16034 bp, 15 predicted proteins | sample YL17G07_0_MG_FD_204540 | JGI IMG/M metagenome (GOLD analysis project Ga0315281, IMG submission 204540) | Sediment microbial communities from Yellowstone Lake, YNP, Wyoming, USA - YL17G07_0 | ecosystem: Environmental > Aquatic > Freshwater > Lake > Sediment | place: USA: Wyoming | collected... | reverse complement strand
TGGAAGAAAGCTAAGTTACCCCTGACAAAGCCGAGGGCAACTTGACTGACATTCATTTTAGCCACTCGAAAGTCTTTGCCAGCAAGCCGCGCGGCGCGGCGTAATCACGCAGAACCTTGACCAGGATCACCGACACGTTGTCACGCCCGCCATTGTTGTTTGCCATCTGCACCAGTTGCTGCGCGCAGTGCTTGAGATCCGCGCCGAGCGTCCGCAGCGCCATGCCGATATCCGGATCGCTCACCATATCACTAAGACCATCCGTACAAAGCAGGTAGATGTCGCCCGGGAGCGTAGCGTAGTCGTGGATCTCCGGCTCCACAGCGAGGTCAACGCCGAGCGCCCGCAGAACAATGTTCTTGTGTGTCGATTCCTCGGCCTGTTCCGACGTGATCAGGCCGCCGTCGATTTGTTCCTGCAGCAGTGAGTGATCCTTGGTCATTTGTTTGAGTTCCTCGCCGCGCAAGCGGTACAACCTTGAGTCGCCGAGGTGTGCGACGGTCACATTGCTGTCGTTAAACAGGGCGACGACTAGGGTTGTGCCCATACCCGCGTAGTGCGGCTGGCTCTGCGAGATTTGGTAGATCGCAGTGTTCGCTTTGCCGATACGATCCCGTAGCAGCTCTTGCGCTTCTGACTGCCCGGTCTGGAGGTCGACCTTCAAATGTACCTGCTGATCCAAGGCATTTCGCAATTCGGTCATGATCACGGCGGTCGCCATGCCGCTGGCAACCTCCCCCGCGTTGTGACCTCCCATGCCGTCGGCGAGGACCACCAGACCTATGGAACCATCTATGGCGACCGAATCCTCATTTCGCGAGCGCACCATTCCCACATCGGTTTCGCTCACAATTTGCAGTGCCTGTTCTAGGTTCATGTTCGCAACGCGCTGGCCAGATACTTCAGGGATCGTGCCGGCGGCGTGTTCGCCCACTTCTTCGTCGGCGCAGATCAAATCGACGCGTGAAAACGGATGACGCATTGCCGCGACGAAGGCTACGATATGGGTCCGTCCGTTACCGCGCCAAGACTCGAAGTCGAAACGAACCTGGCATATTTCGCCATCACGCCGCGAATGTAGCACGGCGCGGGCGCTTTCCACGCGGCGCGCCGGCGATCCAGTTCCTCATCCGAGACATTAAGCTGAATGAGCCTTTGCCGGGCATCGATGGTTATCGAGTCGCCCTCAGTTACAAGCGCAATTGCCCCCCCGACAAACGCTTCCGGCGCGACGTGACCCACTACCATGCCCCAGGTGCCGCCGGAAAAGCGGCCATCGGTGATCAGACCCACCGATTCGCCCAGTCCCTGGCCGATCAATGCAGAGGTTGGCGAGAGCATTTCGCGCATTCCCGGTCCGCCCTTCGGCCCCTCGTACCGGATGACGATCACATCGCCAGCGCTGATGGTCTTGCCCATGATCGCCGCCATCGCGGTTTCCTCCGAATCAAACACGCGAGCCGGCCCGGTGATCGCGAGCTTCTTGAGACCGGTGATCTTCGCGACACAGCCTTCGGTGGCGAGATTGCCCTTGAGGATGGCGAGATGGCCCTGCGGATACAGCGGCGCATGGATTGGCCGGATGACGTTCGAACCCGCGGCCGGCGCGTCGGGGACGGTCGCCAGATTCTGCGCGACGGTCTTTCCGGTGATGGTGATACAGGCGCCGTGGAGCAGGCCTTCGTTCAGCAACAGCTTCATCACCTGAGGGATGCCTCCCGCGCGATGCAAGTCGGTGGCGACGTAGTTGCCCGACGGCTTCATGTCGCAGAGCACCGGCACTTTCTGGCGCACGCGCTCGAAATCGTCGATCGTCCACTCGACTTCCGCAGCATGTGCGATCGCGAGCAGATGCAGCACCGCATTGGTCGAGCCCGCAGTGGCCATGACCACCGCGACGGCGTTCTCGATCGACTCCCGGGTGATGATGTCACGCGGCTTGAGGTCACGTTTGATCGCTTGCACAAGAACACGCGCGGACTCCGCGGCACTCTCTTGTTTCTCGGGGTCTTCGTTGGCCATGGTCGAGGAATAGGGAAGCGACATGCCCATCGCCTCGATGGCTGAGCTCATGGTGTTGGCCGTGTACATCCCACCGCAGGAGCCCGAGCCTGGGCAGGCGCGGCGCTCGATCTCCTTGAAGTCCGTTGCCGACAGGCGCCCGGCATTGAACTCGCCGACCGCCTCGAATGCACTTACGATGGTTAGGTCCTTGCCCTTGTAATGGCCCGGCTTGATGGTGCCTCCGTAGACAAAGATCGCGGGCACGTTCACCCGCGCCATCGCCATGATGGCGCCAGGCATGTTCTTGTCGCAGCCGCCGATCGCGATTACGCCGTCCATCCATTCGGCCATGACGGCTGTCTCGATGGTATCGGCGATGATCTCGCGCGACACCAGGGAATACTTCATGCCTTCGGTTCCCATGGATATGCCGTCGGAGACCGTCATCGTTCCAAAGGTCTGCGGCATCGCGCCCGCTTCAACGAGCGCCGCTTCCGCGCGCTGCGCGAGCGCGTTTAGACCGGAGTTGCAGGGCGTGATCGTCGAATGCGCGTTGGCGAGGCCGACCATCGGCTTGTCGAAGTCTTCGTCGCGATAGCCCATCGCGTAAAACATCGAGCGGTTCGGGGAACGGGCAACGCCTTCGGTAACCATCTTGCTGTGCTTGTTGTAGGCCATGATGACTCCCTTTGCCTCGCCCCACCCGGAGTGACAGGAATGCGGCGCGTAGTTGATGTTAGCGCAGTACGCGGTGGTGCAATCGTATGACGCGGTCAGGTTGACACAACTTCAGCCGCACAGATTCTCCTTTGCTATTCGGTTTCGCGGCGTCTAGTAAGACTGCTTCGCGGGAATGACACCGCGGACCCCGCCGCGCGGATTCGGAATGTCGGCCTTGTAGCGCGGAATCAAGTGCACGTGAACGTGCATGATGGTCTGGCCCGCCGTCTCGCCGACGTTAACACCGATGTTGTAGCCGTCGGGAGAATACGTCCTGTCCAGAAACAACTTCATCTCGTCGACGAGATTCAACATCTCCTGTCTTTCGGATCGCGAAGTCTCAAAAAAACTGGATACGTGCCGGCGCGGAATCACTAGCACATGACCGGGATTGACGGGGCATTTGTCGAAACGCGCATAGGCGTGCTCATTCTTGATGATTGCATCGTCTTCGGAGCAAAACGGACAGTCGCTGAAGTTGCTCATGGCGATCGCCTCACCGGGGCCGCAAGTAGATTGCGGCACGACGACCTCGCAGGGGAGGGCAGGTGTACCCATTGCGAGGTACGGGGGCGCCGCATCGGTGCGAACGGAATACGGGATTGAATGCTGGGTTGGCCGACAGCGATGAATCCGTGCCCACGTTTTTCCTCCGCTGAGGAATCTGTAGGCATCATCGGCCGGGTTGGCGGTTGGTTTTAGGAGGAATGCCATCTCCTATGAGAAGCAGTCTAGCGGAATCGAAATAGAGTAGCAAGCGCCCGGACGATGCTTGAACTTCTGCTGAACTTCGGCTGCTGAACTTCGGCTTGCCGCGTTGGGCGAGCACGCCTATAATAAGAACTAGGAGATGGCATTCCTCCTCTAACCGCCTCACGGCTGATGATGCCTACCCAGGTGCCGGATTTTTGCACCCTTGGTGTGGGAGCGCGATCATCGACGGTGGCGGTTTCTTATTGTCTGCGAGTCGCCGCGTTGTCCCGATCCGGGATGACGGCGGGTGTGAAATAGCGGGTCGCAGGGTTTCCGCCACCGAAGATCCTCGCACTGCCGCACAATGACCGGCGCAAGGAACTGTCATGCCCGATCGCGACGCCGAGTGCCCGTTCTGCGATTCCAGACCAAGTCATTTCCTGGAAACACTTGCCCTGGATTTCCGGAAACAGGGCTTTCTGCCATGAGCTTCCATAGCATCCTATTCGATAGGCCCGGCGGCGCTAAAGGCGGGGAAACACTCGAAGCGCCCGTCTTCTTTCACGATTTGAACCTTGACCAAATCATAGACGCCATCACCGCCGGACGGAAGGAATACGATCTAAAGCCGTTCTTCGACACCCATCTAACCGATCTCGCTGCGATCGCCTATCGCCACCAGATCATGCGAGATCTCGAAAACGAGGTCCTGTTTCAGAGCATAAAGTCCTTTTCGCAACAGATGCGCACCATGCGCCAGCATCTGACCGCAGCGGAGCAGCTCCACTATAAATACCACAAGGAAAGATGGTTCCTGAACGGGGCTGAAATCTACTGTGAAGCCGTCGAACACCTACTGCACGATCTGCACGAGGCCGGTCCGAATTCGCGCGGCCTGCTGGCCTTCCGGGAGTATCTGGCGCAGTATGCCGAATCCGGTCAGTTCAAAACGCTCTTGCAGAAGGCGAAAGAGCTGAAGTCCGAATTGTCGGCCATCAGATACTGCGTGCTAATCAAGGACAGCAGCGTCACGGTGCGCCAATACGCTTCGGAAATCGATTACAGCGCTGCGGTCGAGGATACTTTCGCGAAATTCAAGCAAGGCGCCGTTGAGGACTACCGCGCCAAGTTTCCGGCCTCCGGCATGAACCACATTGAAGCACAGGTGCTGGATCAAGTCGCGCTGTTGAATCCAGTTGTATTCAACGCGCTCGATGATTTTTGTTCCAGATACGCAGGCTACATCGCGAAGACGGTCGTCGGATTCGACCGGGAAATTCAGTTCTACATTGCCTACCTGGAGTACACAGAAGCATTCAAACGCGCCGGACTCAAATTCTGCTACCCCCAACTCTTGGACAAGGGCAAGAACGTCAGCAACCGGGAAGGCTTCGATCTGGCGCTGGCCGGCAAGCTCATCGGCGAAAAGTCGGCGATCGTCTGCAACGACTTTTTCCTGGATGGCGACGAGCGGATCCTCGTCGTCACCGGCCCAAACCAGGGCGGCAAGACGACATTCGCCCGTACCTTCGGTCAGCTACACTTTCTGGCGAGCCTGGGTTGCCCCGTTCCGGGCACGGAGGCCCGACTCTTTCTCTTCGACCAGCTCTTTGCGCATTTTGAGCGGGAGGAGGACATTGCCAATCTCCGCGGCAAACTACAGGACGATCTCGTCCGAATTCATCGCATTCTCGACCAGGCAACATCGAATAGCGTCATCGTCATCAATGAGATCTTTTCGTCTACGACGCTTAAGGACGCCGTCGACCTGGGCAGAAAGGTGCTTGAGACAATATCGCGATTGGACGCTCTGTGCGTCTGCGTCACCTTCCTGGATGAACTCTCTTCCCTGAACGATAAAACCGTCAGCGTCGTCGCCACGATCGTGCCCGACAATCCGACGTTGCGCACCTACCGCATTGAGAGAAAGGCCGCCGATGGGCTCTCCTATGCGCTGGCGATTGCCGAGAAGTACCAGTTAACCCACGAGATACTGAAGGAGCGGATAAAGTCGTGAAAGCGCACCTGATGTATCGCGATCGCGACTTCGACCTGCAGAGGAAGTTGCCGCCGAACGAACAGGCGCTGACGCAGGACCTGGAATTGGGCACATTGTTCAGCGCCATGGCGCGTGACGACGAATTCCTGCTTCAAGTGGCCAAGCAAGCCGTCTTGTCGGGTCTACAGGATGATCTGGAAATCATACTTTACCGTCAAGATATCCTCAAGGACTGCCTGCAGAACGTTTCCGTCGTCAAAGACATTTACGCCATCGCAATAGAGTCCATCGAAGCCAGGAAGAAGCACTATTTCGGGTACTGGCGCTACCCGAGCAGTATTCTGCATGGCGCGGCCGACATGATGCAGATGTTCGTGGGCACGCTTAGGAGACTGAGGCGCGTCGCAGATGAACATTCTCATACATTCGAGTCGGAGGGTTTTGGAGTGTTCTTTACGATGCTCAAGTCTGAATTGACGGACGAATATTTCGCCAGCATTCAGGGCCATCTCAATGATTTAAAGTTCCGCTACGGCGTCCTGGTGAGCGCGGAACTTGGGCAAGGCAACGAAGGCGCCAACTACGTGCTGCGCAAATCCCTGAGCGAGAAGCCGAGCTGGATTCAGCGGATGTTCAATCGGGGACCGCCGTCCTACACTTTTCACCTCCACCCGCGCGACGAGGCCGGCGCCCGGGCGTTGTCGGAACTGCGGGACCGGGGCATCCATCTGGTGGCGAATGCGCTCGCCCAGTCTGCGGATCACATTCTGAGTTTCTTCATCATGCTGCGAACGGAACTGGCGTTTTATGTCGGTTGTGTAAATCTGCACGGCCAGCTCGCCCTGAAAGGGGAGCCGTTGTCCTTTCCCATTCCCGCGCCAGCCGGCGCTTGCCGTCACTCTTGCGTCGGACTGCGCGATGTGTGTCTCGCTCTGAGCATGAAGCAACGTGTCGTGGCCAACCGCTTGCACGCCGACGGAAAGGACCTCGTGATCATCACTGGCGCCAATCAGGGTGGCAAATCCAGCTTCCTGCGCAGCATCGGCCTGGCGCAGTTGATGATGCAGTGCGGCATGTTTGTGGCGGCGGAGTCATTCAGTGCCGATCTGCGCCGCGCGCTGTTCACGCACTACAAGCGTGAAGAAGACGCCGCCATGAAGAGCGGAAAGTTCGATGAGGAACTCAGCCGGATGAGCAATATCGTCGACACGCTGACGCCGCATTCGATGCTGCTATTCAACGAGTCCTTCGCCGCCACGAACGAACGGGAGGGCTCGGAGATCGCGCGGCAGATTGTCAGTGCACTCCTGGAAGCAGGCGTCAAGGTCTTCTTTGTCACGCATTTATACGAATTCGCGCATCGCTTTTTCGAGGAAAAGATGGATCACGCCACTTTCCTGCGCGCCGAAAGACAGGCCGACGGCAGGCGGACCTTCAAGTTGATCGAGGGTGAGCCGTTGCAAACCAGTTATGGCGCGGACTTGTATCAGGAGATATTCGGAGCCGGAGCAAAAAGAACCGGCACCGAATGAGCCGCGCAGGTTGGCGCTCATCGTCTATCGGCCGGTCACTGTGCCGGGCGAGCGTCATTTATGATTGCCACGTCTTGGCGCACGATCAGTCTATGAGCGGCCATAGTCGTCAGCTTTGGCATCACCCGCTCGACAGCCTCGGCGCTGTCGATAAACTCTATCACCAAGGGAAGCTTGCCGCCGGCATCAACCAGGGAACTGGATTCGACCTGACCGTGCCCCGTGAATCCCGCCACGGCGTGCAATACGGTCCCGCCTGCAATGCCCTCTTGGTGCAACATGCGCAGCAGTTCCAGATAAAGAGGGCGGCGCTTCCATTCGTCCCCTTCGTTGATGTAGACGGAAATCTTGACAGCCGGCGAATTCATATCACAGCGCCCTCGCAACGATCGCTCCGGCCAGCACCGCAATCAGGCAGGCCAGGTTATTGGCGAAAAAATTCGCGCACGCCAACGAGTAATGTCCCTGTTCGAACAGTTGCAGGGTCTCGAACGCGTAGCTTGAAAACGTCGTGTACGAGCCGCAAAAGCCGATCGCCACGAAAAACCGCCAGTGCGAGTCGGCAAGGACGCGTTCGGTGGTCCATATCAGGAACAAGCCGATAATGAAACTTCCGGTGACATTGACCAGCAGTGTGCCGTAAGGCAGGGAGGATGAGATTTGTTGCGCAGCCAGCCGGCTGACTGCATAGCGCATATTGGCCCCTGCAACCGCGCCCAGCGATATCCAGAAGATGTCCTTGAGATTGATCAGCATGGACGGATGATAGGCAAATGGCGGGCGCGGCGCCCAAGATGTACGCATTGTATAGCGCATGGAGGGTTTCTGGCGAGGTGCAATCTCCGTCTTCGCTTCACGGCCCGAGAATCTGCAACGATCACGTCACGCAAGACCGCAGAATCTGCGCAATGCCCTTGTGCGCGGCACATCTCGCTTCACCGGCGCACCATTCTTCTGATTTGTTCGCACCATCTCGTCAAGCATTAACGCCAACTCGGCAAGCCGTCCCTTCTGGTCTTCGGCAAGCATGGACCGGACCACTCCCTTGGGCGCCATCACGTACACCTGCGCAAAGTGTTTCATGCACAGGCCGTAGCCACGGTGGAATGCATTGCGATATTTCCTTTGCTGCAGCAATTGGAGCATGCTGCCGGTGGCATGGTCTTCGGCAATGACGAGCCGTTCACATCCGGGGCATCGCGTTGGGCGCACGGTTATCGGTTTCTGACCCTCCGCTTTTTTCCGCGGTCGTGTTCCCCAACGCGCAAAACGTGCCGCTTCCTGCGCAAGTTGTTCCTCGATTTCGGCTGCGCGAACAAGGGCGAGGATTTGCTGATGAATGTGGCCGATCGAGGCCTGCAGTGCGTGCGTGACCACGGTGGCGGTCAATTTCGTATCGCCAAGCCGAACGACTGCCGATATATGTTCGGGACATATCGGAAAAAATAGCCAGGCAATCTGCTTGAATTTCGCGGCCACAGGAATGCCCTGTATCCAGCGCCGACGACTGTGCCCCACCTCGAGGCAAAGCGGACATGCTTTCGGATACGAAATGCCCTCGGCGAGGGTCGGGCAAGATTGCAGGGCTTCGGCAATTGCGTCATGATCATCATCAACTGGCTCTGATACGGTCCTGCCGGCGACCAAATCGAGCGCATGATGCAGCGCTGCCGCGCCTTGTTCGAGCGGCCGGGCATCCAGTGCCCGCCGCTTACGGAGCAGTCGTTCCACTTTCTTGACCACGCCATTCAACGCATCCGCATAGTGTGTGAACGCGGCCATTCGTATCTCGGACTTCAATTCGCCCGCGAGAAGCTGAAAATGCCTGACGCAGAGGTTGTCGAGCCGACGGCGCTCGGTTTGATTTGGTGCGCCTGAAAATCGTCGGGCGAGGCGTCCGGCGTGCCGTGCCACCGCACGATTGGCGTGCGCGCACGCAGGACAGGCACTGCTTGTCCCGAAAAAGACCTGCTGCACTCGATCCTCGTGAATGTATTCCTCGGCCAGCAGTGGAACCGTCCGGGGGATCACATCACGGAATACGTGGACGATCCCGCGGGACAAGTGCTCCTGAGACAGGAGGGCGGCACCATGTCGCGGGCAAAACCCGAGGGTGTCCGTCACCGCTTCACTGGTCGCCGCAAAACGGCGCGAGTCCCCGAATGCCCGTGCAAAATAATCGGCATCGCTACTTGCCAAAATCTCGCAAACCGGACACGCGCATTCCTCAATTTCGGAGCCCGTTCCGATCACCGCATTCACCCCACGACTTGGCAAATCCGTCCCCTTCCTTTCAAACAATAGATTTCGGTCTCGTTCCCCATTGAAATGGGCCGATAAATCACAATAGAACGGGTTGATCACGTCGGACGCGCAGCCGAATCGAGTTCGCGCAACCGACGCAAGGCAGCCTCCGTCTCTGCGATATTGCCAGCCGCAGGCGCTGTCGCTCGCGCTTCGAGTTGCGTCGTCACCGGGGCAGCATGGGCGCGGAAGCTCTCGGTCAATTCGGCAACCGCGGTCCGCAGCCATTGGCGCAGGCGGCGGCTGTAATCATTGAGTAAAGCCTCCAATGCGTTGCGCCATTGTTCCTGTAATCGAGTGCGCGCGAAGTGAAGAAGCAAAGGCGCTGGGAGAAACCATAGCAAGGCCGGCGGATCAAGATTCACCTGCCGAATCGCGGCCACGGCATCGAATAACGGTGCGCCCGACGCCTGCGGTAACGACTCGCCGCTGATTTCGACAGCCGGCAGGGCCTGCTGACCTTGGCGCAAAGCCTCATCGAGTTGCTGGCGCAGCACCGCAAGCACCTGCAGCACCTTGCCCGTGTGTATCGAGATCGTTCGCTCCAGGGTAGTTCGGCACGCCTCGGCGGCGAAGTTTGGTGCTGTCTGCGTTTGCTGCCACACGACGACGACTTCCGCTGATGCAGCCTGGATCAACGCCTCACGCAGATGCGGCAATGCATCCACCAAATCATCGGCGGCGCGCTCAGCTGCCGCGCATAAACCTTCAGCCCTGCGCAGTGCCGCAATGGCTTCCTCGACTATTTGATCGGAAGGCGAGACGGCTCCTGGTGGAGGGCGCATCAGGCGAGCTTCCAGCGTCCTCGCGGCGGCTTCCCGCAGCAGGCCGACTTTGCGTTTTAGCGAGGCCGCCGCCTGCTCGCGATGACTCTCCAGTAGTGGCTGCAGTGCCTGGTCGAACCACTCATCGCACAGGGCAGCGTCAGCGCCCCTGACGCTGATCAGGAATACCGGAGGCGCCTCGCCGAACTGCGTTGCGAACTGCTTGCGGATGTAGTCAACGAAGCGCTCCCGGTCGCCGGATTTGAGCAGGTCTGCCTTGCTCACCAGCACCATTGCCTGCGCGCCGGAGTGCAGAAGCATCTGCAGCAGTACCAAATCTTCCTGGGTCAGCGTGGCACCGGCGTCGACCAGCACCAGTCCCAGGTCGCAGCGCGGGAGATAAGCTGTGGTTTCGGCCGCGCCACTGGTCGCGAGCGACCCCAGTCCCGGCGTATCGACCCAGGTGACGCCCTCGCGTAACCGTGCCGCCGGCACTTCCACGACAATGCGCGTAACGTGCTTGCCATTGGCTGGATTTTGCTGCTCGGTGGAAAACTCCGCCAGCCGCGCCAGTTCCACTACGACAGGCGGGTTCTGCGCAAACTCGACCGTTGCACGTGAAGCCGCGCCGAACTGGACCCGCGTGGGAACTGCAGTGACCGGCGTCACCCCCACAGGCAGAACCACGACACCGAACAGTTGGTTCAGGAGCGAGGATTTGCCGGAGCTGGTGCGGCCGAACACCCCGATCTCGAAGCGGTCGTTTTCTAGTCGGTCGAGCAGCATGGACAGCGTGCCGCGTAACGCCACCAGGCCATGTGCGGTGACGATGCGTTCCAGCTCACGCAACAGCGCCACGTCATCGCGCGTCTGCTCGAGCTTTTGCAGGCGCGCCGGCAGATCTGCATCCGAACCCTGGGCGACATAGGACATGAGCCGCTCCAGTGCCGCGTCCAGCTCGGCCACGATGTCCGTAATTGCCCTGATATCGGCGTCGATGAGCTCGCCATAGCCAAGCATGTGTTTCGGCCTCATTTCGGCCACGGCGATCTTGGCGGAGGTGATGCTCGCTTGCGCCGCCCACAGCGTGCCGCACACCGGCGCGGGCCGGGGCAAGTTGAGGTCCGTCATGACCCGGCCAATCACCTCACGTACGCGTCGGATGTAATCGTCGATCACTTTACGCTGCACCGGTGAGGCGTCCTGCGTGTACTGCGCGAAGGGAGAGCTTGCATCAGCGGCGGCCAGGATGTACCCGGTCTCGCCGAGCACGTTGTCGATGTAGCGGAAAGTGGCGACCAGACGGCGCTGATGGTTCTCGTTCATGAGCGCAGGGTCGCGACAAGCCGTGTGGGATTGAGCAGCAGTCCCAAGGCGGCGCCGATGTCGGGTGCAGCCACCCGCGCCGCCAGCAAGGTCTCCACCGCCGCCCCTTCCCGCTGGATCACGGCGATTCCGAGGGCCGCCTGCGCGAGCATCAGGCGGTCGTTGCGTCCGTTGCCGATGCAAACGCACCGAGCCGCACCCAGGTTCTCCACATAACGCAGCTTGGCCAAATCCTGCCCCCCGGGTGGGAGAATGGCGAGTTCGCAGGGAATACCGGCAAGCGCTTCCTTCGCACGGCCAAAGGTGTCCGCCGTCACTATGTGAATGGCGAGTTTTTCGGCCAAACGGCAGAGCCCAACCTTGGCGCCGGGCAGCAATTCCCCATTGTAGGTGATGGTCCCGTTTAAGTCCGCCACCAGATACTCGAGATTGAGGGATTCGCAGCCGGGAATATGGACTTCAAGCACTGGAACCCTTCATGGCTGATGCACTGAACCGGGGATGATCGGACGCTTTCATGCATCGACCCTCAATCGATCTTCCAGGCTCCGGATTTTCGCCAGTGCCCCCGCGAGTTCCGCCTGGCGCGACGCCATTTCGGTTTCACCTTTCATCCGCAGCGCCCGCCCCTTTTCGATGGCCTCTTCGATGCCGGTGATCGTGGCTTCGATTCGCTCCAGCATTTCGCGGCGGAAGTCGTGAACACTCTTCTTGATTCGTTCCTCGAAATCGTGCCGCAGCCGGCCCGACTGAATATCCGCCAGTTCCACCGCTCGCCGCCGGGCATGGCGCAGAATAAGAGGATGACCGAGGACGCCGGGCAGCATCGTCACGAACGAGTCGGTCAGCATCCGCAGTGCCGGCGGCTCTTCCCAGAACTTGTAGTAAAACTCCGAACTGCGGCGCCACAGGGATTCGGCGCCGATGGCGGCGAAGGGAACGGCAAACAATTGGGCGGAGTAGCGCAGGAGTTCATCGACGGTGTCCTGGATGCGCTTCCAGAAGCGAGTGCACAGGCTCTCGAACACTTCCCCAACCGCCACATCCTCCTCCGCCCGCCAGGCTTCGAATGCGCTGCGGACTCCGAGGACCAGCCTTTCCTCCAGGCCCGCCAGCAGGGCGGCGGAACCCTGGCCGCGCAGCTCGCCGTACCAGCTGTCCACGGCGGCATCGAGTCGTGGCACGAGTTCACGCTTGAACGCATCAAGGTTGGGTTCGACCCGCTCCTTGATCAGCTTGCGCCCGTCGGCTTCGAGCAGCGCGTCGAAATCGGACTTGGCTTGCAGGGTTTCCCGTTTCTTGGCCGCAAACGCTTTCACATTTCTTTTCAACGATTCCAGTGGCGCGGTTAGCGCCCGCAGTTCAAGCTCGACGGACAAGCGGCACTCTGCGAGAAGGCGCAGGAGGTGCTGGCGCACCGAATTGAGCCAGACCTCGCCCCCTTCTTCCAGAAGAAAACGCCGCAGAGTCGCCTCGAATTCCGGGAAACGGCTACGTGCCATGAGTTCCGGATCGTTCTCCATGCGGCCTCGCAGGGCCAGCCGTGCCGAAACCGGGAACACCGGCACCGGGGCGCCCAAGGCCTCGCGCAGCACCTGGGTCGCGAAGGAGACGGATTCCGCCAATTCCGCCTCGTTCAGGTAATCGCTTTTGTTGAGCAGGCAGAACGCCTTGCCTGCGTAGCGCCGGATGTCGGCAAGAAAATCCAGCTCGAGAGTGCTTACCGGCTGTTCCACGGAAGCGACAAAAATCACCGCGTCGGCCTGGGGAAGGTACTGGTGGGTGGCCTCGGTGTTGTGGCGGTGCACCGAACCAATGCCCGGTGTGTCGACCAGGCGGATGCCTCCTTTGAGCCAATCGCCGGGGAAGGTCACGGAAACTTCCCGCACGCCTTTGGCGTTTTTCGGATTGCCCTGCTCGGTCACGTAATCAGGCAGGGTATCAAGTGGCACCGCGTGCGTTTCGCCATTCTCGAAAATGACTGTGGCGCCTGGCGTATCGCTATAGAGCAAGCGAGTGACCACCGAGGTTAGTGGCACCACCCCAGTTGGCAGCAGGTCCACCCCCAGCAGGGCGTTGATGACGGTGCTCTTGCCGCGCTTGAACTCCCCGGCTACTACCAGGTTGAAGGCGTGTTCGGCGAGCTTGGCCCGCAGCGCGGCGAGAGGCCGGGCGGCGATGCCTGGAATGGCGGCAGCTTCCTCCACCAAGGCGGAAAATGTGGCGGGTGGAGCGCCAAGCGGAGTGCCATTGTCAGCATCCAGAAACGACAATCGCTGCAATGCGCAAGCGCGTTCAACCACGCTATCGCACCACCATAACCGTGCGATCCGCGTACTGCACCACTTGCTTGGACACCGATCCCAGCAACAGGCGCCGGAACATCGATTTGCCGCGATGACCGAGGACGATCAAGTCGACGTGGTAACGATCGGCGTGATAGATGATCTGTTGTGCCGCATGCCCTACAGCCACTTCAAACACGGTTTTGACGCCGCTCGCTCCGACTGCGTGCCTGACTGGTGCAAGAATGCGCTGGTGATAGTTGCGGGAATTTTCGATGATCGCCTCGGTTTCAACATCCTCGCTAAAATCGGGTGGCTGGGCGACGGTGAGAACGTACAACTCGGCCTGATATTTCAGGGCGAGATCGAGTGCGGTATCGAGCGCCTTCTTGGCCGGTTCGGATCCATCGTAGGCAAGCAAAATCTTCTTGATCATGGTTAGGCTCCTCGTTTCGCGTCGACGATGGGGGCGGTTGCGCCTTCATGCTCCGCAGTTTGCTCGACCGTCCCCGTCGCATCCTTCAGCAAGTGCCGCGGCATGAAGAAAGCGTTGGCGATCACGGTCGGGACCACGGCACTCGCAATGACCGCGGCAACCAGCGCCGAATACTGCGCCTGGTCGATGATCTCGTGCGACAGCCCGAACAGCGCCGAGATTGTGCCGAAAGTCAGGCCGGTAGACATGAGGAGTGTGGTGTACATCCCTTCCTTGAACGGCGCACGAAACATCTTGGTCACAGGGAAGACGCCCGCGATCTTGGTCGCCACCTTCACCAGCAGGATCAACAGAAATGCGCCCGGCGCCGCCAGCAGCGTCGGCACCGAGACGAACGCTCCGGCGCGAATGAAATAGAACGGCGTCAGAAGTCCGAAAGTCAGCGTGCGCAAGCGCCGGACGAGCACGTGGTCCTTTCCCACCGTCCCTGCGAGAACCATGCCCATCAGATAGGCTGGCAGCACCGCCTCGCTGTCCGCCCAGCTTGCAAGAGCGCCCATGCCAAACAGGCACAGCAGCAGGTATTTCGCCTCGAGTTCCGACGGCCTGCCGCCGTAGCGCTTGAAGAAGCGCGGTGTAAGCCAGGGCAGCACGAATGCGAGCAGCAGCATCGCGCCCACGAATAGCAGCGTTTTCAAAGTGAACGGCGCGAAGATGAGGCCAAGGCCGACCACGGTGCCCAGATCCGTAATGAAACACGCAGCCAACACCGTTTTGCCGTAATCGGTCGCGTTAAAACCGAACTCGAGCATTACAGCGTAGACGACGGCGACCGAAGTGGTCGACATGGCGATGCCTGCAAGCCAGCTCGGTAGCGGCTCCCAGCCTAAGAGGTAGCGCGCGGCTACTGTGCAGCCCAGGAACGGGACCAGGAAGCTCACCGAGCCGACTGCGAACGCTTCCTTCCAATTTCGCCGAAACACCACCGGATCGAGTTCGGCGCCGGCGAGAAAAGTGAGGACAATGGCGCCGGTACCGGAAAGAAACTTGATCCAGGTCTGGTCCGCGCCGAGGACAGAGGTACCGACCAGCGCGCCAATAAAGAGCTGGGCGATGGTACCCACCACGATTTCGGACAAGGCTGTCGCCACGCGCAGCCAGATGGACACCAGGGTGGCGACCAGCGCCAACCCCAGCCACAGCGCTGCCAATGCCCAGATTTCGGTCACTGCGACCTCCTTTCAGCGATGACTCATATCACGCGTGGCTCAATACTGCCCCTCGATAATCCCGAATTCGGCGGGCAACTTGGCGTAGAACAGGTGCACGCGTTCGCCTCTGACGAATTCCAGAAATTTCTCGGCTTCCTCTTGGCTCAACATGAACTCGACCTCGATGGTCAGGTCGCCGGCCAGTTCGAAGAAATGCTGCTCGTGCAATATGCCGTGGCGCCCGTAGCCGGCGATGGCGCGAAATGCCGAGCCGCCGTGTATTCCGATTTTCTTAGCCTGTTCCAGCAGCCATTCGTACAGCAGAATGTGATGATGTTTTCTGTTTTCGTGTACGTAAAATTTGAGATAGGTTCCTTGTGCCATGTTTCCTCCTATGTCGTCTGCTTGCCGGAATGAGTGCCGTAGCCGCGACGCTGCACGGTTCGGCTCAATGCTTCAGCACCATGCCCACCATCGCCAAGCCGATCAGCGTCATCAGCACCGAACCGATGACGTGGACAGGGACGATAACGGCGGCCCATCCAAACTGCTCGTGCGAAATGAGCGTGGCAGTTTCCGCGGAAAACGTGGAAAAGGTCGTCAGCCCGCCGAGGAACCCCGTCGTCAGAAGCAACCGTATTTCTGGCGGCAGGCTTTCGTAATGGGACAGGAAGCCCATCGTCAGCCCCATCAGCCAACCGCCGAGGAGATTGGCCGCCAGGGTGCCGAGGGGCAGCGTGGGAAAAATCGGGTTGAGCAG
>Ga0315281_10006933_pt1 | contig 16035 bp, 12 predicted proteins | sample YL17G07_0_MG_FD_204540 | JGI IMG/M metagenome (GOLD analysis project Ga0315281, IMG submission 204540) | Sediment microbial communities from Yellowstone Lake, YNP, Wyoming, USA - YL17G07_0 | ecosystem: Environmental > Aquatic > Freshwater > Lake > Sediment | place: USA: Wyoming | collected... | reverse complement strand
TTCCGCTTGGCCATCGCCATGCTTCTGACCACATTGCTGGCCTTTTGTGCGGTCTTCGCCGGGTTGTGGCTCACCGATACGGAACTGAATATCTCCGCCATGATGGGCATGACCATGGTTGTCGGGATCGTCACCGAAGTGGCCATCTTCTACGTCTCGGAATGGTTCGACTTGTCGAACGCCGGAAACGGAAACGCCGTTTTGATCCAGGCGGGAATCAACCGAATGCGCCCGATCGCCATGACCACCTTCGCCGCCATCCTTGCCCTGCTCCCTTTAGCATTGGGGATCGGGCAGGGATCGGCCATGCAGCAACCCTTGGCCATCGCCATCATCTCCGGTCTGGTCGTTCAACTTCCGCTTGTCTTGATTGTATTACCGATTCTCCTCGCCGTGTTTGGACTATCCAAAAAGGAAACCACGAAATGATCAAAAAGATTGGCGCCTTGCTCATTAAACAACGTACAACCATCACCTTGCTGGTGGTTCTAATCCTGATTGTGGAGGATATCTGGGAGAAACGGATTCCTTACAGCCTGTTCAGTACCGAACATCTGTGGGGGCCCGTGGGAGCATTGATTGTCTTAGCCGGAGTTGCCCTTCGGTCGTGGGCGGCAGGAGTCCTTCACAAAAACGAGGGCCTGGCCACGCAAGGCCCTTATGTCCTTATTCGGCATCCGTTGTATGTCGGCTCGCTATTGATCGGTTTGGGCTTTTGTACCATTACGGGCGATCCGGAGAATATTATCGCAATCTTGTGTCTGGCGATGGTTATCTATGTGCCGAAGAAGATCTACGAGGAGAAAAAGCTTGCCAACCAATACGGCGCGGATTGGTCAGCCTATGCTTCGAAGGTTCCTGCCTTGATTCCTTACAAACTCTCCGGCATCTCAGCGGCATGCAAAGGATTCTCTTTCCGCTGTTGGCTTCATAATCGGGAATATGAAGCCGCGAGCGTCTGCCTGGTCGGCTTGGTCGCCATGCAAGTTCTCCGTTTATTTCTAAAGCATTGAAACGGGGATCATGGCGGGCAAGTTCCATCAGTTCGGGCAGCGGCATTACTGGCATGAGAACTTGATATAGGATACGGGATATCATACGGACCAACATGATGCGGACAGGGCTACTGCTGCTGCTGTTGTTTGTGCTGCCGACATCGGGATGCATGTTTTCAGAGAAGTCATACCCGTACGATCCCCATGCGCGGATTGTGATTGATCCGCCCGGCCAGACTGAACAGGGGCGAACAACCGCTCGGCAGTGGCTGAAAAACGTTAGTCCGCGGTTGAACCGCTTGCTGCCTGCGCACCGCAAGCCTTCTCTGTTGACCGACCAGTTGGTGACTGCTGACGGCCGGCCTACGGATGTGGTGTCTCATTTTTGGATTAAGACCGACCGGTTGGAGAGCATCTTTGTCAATTTCCTGGGTTTGACGTACTCGGCCCAGGCGATTATGACCCGCAACCCGCAGGGCCCCGCCTCGCCTTGGGAGGGTTTCGAAGATGTATGGGTACCCGTTCGCAAGGATCTGCAACTGGCCGGACGAATGGGTTGGGCTCGTGATTCCGCCGGGCATGTGATTGACGCGAACTGCATCGTGATCCTTCCGGGTCTCCGCGGCGACAACAACGTCCTTCGCCTTCGGGATTTGGCTGTCGCCCTGCGCCGAAACGGCTTCCATGTCTTGGCCCTGGAGCTTCGGGGAATGGGGCTGACCTACCGGCGGTTTCCCAACTGCGAGTACACCTGGGGAATCCTCGACACCGATGACCTGCTGCTTGCGGCGGACTGGCTCCAAACTCAACCCCACATTCGACAAACCGGCCTGGTGGGGTATTCATGGGGTGCAAATCAGGGACTTCTGGTCGCCTGGGCGGAGGGACGCACCAGTGACGAAGGCATCCCGCCGCGTCTGCGGAGATTTTTAGTGCCACCCGAAAAGAACCGCCGACGCTTTGAGGCTGGCGTACTGGTCTTCTCGCCGATCCCTCGGTTCGAGGAACTGATGGACAAGCTGGAAGTGGAGCAGACGGCATGGCTTCATCCGGTCCTGGCGGGATTGCAGACCACCATTCGCGACTGGATGATCGATCGGCGCTACCCCAATCCCCGGGGCAGCATTCGAGAGTTGATTAAGCACATCGGGCTCGGATACGATCAGGAAGTGGCTGATGGGCTGGACTACCTTCGTCTGATGCCGTATAAGGGCCTGCCCGTGTGCAATCGGCTGGATGCGGTACGAGTCCCGCTGCTCATCGTTCATGCCGCCGATGATATGGTCTCGCCGGCTCAGGACGTAGCTGACCTGTTGGCCACGACAAACAATCCAAACGTAGCCGCCATCATGTTGCCTAGCAGTGGGCACATCGGCTTTGGCCCGTACGCATCGACCTGGTACTACAACCTTATCTTAAACTTCTTTGACCCAGTCGCAGGCGCTGTCGCCGACCGCGCCTTGGGAAGAGGTGGTACACAGGGATTGGGTGCGGGACATTTTTCGATGAACTTACTGACCAGATAATACGTCTTCGACCTGGGTTACAGCCACACCGACGCAGGGGCCGAGTATCCCTGACTAGGGGATGCAACGCAAGTTATACCAAATGGAGCCGAAGGGAGTCGAACCCTCGACCTCTTGCATGCCATGCAAGCGCTCTCCCAGCTGAGCTACGGCCCCAAGCTGTAAATCGGTCAGCTTTTGGCTATAATAGCCTGTACTGTAGGTCGGGTCAAGGGTGCAATGATGCGGTTTGGTAACGAATATGACATCGTCGTGATCGGCGGCGGGCATGCGGGCGCAGAAGCAGCCCATGCCGCAGCGAAAATGGGGCTGCGCGCGGGGTTGATCACGTTTTCACGTGAAAAAATCGGTGAAATGTCGTGCAATCCGGCGATCGGAGGGCTGGCCAAAGGGCATATCGTCTGCGAGATTGATGCGCTCGGCGGGCTGATGGGCCTGGCGGCCGACGCGACGGGCTTGCAGTTTCGCATGCTCAATCGCAGCAAAGGGCCGGCGGTGTGGGGGCCAAGGGCACAGTCGGACAAGTGTCGCTACCGGCGATGTATTCAGCAGGTGCTTGCGGACCAGGCGAACATCGACATCATCGAGGGCGAAGTCACTGAGATTCTCGTCGACGAACAGCGTGTCAGAGGCGTCGAACTCATCGACGGCAGGCGGCTGGCGGCAGCGGCGGTGGTCATCACGACGGGCACATTCCTGCGGGGCGAAATTCATATCGGGAATCGACGATATGCTGCCGGCAGGATCGGAGAGCGGGCAGCAGCAGGTCTGTCGGAAAATCTCGTGCATCTGGGTCTTTCGTTGGGTCGGCTCAAGACAGGAACGTGCCCGCGGCTGCTGACGGGCAGCATTGATTTTGGCCGCTGTCAGGTTCAGGAGGGCGATGATCATCCGGTTCCCTTTTCTGTCATGACAGATCGTATTGATCGCGAACAGGTACCGTGTCACATCACATTTACCAACGAAACGACGCACACGATCCTGCGGGCAAACCTCGATCGCGCACCCTTGTATACGGGCCAGATTACTTCGAGTGGGCCGCGATATTGTCCCAGCATCGAGACGAAGATCGTGCGGTTTGCTGAAAAGGATCGCCATCAGATATTCCTCGAGCCGGAGAGCCTGGAGAGTGATTGGGTGTATTGCAACGGCCTTTCGACGTCGATGCCCCAGGACGTACAGGACGCGATGGTGCGGTCGATCGTCGGGCTTGAACGCGCCGAGATCGCACAGTACGGCTATGCGATTGAATATGATTTCGTCACTCCCGATCAACTGTGGCCGACGCTGGAAAGCAAGCGAATCGGTGGTCTCTTTTTCGCCGGTCAGATCAATGGCACGAGCGGCTATGAAGAAGCCGCCGGACAAGGCTTGATGGCGGGGATCAACGCGGCGCGACAGGTGCAGGGCCGAGAAGGCGTGGTGCTCGGGCGCGATCAGGCCTATATTGGCGTGCTGATTGATGACCTGGTCACCAAAGGGGTCGACGAGCCTTATCGGATGTTCACCTCGCGGGCGGAGTTTCGGCTCATGCTGCGATGCGATACGGCTCAGCGACGATTGACGCCGGTCGGACGAGAGATTGGATTGGTCGATAACGACCGTTGGGAAAAACATCAATCACACGTCGATCAATCGGCGCGATTGCTGCGATATCTTGCAGAGTTGAAATTCAACGGAGCCACAGCCGATACGTGGCTGCGCCGACCCCAGTCGAGTTGGCAGGAATTGGTGGACAGGATCGGAGCGGAATGCTTTTCCGGATTCGACGATCGCGTGATACGTCAGGTGGTGACCGATATCAAATATGCCGGTTATGAACAGCGAGAAGCCCGGATGGCTGAGAAGCTTCGCGGGCTGGAGCGGGCAAAACTGTCGGCCCAGATGGATTATAATTTGGTTACCGGGTTGAGATTTGAAAGCAAGGAGAAGCTGGACCGCCTGCGGCCGCTGACCTTGGGCCAGGCGTCGCGGATCGCCGGGGTCAACCCGGCGGATATTGTCGTATTGATGGTCCACCTGGGCAAGAAACGTTAGTATTTCAAATTCCTCGCCGTTTGGGTATAGTTATAGGTTGCTATATGTGGTTGCATGCCCTGAATCCATGAGGCAAACGAAACTTAGGCTCAAAAGGTACCCCGATGGTTTCCGCGTTAGGAAATTTGCGGCTACATCCCGATCCGGACGACCCCGATCGCACTTCAGACATAATCACAGAGCCTGTGGTCAGGGTGAAGAGCAGAGCGGCTCTGGTCGTGGTGTCGGTTTCCGTCCTGGTCGGCCTTATAGGCGGGTCGCTGGCCAAGCTTGTTTTGATGAAGTTTCGTTACACTCTTGCGCGAGGCGAGATTCGGGTGCGGAATCTCGAAGGCGATCAGCTCAAGTCCGCCATCGGCCGGCACCTTGCGAACCTCAGTCTAAGTTCGGTCACTGTGCCGTCACCCAAGGGGTATCAGTCGGCGACGCTTGCCGATCTGGTCCAAACGGGAAAACTGCAACTTTTTGCCAGCGATGATCATACTATTGCGATCCTAGCCGCTGATCGTTCCGCTCGAGAGGCGAAAGGATTGATCGAGCGGATACAGGCCAGTTATGCCGAGTGGTCCGATCGCGCCAAGGCCCAGCAAAGCAAACAGGCAGCAGATGAATATCAGCAGAAAGTTTTCATCCGGGAAAAGCTTCAAGAATTGACCGCTCAAGCGTCGACCGAGGGTAAGCTGGATGAGGCGATTGTTGTACTTGGCTCGAAGTTGCAGGGAGCGTTGGACCAGGTACAGACGCAAAACGAACGTCTGGCTCAAATCCAGGAATATATCGCCCGAGCGGAGGCACAGATCAGTCGGCCGACAATTGACATCAGTGCAGACATGCTTCATGAAGCCGCCATGGCGGATCCGATGTACGCGGGTGAATATCGCAGCCTGCAGCTAAGGCACAAACAGTATGTTTCGGCATTGGCTAAAGAGTTCAGCGATTCCGAGGCGGCGCTGCAGATGCTCCAGAGCCAGTTGCGTTCTTTATCGCAGACCGTAAGCAAGCAGTTGATGTTGGATCTGCCTGCGGGGCCGGCAGATGATCTGACGGAGTTGAAGCTCGCCGCCGATCTGTATATCGCTCGTCTGACTGATTGCGAGAAGCGATGGTCGCAATTCCGTGAAAAGATATTCGATTTGATGAAAGGCGTTGGCCGGGCGGATTATGACGGCGTGCCGACGCTGCTCTCGCAATTGCGGCAAGACTTGAACGAGCGAAGCGGTGATCTGCCCAAGCAATTGAATGATCTGTTTGTTCGGCTGCAAACCGGCCCGAAAGCCGACGCCCGCGAGCCGGGAAGCCTTTCCAGCGTCGCCGTCAGAAATGTAGCCAGTTCGGCTGCCCAGTATGATCTCGAACAGGTGCTGGGGGCGTGGAAGAAGCTCGTGTGGCAAGTCAACCGAGTGTTCCCGGAAGCCAATATGCAGTTGAATACGCTCAGTCGATTTTGCCGATCGGTGGCGGGGCGCCTGGCTTATCGCGAACGGAAGGTACATGAGGAACTGGAGAGGCAACTCGTGTTGGCGGCCCAGCAAGAATCGCGAACAAAACTGGAGAAATTGCAGAGCGATTTTCGTCAGGTAAGCAACGATTTGGCATCACTACACCGAAGTTTGATGACGGATCAGCGTAAAATCTGCGAGTTGTCCGGAAAATGGCCCGCATGGCAGGAATTGAATCGGCAGATGGACAAACTGAGTCTCGAACTCGAGCGATCGACCGGCGACCTGGCGAAAGAGCAAGCTGACTATTGGCCTGAAGAGTTGACGTCGACGGAAGTCACAACGAAGATCGCGAGCCGAGCAGGTTTTCTCGGAACGTTCGAAAACACAACGTCAGTTGCGGCAGGACTGGCGATGGCATTGGCTGTATATGTTTTGACTATCCGGCAAGATAAACACTCGGCGAGCAAATTGAAGGATTATTAATAGTTTGTCGTAGCCGGCGGTCAAATCTGCCAGTCAACCGTATCTCTTCGTCCGTGAGACGTTTCCCGTTTTTCCAGATCAAGCCGGTGTCGCATTTGTTGGAATCGGATTGCTCCCAAGACAAGCGCGGCGACACCGGCAGGGGCAAACACCCAGCCGATGATCTCGACAAGCAGATTGTTGAAAAACTTGATAAACGTAACACCCGCCACAAAAAGGGTCAAAGCCGTTCGAACGTAGGCGAGAAAAGTGCGCTCATTGGCCAGACTTGTTCGATCGGCGGCAAGAAGATCGCGAAGGATCAGCTTTTCCTTGGCGAATCTGGCATAGGGCCTGCTGGACATGACCGTTTCCTTTGAATGTTCAACAGCACTTTGCGACCATCATAGCATAAGGGTTCACGCGGACAAGAGCAAGGCGCGGAGCTTTCCACTCGCGGCGAATATTGCAAGTGCGAGCGCGGAGCCGGCGCTCATGACGGTCCCCAATAAAAACGTATCTGGCAGAAACGTCAGAACAATCCGGTGCCGGCCTGGATCAACGGCTATTGCTTTGTTCAACCCGTCGGCCCGGAAAACCTTGGTCACTTTCCCATCGACTGTCGCCCGCCAACCGGGGTAAAAGCTGTCACAGATGACCAGCACCGCCGGTCCGCCGGTAACTTCGACGTCGGCCTCAAGGGTATTCGTGTCCCATTGAGTGCGGACGACCTGACCTTGGCCGCCAGAAGGTACCGATTCGGACATCTCCGCGGTCAGGCAGGTCTTGCCCAAACTCTTGTCGGCCAAGAGACGATCGATCGCCTCGTCGGCAGTCTTTGTCCAATCGACGCTTTGTGCGAAATAGATCCGCCCGCGGCTATTTCTGTTTCGGTACATGGCCCCACCCGCTTCGGATCGCCAGACGGGTTCGAGCCAGTCGAGCAGCAAAGGAACACGGCGGAGGGTCATATCTTTGAGACTTGCTCTGCCCCTGCCGTTCTTGATCGCAAGTCGAAGCTCGTCGTTGTGTCCGGGAGGCACGTAAAACGTCCAGAAAACAGACCGCCAATGCTCATCGACATCCCACCGCCTCAGCAGAAGACATTGATCTTGCCAGATCGGGTCGGTGACGCCCTCCACGTTCAGTCCAAACGCAAACTCATCGCCGTTCATTCGTTGGATAGAAAACTGCATCCGATACAGTCCCGGTTTTACCGGAAGGTTGATCGTGCCTGGCGATTCCGGATTGACGCTTACGGGTGCGGCGCGTTCCGTCGGCGAGGGTTTCTGATCGATGAGCTGATCGATTTGTCGAGCCAGCGGCGGTTCGGCGATGATATAGGTTACCCCCATCCGGGCCAGCAAATCCGGACGGGAAACGAGGTCGAGATATCGACACGTGGTAGGCCAAAGCTCGAAACCAAAGAGGCTCCGCTGATATTTGTTCAGAAATGGCCCGTACCCGGTGAGCGTTGGACGGTCGTACAGCAGGTTGCAGAAAGGGTGTAGATAGCTCAACGGGTCGCGATACGGGTCCCGGCCTAATGGCAAGACGAGATGATTGTTTCGATCAGCCTCGATGCGGTCAAGTGCCAAGCTGACCGCCGGCGGCTGGGCCAACACATCACGGGGCGGGATGAAAACGTCGTAGCAGGGAACAATCGTGGCGAACTCCGCCAGGGCCAGTCCCACCAAGGCGAACGGCAACCGACGCGCCGGCATCCACAGAACCAGTGCGATCAACAGCAGCGCGATCAACAGCGGGATGAAAATCGCAGGATTCGAGACGCGAACGGCATCGCTGGTGGCGGCAAGGATATGCTTGTAGTCCGACGGAAGAGTGGCTGAAATGGCATCGGTTCGTTTTTCCGCCAGGAACTTGCATAGGAGCAGAAAGACGATGAACGCCGTCACGACGACCGAGGCAATTCCTGCAAGTGCCAGCCGGCGTATTTGTGCGATCGCGTTGCGAACGCGCAACCGTTCCACGCCGAACATCGCCAGCGCCGCGATCGCAAAATTGAACCACATCAGGTGCCTGGCCGGGCTGCGAAAACTTCGAAAGACCGGCACATGAGCCAGCCAGCGATAGACAGGGATCGGGTTATACCGGCCCAATGCGAAAAACAGACCCACCCCCGCCAGAATACTCAGGAAAATGACAATTCGCGTCTGCCGGAACGTCGCCTGTCGCCTCAGGAAAACACTCACCGACAAAATCAGCACGACGATGCCGGCGAACAAATTCATCTCGCAGTGATGCCATGGCCCAAAGTAAGGATACGTGTAAATCGCATTGGACACACGAAGGCCCATGACGGCCGGAGCGATCAGGATCGGCCAGGCCATGGGGAAAAAAGAATTCTCGGTCAGGAATTGCACGCCCCCGGCTTGCCGGACCGACATGGCGAGCAACTCAAATCCGCCAACGAGTTGAACCGCGCCGAGACCGAAGGAAAGGGCCCAGGCAGCGGCCCAAAGAGCAAGATAGCGAAGGCGACGGCGGGAGCTGTAAATCAGGACATAGGGTAAACTGATCAGCATCGTGAAGATCACGATTTGAAAATGCCCGGCGAAGATCTGAAGTGCCTGGGCTAAGATCACCAATACAAAGTGTCGAGATACTCTCCCGTCAATGGTACGTGTCCACAACCAGAGGATCACCGAAAGCCAAGCCGTTCCGGCGATCATCGTCAGGTGAGTCCGATGCCCGGTGAAAAAGCCGCAATACATCCACGCCAGCGCCCCGAGCACCGCGGAAATCCTCGCCAACCGCCACGATCGGGCCAATCGATACATGCCGAATCCGGCAACCAAATAGGCAAAGCTGATCAGAGCAGGATAGGCCAGGCGGGCCGGCAATATCGCAAAAATAAAGTTCGGCGGATAGAAAACGCCTGTTTGCGGATCGGCGAAAAACGGATAGCCCCCGTAGGCGTGCGGGTTCCACAAAGGAAAGATACCCGATCGCAGGCAGGCACCCAGCCAGGAAAGGCATGGATAATATTGGATCAGTTCATCTTCATGAGGGCCCAGTCCGCCGGCGATGTAAGAGGGAATTAAGAAGATCGCCACGCTGGAAAAAATGATCAGTGAGGCAGCCCGTCGCGACAGCGTAGCTATGGGTTCTTCATCCCGGTGCAGGTAACTGGCCAATTCATTAATGCCTCAGTTTTTTGCGCCCGCGTGTTTGTCAGACTCGATTTCAGCGTGCCTCGGGTTTGCACCTAGAATGTGATGACCGCCGAGGCCCATGTCAACCCCGCCCCGAACGCGATCAGAAGCACCGTATCGCCCGGATTGATCTTGCCTTCGCGGCGGGCTTCATCCAGGGCGATCGGAATCGATGCCGCCGAGGTATTGCCCATCCGATCAATGTTCAGGAATATCTTTTCTGCAGGGAAGCCCAAGTGTCGGCAGGCGGAATCGATGATCCGCTTATTGACCTGGTGGGGCACGATCAAATCGATGTCATTTACGCCCAGGTTGCAGTTCTTCATCGCGTCTTCGATCAAGAGCTGCATCTTATGCACCGCGAACTTGTAAATCTCCCGACCGTTCAACTTGATGTAGTGCTCGCGCTTTTGAACGGTTTCAGCGGAGGCCGGCCTCTTGGCTCCGCCGCTCGGAATGTTGAGCAGTTCCCAACCCGACCCGTCCGCCGCCATCTTGGTGTATCTGACGCCGCTCTGAGCGTGTCCGTTTGCCGAGAGAACCACCGCCCCAGCCCCATCACCGAACAAAATGCAACTGCCCCGATCCTGATAGTCGGTGAAGCGAGACATCGTCTCAGCCCCAATGACCAACGCTGTCTTATAGATGCCATTCTGGATGAACTGCGAGGCAACGCTGAGCGCATAGACAAAACCACTGCACGCTGCCGCCAGATCAAACGCCGCGCACTCATTCAGCCCCAGCCGCTGCTGAACAAGGCACGCGGTAGCGGGCAGAGGCATCTCGGGTGTGAACGTGGCGACGATAAGCAGATCGACTTGATTTTGGTCAATCCCTGCGTCTTTGATCGCATTCTGAGCGGCCAGGAACGCCAGATCCGCGGTGGACTGATCGTCGGCGGCGATGTGACGCTGTTTGATGCCGGTGCGAGTGGTGATCCATTCGTCCGAGGTGTCAAGGAACTTTGCAAAATCGTCGTTGGTAAGAATTTTCTCGGGTAGATAACATCCTGTTCCGATGATTGCTGCGCTGTGCTGATTGGCCATAGCAGATGCCTCAAGCGGTTTACTTTGGGGAGGGGCTGGGGATTTCCGCGTTCACAAATTCGACGATCCGCTGGTTGATGTTGGTGGAGGTCATGCCTTTAGCGACGATGACGGCGTTTTTGATCGCTCGCCGATCGCTTGATCCGTGACATATGATGCAAATGCCGTCGACCCCCAACAGCGGCGCCCCGCCATATTCACTGTAATCGTGTTTTCGCCAGAGGTTTTTCAAAATGGGCTCAAAGCCTTTGGCCAGTTGATGATTCTCCTGGGCGATTTCCTTGGTAAGCATCTCGACCAGGCCATAGGCCAAGCCTTCGATCAATTTCAACGCCACGTTGCCGACAAACCCGTCACAGATGACTACATCCGCCTGGCCCGAAAGCAACGTGCGCCCTTCGACATAACCAACGAAATTCAAGCGAGGGTCGTTCTTCAGCAAACTCCTTACCTGCTTGACCAACTGATTGCCTTTGGCGTCTTCTTCGCCGATGCTCAACAGGGCGACCCGAGGCCGATGGGGCAGGGAAAAGAAATGCTGAGCATAGACTGAGCACATCAAGGCGTATTGATGCAAATGGTGCGGTTTTGGAGCTACATTGGCCCCGACGTCGCAGAGAACGGTCGGCCCGCCGAACGAGGGGATGACCACGGCGATACCCGGGCGGCTGATGCCCTTTAGCGCACGAATCTTCATCTGGCATGCCGCGACACATGCTCCTGTGTTGCCGGCGCTGATGAATGCCTCCACTTCGCCGTCGGCGGCCAGTTTAGCCATCCTGCCGATCGAGCTGTCGCGCTTCTGACGCAAGGCGTCAACCGGATGATCACCCATCTCAATCACATCATTGGCGTGCAAGATGGTTAGACGGTGATCGGTTTCAGCGCGTCCGAGCTTCGCAAGCTCTGCCCGAATGCGATCCTGCTGGCCGACGAGAACCAGATGATCCTCCGGACTCAACTGATCGAGCCCGGCAACGGCCCCGGCTACGATTTCATGCGGAGCGTGATCGCCGCCCATGGCATCAATAGCAATCCGCATCGCTACGATTCCTCAGTCTTTTCCAATTCGAGCTTGGTTTGGGGGTTGACGTATCCGCAGTTGTCACAGGCGGCGTGCGGAAGCTTGGCCTGACCGCATTGGGAGCACCGGCTCAGGTTCAGAACTGCTAACGCATGATGACTCCTGCGGTTACGTTTTCTTGGTTTTGAGACCTTTCTTGCTGGTAACATCAGACCCGACTCCTGCAAACCAATGGTAAATAAAACCGGGTCCCCGCATACGCCGGGGACAGACAACATCGGCTTGGCCCGCGCCTTGCGGCAGGCAAGCCAAACCGTAATTTACAAGCTTTACCTCTTCCTGGGGATACTGTCAAGCAAAATTCTCCCCACGGTAACCCTTACTGGGGTGCCATCTGCTGCCGCCAATGTATCCGACCTTCTCCAGGTCATCCTGCCCGGCTACGCTGGCGGGCAGTATTCTTGAGAGTTACCCTTGAACGCGCCTTCACCTCACAAACATCCCTATCCTGCCAAGCGCGAGAATCGCCATCGAAGCAGGCTCAGGAACTTCGGCGACGCGAACCCGAAGAGCACCAGCGAGAGTCGCTTAAGCCAGAGTACCCGGGTCGCTATATGGGCTGGTTAGGCCTCACCCTTCGAGTCCCCCAAGCCGAGGCGGCTTCCTCGGCAGCGTTACTTCGCGAGGGAGACGTCGATGTCCTTGTCGATATCCTCGGGTTTGACAGCCGAACGGTAGCGAGCGATGACTTGGCCGTCCTTGCCGATGAGGAACTTCTCGAAGTTCCACTTCACCGCGCCCTTGTCCTGTACGGAGATGTCGGGGCCCGTGAGGTATTTGTAGAGCGGGCTGGCCTTGTCGCCGTTGACGTCGATCTTGTCGAACAGGTCGAACTTCACATTGAACTTGGCTTGGCAGAACTGCTGAATCTCCTGGTTCGTGCCGGGCTCCTGCCCGCCGAACTGGTTGCACGGGAAGCCGAGGATTGCCAGGCCCTTGGCCGAGTACTTCGCATGCAGCGCCTCCAGACCCTTGTACTGCGGGGTGTAGCCGCACTTGCTGGCCACGTTCACGACCAAAACCACCTTGCCCGCGTAATTTTGGGCCAGCGACACCTTCTTGCCGGAGATATCCAGGACCGTAAACGCCAGCGCCGATGGCTTCGACGCCGGCCCGGTCGTTGGCCTGCTCCCAGGTCCTGATACCAACCAGATCGCGAGTATCGCCGATACCGCAGCCACGCACAGGAGTGAGAGAATAAGTATTCGCATCGCTTGTTTCCTTTTGAAAGTTCTTCCCGTCTTTGGAACAGCCTAAACGTCTCGTCCGACGGACAAGGTCACGCAGGCTTCTCGATCCGCTCAATTATCCGACCTTTCCCAGAGAACGCTGCCTGGCGACGCGGTTGGGCTGTGTTTAGCTATTATAGCGGAAAACGCGAGATTAGCGATTACTTGTTGGCGAGATCAGACCGCAACCGATACATCCGCGTCAGTCAGCATGTTTGAGAGGCAGAGCTTAATCCGCAACTTTTTCTTTAAGCTTTATCTTAATTTCGCAAAGGTCAGAAGCGATATCGATGAATAGCCTTATACCTTCTCCTGCAGCTAACAACCCGATCCCGCCAAACAACGGCCATAAGGAAGCGATGAAACGTGAAATATCTACTGGTCCTATTGAGATTGACCTCATCAAGAACCAAACAAACGCCAAACCGCCGATTGCAATTGAGAGCATGCCAAGGACCGAAAGGATTACAGCTAAAATCTTAAGGCAGCGATAATGACGGACACCCAAGGGGGCTGTCCAGGTCGTGCCGCAAATTGTAGTTTCATCTATTGGCATGTTTTGCACCTCCGCTTCTTTTCTATAGGATTTCCCATTTGACCTTTGCCCCGTGACCATCGTGGTTCTCGTCGATCATTCTATCTTCTCTTCAGGTTCCGTCAAGACGCTGTTCGGCTTCCGGAAGGCGCCATCTGCCAGCGCCAAATCAGGAATTCCCACCACACCCAACCGCCAATTTATCCGACCTTCCCCATCTAACCCTGCCCGGCGACGCGGGCGGGCGGTATTCTTGGCATTATACTGCGTCCCTCCGAAATCCGGTACTGCCGGGCGAGCGTTCCTGCTGGATGGTCTTGTCACGAGGCACACATCGGGCTGGTGGGGATGAACCGGTGAGCGGGATATCCCCGGCAAGACACGACGGGTTATCCAATGCGTCGGGATGTTCAGCGCCCGCTGACGTCCTGAGTTGTTGCGGTTGTTCTTTCGTGCCGCCTGACTGGAATAATGATGATAGGGTGCGTTATCGAGTCAAAGGGCAATAGTCATCTCTTTAGTGCCAAAGGCTCGAACTTACCCGCGCAAAAGCGCCAGCTCTTTGGTCGAGTGCAGTGACTTGTTCGGCACCAATGCAAGACGCTACTTCTCGTCCTTGTATGGGACATTCTTCATGAATTCCTTCATCCGCTCCGTGGTCGGCTCTACACTAACAACTCTGCCTTTTCCACTTCCAGGCTCCCAGCCGCTAACACTCACCTTGACATCGTTGTAGATCAGGTCCGCCGATCCGCTCGCCGCGTGGTGATTAACCTTGTAGTGCTTCCCTTTCTTGGCAAGCATTTCGTCAACCGCCATTCCGTACTTGACCCCGCCAAGGACCTTCGAACGTTCTTCAAGGATATGGTGTATCCCGAATTCTTCATCCACCTCTGGACTTCGTTTAAGTCGATACCTTGCTATCCAGTCCCATCCCTTACTCTTGTACTGCGTGAGTTCTGCAATCCAAACCGAGTCGTCGTCAAAGGACTCAAGCGTCAGCCAGTATCCTCGCCAATCGTCCGCTTCTTTTCGACGATACGTAATCGCGTAACCCGGTTCGTAATGTTCATTCTTCTCTGCGTATTCTGCTTTGATGCTGCCGTATTTCTCAAATGATATCTCTGTTGCGACTGGCGCCGCATCACGGAATGCGGGCCTGTCCAAGATCTCCAAAACCGTGTGACGCTGACGTAGGTCAGTAGCCCCCTCATCGCTTCTTGTATAGGTAGGATCCACTGGTCGTTCAGCGTTTGTTCTGTCCGTTGCTGGCTGTGTGTGGGGGCGGGTGTCCGTTTTGGGAACAACAAAATCCACATCCTTTCGGCCGACTTTGACGCCTCGGTGGGCTATCTCATGAAAGGCCGTACCACGGGCGTCAACGTAGGAGGCCACCTCGTAAGGCGCGCCGAGCGTGTATCGTCCCTCTGCATCGGTTACAATGAAATCGCGGTATTCAGCTTTACTTTGGGGCGAAGGCCAACGTGCATATACCGTCCAATTTGGAGCTGGGGTACCGTCAGGATATGTGACGCGCCCACTAAAGCTAAATTTCTTTTGAAGGCTCAGAGTTAGGGTGATTGCTTGCTTACCCAGGAGAACTTCTTGAACGACGAGTCTCGGTAGACCTTCAGCACCAAGACGAGAGGTCTCGACTTTATAGGATCCGGCGGGAATGCCGCCAAAGGTATATAGCCCTTGTTCATCTGTCTTCTCGGTGAACCGCTCACCACGATCGCTGAACAGGTGTACCGAGTAGCCTGCAGCCGGTTTTCCATCTGAACGGATGACCGTACCAGACAGGAGCACAGGCGGTTGTGGTGTCGGCAGAGCTGGTCCGAGGTCCGCGGTGGCATGATCCCACGCCTCGCTTAAGCTCCGGTCGAAGCTGAGTGTGATGTGGTTCGATACTTGCCAACCAACTTTTGTGCTGCCAACTTTTGCAAAAATGACATGCTTCTTTCCTGGCTCGATAGACTTTTCCTCTTTGGTCTGAACAAGCCGAGTATAACGGTTGAGGTCAAGTATATATGCGTAATGCCCGCCGACTGTCAGAGGCATATCGCCCCGCCATGCAGCGTCTCTTATGGCTCGATCCTGTCCGTCAACGTTCAGTCTCGGGAAGACGACTTCGGAGGTCCGCGGCGCAGGGTCGTTTTCAGTGTGTCGATAGGCACGAAGGACCAACAGAGGAAGGCCTTCTCCCGCTCCAGGCTCGATCTGGGTCAGCTTCAGCAACGGCTGGGACTTCGCGTCGTAATCCTTGTCAATTCGGAATTGCATCACATTGGAGCACCGCTTACCTGCCACATACCAGGCTAGCAGGTAATCACCTCGTTCAAGGGGTACAACCTGCCGAAGCTGCGACTCACTCAGACTGTATTGGCTGGAGCGGTCGGTTCCCCCGATGATACGCTTGCCATCTGGTAGGAACTCCTCCGGAGGGATTTCCCAACTGTAGTCGATCCGGGCAACTCTCTTTTTATTGTCAGATGTACGAATT
>Ga0315281_10006931_pt1 | contig 16037 bp, 13 predicted proteins | sample YL17G07_0_MG_FD_204540 | JGI IMG/M metagenome (GOLD analysis project Ga0315281, IMG submission 204540) | Sediment microbial communities from Yellowstone Lake, YNP, Wyoming, USA - YL17G07_0 | ecosystem: Environmental > Aquatic > Freshwater > Lake > Sediment | place: USA: Wyoming | collected... | reverse complement strand
TTTCGCGCCATTCCGTCGCGGTACTGACGGACCTGGAGCGCGAACCGCTCTCGAAGGCGACCCGCCGCTATCTCCCGTTTGACGCCCGCGCGGATGACAACCTGGTGAGAATAGTCGCGAAGCTCAGCCTCGTGGACTCTTGGATCGGCGTCATCGACGGCGGCGCGAACCGCCCGGAGACCGACACGCGTCTGCACGATGCGGCATCGTTGACACTGCTGCCGTTTCGCGATTCACACGAGGACATCCGAACCGTACTGCGCGATCTCGAGCGTTTTCCGGACGCCTACGCCCTACCCTCCCAATGGCCCACCAATCCCTGGCAGCAGGAGGCGGCACGACGCTCGGTGGAGCAGTTGATGGACGACCACGGTTCGCGTCTGCTCGAACCTGTGTACGCCATCAGCGCGAGCAAACTGCTCCTGCAGGGCGACCTGCCGGAGCAGTTGCCCAGCAATCTGAACAACGCCTGCCGGCGCATCGCCACCCAGGTGCTTGAGGTGCTGGAGTTATTCCCGCATGCGACAGCCGGTCGACCGGATGTCGATGGCGTGCCCGGAACCGCAGGACAGGCACCAGCCATCCAGTTCTCCGCATAGCGGCCCGCATCATGTGCACGATCATGTGGGCGGCGAGGACGGGATGCTGCGCGAGCTTGCGTTCGAGCACTCGCACCCAGGCCGCACGCACCTTGGCGCGGCACACGCGGCGCGCATGGTCCCCGGGCGATTCGCCCGGGAATACGGTCTCGCTGACATCCGGGCCGCGCGGGCCCCGCTCGCGCAGCGGCAGCAGCAGATCGAATTCGACGCCGATCTGCCGCAGTAGCTCCTGCCGCCGCGGGCTGCCTGAGGCGAGATAAAGCATAGTGCCAATCGGGATCGTGGAAAATAAGTGTTCAGAAAGTCCGGCAGATTGTCATTCGCGGTGATAAGGATGCCCCTGGATGATCGCGACTGGCATTGCATTAGGATTGGGCCGGCTGAATAGCTCCCTGGATTTCCACAATAAACGCCTTTAGAAGTTGACCTTCCTTCGCTGTCAGGGGCGTAGTTTCGCCCTCGGTCCAGTCGGCGTAAAGCAGCGCCACCGCGCGGTCTTTCAGGATAACCGGGAGCAGCGTGAACGAGCGGGCATTGCCGAGCGCTTCCCGGTGCCATTGAGGTATGCGCGAGAGGATCGCGGCATCGGCAGCATTCTCTATATGGACCGGTTTTTTCGAAGACAGCATCAAGTGAAACACGTCCGGCGCAAATCCGCCCTCGAACGAGAGCGAGGTGAGTTCACCCCTTAAGAGCTTGCCAAAACCCGCCTGCGCCTTGTAGCCACCGGAGGCGGGGTCGCGCACAAAGACGATCGTACGTGCGCACCCAAGGCTGTTTTTCAATATTTCCAGCGCCATGGTCAGAAGTACCGAGAAGTGGCACTCCTTGACCGAGCGGGCGATTTCAACCACGCCGGCGGCAAGCCTTGCTTCGGCATCGGCTGGTTTTCCCGATTTCTCCTCGCTGGGTTTGTCGAAGTACACCTCGGCCAACCCCTCCCAGCCACCCTCTGCGCTGGCTTCCGTAGACAGTGTCTCCAACATGACATAGGCGGATTCGAGTTCTATGGCCACCAGCGGCGTGAAACGTTCCGCTGCGGCCTTGGCCAGAGAGTGTTGCCCGTTTGCCATTGCATAGGCGATCTCGCCGGAAAACGCGGACATCGCCTGCAACCAACCGGTATGCGATAACGGCTGGTCGGTGCCGGGAGGCTCGAACGGCTTGAGTGCCTCGCGAAGCTTGCCCGGCAATCCCCACCGGGCGGCGACTTCCTGCCCGAGTTCCGTGATACCGATCCCGAGTACTGTCACGGCGGCAGCATTCACCGACAACCCCTCGGCCGCCGCCTTCCCCTCTATTTGTTGCCATTCGTCAGGGGCGTAAAACACACAAAGAAGTTCCCCCAGACGTGAGAGAAGCGCGCAGACCACCGCCTCTTCGCCTTCCCTGACGCCGGCTTTTTCGGTAAGCCGCCGCGCGACTAGCCCCGTCAGCATCACTTCGGTAAGCGCTCGTTTGGCTCTCTCGCGATCCGTGTTTATACCCTTGAAACTTTCGAGCAACCGCAGGCCAAGCGCCAAATGGCTAACCGTTTCCTGACCGAGCACCAGCACTGCCCTGCTTACTGTGGTGACCTCCCCTCCGAAAGACGCATACATGGCTGAATTGGCCAGCCGCAACACCTTTTGCGTCAACGAAAAATCAGAACTGACTGCCGAAACGAGCTTCTCCAGATGGTCGGTCTGCGCCTGCACCGCGGCCACGATGTTGCCTATGGAGTGAGACAGTGTCGGGAAGTCGCCGCGCTCGGCCATTCGGCCCCACAGCATATCGAATACTTTTTGCTTTTCCGGGGTCATGTTTTTTGGTTCTGTTGCGCCCGGCGCTCCTTGACCGCGCTAACGAAATTCGCAGTCGGCATCGGCCGGCCGATGTAGTAGCCCTGCACGAACGGGCACCCTTTGTCTCGCAAGAAATCAAGCTGCTCGATGGTCTCCACACCTTCTGCGACGACCTGCAATCCCAGTTCGCGCGCCATGCTCAGCACCGCCGACACGATGACCCGGTCGTTCTGCGATTCCGTCATGTCGCGCACGAAGGAGCGGTCGATCTTGAGCGATGACAGCGGCAAGCGTTTCAGATATGAAAGCGATGAATAGCCGGTGCCGAAATCGTCCACCGAGATGCGCACACCCAACTGCTGCAGCGAAACAAGTAGCGCCTGTGCCTGCTCCGGATTGTGCAGCAGCACGCCTTCGGTTATTTCCAGCACCAGGCGCGATGGGGCGATACCCGATTCGCCAAGCGCCTGGCGAACCTGATCAAAAAAATCACCATGACGAAATTGCCGTGGTGACACGTTCACGGCAATGGACATGCCAGGGATTCCCTCGCTGTCCCAACGCACCGCCTGCATGCACGCAGTGCGTAGCGCCCAGGCGCCGAGAAGATTGATAAGACCATTGGTCTCCGCGATCGGTATGAAATCCACCGGCGACACCATACCGCCCCCGGATTTCGGCCACCGCATCAACGCCTCGGCTCCTGTAATCGTGCCATCGGTCCTGGCGATCGGCTGGTAGTGCAGCAGAAATTCGCCGTTTCGCACCGCCTCGAACATGCCGTGTTCGAGCTTGAGGTATTCGGAGCGCTCGGCAGCAAGGTCTTGGTTGAACAATTGCCAACGGTTGCGCCCCAGGTCTTTGGCGCGGTAAAGCGCGGCATCGGCACAATGGGTGAGTGCCTCGGCATCCAACGCGTGCTCCGGATGCAGCGCAAAACCCAGACTGATAGTTACGAACTGCGTATGCTCGCCAACCGAAAACGGCTGCTGCATCGCCTCGACCAGGCGTCGCGCCAGACTGTCGGCTTGCTCCGGGGTTTCAATCTCGGGTAGCACCAGCACGAACTCGTCGGCTCCCACCCGCGCCACGGTATCAACCCCACGAATTAGGGCCTTCAGACGCGCTGCCACTTGGGTGAGCAACGCGTCCCCCACGCCATGCCCCAGCGAGTCGTTGATGCGCCTGAATCCGTCGAGATCGGCTACCGCCACGGCAAAGCCGCGACCGCCTCGCCGCGTTTGCGCAAGAGCCTGTTGGATGCGGGCCGAAAGCAGCGCCCGATTAGGCAAGCCGGTAAGCGCATCGTGGGCAGCCGCTCGTGTGAGTTCTTCCTCGCGCCTTCGTTGTTCGGTGAAATCTCGCCCCACGACCAGCACACCCCTGCCGCCCCCCCCGCTATCGCGAATCAAGCGAAGTTCCACCCAGGCGGTTTGCGTGACTGCCTTGATCATTCGCACAGTGACGCACTCGCTGGCCCCGGTCACATTGCCCAGGCGCTCCAGCGCCTTTTCCAACACCGGGACGTCCTCGCCGTCGATCAGGTCTCGCAGGCGCGCGGCCGCAAGGTACTCGAAAGAGTAATCGAGCAGGGAAAGAAATCCCTTGGAGGCTTCGACGAAAAACCCTTCTGGGGAACACCTGCCAAAAAGATCGACTCCATGCTCGGTGAGCAGCGCAAGCCGGCGGGTCGAGAACGACCGCTCGTCCGCAGAAGGCTGCTGCCTGTGGGCAAGAGAGACTGTCACTTCACACCACCAATAAGTTTCCGCGAACTATCCGACATATGCATTTGGCACAAGTCGTCCGGCTTTTCTTTTGAACCGTAATCCCGCCGTACCCAGATGGCCTCTGGAAACTGCTCCCTTATACAAGCTTCTGGAAGCCCAGTTCCAATTTAAATCAATGCTTGTCAAGTTCGACTCTCAGTCTTTTTCCCAGGACCGATGCCGCGCTCGCGAGCGTCGTCAAGGTCAGGCCCATGTCGGTTCTGTCAAGCAACCGATTGAGTGCCGCACGGCTGGTGCGCATTTTCTTCGCCATCATGGTCTTGGTAAGCTTCTGCGTTTTCATGTCCTGCTAAAATTGTCTAGCGATTACGCGCTTGACTGCGACTGCGGTTGCTTCTTCAATCAATCCCCCTTCGTCGTCAGAGCCGCCACCAAAGATCTGCTTGTACATGTCCGTCGCGTATCAATAATGGTACGGCGCAACCGCAATGAGTCCAGGATCCAAATCCTGCCGTATATAGAAGAACATCAAAACCCGAAATAGAAGGACGATCTCTACCCGATTCCTGCTTAAGAGCGTCAGCGTCCGTGCATCGCCCCCGGGAATCACGCCAGATGTGGCCTTGTTCACATTCGAATCGAAGTGAACCCTTTCGCACCGCGAGCTTCGTCTACTCCCCTTTCTAGGAGGCTTCGCCGGGTGGGGCTTGCATCCACTGGAAAGTACCGCCTTTGCACGGCGCGAGCCAAGAGCGAACCATCGCGCGGTACAAAGACTTTATGTTCGAGAAACGATGGGACCACTACGGCTCGATGAAATGCTGCAGGCCAGCCCTTGAGCAGGGTCGGTGCTGACGTGGACATCACCGAGCATCAGTCATCTTTATTGTCAGTGTATGGAGGCCGGCGCAGCGGGATGATGTCGGCATTCCGAGGGGTCGAGGCGGGTGGAAGCGTTTCGGTGCCGCGTACCGGGGCGGCCAGCCCGTCGAGTTGATCCTTCAGGTCGTAGAAACTGTTCCACATGAGCGTGGAGACCCGCAGGCACGCCTTGAGCGGCGTGCGCGCCAACTTGCGCTCGGCATCGATGCGGAACTGAAGCCCTTCCAGCCGGTGCTGCACGCCGGGGCGCGCGTCGATGACCTTACGGATCTCCTGCTCGCGCCGACGCTCGAACTCCTCCGGATTCTCACGGGCGAGCTTCGCCCATGCTTCAAAATCGAATGAGGGGTCGGAGGGCTCGCTCATTTCCCATGTCCTTGGGGCCCATGCAGCGTCATCCCGTTGTTATCGACCGGCGTCCCCGCTCATGAAGGTCCTGACCGGACCGCCACGCCGCATATTATCCTCCCGCCTCGGGTTGGCCCTGTCCTTGCGCCATAATTTGCCGCAGACCACTGCCTCTCAGGCCGCAGCAAGCCGCTCGGACCGGCGGAACGATCTGAGGGCACGTATGCGGAAAATCGCGCATAGGCGGATGGCCGCAGCGTCCAATGTAGCGGCGGGCCTCAGGAGATCGGAATTGGTGCCGTAAACAAAGGTCATGACATTGTGCTGGACCGGCCTGACCGGCGTGCAGGCGGGAACGCGTTCGAGCTTTCGGAACTGAACTCAATATGGATCAGGAAGTTACCGTACAGAACGACCTCGCCGATCGCCTGGTTGCGGCACTGCAGAAGGACGAGTTCATTCTTTTTCGCCAGGCGATCGTGCCGCTGATGCCAATGGGCGCGGAGAGGTCGTTCCAGGAGATATTGATCCGCTTCGAGGAAGAAGAGACGAAGCTGCTTCCGCCGGGCACTTTTCTTCCCCTGCTGGAGGAGTACGGCCTGATGCCCTTCTTGGATCGCTGGGTCGTGAGCCGGATCGGGAAGTGGGTGCGCGTCGGGCGTGGCATCAAGCCGGACTGGGAGGTGCCTCGCAACAGCATCAACCTGTCGTCGCAAACGCTGCACGATCCGAGTTTCGCGGAATTCACGCGCAAGCACATCCAGGCTGCCGGATTGCCCGAGGAAACACTTTGCTTTGAGATCCTCTGGGAAGACGCGGTCGAGCATGCCGAGTCGCTGCTGCGTCTGGCCGCACAGCTCAGGCCCGCGGGCTGTTGCTTCACCATTGCACGGTTCGAGGGCGTCCAGGGGTCCCTCGAGCTGCTGAAGGCGCTTGGGCCGGATTTCGTCAAGCTCAGTCCGAGGGTCGTGAGAAACGTCGACCAGTTTCCCTCAGGTGCAGCGACCGCAGAGACCATACACCGCGAGTGCCGTTCGCTCGGCATCAGAACCATCGCCGAACACGTAGAGAGCGATCAGGTTCTCGCGCAGCTGCGGCGCATGGGTATCGACTACGCGCAGGGATTCGGCATCCTGCCTCCGCAACCATGGGCCTAGATGATCGAGGAGCGCTCGATGACCGCAGAAGTCGAAATGCCTGATCGGAGCGCGGAGCGGATGACCTGCGACGTCGCCATTCCTCCGTGTCCGTCCATTCTCACAAAACTCCTGCGGGAGACCCGCTCAGACGAGCCCGATTTCCGGCGCGTGGGCCAGTTGATCGGTAGGGACGTGGCGCTCGCCTCCGCAGTCGTGAACACCGCAAACTCATCGTATTACGGTCTGCGCACCAAGGCCAGCTCAGTGCAGCAGGCGGTGACGCTGCTTGGGTTGGATGAGGTCACCCGGCGTGTTACCGGCCTGCTGCTGCAGCATGCCTTTTCGGGCACGGCCGGCCCGGGCATGGAGCGCTATTGGAAGGCGTCGATGGCGACCGCGCTGATCGCCGGCCTGGTCTCGCGCGAAACGGGGCGCGGCGCGAGCGAGATCTGCCACACGTATGCCTTGTTCCAGAATTGCGGCATGCCCGTGATGCTGCAGAAATTTCCCATTTACGCGGACATTCTCGATGGTTCCGCGCTCGCGTTCGGCGACCCGGTTCTGGAGATCGAGGAAGAGCGTTACGCGACCAACCATGCAAAGATCGGCGCGCAGCTCGCACAAAGCTGGCACCTGTCGGAGCCATTGTGCCAGGCGATCCGGCATCATCACGACCTGCCGGCTTCGGCGGCCATTCGGGCGCAGGTGGCGCCGGAGACCCGGGTTCTGGTCGCGATCGGACTTGCTGCGGAACAGATCTATTGCTCGGCGACCGCAGACCTATGCCACGATTGGGCGCAAGCGGACGAGTGGGTGTTTGAGGAACTCGGACTGACGCCGGAGAAACTCACCGAGGCCGCCGGCCGCTTCAAGACTTTGCTGGCGCAGCCATGAAGCGCGCCGGAGCGTCTAGCCTTGGCGAGCCCGGCGTCCACCCCGTCGATCACGAAGCCGCCAATTAGCAAGCACTACACTAGCGCGCGGGTTCCGGCGAAGGACGTGGCGGGTTCGCGAGCGTTGGCGCCATCCTGAGCGACCACTGCAACTCGGCGCCTGGCACCGTCTTCGCTTCGCTGTGCATCAGGGCGGTCGGCGCGGCCGTGCCGGCTGAAAGTGCCGAAGTTGCGGAAGTTGCAGAAGTTGCATAGGGGGACAGATCCACGCCGAGCGAATTCACGGCCGCAAAACCCGCAAAGCCTGCGGCGAAGGCGATCCCGGCATAGGCGGCGCGTCGGCGTAGCGTGCCGGACGATGAAGCGGCGATCGCAGCGTTCCCGCGCCGCGTACGCTGCGCGGACTCCTGCTCCAGTGCTGTCTGCGCGGCGAGCAGTTCCGTCCGGGCCCGCTCGGCCTGCCGGGCTTGCTCGGCAGCGAGGCGCAGTGCTGTCTCTGCTGCGAGACGTTCCTCGGCAGCCGACTGCGCTTCGCGCTCGGTCTGTGTCCGTGCTTCGATCTCGATGCAGGCCCGCGCCTCGGCGTCGGCGCGCGCCTGTGCCGCGGCGGCAAGCTGGCATTCGGCCTCGACGCGAGCTTCGGCGGCGGTCACGACTTCCGTTTCGCGCTGCAGCCGGTCACGCTCGGCTTCGAGCGCTTGTTCCTCGACGCGCAGCAGTTCCGCGGCTTCTTGTTCGGCCTGTCCGTGCAGCTGGAAGCGGATGCGGGCGGCGTTTGCGGTGGCGCGCTCGGCAATCAATCGGTTTTTGGCCGCGGCGACCGCCTCGCGTTCGGCTTGCGTGCGATCGGTTTCGGCCTCGATGAGCACGCGTGCCGCATCGGCGCGTTCGCGTTCCGCTCGCACCCGGGCTTCGAGGCTCGCGCGGGCGGTCTCCTCCGCGCGCAGCCGCTGCTCCAGTTCCGTCGCGGCGAGTTGCTCGGCCGCTTCGCGCAGGCGAATCTCGCTCACCATTGCGGTCTCGGTTTCGGTCTTTGCCCGGATCGCAGCCGCGAGTTCGCGTTCGGCGCGTTCGTGTTCAAGTTTTACCGCCGCAGCCCTCTGCTCCTCCTCGGCGCGCGCCTTTGTGGTGGCCGCGGCCGCGCTGTCGATCTTGACGCGCTCCAGGGCGGCCGCTTCCTCTTCGCGTTCGGCGGCCATCCGGCGCTCCGCGAACGTGCGGGCCGCCGCCTGGGTGCGTGCGTTGTTCTGTGCTGCTTCCTCGGCCATGCGTTCGGCGGCCTGGCGGGTCCGGATGTCTTCGGCCGCGGCGCGCTCGGCCTCCACCCGGGCGCCGGCGGCGGCGGCCAGCGCGGCTTCACATTGTTCGCGTTCGGCGGCGGCGTTCGCATCGGCCTGCTCGAGTTTGACGCGGGCATGGGCGGCGGCAAGCGCCTGCCGTTCTGCGTCTTCGCGTTGCCTTGAGGCCTCGCTGGCAAGCCGTTCGCTCCTGGCGCGCTCGGTGGCGACGCGCTCCAGTTCGACTTCGGCGTTGAACCGGGCAGTCGCTTCCTGCGCCAGGCGCTCATCGGCTGCAATCCGCGCTGCGGCGGCTTCGCGCGCCTGCTGCTCCGTAGCAATCCGCTCCCGCGCGAGGGCGGCTGCGCGGACTTCTTCTTCGGCGCGGGAGAGATTGGCCCGCTCGGCTTCCTGTTCGGCGGATCTACGCTCTTCGATTGCCTTGCGCGCCTCGGCTTCAGCGCGCCCTCGATCTTCCGCCGAGCGCATGGCGTCGCATTCTGCGGCGATGCGCCGCTCGGCTTCGTGCGCGGCGCGCGCGTCGGCCTGCACACGCTCCTCCGCTGCGGCGCGCGCGAGGGCTTCGACGCGTTGTCGCTCGCAGGCGGTGGCCTCGAGATCGGACTCGGCGTGCAGGCGCGCCTGGACTTCGGCGGCGACCCGCCGCTCGGCCTCGATGCGCGCTTCGGTCACCCGGCTTGCTTCTTCTTCCGCTGCCGCGCTCGAGCGTTTGACCTCCGCGGCGACGATTTCCATGTTCGCGCGTGCTTCGGCGCATCGCTTTGCCTCGGCGTCGGCCTGTGCGTGGGCTTCGGCCGCGCGGGCGGCTTCGCGCTCGGCTCGCCCGCGTTCGCGCGCTTCGGCCAGGGCCCGGGTTTCGGCGGCAAGGCGCGCCTCGCTCGCTTCGCGAGCCGCCTGCTCGGCTTGGGCGCGTTCGCGGGCGGCGCGGGCGAACTCGGTTTCGGCCAGCGCACGGGCCTCGGCGGCCTCACGCGCCATTTGCTCTGCCGGGAGCTTCGTCTGGGACTGTACGAGTTCCTGCGCTTCGGCCTGCCTGCGCAGCCGGATCTGCTCGGCGATCGCTCTGTCGACTTCGATTTTCTTCGCGGCGACCCCGGCGCGTTCCTGCTCTTCGTGCAGGCGGATACTGGCGGCTTCGCGCGCCTGGACCTCGGCGCGCTCGCGGGCCTGTGCCTTGACGGCGAGCGCCTGCTCGGTCTTGGCGCGGGCTTCGGCTTCCAGGGCAACCGCGGCTTCGGCGGCGAGGCGTGCCTCGGCAGCGGCACGAAGCCTAGCTTCGGCCTGCTGGCGCTCCTCCGCGGCCTTGCGTGCGCTGGTCTCGGCAAAGGATCGCTCGCGTGTCTGCTCTTCGACGCGTGCCTCGGCGAGCGCACGGGCGCGGGCCTCTTCGATCGCGCGCGTCTCAGCCTGTATCCTCGCCCGGGCGCGGGCCTGCGCTTCGTTCTGCTCCTGCTCACGCTGTGTTTCGAGCGCGCGCAGCGCCTCGAGCTCGCGTGCGATGGCCGTGGCCGCATCCCGCTCGCGGGCGGCGGCATGGTCGTCGGTGCGGGCTTTTTCGTCGGCGACGAGCCGTGCGGCGTGCTCGGCCTCGGCCCGGGCCTGTGCCGCCCGGGCGGCGGCGGAATCCGAGTCGTGCCGCGCGCGCGCTTCGGCGAGCGCATGCCCCTCGATCCGTTTGCGTTCCTCGGCCATCTCGATTGCGCGCTGCTCGGCTTGCGCCCGTGCCCGGGCCACTGTCTCGGCCTCGGCGTCTGCCCGGGTCCGGGCCTCGGCGGCCGTTCGTGCTTCGGCCTCGGCGCGGGTCCTGGCTTCGGCGGCGGCGATTGCCCGCGCGTCGGCTTCGGCACGCCCATGCGCGAACAGGCCGGCTTGCTGCTCGGCCTCCATGCGCTCGACGGCGTCGCCGATGGCGGCAAGTTCCCCGGCGGATTCGGGTTCCTTCCACTCGCTGTCGTAGGCGAGCGCAATCTTCAATGGCGCAGGAGCATTCATGGCGGCCTCAGTGGGGGCGTTATGGAGGTGATTATTCGCCCGAGCGGCCCCATCGAATGCGGGGATTTGGACCGGTATTTGCCGGCTTATCCGGGCTTTGGCTGACTGGGCGGATGCTGGCTCGCTCGGCCGCGCCGGTTCCCCGTGCAGCGGCGCGCCTGGCCGAGTTGCGCAGGGCAGCCGCAGCCCATATAGGGCCGGCGATGCAGGCGATCCGTGGAGATGCTGCGGAAGAAGCGCTCGACTATTCGAAGCTGGTTCGCTCCGACACCGTTGAGGCCACGCCGATGCCGCAGTCTGCGGCATAGTGGGCCTTTGCAGCGGCGGCCTCGAGCACGTTGCCGAAGCAGTGTTTGGTCTCGAGCGTCACGATGCATCCCTGCGTTTCATAGGGCAGACCGGATTTCACGAACACGATGCACTGACTCGTCTCGCGCAGGCGCACCGCGCATCCCAGAATTGCGCGATTGTCGGCGCAGAACGCGCTCAAGTTGTCTTTTTCGATCACCGAAATCAGCGTTGGCTTGAAGCCGACCCACCCGGGATGCTGCTGCCAGTGGGGCGAGGCACAGCCCGAGAGAGCGAGCGCCGCGAGCGTGATGCATGTCTTGGGTAGGTTCATGATTTTCCCCGTTTTGGTACACGGACGGGGCGGCCGGCATTTCATTCGGCAGGCTTCTTGTTCGCCGCGTCCAGGATGGTTTACAGGACTATCGGCCTTAAGGGCCGAAAGTTTAGACATCATGGCCGCGTACTGACGAGGGGCGCCCCGTCTTTTGTAAAGAGTCCTTTATCATCGACCGGCTTGCACCGACGCCGTATAGAGCTCACCGTTGCCGCAGTCGATGGCGTAGTGAGGCACGGCGTTGAAAGCGTCGTGCTGCTGGCCGAAGCAGTGCCTGACCTCGTGTGTCATGGTGCAGTTGTATGCCTCGTAGGGCAGACGGGATTTCACGAACACGATGCAATGGTTCGTCTCGCGCTGCCTGATGGCGCAGCCCCACACTGACTGCGGAGCGGCGCTGCAGAACTGGCTCGGGTCGTCTTTCTCGACTACCGAAATCTGCGTCGGCTTGTAGCCCACCCATGCGGGATCCTGCTGCCAGTAAGTCGAGGCGCAGCCGCTAAGTACGAGCACCGTGAGCGCGGCGAGCTTCGTGCGTAGTTTGAATATACCCATGATTACTCCTGCTTCGGCGCGCTGATGGGGAGGCCGGCATTTCTCTAATCGAACTTCTTGCACGCCTCATGCAGCATGGCGCCAATCCCACCTCGAACTCGATGGAGTTAACGGCTTTGAAGGCGGGAAACTTAAGGAAAACCTGGCCAAGGCCTCTGCGAGAAGGTCTCGCAAGTTATGCGCTGAGCGGAGCCAGACACGTGAGGAATGCGACGATGAAACAGCATGTCGCCCTCCGAATCCTCGACGGTAAGCAGGCGCATGACTTGGCTGGGCATTTGGCAGCCCCCATCTATACGAGCCGACCAAATCAATCTTTCTTGCTCTGGAAAAGCCCGAAGGCAAGCATCCCCGGTCGTTCCGGCCTCGCTCTGCCATAGTTTATGGCGGCGCTGCTGTAATACTTCGCGGTCAGCGCAGTGACACGGTCCATTTCACGCATCGGTCCGACCCGCATACCGGTTCGGTGGGCAAAGCGCACTTCGGTCAGGTCGCCGCGCTCGACGTTGCTCTCATCGGGAATCAGCGCGGTGACCGCCTGCCTGCCGTCTTCCAGAGGCTCGGCAAAGTGCACGTCGGCCCAGCGATCTTGTCCTTCACCGGCTGCCCCGAAAGCGCTGTCGACGTAGACCTGTCCGGCAGCCCGCACGAACACGCGCTCGACCTTTCCGACCGCGCTCTTGCCACCCGTGCTGACATCGCCTGCCGCCGCAGGCGGCAGGCCCGAAACCAACAAAAACGTCACGAATGCAAGCCGAGCGGTCATACCGTGTACTCCAAAAAATTACACCTGTCGTATTCAAGGAAGTTAACGGCAGGCGCCGGATGATCTTTAGCCGCAATAAAGAACGGTCAGATCAGTCTTGTGCACGAAAGTCCGCTGTCGCGCTGGTTTTTTGTCCAGAAAATGACCCTCCCGCAGGGGCATATTTCTTTCCCGCCTAAAGTTTCCCGAGGCGCGGCCGATACCCTTACCGAGGCGGCATGCGGCCGAAGACCCCGCCGGCTGGCTGGCGTGTCAGGTGTCAGGGTGCTTTGATTACTGGAAACAAAAATGGCGGTTGAAAAGATAATCCTGCTCGTCGAGGACAATCCGGACGAGGAAACGCTCACGCTGCGGGCCATGCAAAGGCACAAGGGAAACGCTTCCGTCGCTATCGCTCGTGACGGGGTCGAGGCACTGGAATACCTGTTTGCTGCGGATGGTCGAGTGGAGGCGAGGATGCCGCGGTTCGTGATCCTGGACCTGAAGCTGCCGCGGGTCGACGGATTCGACGTCATCGCCCGCGTGCGGGCGGACCCTCGCACGCTGCCGTTGCCGGTGGTGGTGTTCAGCTCTTCCTCCGAAGGGCAGGACGTGCGCCGATGCAATCAGTTGGGTGCAAACAGCTATGTCGTGAAGCCGGTGGCCGCCGAGCAGTACCAGGAAGCCGTCTCGCGCATGGTGCAATACTGGCTCAACCTCAACCTGGATCCGTACCTGCGCAAATGAGCTCACCATCGACTCCCCTTCGAGCATTGATCGTCGAGGATTCCGAAGACGACATGCTGCTGTTGCTGGCCGAGCTCCAGCGCGGCGGCTATCAGGTGGATCACACGCGCGTGGAGTCCGAGGAGGAAATGGTGGCGGCGCTCGAGGGCCCGAGCTGGGACATCGTCATCGCCGATTACAGCATGCCGCGGTTCTCGGGTTTGCGCGCGCTGGAGATCATGACGAATCGCGGCTGCGATCTGCCTTTCATCATCGTTTCCGGAAACATCGGCGAGGATACGGCAGTCGAAGCGATGAAGGCCGGTGCGAGGGATTATTTGATCAAGGGCAAACTGGCCCGCCTGGTGCCCGCGGTGCAGCGCGAGCTGCGCGAAGCGGTGGTGCGTCGCGAACACCGCCTCGGCGAGGTGGCGTTGCGCAACAGCGAGGAGTTGTTCCGCCAGCTCGCGGGGAACATTCCGGAACTGCTCTGGATCACCGACGCCGCGCTCAAGCGGTTGATATACATCAGCCCGGCATTCGAAAGGATATGGGGCAGGAAAGCCGAACCCCTGTATCTGGATCCCGCGTCTTGGCTCGATGCAGTCCATCCGGGCGACCACGCGCGGGTACGGGCCGAGCGCAGGAAGGCGCCTTTCGGCGACTACAACGAGGAGTTCCGGATCATGTGGGCGGACGGCACCACGCGCTGGGTGCATGAACGCGCCTTTCCGGTGCGGGACGCCTCGGGCGCGGTCTATCGGATCGCCGGCATTACCGAGGACATCACGGAGCGCAAGAAGTCCGAGGAGCACCTGATGTACCTGGCCCATTACGACCACCTGTCCGGCCTGCCCAACCGGGCACTGTTCCAGGACCGGCTGGCGCAAGGGCTTGCACAGTCGAAGCGGGAGGGCTGGATCACGGCGGTGGTGTTCATCGATCTGGACCGGTTCAAGGTGATCAACGATACCCTCGGTCACGCGGCCGGAGACAAGCTGATCATAGCCGTTGCGCACCGCGTATCGGACACCGTGCGCTCAGGCGACACCGTAGGCCGTCTCGGAGGCGACGAGTTCGCCCTGATTCTGCAGAACCTGACCAGGGGCCAGGACGCCGGAGTCGTTGCCCACAAGGTGATCCAGGTGCTCGGCGAGCCCTTCGACGTCGAGGGTCACGAGATTTTCGTGACGGCATCAATCGGCATCACCCTGTACCCGATTGACAGCGAGATTCCCGAGGCGCTGCTCAAGAATGCCGATTCGGCCATGTACCGCGCCAAGCAACTCGGCCGCAACAACTTCCAGTTTTATACCACGGAGATGAACGCCCGCTCCGGTGAGAACCTGCATCTGGAAAACAGCCTGCGGCACGCCCTCAACCGGGAGGAATTCCTGCTGCACTATCAGCCCAAGGCGGACGTTCGCACCGGCCGCATCATCGGCGTTGAAGCGCTGATGCGCTGGCAGCATCCCGAGTTCGGCATGGTTTCCCCGGGCAAGTTCATCCCGTTGCTGGAGGAGACCGGGCTGATTGTGCCGGCAGGCGAATGGGTCGTCCGGGCTGCCTGCGAGCAGCTGCGGGTATGGCAGCGTGAAGGCCTGCAGGCGGTGCCGATCTCGGTCAACGTGTCCGGGCGCCAGTTCCAGCACAAGGACCTCGTGCAGTCGATCACCGAAAGCTCGCTGATGACGAACCCGCACGAGGCAAATATCTTGCTGCACTCGCTCAAGGAATTCGGCGTGCAGATCTCGGTGGACGATTTCGGCACCGGCTATTCCAGCCTTGCCTACCTCAAGCGTTTCCGGATCGATACGCTGAAGATCGACCGATCGTTCGTCCAGGACGTCACCCACGACAATGACGACGCAGCTATCGTGCGCGCCGTCATCACCCTGGCGCACAGCCTCAAGCTGAACGTAGTGGCCGAAGGCGTGGAAACCGAGGAACAGCTGGAATTCCTGATCAACAACGGCTGCGACCAGATTCAGGGGTATCTGCTCTCGGTGCCGCTGCCGGCGAGCGCCTGCACCCAGTTTTTGACCGGGGGCAAGCGGCTGCCCCAGATCCTTGGCCAGACTCCCACGTTGCGGCTGGTGGCCGGGTGAGCACGCCTCCAAGGAGCTGCCGGGCGCCCGGGCAGGTCAGGCTTACGACTCAAGGAAGTGTTGACAGACTGGCGAAAGGTTTGGTTTTGTATACATCTCGTGTTTTCGTGCGGTTGCCACATCGCAACTGAACCGCGCAACCGCACGAAAACACGAGACGGAAAAAGGCAAAACCAACCGGCTTAATTTAGGCCCGCCTAGGCAGGTCAGGTAAGACGCTATCCCGACAGCGTGCCGATCGCCTGCACGAGCGCTCGTTCGAGCGCAGCGCCCATATAAGGCAGTGAAAGACCGAGCAGGAACAGCCCTGCCAGTATCGTCAGCGGAAATCCGACTGCGAATATGTTGATCTGCGGTGCGGCGCGCGAGAGCACGCCCATTGCCAGATTCAGCACCAGGAGCGTCGCCAGCACGGGCAGCGACAGGTGCAATCCAATGCGGAAAATCTCCGCGCCGAGGGCCACCAGGCGCTCAACGCTCAACGCGAGTTCGGATTGCGCGGAGATCGGAATGGTCCGGAAGCTGTCGATCAGCGCTGCGATCATCAGCAGGTGGCCGTTCAGCGCAAGCAGGATCAGCGAAGCGATGATCCCGAGAAAGCTGCCGACGA
>Ga0315281_10006930_pt1 | contig 16039 bp, 18 predicted proteins | sample YL17G07_0_MG_FD_204540 | JGI IMG/M metagenome (GOLD analysis project Ga0315281, IMG submission 204540) | Sediment microbial communities from Yellowstone Lake, YNP, Wyoming, USA - YL17G07_0 | ecosystem: Environmental > Aquatic > Freshwater > Lake > Sediment | place: USA: Wyoming | collected... | reverse complement strand
CGTGATATTCTGAAGAGGCAAATAATTCTTTTAAATCCGTTGCTCCGATTTCCTTCGCGAATTCTAAAACTTCGTCGCCCATGAGTTCACCTCCAACACGCGCCTGACGCGCCGCCTTTGGCGCGTCGCTGTCGAGGCGCTGGTTGGAATTTTTATCGTGAGCCGTTCAAGATGAGAAAGCGTAGAAGCGTTTAGAGCCGTTTTAATGGATTTTTGATATGCATGCCGTCAATTATCCGGCTATCCTGCATATCTTCACTGTAGAGGGTTGTACAGCCAGCAGAAATCGCAGACGCAGTAATAAGGCTGTCCCAGTAAGAGAAGGAATGTTTTTTTCTTAAATCGGATGCTGCCTCTAATAGGGATAGAGAAAAGTCGGTTATGATGCAGCGCTTAGAGAAGGCACCTATGATTTTTTTCAGCTTTTGTTCGGGGAATCCATTTTTTCGCAGGTAAAAGCACACTTCGTTAATAACTTGAAAAGAGACAACGACTTGTTTCTCTCGAAACAGTTTTTTAAGGAAGGCCATGATGCGAACATATTGGTCGCGGTCAGTTGGGGAAAAGGCATATATCCAAATATTACTGTCAACGAAGACAAGATCTTTCATGGTAGACATCGTCCCTCTTAAAAGGTAAGCGTTTTCCAACCTGATGATACTGCTCGATAAGACCCAATATGTCTTCCCCTTTTGGTTTTCCAATCTTCCTGTTCACGAACGCGGTGATTTCTTCAATCATCCGTGCATTGCTGCCTTCGGGCAATTCAATCATCAGCGTATTATTTTTAACCCTAACCATGAGAAACACCTCCTTTGCTCAAAACTTATGAACAATCTATCAAACCTGAGAACAGATTGCAAATAAAATTAATACAGGACATTGTAGGCAAAAGAGAGGCCGGGCGGTTTTCACGCCCGGCCCAATGAATCTATTGCAGTGTTTGAATGTCAGTAGTGCTCAATGATGTATTGTACACTGGATGTGTTTTTATTAAATCGAGTTGAGTGGAAGCTCAAAAGATTGCACAGTCCCTTCAGAGCCAAAACCTATTTGGGCAGCCGCATATGGATCATTAATATCAACTTTTAGGACATAAGTCCCAGCGGGAACATCAAAAGTTATGGTACCAAAAACAGTCTGGCCGGGATTAACGTTGGACTCTTGCGCAAAATTACCTGCAAGAGCGATGGGGGCATATTTAGTGTCTTTCTCATTGACAAGACGAAACACCCACTGAATTCCATTTGTTATAGCTGCTGCTGCGTTACTCACATTTGTAATTGAGGTTTTTATTGTAACTTGCTTAAATTGAGGCGTTGCGGAGCCTGTGCTCTTCGCTTCAACTATCTTAAATTTAAATGGACTGCCAACTGTACCGCCTAATCTGCCACCGAATAGTACCTCATCGTCTTGCTTTGTGTACATATGCGTTGCTGTGCACCCGGTAATCAAAACAAAGATACAAAATACAGCCCAAACAAGGTTCTTCTTCATCTTCGTTTCCTCCTTTGAAAGTTAAGCGGCTCTCGGCCGCTTGGACTGTTGGTTGGCGCACAAGATGTGCGTCAGAGCCAACGACAAGCTGACCCGCCGCGACCTTCGCGGTCGGTGTCGGGCGGCTTGTTATGACGGTTTTATTATTCTAATCTCACAGGAGGAGACGAACATGGACGAAAAGATCGAGAACAATTTCAGGTATCACTCGCCGACAGGGGATCAGCCGGAGAAGTACGAAAAGCTGAGAGCAAAAGGCAAGGAGTTGGCGTACCTCATGCAAGAGTGCTGCAATCAGGGGCGTGTGTTGGCCCTTGCAACGACGAAGCTGGAAGAATCCGTAATGTGGGCGAATGCCTCCATTGCGCGTGGCCCGCAAAAGTCTCTGCCGTTGACAGAGAGAAACGGACAGCCCAATGGATGACGGGCGCGGACGCATGAGGATGCTTTCGGAAGCGGAGGCAAAACCGCTTGTCGAAAACGAATTTCAAGGGATGAAGGTTGACCACTTTTTTAGAGTAGGCGAAACCGTCGAACTGAAAGGCTCAAAATTCCGCGTGAAGTCAATCAGTCCGAAGGGCCTCAAGCTGAAACTATTGCCGAGGAATTTAGAGTCATAACGCGCGGGTGTAGGGCGCGGGTCACAGCGACCCACACGACCCGCTAGTTGGAATTGTCGCATAGTGCATGGCAGAATGATAACTTGATAAACCGATGCTGTTATGACTACCGGCTGTTGAATATACTTGTTGACAGCATCTGCTGATTTCGATACAATTCAGTATGTCAAGCATTACATTTGATACCCTCAAATTCGTCACCCGCCTCAAAGAATCAGGGCTTGGCGAAAGCCAGGCTGTAGCCATTACAGAGGCGTTCAAGGAAGCGCATGGTGAGGCGGAAGTGGCGACCCGCCGCGATATTGAAGAATTGCGGTTGGAGTTGGAATTGAAACTTTCAGAAACCAAAAGCGAACTTATCCGTTGGGTAGTCGGCGCGGGCTTTCTCCAGACCGCGCTTATTGCCGCACTTCTTCTAAAACTGGTCAAGTAACGCCCTCTCAATGTCAACACTCCTCTCCTGAAGTTGGATGGTCGCCGCATTATAGCCCAAGTTGGTCAGCAATTAACCGGATGTTCTGGTTGACATAGAACGAATCTGGCTCGTGTTTTGATGCACGCACCCGAATCTCAAAGTCCGGTGTCTCCCGGTTGTCTGAGTCAAAGATTATAAGTCCAATTCCGAAAACAACGCAAAGCGCGTCCAGCCGTCCAATGTCATCAGGCTGTGAACTACGCGGAACCACCAAGTAAGACCGATGGGCAAAAAGCTTATATGCACAAGCCTGACCGAAAGCTGTTATGAGTTGTAATGTATCAGTCTTTATTTCAGCAACAACGACTTCGAGCGGCACCTTCACAATGTCGCTTTCCCTTGATTTCAAAATTCCGAATACGTCTGGTGTGCCCCACTTGGCGCCGAAGCGATTGCCACCAAGGGCAATTGCCTTTGTGCATTCTTCGAGCTCGTTTGTGAGGTAATCAGCAAATGGTTCGTAGAAGTCGGACTCACGTATCGCTTTAGGCGATATGGTTGACGCAGCAAGCGTAGGTTGTTCATCGGAAGACTCAGTGCGAAACTTGGTCAGTCGGAAAACGCCGCGAGAAGGTTTATATATCTCTTTGGGAAACCGGATATCCAGGTTCCAAACAGTCCCGGTGATTGTTCCGTGCGGATCTTCAGGGAATGCAGCCTTGAGCGTCGTAACCAGTTCCGAGAAGCGAAGTCCCGCTGGTGCCCTAGCGAGCAGTTCTTTAACCTTCTGAGTAATGCGCTCTTTTTTCGTTGTCATTTTGTCACCTGTAGTATTTATTGGCGTGATCAACGAGTCTGTAGAATAAGTTCTTTTTCTAACCCCGACGCACCAGAAGCAACACAGTGCGATTATGTTCTAGCTGAATCATTTGTTCCCAATGAAATCCGGGAAGGCCTGTCATTGTGGCCCTGGCGCGTTTACATCGCACATTCTGTTTCGATCCGAGACTTGCCGCTATCACCAGAACCATCAAAAACAGGCACTTTCTGGGGTTTTTCTACAGGTTCAACGCGCCGGTGAGCCCCGCGCTGTAAGCGTGGGACTCGACCGGCTGGTTGACATGACGATCACATCAGTTCTTTATTTTTGCATTATCATGTTCTTCGATAAACCAGCCTTCTTGCCCTCTGCTACCTCTAACTTTCCAAGCGCAAAAATCTTTACCGTAACCTCTACGTAAGACTTCTATATGCTCTCCGGCTTGGATTGTTCCCATACTTTTATTATCTTTTGGATAGTCCTGTGGTGCATGCTCCAGCAAAGTGATAGGTTTTAGGATTTCCAACTCGTGATGTCTATCGGAAATGACGTCCAGAATCCATATGGTAAATATTATGGCAGTAAGTACAATAAACGTTGTTATAGTTTTGTTCATGTAGTTCTTCATGTAGTCAACAAGTTATTGAGTAGCCCCCTATATATCAACGGATTTCCGGAAATATAGAGTTTAGCAAAAATAATGCCAAGAATCGCTTGAATGTGCTCCAATACCGCTCAGGTCGCACAAATGCATTATTCAATTGTTTTATGATTGTAATGAGCGTTGCATGAGGGGCGTGTTTTGTATCGCGGGAGATGTTCGAGTTAACAGCGGCGATTCCGGACAAATCCGCAAGCCCCTATCTGTCACGACTATACAGGAAAGAGAGCTTTTGGGCAATAAGATATCGTTGCTGAACAACAAGTCTATTTTCGGCGGGGGTCGGCGGAGCTGTTGGTTGTGTTCTCTTGTCATTTAGCGGGTTCCGACCTTGATCTATCAGAAAAGCCCCCCCTCACCCTACCCTCTCCCTCTGGGGGAGAGGATAAAATGGAGGGACACATCAGAGCTGAATTCAAATGCCTTTGTATTACTTTGAAGCGTCTCCGCCTTTGCCACTTGCCTGGTTTTCAGCGTACTTCCTGAACGCATCTCTTCCTTCGGCATTCCACCACGCATCATAGTGCTGCCAGTCTTCGATATCTCCGTTTGCCGCATCTTCCTTCGCGCCGCCGCACCCGCACCAGCCCAGGCCGTGAAACCCATGCTTGCCCTTTCCGAAGCCATGATGGTTGCGGCCGTGATGTCCCATGCTTCCGAAGATTAATCGCGCCAGGAGCAGCAACCCGAAGGCCTGTTCCCAGGTGATTGTCCCCAGATGGAAAATAGTGGGCATCAGCCAGTTCCAGAGCATCTGAACGAATATGCTGAATACCAGCGCGAAAACCACGGCCAGGGCAATACCGCCCACGACACGGCCGATGAAGCGCGGCCCGCGTCTCTCACCTTTGTCTGTACAACAATTTCTCTTAAACATATGTTCCTCCTTTATCCGTTTTTCAGGTCCCGCAGCTTTTTCCTCAGCGCGGCAACGGCGCGGTGCTTTCTGGCCAGCAGTGTGCCCATGGGCAGGTTCCATCGCTCTGACAAATCCCGGAAAGAATAGCCGTCGAGTTCTGTTGCGATCCAGACCGCCCGCTGGTTCGGTTCCAATTCATCCAACGCTTTGATCAGGCGCTGACGAATCTCCGATGCATCGCGCTCCGCCTGTGTGTCGTACCTTGGTTCAGGAACGGACTTCCTTCCAGTGCTGTCATGTTCGTCTTCAACCGTGTCGTCAAGAGATATTGTCCTTTTTCTTCTCCGCAGATAATCGATCACCCGGTTCTGGATAGAGCGGTAAAGATACGCGCCGATATTCTCGACCTGTTCCGCAATATCGGCCCGATTGAACAGGTCCGTCATCAGGTCGCTGACGATGTCTTCAACCTCCATCTCAGACAGGTCCGCATACCTGGCCCGGAACGTCCTGACCAGCTTGCGATATTGATCGCTGAAAAACCCTGCGAATTTCAACTCTTGTTTATGTTCAACCATTATTGCTTAGTTCCCGCTCTCTATAGATTATGACGATTGAGAGTGTCCTTGTATTGCATTACTTCATTGTTTTTCTAAATTTTACTTCTTTTGTGCTGTCGGGATCGCCCGTTGTATAATTTATTATGTAAAAACAAACCGTTACCCTTGGTGAATAGTACCTTGACTATTCGGTCAGTTCTATATATTCTACTTTATGCAACTATTATATTCCTGGCACGGGCTATCCCGCGCGTGTATCCGCGTAGCGAGTCAAATACTTAAAAAACCCGGCACTGGTAAGCGGCGATTGTTTAACAGGAGACGACCATGGCCTATATCGACTGGAATGACAGTTTTAGCGTTCAGGTAACAGAATTAGACGACCACCATAAGACGCTGATTGTGATGATTAATTCCCTGCACCAGGCGTTGATGGAGAACAGGGCGCGTGAAGCTCAGAAGCGGACCATTGATCAAATGATCTCGTATGCGGCGAACCACTTTGCAACAGAAGAAAATTATATGCTGAAATGCAACTACCCCGGATACGGAAAGCACAAAGTGGAACACGAACAATTCACTGCAAAAGCCCTGGATCTGCAGGGAAGAATGGATAAGGCCGGGTTCGTTCTGACGCTGGAGATCCTGCATTTTCTGAAAGACTGGCTTCAGGACCATATCCTGGTTCTTGACAAGGAATACGTGGGCCATATCAACAACTCCGGTCTCAACTGCCTTTCTTAGTTTCCGGCGATGGTCGCTTCTCTTGAGTCGGTTTTAATTTCGCGCGCGTGATCCAGCCGATGTAATCATTTTGCTGCGTCCGGGTTTATCCCCGACGATCCTGGTTCGTGGTATGAACGCTGTTCCAATCGCTCCGGCAGTACAATTTTGAGATGATTGCTATTTAATCGCTATGATAGTGATCAGACCCTTCTCAAGAGTTGCCAGAGCTATCCGCAACCCCGTCTTCAGCAGCGCCTCCGTAGTCCATTTGAGTGGGATCCGGATTTTCCGGTAAAAACTTTTATTGAAGGTCCACGCACTGTCAATCTGCTCATACACAAGATCATGGACCTTGATATGCTCCGCTTCATACTCCAGGTAGCAGGTAAATATTCTTCGGGGCTCGCTGCGCACGGGAATGAACCGGTCGAGCTCTTTTAATTCGAATGAATAATCCCGAAAGGTCAGAATGAATTTGCCGCCGGGTTCCAGCTTTTCCGACACGCTCTGGAAAAGTCGGCCTATGTTCTCCAAAGAGTCGAGGTGCGTGAGGGTGTCTCCCATGCACACGCACAATTCCATCGGTTCCTTCACATGAAAGGAGAATCTGAGCAGATCATCGTGCACCGTTCTGATATCAAGGCCTTTTGTATGAGCTGCCAGTTCAGCAAGTAACTTTGGGCTGAGGTCCACAGCCATGACGCGAAAACCCGACTGGGCGAGGGCCAGAGACTGAAAACCGGAACCGCATCCGAGATCCACGGCAACACGATTTCCCCCGGGCGTTATTCCATGCGCTTGGAAGAAGTTCTTGTTTTCATCCACCTTTGGCTGCAATCCTCCGAAAAGCCAGGAATAATGATCAGCCAGCAAGTTCTCATAATGGTCAGCGATGTTCGACATGTCCATCTCTCATGTTCGGGTTTCTCAATTCATTTGTGTTTCGACATAAGCTCGTTCTTTCTGTTATACAACATTTTGAGAACACATCCCGTTCCCAGAGCGGCCAGAACATGCTTCAGGGTATGACCGCTCACGGTCCCGCCGATTGAATAAATTGCCTTATCGAAGTATTCGAGCGTTTTCGATCCGGCATATGCAACAACCAGCAGCCAGATGTAAGCACGGTAGTTTCCAGGCGTTTTATAAAGCAGCAGGACCAGGGGGATCAGGACAAGGGGAAGAAATTGAACAACGGCATACGGCCTTAAGTCCCCATGGCCCCCTTGCTCGGTCCATGCCCAGTAGGCCACGCTTAATCCTCCCACGGCAAGCAGCGGTACCAGGAGCAGCACGCCTGTTTTGCGATGAACGCTTTCGGAAATAACCGATGACAAGAGCGCCATAAAGGCCATGGTCATCGAAAGCCGGTCCCAGGCAAGCGACGCATTTGAAGGATGCAGATGATACCATGCCGAACCAAGTCCAATCAGGAAAATCCCTGCGAAGAACATACCGTATTCCAGTATCAGCTCGCCCCTGGCGCCCTGTCTCCACAAACGAAGAAGAAAAGCGAGCCCCCAGGCGCCTGAAATGATAAAAAGCAGATTGGACAGGACATTGTATCCATTCGCCACGCCAAAAACAGTTCGCTGATCGGCAAACACATGATAAGCTGGATCCTGTGCAATGGGCTTCAGGGCGCATGCGATGCCAATCGTGGCCACTGCGACGAAAATCAATGCCAGGTGCTTTGCGGTCATAGGTTACTCAGTTTTATGTTTTACCTGATATCGGATGATAGTGTAGTATCCCGCCGGGTCTCCTTTGAAGAACATGCCGGGGCCTTTCAAATATTCTTCTTCATGATACCCGGCGATCTCATATCCCTTTTGTTTGATGAAAGCATGGAGTTTTTCAATAGTCGGTGTTTCCGCCGCATACGGGCCGACATGGAGTATCTCCGCAACGTCTCCGTACTCCCACTTGGTCAGCTCAACCTTGTACCCGGGGTCCTTCTCTGTCGCGGGAAGGGAAACGACCGTGTTGGGAACGGGCAGGGCATAGTAACCGGTCCACGATGATTTCACCTTCATGTCCCCTGTCCATCGTGCGCGCGGCGCTGGTTGTATCGGACCCCTGATAATACCTTCGATTTTATAATAGGTCTTGAACAGCAATCCGAATGCCTTTCCCCCGACTGCGTTAGGGTCTCCCTGTGCCTCCACAACGACCACATTCTGATTCGCCAGCGTGGTGATGCGCGGTTCTTTCAGGAACTCATAGGACGCAAGGTCCGGATCTTTTGAAATGAGATGTAACAGGAAAAAGATCGCGATGATCATGACTGTCAGTACCCCTACGATGATTTTTTTACGCATGTTTTCCTCCTTCGTTCGGCATGAACAAAGTGCAGCATGAAGAGGGTGTTTGCGTCATTTCACTATTTACCGCGTCGTGCGCTGTATGAACTGCGAAGGAAGTGCGTGTTTGCGGGTGTGGCGACAGTTAAGCGTTCACTCGCCGGGTTTCGGAACGTGGCCTACTTCCCCTGTGCCCTGCCTGCGGCAAAAGCTTTTTGGTTGATCTCCAGCACTTTCCCGGGCACCGTGTTCTTGATGGCTTCGAGAACGAACGTTTCCTTGAGCGGGAGAAACGTAAGGGCCGCGCCAAGCAGCACCAGGTTCAGCGTGCGCTTGTCGCCTGCGGCAACCGCCAGCTTCGTGCCGTCAAAAGGAATGACGGTCTTGACGCGGTTCTTGATAACGTCGTTGACATCTGCGGGATATTTTTCGGCGGCAATGGAAACGCCGATCGTGCCGATGGGCCGGGTGTTGTAGATGACGACTCCATCATCCTTCAGAAAATGGAGGTAGCGCGCTGTTTCAAGCGGTTCGAACCCGATCAGCAGGTCGGCTTCGCCTTCGGTCACGATGGGCGAGAACACCTTGTCGCCGAAACGCACCTGCGACAGCACGCTGCCGCCGCGCTGCGCCATGCCATGCACCTCGCTTTGCTTCACGTCGAGACCGGAGAGAAGCGCTGCCTCGGCAATAACCTTGCTTGTCAGGAGTACGCCCTGCCCGCCCACGCCGCTGATCAGAATATTAAAAACGTTCAATGATTAACCCCACTAAGGAAAATTCGAAATACGAATATCTAAATCCTAAATAATATCGAAACTCCAGGCCTTAACTCCGCACTCCGAACTGCATCATTCCGCAATCCGAAATCCGCATTCCGCAATTCCATCACGTCGTCTTCATGCACCCTGTAGTGCACAGCTGGGCGCAGACGCCGCAGCCGTTGCACAGAAGCGGATCGATCTCCACAAAGCCCGTCTTTCCCTCAGGAGTGAATGAAAGAGCGATGCACCCCGCCTTGAGGCAAAGCTTGCAGCCTTTGCATGCCTCCCGTTCGACGCTGTAGGCCTTCTTCGAGACGCGATACCTGAGCACGCAGGGCTGGTTCGAGATGAGCACTGACGGCCCTTTCTCGGCAAGCTCTTCCTTCACGACCTTTTCGAGGTCCTTGATCTTGTAAGCGTCGATCTCGCGCACCCGCTTTGCGCCGATGGCCTGACAGAGCTTCGCGATGTCGAGTCGCGGCGCCTCCGTGCCCCCGGCGGTGCGGCCCGTACCGGCATGTTCCTGGCCGCCGGTCATGCCCGTGGTGTCATTGTTCATGATGATGACGATGGCGTCGCCGCCGTTATAGATCATATTGATGAGACCGGTGATGCCCGAATGCAGGAAGGTGGAGTCGCCGATCACGGCCACGGGCTTCTGCTGCGTGCCTTGTTGCAAACCAAGGCCCTTGGCCATGCCGTGGGCCGCCGAGATGCTGGCGCCCATGCAGATGCAGGAGTGCATGGCCGAGAAGGGAGGAAGGGCTCCCAGCGTATAGCACCCGATGTCGCCCGACACATGGAGCTTGAGTTTGGCAAGGACCGTAAAGAGACCGCGGTGGGAACATCCGGGGCAGAAGGTCGGAGGCCGCATGATGAGGCCGGCAACGGGTTCCTTCATGGGAAGCGTGCTGCCCGAGATCTTCTCCCGCACCATGCGCTGGCTGAACTCGCCCCAGAGCGGCAGCACGTTCTTGCCCAGGTGGACCGTGATGCCCATGGCCTTGATCTGGTCTTCGAGGAAGGGGTCAAGCTCCTCCACTACGGCAAGCTTCGTTACCGATGCTGCGAATTTTTTGATCTGTTTTTCTGGAAGCGGAAAGGTCGTGCCGAGCTTCAGCACGGTTGCCTTCGGGAAGGCCTCGCGAACATACTGAAATGATATGCCGGAGGAGATGAAACCGATCTCTTTGTCGCCGTCGATGACCTGGTTAAGAGGTGAGGTCTCGGCCCACTCTTTGAGCCGCAGAAGGCGTTCCTCGACAAAGACATGTCGCTTCTTGGCATTGTTCGGCAGCATGACGTACTTGGCGAAATCCTTCACCAGCCCGCGGCCCGCCGGTGCTTCGGTCGTTCCTGTCTCCACCACGCTCTTGCAATGCGAAATCCTTGTCGTGGTGCGAAGAATAACGGGCGTATCAAAAGTCTCGCTCATCTCGAACGCGGCCTTAACGAACTGCAATGCCTCGGCGGAGTCCGACGGTTCGATGCAGGGGATCTTGCCGAGCCGGGCGTAGTGGCGCGTGTCCTGCTCGTTCTGGGAGCTGAACATGCCCGGGTCGTCGGCCGCCATCAGCACAAGGCCGGCGTTCACGCCCGTATAGGCCGCGGTCATGAGCGGGTCGGCGGCCACGTTCACGCCCACATGCTTCATGCAGGCAAGCGACCGCACGCCCGAGAGCGCGCCGCCGATGGCCACTTCCAGGGCCACCTTCTCGTTCACCGACCATTCGGCATGAATGCCTTTTTCCCGCGACAGGGTCTCGAGCACCTCGGTGCTCGGCGTGCCGGGATAGGCCGCGGCAAGCTTCCCGCCCGCCTCGATGAACCCCCGGGCGATCGCCTCATTGCCGGAAAGAATTGCTTTATTCAAGAAAGTACCTCAATATTTAACTCTGAACTATTATGCCGTTTTACTCCGCACTCCGAACTGTCCTAAGGGTGTTACATTCCGCACTCCGAACTCTAAACTCCGAACTGTTACTTAGGTCTATTATCGATCACCCGTTTCGCCTTGCCTTCGCTCCGCTGGATCGTGTTCGGCGGGCGGAGGGTGATGTCGGTGTTGACGCCGATGATGTCCTTTACGTTCTTCTGGATCTCGCGCTTCAGGTGGATCAGCTCTTCCTCTTCCTGCACAAAGTCCTTCAGGTCCGTGGAAAGCACCTTGCTTGCCATCTTTTCCATGAACTTGGGCGTTACTTCCACGAGCACGTTCATCTCGTCCATCCGGCCCTTGCGGTTCACTTCAATGATGTAGTGCGGCGCAACCTCTTCGGAGCGCAGCAGCACCGACTCGACCTGCGACGGGAACACGTTCACGCCCCGGATGATCAGCATGTCGTCGGCCCGCCCGCGCACGCGCCGCATTCGGACGAGCGTCCTGCCGCAGATGCATTTTTCGGGGTTCAGGCTGGTGATGTCGCCCGTGCGGTACCGGATGAGCGGCATGGCCTCGCGGGACATGCTCGTGATCACGAGCTCGCCTTCCTGTCCGTAAGGCAGCTGTTCGCCCGTCTCGGGGTTGATGATCTCGGGATAGAAGTGGTCTTCGTTCACATGGAGACCGCTCTGGGCCTCGACGCACTCCGACGACACGCCCGGGCCGATGATCTCCGACAGGCCGTAGATGTCGACGGCCTTGATCCTGAGCCGCTCCTCGATCTCGTGGCGCATTTCCTCGGTCCAGGGTTCGGCGCCGAAGAGGCCAACGCGCAGCTTGATCGTATCGAGGCTGATCTTCATCTCGCAGGCAACGTCGTAGATATAGAGGGCAAAAGAGGGAGTGCAGGTGAGCACCGTGCTGCCGAAGTCCTGCAAGAGGAGAATCTGCTTCTGCGTATTGCCGCCGGAGATCGGAATGACCGCGGCGCCGACGCGCTCGGCCCCGTAGTGGGCGCCCAGGCCGCCCGTAAAGAGCCCGTAGCCGTAAGCATTCTGGACAACGTCTTTTTTTGTCGTGCCCGCACAGGTGAAGGTGCGCGCCATCACTTCGGCCCAAAGGTTGATATCGTTCCGATTATAGGCAACGACCGTGGGCTTTCCCGTTGTCCCCGACGAGGCATGAATGCGCACGATCTCATCAAGCGGTTCGGCAAAGAGGCCATAGGGATAGTTCTCGCGGAGATCTGATTTTTTAGTAAAGGGAAGTTTTACGACGTCCAGAACGTTCATGATGTCCGAAGGTTTGACGCCCTTTTCATCGAACTTTTTCTTGTAAAAGGGAACGCGTGCATAGACGCGCTCGCAGACTTTCTGAAGGCGTTCACTCTGCAGCTTCGACAGTTCCTGACGTGAAAGGGATTCTTCGGCATTCCAGGGCATGGGCATCTCCTCATTGCGACGATTTTCTCTCAAAAAACAGGGATTTGCTTCGGAATGGGGCTCATTATAAACCAGAATACGCGCTTTTGTAAACAGAAAAGCAGGATCTGCTGGCGTGCGTTTTTCACAGGTTCATCATAGAGGTCGAGGAAGGAAAAAAATCGCCAGCTTTCATCGCGGCTGTCGTTCGTCCGATGAAGGCATTTCTGAAAAGGCAAAGCAGCAGGCACAAGTAAAACTGCGGAAGTTTTCTTAGAAGACAGCCGGCATACAAGTTAAAGGGACAAATGGCAACGAAGAAGGCCTGACCGCGAACCGTTTCCCGGACATCATCCCGGCCCGCGAGTTCCGGAAGAGGTGTACCTGCACGGAGGGTAAATGGGTTTATGGTTGGATTCATGAGCGAATTACGCAGGGTTTATCGAGTTTATCGAATATTAGTAAATTCACTAATTATGTTCAAATTGCACTCCTAAATGAGTGATCCTATGGTGGTGGTCCTGGACGTAGTCCAACAGTAAGGGAGCTTGTCTCAAAACGTTGAGGAGAAAGGCTGTTTAGTGGCTGAATAATCGTCATAAGAACACCTTTTAGCACCCAACATGCATAGAAAAGTCGAGTTTTATATACACGTCGTTGCGATATATATGGAAATCCGCAGTATCTTTAACAGACTTGTCGTAGGCAACTGCGATATGAACAGGGATCTCAAAGCGGGGGAAATCAGTGATGCCCTCTCCGACGACAGCGAATCCCATAATAATTCAGAACTTTACTACAGGCGGGCAAAAATGTCCAGAGCCGAATAGGGAAAGTTTGAAGGGTGATGGGTGAAGTTTGGAAACGTCAGGTAGTAAGCACTCCGGAGTTGAACTGCGCGCTGTTTTTTCTTTTTCATTTTCCCGGAAAATGCTATAGTTGCAGCCATGTCCGGACCACAAATATTCCGTCCCCGCATTCACTATGCTTGGATCATTGTCGTTATGGGCACGCTCGTCATCCTCGCCTGCCTCGGCATTGGACGCTTTGCCCTGGGGATGCTGCTCCCTTCCATGGCCTCGTCGCTCAGGCTTTCCTATGCCCAGATAGGGTTCATCAGCACCGGCAACTTCATCGGCTATCTCATCGCGGTCCTGCTCTGCGCGCCCCTCGCGCGAAAGATCGGCTCCCGGCAGCTCATTATCATCGCCCTTTCCATGATCGCGCTGTCCATGGCACTTATCAGCCAGGCCCGGACCTTCGGCATGGTCATGGCTCTTTATTTCTTCACTGGCATGGGCAGCGGCGCAGCCAATGTTCCGATGATGGGGCTGATCACTGCCTGGTTCGACCGTGCCATTCGTGGCCGTGCTGCCGGGTTCGTCGTGATCGGGAGCGGCTTTGCCATCATCCTCTCCGGCAAGCTCATTCCTTATGTTAATGGTTTAGAAGGTCCCGAAGGCTGGAGAACGAACTGGCTCATCCTGGCGGGTATCGTTGCTGTCATCGCCTGTCTTGCGTTCTTCGTTTTGCGCAATAACCCGAAAGATAAGGGGCTGTTGCCTCTTGGAACAGACGAGACGGCCTTTGCGTCGATTCATCAGGCAGCAGCCGTACCAAAGGAAAATATCTATAAGAACAAAACGCTTTATCTGCTCGGGTTTATCTATTTTCTTTTCGGCTACACCTATGTGATCTATGCGACCTTCATTGTGACTACGCTGGTCAAGGAGCGGGGGTTCTCGGAAACCGTTGCCGGAAACTTCTGGTCCTGGGTGGGATTGTTAAGTCTCTTTTCGGGTCCGGTCTTCGGCACCCTCTCGGACAGGCTCGGCAGAAAGGCGGGGCTTATGATCGTGTTCTCGCTCCAGATGCTCGCATACCTCATGGTGGCAGCGGACCTGCCGCCGCTCTTTCTTTACCTCTCCATCGGTTTCTACGGCATCGTGGCCTGGTCCATCCCGTCCATCATGGTGGCTGCCGTAAGCGAGTATGTGGGCATTGACCATGCGCTTTCAGCCTTCGGCTTTATTACTTTCATCTTCGGGCTCGGCCAGATCGCGGGCCCCTCGGTTGCGGGCATTCTGGCCGAAAAAACCGGCACCTTCTCATCGAGCTTTTTCATGTCCGCGGCCTGTGCAGGCGCTGCGATCCTTCTTACCCGTTTGTTGAAGAAGCCCGTGCATGCAGAGCGTCCCTCTTCATCAAAAATACAGCCATGACTGCCTGTTTTTGCGACACAGATGAGATAAAACAATAAAGCCGCGGAATTTTATACGCGGCTTTTGTTTGGTAACCCGGCATTTTGTGTTCCGTTTTCGTGTACTCCCTTACAGGGGGAGGTCAGGACACCGATTCGTTCCGCAGCCATCGCATGAAAACCCGCCCCTTCCATTCAACTCCTGTTGTCTCAGGTCGCAAATTTTCACGGTTACCGTATCGGAAAAAAGCTTGCAATAGACTGCTGCGGTGCTCCGCACGGGATACGTCGCTATTTCGTCATCTTCACATTTAAAAAACAGCATAGTCATAGAATTACTCCACGTGTAAACGATGAGATCGCGGCCGCTTTGAGAATAGACCAATAGTATTTCTTTTTTTCACTGGGGTCAATCACCCGGGACGGGTATTTTTAGGGTATGTGTCAAAAACACCACGTTCTCCGCATGAGATGGCGGTGCTTCTCTTGACATTGACATGCATGGGAAAGAGATAATTTGATGGTATTGCGGACAAGAAAGAAAAATGCCGCAGAATTAACTTATTCCGCGGCATTTATTATTTTGGCTCCCCGGGCGGAACGCTGTACACAACAACATTGACATTCGGGCGCGGGCCCGGCAAAACCACATCCCTTTTTCATTTTTCTTTATTTATTACCCGATTTTCAGGAACAACAACCCTTCCAACCTGTTGTTTATATTCATAAATAAACCTTTCTTCTCCGCGGTACTACCTCGCTCTGAAATTTGAAGTTCGGCATTCCCTTATTCCATAGTTTGGCTAAGGGATTATCTTGTATCGAGTTGCATTACTGCCGATTTTTTTAATCGAGGTAGATGCAATGCAATACTTGTTAATTGTCAGTTAACAATTAAAGGTGATGACAATGAATAAAATAAAACAGTTTAGTGATAGCATAAAAGACTTCAACAACCAGAATAGTAACAACAAGGTGTTTTTAGGGGCTATTATGGTTTTTGCAGCATTATGGACGGGATATGTAGTTAGTTTTCTTTGGGAACACTTAGTTATCCCTTACTTTTACCAATTTCCACGAATACCATATAGTATCGCAGTTGGTATCGTAGTGATCGTAGGCTTCATTGATCAGAGAAAAAACATCGCTAATATTAGGAAGACTACGTACACGGTGATACAAGGATCTACTTTTGCATATGTTGTTGTCTTCCGCATTAATCCGGCCTAATCTTTCTCTTTAATCCAACCCTTCCACTTTGATCCGGCTCATAAAAGAAAAGGGGACTTTCGTCCCCCGTTGTTCAGATGA
>Ga0315281_10006929_pt1 | contig 16039 bp, 14 predicted proteins | sample YL17G07_0_MG_FD_204540 | JGI IMG/M metagenome (GOLD analysis project Ga0315281, IMG submission 204540) | Sediment microbial communities from Yellowstone Lake, YNP, Wyoming, USA - YL17G07_0 | ecosystem: Environmental > Aquatic > Freshwater > Lake > Sediment | place: USA: Wyoming | collected... | reverse complement strand
GAATCGCAGACGTATGCAGGAATGCAAGGATCGCCAGGAAGCCGAGCGGGAAGCAGTCAGGATTGGTGAGCAAAATTGTTCCTGCGATGGAACTCGAGCATCATGTGCGCGCGACGAGACCGGTGGCATTGACTGGAAGGAAATCCTGTGGTCTGCGACAAAGCGGACGGCTCAGATTATCCTGTTTGTTCTGGTGACATCACTCATCATTGGGCTGCTCATTAGTCGCGTCGGGCAGGAGAATCTGTCTCGTCTGTTCCTGAGTCACACGATCTTCCAGCCTGTTCTGGCCGCACTCATAGGGCTCATACCGAATTGTGCTGCCAGCGTGGCAATCACCGAACTGTACATTGCCGGTACCATCAGCTTTGGATCGACGGTCGCCGGCCTGGGAGCTGCGGGTGGGCTGGGACTCGTCGTTCTCTTCCGTGAGAACCACGATACGAAGAATACCCTGATGGTCATTGCCTGGCTGCTTGGTATCAGTATCGCTGCCGGTATCTTCATACAGCTCCTGTCAGGGAAGTGATGTCATGGACTTGGCAGGCAGGAACGAGTCGGGTAGGCGTCAGATTTCTGGACAGCTGAAGGGATTCCGGATGACCAGAGACCGCCGCGTCATTCTCCAGGTTCTGGGTGAAGTCAGTATTCCACTGACAGCCGAGGACATTCTCGAAAGGGTGAATGCAGCCCTGCCGGGCATGGCGCTATCCACAGTCTATCGTACTCTGGATAAACTCGTCAATCGAGGCAGCGTACAGCGGACGTTGTTGAGCAATGACGGCCATGCTTTTTTTGAGCTGACCGGGAATACTCATCGGCACTACATGGTTTGCCTAGGGTGCCGTCGCATGTTTCCGCTCACCTGCTGCCCTGTAAAGGATTTTGCAAATAGTGCAGCTGAAGAGCTCGGTTTTGAGGTCACTGATCACAGCCTCGTATTGTACGGGTACTGCCGTCATTGCGGTTCAGAACGACAGTCTCGGGGATTGGAGTAGGAAATTAGCCAAGTTGTTCAGCAACGCTGGCCAGTTGCTCGCGAATGGAGATATGTTGTGGGCACTTCTCCTCGCATAGTCCGCAGCGGATACAGTTGTCAGCCGACGAACCTTCATCTCTCATGTGGCCATATCTCTTGCGCTGCATATCCTGGTTTCCAAACATTGATCCCTCATTGACGAGCCGGAACATGCCCGGGATGTTGACCCCGTTTGGGCAGGGTATGCAGTAGTTACATGCTGTACAGGGGACGCGGACAAGAGCGTTGTAGGCATCCCGGGCGCGCGCGATCAGGTCCAGATCGCCGGGAGCAAGCATGCCAACTTCTGACCTGCCGGCAGCGCCCAGATTCTGCTGAACCTGTTCCAGCGTAGTCATGCCACTAAGCAGCAGCGAGACTTCGGGGTGGTTCCATACCCAGTCCAGTGCCCATTCAGTCGCCGATCGTTTGGTCGAAGCCGTGTTCCAGATGGCAGAGATTTCTGCGTTCGGCACTGCCAGTTTCCCGCCACGCAGAGGCTCCATGACGACGATTCCCAGCTTCCTGGATGCCGCATAGTGCAGCCCGTCAGTGCCCGCCTGCGTCTCTTCGTCGAGGAAGTTGTACTGGATCTGACAGAACGTCCAGTCCTGATAGGCGTCCACGATCTCCCGGAACACTGCGTTGGTGTCGTGGAACGAGAAGCCCAGGGACCCGATGCGCCCCTCCCGGATGCGTTCGTGCGCCCACTCGAGGACCCCGGCGTCGCGCAGGTTGTGCCACCGTTCGGCATTGAGAGCATGCAGGAGGTAGAACTCGACGTGATCGGTCTGCATGCGCTGCAGCTGCTCTTCGAAGCGGCGGGTCATGTCTTCCTGTGACGCAATGAGCCAGGAGGGCATCTTGGTGGCAAGGTGCACCTTGGCACGGTATCCATCCTGGAGGGCCTTGCCGACGAGCGTTTCACTCTTGCCTCCGTGATACGGATATGCGGTGTCGACGTAGTTGATTCCTCCGTCGATGCCCGCGCGAAGCATGGCAATAGCCCGCGGCTCATCGATGGCTGAAGGGTCTTCGCCGACAGTAGGAAGTCTCATGGTGCCAAATCCGAGTGCAGAAGGCTTCCAGTCGAGTCTTCCGAATGACCTGTGGTTCACTTGGGGCATCCTTTCACAGAGAATTGTTCGTATTCCAATATATAATATCGGGCGTCTCTGTCAACGTGATTCGCTCAGACGCCATCAGTGCGCGCGCCTGGGTTGTTTTTCTCGTTCGGTCCGTTGCAAACCGGGTCAAAGGGAATAAACTGAATGTGCATGAAATCAGCAACTCACGGGCTTCTCAAGGCGCGTCTGTCCTGCGGGGCCGGTGCAAGGAGCCATGAATGAAGAAGAGAGTTGCCGTTGTCTTCGGTTCGCGCTCAGTGGAACACGAGGTCTCTATCATTACCGCCGTTCAGGCGATGAATTCTCTGGATGAAGAGCAGTTCGAGGCCGTCCCGCTCTATGTGACCAAAGAAGGTGTCTGGTTCACGGGAGAAGCTCTGAAAACGATGGATGTGTTCCGTGATCTGGCTAGTCTTCCGGGCAAGGCACAGCGCGTGCAGCTGCAGCCCTTTGCCGGAAAGTCGACCTTTGTGGTGCAGGCCCTGCACAGAGGCTTCATGAGTCGTGGTACAGATGTGGAACCGCTGGCTGTCGACGTCGGACTGCTGTGCAACCACGGCACCAACGGCGAAGACGGGACGATGCAGGGCCTATTCGAACTGCTGGGGATCCCTTACACGAGTGCAGGTGTGACCGGCTCTGTACTGGGCATGGACAAGGTGTTCCAGAAACAGCTGTTCGCGGCAGCCGGAATCCCGGTGGTTCCGTACGTCAGTTTCAGCAGGCACACGTGGCGTGCTTCGCCGGATGATTGCCTTCGTTCAGCTGAGCAGCGCCTCCGGTTTCCCATGTTTGTGAAACCAGCCAACCTGGGCTCCAGCGTCGGCATCACGCGCGCGACTGATCACGACACGCTGCGGTACGCACTGGAAGTTGCGAGTCACTTCGACAGCAAGTTGCTGGTGGAGCAAGCCGTTGTTGACCACCGCGAGGTGAACTGTGCCGTTCTGGGCAACGACGAACCGATACCATCGGCGTGCGAGGAAGTCTTCAGCTCACACACCTTCCTCGATTATGACGCCAAGTACAAGGTGGGGTACAAGACCACGGCTGGGGCAGATAGTAGCATCCAGAAGGCGGAGGCACGCAAGGTGCCGGCGAATCTCGGTGACGACCTTACCCATCGGGTGCAGGATCTGGCGTGCCGTGCATTCACCACTCTTGATTGCCGGGGCGTCGCCCGGGTCGACTTCCTGATCGATGGATCTGGAGCCGTCTATGTCAACGAGATCAACACGATTCCAGGTGCCCTGTCGTTCTACCTATGGGAAGCTGTCGGCATGCAATACCGGGACCTGCTCACGAAGCTGATCGATCTAGCCTGCAAAGCATACGAAGACCGCCGGTCCAACGTCATCAGCTACGATGTGTCAGATCTGCTGAGGCTGGGTTCAGAGGGCAAGTCCGGAAGCAAGGGCGTCTGATGGAGCATAATGGCTAGCACGCTCGTCGACGGTATCACGCTTGCATATGTGGACGAAGGGTCTGGAGACCCTGTCGTGCTTCTGCACGGCTGGGGAGGTCAGGCGATCAGCATGATGCCCCTCATCGTGGGACTGCGGGACAAGTACCGGGTTCTTGCTTTCGACCTTCCGGGTTTCGGTGGCAGCAGCTCTCCTCCGATTCCCTGGGGCACGCTCGAATATGCCGCCTTCATCGAGAGAGCGGTGGCGTCTCTGGGGATCGCGCGCGCGACGTACATCGGACACTCGTTTGGCGGCCGTATCGCCATATGGTTGGCGGCGCACGCGCCTGAGACTGTCGAGGCTCTCGTCCTTGTGGACGCCGCCGGGATCAAGCCGCCGGCGACGCTCAGGCGGCGCACGCGTCAGGCCTTCTACAAAGCAGCCAAGGCGGTCCTGCGTCTCCCGATCCTCGGGGCACGGGGACCGGCGCTGCAGGAGCGACTTGCCATGCGGTTTGGGAGTGCCGACTACAGAGCGATGACCGGTGTAATGAGGGCGTCCATGGTGAGAACCGTGGGTCTCGACCTTACCGCCTGCCTGGGTGCCGTTCGTGCACCGACACTGCTCCTGTGGGGGGAGAAAGACACCGAAACGCCCATAGCGGATGGACGGAAGATGGAACGACTGATCAGCGGTTCACGACTCATTGCTGTTTCAAACGCAGGTCACTTCAGCTATCTGGACAGCCCCGCATTCGTGAATGCCGTAGTAAGCGCATTTCTCCATGGAACGCGAGAAGGATCGACAGGATGAGTGGTTTGGCAGCGCTCCTTCTGGTCCTGGCCGCCGGTACCGCCCTCGCTCTTGCCCTGGCAAGATTTGTCTATTTGCTTCACATGCTGCAGCTTGAGGAATATGATGCGCGACGGTTCTTCCACTGGGCTCTCCTCCACGTCGGTGGGCTGGTTGCCAATCCGATGCTTGACCTCCTCGGGCTCCTTGGGGTCGCCGTGCTGTTCCTGCACCTTGAATCGGCACGGTCGATCGTCGTCGCCTGCACCCTGTCGATAGCTATTGGTCTTGCGGGACTCGCGTGGGAGCGTCATCTGAGGGCACGGAGTCCAGTGAAGAAGGCCTTGGTCATGACTCCTCGTGCGCGGCGCCTGCTGGCGTGTTGTGCAATCCTCAGTGCGGGGACTTGTCTGGCATCGTTCGCCGGACAGCAAGGACTCGGCCTCGCGGTAGCGTTGCTCTTGCCGGCCATAGCTCCTCTCGTTCTGGTTGTTAGCCGCACGATCATGGAGCCCGTGGAAGCTTTGATACGGGATTGGTACGTGAGAGATGCGCGCAAGACCCTTGGCCGGTTCAGCCCGACCGTCGTCGGCATCACGGGGAGCTATGGCAAGACCAGCACCAAGTTCTTCACGGCGCACCTGCTCGAGTCACGCTATCGTGTTCTGATGACGCCCGAGAGCTACAACACGGCCATGGGCATCTGCCGGGTCATTCGCGGACAGCTCGGCCCAGAACACGAGGTGTTCGTGGTGGAATTGGCCGAGAACGAGAAGGGTGGATTTGAGCATCTTCTCAGTCTGGTCCCCTGCAGCATCTCGATCGTGACGTCGGTCGGCCTGCAGCACCTCGAGGAGTTCGGTTCCGATGCTGCCATCCGGCGTGTCATAAAGGGATTCGTCAGCATGCCTGGGAGCGGACCCACGGTCGTCCTGAACGGCGATGACCCTGTCCTTGTGGACGTCCCGAGTGTGCAGGGGAAGAGACTTCTGAGGGCGAGCGCAGGCGGATCGTTGTCATCTGACTTGCATGCTGAGAACATCGTAATGAATGCTGACGGTCTGTCTTTCGATATCGTGACGAGTCAGGATGAGCGATTCGGCTGCCACACGGTGCTGCTCGGACGGCATAATGTTGAGAACATTCTGCTCGCTGTCGCAGTGGCACGCGAGCTGGGGGTGTCTTGGAACGCAATTCAGGATGGTGTCGCCACACTGCAGGCACCTCCTCATCGCCTGCAGATGATGGCCGGCTCCGGCGGCGTTCACATCATCGACGATGCCTTCAACTCGAACCCTGCCGGATTCGCCATGGCAATGGAAGTACTGGCCGCCTTTCCTTCGCGGCGGGTTCTTGTCACCCCTGGGCTGGTGTCGCTGGGCGACGCAGAAGACGTCGAAAACGTCCAGGCAGGAAGGCGGGCAGCCAAGGCGGCCGACGTGGTGATCCTTGTCGGCCCGAAGAAGACTCGGCCGGTCCGCGAGGGACTCCTGTCCGCTGGTTTCCCGGAGGGGAGCATTCTCACGGCGCGTTCCCTTGAGGAGGTCACGGGGCTCATGCGAAGCCTGCTGACACCCGGTGACACGGTGATGTTTGAGAACGACCTCCCTGACACCTACAATGAGTGACGTGATTGCAGCGAGGGCAGTGAAACAGAGTGTCAGCGATCAATCGCACCACTTGGTTGGACCAGGGGACAAGTCGCCTTGTGAGATCTGGGTGCTTGAGCAGGCTCATGCGGGGTCAACCGGCCCCAAGCCTTGACCCGAGTACGCTTTTGAACAGAATGATTGCGTTTGCAGGTGAAAATCGGGTTTTGGAGGCGGGGAATGGGAATCAAGTCTGACACCTGGATCACGACCCATGCACTGGCTGGAATGATCGAACCGTTTGCCTCAGACTGTCCCAGGGGCGTCGTCTCCTATGGAGTGTCATCGTATGGATACGACATGCGCGTGGCAGACGAGTTCAAGGTCTTCACCAACGTCTTCAATGCCATCGTCGATCCAAAGGCGTTCACAGAACAGAGTTTTGTGGATATGAAGTCAGGCTTCTGCATTATTCCGCCGAATTCCTTTGCGCTTGCACGTAGTCTCGAATACTTCCGAATTCCTCGCGATGTCTTGTGCCTGGTCATTGGGAAGAGCACCTATGCTCGAGCGGGTATCATTGTCAACGTGACGCCTCTAGAGCCGGAATGGAAGGGATTTGTCACAATCGAGATCAGCAACACGACGCCGCTCCCCGTCAAAGTCTATGCCAACGAGGGGATTGCTCAGGTCCTCTTCCTGGGAGCCGACGAGATGTGCGGCATCTCCTATAAGGACAAGAAGGGAAAGTACCAGAACCAGACAGGTATCTGGTTGCCGAGGGTAGAGTAGCCATGAGGGAAATCGCGCGAAAGCTCGGTGTTTCCACAAGCACAGTATCGCGAGCGTTCTCGAGACCGGAGATGGTGCGGCCCGAGCTGCGTGGGCGTATCCTCAAGATGGCCAGGGAGTTGGACTACAAGCCCAATCCTATTGCACGCGCCATGGTCCGTGGCCAATCCGATCTCATTGGACTTGTGGTTCCAGACATTACCAACCCCTTTTTTCCAGCTATCGTGCGCGGCGTGGAGGATGAAGCACGCAAGCATGGCCTGAACCTTATCGTCTGCAATAGCGACGATGAGGTGGCGAAGGAGAAACAGTACCTGCATTCTCTGCATGATCTGACGGTGGCGGGAGTCATCGTGGCCAGCGCTTCCCGGCGAGATGCGTACGTGGCAGAGCTGGCAGCCGGTGTTCCCGTGGTTGTCATGGACCGTAGACTCTCCGGTTCCGTGGTTTCACAGGTGAATGCCGACAACTACGGCGGGAGCAAGGCCGTGGTCGACTACTTGGCGGGACTGGGACACCGCAAGCTGCTCTATCTTTCGGGCCCTCCCATGATCTCTACAGCTGAGGACAGGCTCCGAGGGTTCCGTGACCAGTGCCGTCTGCACGATATCGACTTCGATGTCGTGCGTGCGGGTTTTGGGATCGACGACGGCTACGGAGCCATGAAGCAGGCCTGGCCCATGATGGACGGAATGACGGGTGTCGTCTGTGCTAATGACCTATGTGCATTTGGCGCTCTGGCACGACTTGCAGAAGTGGGCATCCCGGTGCCGGAAAGGATATCAGTCACTGGTTTTGACGACATCGCGTTTGCGAGGATCTTCAGTCCGTCGCTCACGACGGTACGACAACCCACTTATGAGATGGGACGACTGGCAGTGAGAGCGATTCTCGACATGAGACGCGGTCATGCGTCACGTGAGCCGGTGGTTCTCCCGACGGAGCTTGTGGTCAGGGATTCGACGGCTCTGCGGAATGCTTCTGTGGGGCGTTCTTCTGCAAGTATCTTGTAGTCATGGTCGTATCATTCGGTAGTATCAACATGGACCTCGTTGTCCGCTGCGAGCGTGTGCCGGACCAGGGTGAGACTATTGTCTCTACTGGATGGCTCACTAACCCGGGCGGAAAAGGAGCGAACCAGGCGGTGCAGGCTGCCCGACTGAGAGCGGAGACTGCCCTGGTGGGGCGTGTGGGATCAGACGCCTTTGGCCGGGACGTGGTGAATGCATTGTCGTCCTACAGAGTGGACGTTCGCGGCGTAATGGTGGATCCGCGGTTGCCGACGGGGGTTGCGTGCATCTTGGTGGAAAGAGGTGGCGAGAATCGCATTGTGGTCGTCCCGGGCGCCAACGGTGCCGTCGGCGCTGCCGAACTCAAGACTCTGGACGGCTTGCTGCAGCCCGGGGTCGTTCTCCTGCTGCAGTGCGAAATCCCGTTTGCGGTCGTTCGGGAGGCTGCTCACGTGGCGCGCCTGAGAGGAGCTACCGTCATTCTCGATCCTTCGCCCTGGGGGTCCATCACCCTGACGCCAGGAGTATTCGCCGATGTGGACTACCTCATGCCGAACGAGGGTGAGGCCCGAGCGCTTGCCGGAACCACTGATCTCAAAGAGGCCGCAGGAGTCCTTCTGAGCTTGGGCGCACGGACCGTCGTCGTGAAGCGGGGAGAAAAGGGTGTATTTGCGGTTGGCGCGTTCGAGAGCCCCGAGGTACCCGCTTTTTCGGTGCTATCGGTCGATACGACGGCGGCAGGCGATTCTTTCCAGGGAGCATTTGCGGCGTCGCTGGACCTAGGGTTTGACCTCGACACGGCGCTCTGCCGGGCGATGGCGGCGGGGGCGCTTACGGTAACGCGGCCGGGTGCTCAGCAATCGATGCCGGACGAAGTTGAAGTCACTGCGTTTCTTGAGGCAAGGCTGCCCAGGGGAGACCATCTCCCAAAACAGCAGATCTGAAGGACAAAGGAGAAGAGTCAACATGAAGAGAATGGTGTGTACGCTGCTCGCGCTTATGATCATTTGCCTGTCATTTGCCGGCTGCAAGCCGACAGCGACTGGTCCCAAGACCGACAAGGTCGTCTACCTCATCAATGGAGCCCTTGGCGACAATGCGTTCTACGATTCTGGCCAGAAAGGGATCGACAACATCAAGGCACAGTATGGTGTGGAGACGAGGACGATTGAGTGTAACTTCGACGCAGGCAAGTACGAGCCTGGCCTCGAAGCAGCCACACAGTACAGCGATGTCGTGTTCGTCATTTCCTATGCGTTCGAGGATGCCCTGAAGGCGATGGCCGACAAGTACCCGGACAAGATCTTCGTCAACATCGACACGATTGTGCAAAACAGCAAGGGCACGATAACGTCCATCAAGTACATCGAAGAAGAGAGTGCATTCCTCGCGGGTGTCTGTGCCGGTCTTACGACCACGGACATGAGCATCAAGAATATCAACGCCGACAAGGTCGTCGGCGTGGTCGCCGCGGCGGATGACCCGGTCGTGATGGCTTTTGTGAAGGCCTACGAGGATGGCGTGCACTACATCGACAAGACCATCAAGGTCGAGCGCGTCGTGCTCGCCGGTATTTGGGACGACCCGGCCAAAGGCAAGCAGGCCGCTCTCAGCCTCTATGACAAGAAGTGCGATGTCGTCTTCCAGGTTGCCGCCGCTACGGGTCTGGGCGTTCTTCAGGCAGCCAAGGAGCGTGGTTTGTACGCGATCGGTGTCGACACGAATCAGAACGATATCGAGCCCGGCTACGTCATCGCGTCGGACATCAAGGACGTCGGCAAGACCATCGAAGACGTCTACAAGACGGTCAACGACGGCACCTACAAGCCGGGTCAAGTTGTGAAGTATGGGCTGAAGACCGGTACTGTCGATCTGGTAACCGAGGCGACGGTGCCCGTCCTTCCGCAGAGCATTCTCGCTCGCATCAGCGCAGTCCGTCAGCAGATCATCGACGGCACGCTCGCCGTCACCAAATACCAGTAGGACGGGTTGTTCGTGGCACGTGACGTCCTGATCGACTTGCAACACATCACCAAGGTGTTCCCCCCGGACACCGTCGCGCTTGCTGACGTGTCGGTATCGTTCGAATCCGGCGAGATCCACGCGCTGGTCGGAGAGAACGGAGCCGGGAAGAGCACGCTCATGAAGGTGTTCTATGGCCTCGAGCGCCGAGACACAGGGAACATTTTCTTCAGGGGTGCCAAGGTCGAATTCAGGACGCCACGTGAAGCGATTTCCGCTGGGATAGGTATGGTGCACCAGGAGATCCTGCTTATTCCGGAGTACACGGTATGGCAGAACATCGTCCTGGGCGCCGAGCCCGTCCGCGCTTTCGGGACAATCGATGCTCACAAGGCGCGTGAAGCAGTGCGTAAGAAAATCGAGGAGTTTCAGTTCAACTTGGACCCTGACGCACTGGTAGGAGATATCTCGGTTGCTGCACGCCAAAAGGTCGAGATCCTCAAGCTGCTCTACCGGAATGTCTCCGTGCTTGTTCTGGACGAGCCGACGGCGGTTCTGACGCCTCAGGAGATCCCCCAGCTGTTCTCCGAATTGGCGCGTCTCAGGGACAAAGGACACACGATCATCTTCATATCCCACCGGCTGGACGAGGTCCTGACCTTGAGCGATCGTGTGACCGTCATGCGGCGTGGCAAGGTCGTCGGTACGTCTGCCGCGTCCCAACTGACGAAAGAGGATTTGGCCCGGCAGATGGTGGGCAGAGAGGTGCTGTTCACGTCGCGGCGCCAGCCTCAGGAACCCGGAGAGATCGTCTTCGGTGCGCGAGGGCTGAATTGCAGTGACACCGGTCATCGCGCAAGACTGCATGACGCGACCGTCGAAGTGCGAGCCGGCGAGATCGTGGGAGTGGCCGGTGTCGAGGGGAATGGCCAGTTCGAGCTGGTGAACGCAATCATGGGTCTGACCCCAATGACATCTGGGACACTTGAGGTGAAGGGGAGAGACATCACCCATGCCGACATTCTGGCCAGGCGGGCCTTGATCTCCTTCGTCCCGCAGGATCGAGGCAAGATGGGCGCCAGTGTCGCGGCTTCCATCCTGGAAGACGCCATCATGACACACCACATACTTGATGCGAGTTTCAGCACTGGAAGAGGTCTTGGCCTCAACTACCGACGTGCGGCTGCGTTCACTGAGCAGATACGGAAGCAGTTTGCGGTGAGCATGGGAAGTGTGGGAGACCTGTTCTGTTCGCTGTCGGGTGGCAATCAGCAGAAGGTGATTCTCGGTCGTGAACTACTGCTGGAAACACCGTTCGTTCTCATGGACCAGCCGACGCGAGGCCTGGACGTGGGTTCCATCGAATATGTCCATCAGCTGCTCCTGGACCTGCGGGGTAGGAAACGGGCTGTCCTGCTGGTATCGGCCGACCTCGACGAACTCTTCATGGTGGCCGACCGCATCGTCGTCGTGTGCCAGGGCGAAGTGGTGGTGAATCTTGCTACGGACGCGACAAGTCGTGAGGAGGTCGGGTACTACATGCTCGGCGGAAGGGAAGCTGCACGTGCGGAAACAGGCTCTTAGCGGGATTCTTGGCGTCTTGGCGGCGTTCGTCATCGGAGCACTTGTGCTACTGCTCCAGGGGTTCAATCCGGTTTCGACCTACGGTGCGCTGCTCCAGTACTCGTTGTTCAGTGGGTCGGGATTCACTGCTACAGTGACGCGAGCGGTTCCACTTATCCTGACAGGGCTCTCGGCTTCGATCGCGTTTGCCTCCGGCCCCGTGAACCTTGGACAGCCAGGTCAGCTCATCATGGGGGCCCTGGGTGCAACACTGGTCGGGTTGTTCGTCCATCTGCCTTCGGCATTCCTTGTGCCGCTTTGTATCCTGGCATCTCTTCTCGGCGGGGCGCTGTGGTCGGGGCTTGCAGCACTTCTCAAACGTGCGTTCGCCATGGATGAGTTCATTGTCACGCTCATGCTCAACTTCATCGCTGACTACTTCGCGCTGTGGGTCATTACGTACCCCTTGTTTGACCCTTCCGCTATGACTCCCATGACCAAGCCCATCAGTACGGCTGCATGGCTGCCGGATCTGGGAGGCGTGAACACAAGTGTCCTGTTCATGGTGCTTGCGGCAGTCGTCTGCTGGCTGATCATGAGCAGAGGCCGCAGTGGCTACGAATGGCGCATGACCGGGCAAAACTCGCTGTTTGCACGGATCGGCGGATGCAAGGTGGATGCCAACTATGTCCGCGTCATGCTGGTCACGGGAGCTCTCGCGGGACTTGCCGGAGGGCTGATGGTCATGGGCGGTCCGCATCGCTTTGTGAAGGGGCTGGGCGCCAACTATGCCTGGGACGGTATCATGATTGCAGTCGTGGCCAGCAATGGCATCTCGGGAACCTTCCTCTACGGGTTGCTCTTCAGTGCACTGCAGCAGGGCGCCATAGGCATGGAACTCGTCACCGCGGTACCTTCAGAGTTCATCGATGTACTGCAGGCAGTCATTGTGCTAGTCGTGGTCGCAGGCAGGGTTTCACTGAACATGGTGTTCGACCGGCTGGCGACCAGGCGAAAACTGAAGGAGAGTGCAAGGTGAACGTCCTGTTCGGACTCTTCTCGGCCATGCTCGTCGGAGCCACTCCGATCCTGCTGGCAGCCATTGGTGGGACATTCACCTTCTATGCCGGTATCTTCAACATTGCCATGGAAGGGATGATGCTAGTTGGTGCGTTCTGCGCAGTTCTCGGGTCATTCTTCCTGCACAGCTGGTTCCTTGGCATTCTGTGTGCGGTAGCTGGGGCGCTGGTCATGGCCGGCATCTTCGTCCTGTTTGCTGTGAGGCTCCATACGGATGAGTTCTTGACAGGCATAGCGCTGAACCTGTTTGCGGTGGGTCTGACGACATTCTTGCTTCGCGATATCTTTCACGTCAAGGGAGCCTTCATGGATGCCGGCATCCGTGCGATTCCTGCCGTGAAGCTGCCGCTGATTGACGGCATCCCCTTTCTGGGAAGGTTGCTCAGTGGGTACAACGCTATCATCTACGTCGCACTTGTGGTGACTGTGCTGTCCGCGTTTGTCATCTTCCGAACTCGTTTCGGGCTCCGGCTCCGCGGTGCAGGCTACAACGCGGCATGCCTGAGTTCGAGCGGCGTCCCGGCATCGACGATACGTATCTGGTCGCTCATCGTCTGTGCGGTATGCTGCGGACTGGCAGGTGCGTATCTCTCGCTTGGGTCTGTGCGGCTGTTTGCCGAAAACATGTCAGCTGGGCGCGGCTGGATCTCGCTGGCAGCCGTCATCCTGGTCAGCGGGAATCCCTGGGGCATCGCGGTCATCTCTCTGCTGTTCGGGTTCTTTGACGGTCTGACGGTCTTCCTGCAGGGCAGTCGGATTCCTACCCAGTTCACGGCCATGATCCCCTACGTTGCAACACTCGCTTCCCTGTACCTGTATTCCGTCCGCAAGAGGAGGCAGGCATGAGAATCAAGGCGTGGCAGGCAGAACGTGACATACGGCGTTCTGCCGTTCCGCTGGACCGGCGCCTGCATCCAAGCAGCTGGTGTGAGCAGACTGCTGCCGAGAAGGGGCAGGATGAAGTGATGTTCATGCTCTGGGAGAGTTCTGTGCCTGGATCAGGTGCTCCGGAGTGCCTCTATCGTGAGGCAGCCCAGTCGATGGAGAATCAGGGCTTCGATGAGAGTGCGGCAATATCGCTTATCCCAGAGGGTTTGCGCTTGGCCCGCAGTGGAGATGCTCCTGCGCTGCGCGTACTCACCGCTCATTACCTCGACGCACTGTTTGCTGCACCGCAGGATCCCTCGTGCTCCTACCTCGGGTTCGAGCACCCTGCCTCGTGGGACGAAGTCCTGTCTCGCCTACCCGCGGCTCACACGCCGCAGGAGGAGCAGCCGGATGGCGTCGAGGAGAAAACGTTGGCAGGATGGGTCGGCCAGCTTGCGGGCGGTGCATTTGGAACCGCCATCGAGGGATACACAGGCCAACGCATCTCAGAGGTCTATGGCGACGTCCGTTCCTATGTCACAGATCCTGAAACGATGAATGACGACGTTGTCTACGAGCTGGCGCTCCTTGATGCGTTCGAGTCACATGGGCGCAGTCTCACATCACAGAACATTGCCGAGGAATGGCTGCGGCAGATACCCTTCGGCTGGTCTGCTGAGTGGATTGCGATCCAAAACTTGCGTGCCGGCCTCATGCCCCCCGAGTCGGGCAGCTACCGCAACCCCTATGTGGACTGGATCGGTGTCCAGATGCGCGGAATGGTTTGTGGCATGCTGGCACCGGGGCGTCCCTTGGAGGCGGCAAGGCTTGCTCATCTCGACGGGGTCGTGTCCCACGCGGCAAACGGTGTGTATGGGGGCATGTATGCAGCAGCGCTTACTGCCCTCGCTTACGTGAGCGACGATCCACGTGTCGTTGCGGTCGAAGCAGCGGGATATGTCCCTCAGGGGAGCGAATACGCTGCCGTTCTGCACGAGTGTCTGGACATGGTCACGCTGGAATCGGACGTCTCTTCGGTGCTTGCGTGGGCTGAGCAGCGGTTTGAGCAGTACAACTGGATCCATGTCTACCCGAACATGGCGGCGGACGTCGTGTCACTATGGCATGGTGGACGGGACATGACGGAGTCATTTGCCCTGCTGGCCCGTGCTGGCCTCGACATCGACTGCAATGCCGGTCTCATTGGGACGGTCCTGGGTGTGATGGGTGGGGTCCCGGCCGTGTGGGCGGACCCCATCGGCGATCTGCTTGAAACGTATATTCCAGGCAAAGAACGACTCTCGATCCGCGCGCTGGCGGAGCGAACAGCGCGGCTGGCTCGCGGCATGCTCTAGCATACCAAGGAGGTAGATTCCATGGCACAGTTCCATATGAGGTTCGAAGCTGAGGATCTTGCCCAGCACGTCATGCTGGTCGGGAACCCCCAGCGAGCGGAGCAGGTGTCGAAGCTGCTCCAGGGTGCTCGCCTGGTCAACGAGTACCGGTATCTGCTTGTCTTCACAGGGACGTATGAGGGTGAACGGCTGTCGGTTGCAACCACGGGAATGGGGGCTCCGTCGACAGCGATCGTCGTGGAGGAGTTGTGCAACCTTGGGGCGCGCGTGTTGCTCAGGGTTGGCTCGGCTGGGGGCGTTGCGTTGGACGTCGACGCTGGCGACATTGTCGTTGCTACGGGGAGTGTCCGCGAGGACGGAACGTCTCCCCAGTACCTTCCGCTGTCGTTCCCAGCAGTGCCGGATGCTGATCTCCTTCGCGTGACCATGGAAGCAGCCCGGGATGTTGTTCCGACGGCGATGCACGGAGTCGTCATCAGCAGTGACGCTTTCTACCGCAACTACGATAAGGACAAGATGAGCCTCATGATGCAGTCTGGCGTCAAGGCGATCGAAATGGAGAGCGGCTGCGTCTTCATTGTCGGTCAGTTCCGTGGCGTTCGCACATCCGCCCTGTTTGCCATCGACGGCAGCGTCACGAAAGACACGATCAAGCCCAAGGGTGCCGAGGGCTTGTTCAAGACGGCCGAGGAGCAGAGCATCCGTATCGGTCTCTCCGCTCTGGTCAGGGCGTCGAGAGCAGGACTGTAGGCGTTTACCACCTGGTCAAAAAGAAACGCCCCGGACATACTGTGCCCGGGGCGTTTGCTCCCGAGTTGTTGTGCCCAGCCGTGAATCTGCTACCAGCGAGCGTAATGGTCCTCGGCCGCCCCCACGAAGTCCGTGATTGCTATCGCGTCTGAACCTTCTGGCATCACGGTGCCACTGTATCGGCCCACGAGCTGATGGATATGGCTTTGAAGAGGACCCGCGTCCGTGTAGGATTGACGGTCCGCCATCGGGATGAACGACAGTTCGACGCCCCCATCGGGACTGCTGACGTGCCAGGGTTCCATGATGTGGCCCTGATCATAAGTGAAGGAGACGAGGCCCAGCTTGGTGAGATGCCCATCGACCACCACAGCGTTCTCGTTGTCGCCTCGGTCATGAAAACCGCTGCACAGGTTGAAGCCAACCGTCTGACCCTGCCGTGTCCGGCCTGAAGCGGTCCCCCACCTCCATGGCGTGACGCCCTCGAGGAAGCCTCGACTCCAGTCCAGTTCGCCCAGCGCCTCTGAACGATTGCACTCCCACGTCTCCTGTCCAATGCGGACCATCCCTGAGGTGGGTATACAGGTGACCTTGGTCGTATAGGCAAAACGTCCGTTCTTCAGAGGGTCGACGACATTCAGCGACTCGAGTTCCTCGGGCCAGCCGAGAAGCAGGTCGGCGTGGAGGTCGTGCGGCCCATTGAACCGGCGCCAGTCGATGGTGATGTG
>Ga0315281_10006928_pt1 | contig 16040 bp, 22 predicted proteins | sample YL17G07_0_MG_FD_204540 | JGI IMG/M metagenome (GOLD analysis project Ga0315281, IMG submission 204540) | Sediment microbial communities from Yellowstone Lake, YNP, Wyoming, USA - YL17G07_0 | ecosystem: Environmental > Aquatic > Freshwater > Lake > Sediment | place: USA: Wyoming | collected... | reverse complement strand
GGTATTTTGTTCCAGATTTCTTCCGAGCTAATCCTGATAGACAAGATCCTTCTTGGGTTACATGGGGTTTAATCGCAGCTACCGCATGGTCGGCAGCGGCAATTCCAACAAGTCTTATTGCCGTATATTTATTTAGCAAAATCCGAAAGAAGCAAGCCGGTTAGAAGCGGTTACGGCATGAGTCTAAGGAAAATTCAATTGATGACACCTTTGCAGAAAATTATTCAATGGCTGTTTTTTGTTCCTGAAGCTGAGAACTCGGTCATTCGTATTGTAACTTGGTGGGAAAAACGACGGATCCCCTATAATTTGATTGTCGGAGTGACAGGTGTTATAAGTCTTCTATTATTCTTTCTATTCATTACGAAATCAGGCGAACTTAAACCAGGAGAAGACGCCATAGAACCAATGGCACTGTTTATGGCGCCCATTTTCATGAATCTTGGCTATACACTGGGATGGATTGTTGAGGTGACGTTCAGGCTTTTCCGAAGAAGGCAGTTCCGTCGAATAAGTCGCGAGTTATTTCAGGCTGGCCTTTTCTTATCTGTTGCAGTCGTTATATTACCATCTGCTTTTTGGTTTTTGCGTTTCCTTTGGGTCACCGTCATAACTAGTATTCATTGATAGAACACCAACCAGGCGCTCGACTGCGACGCGCCAAGGTCGGCGCGTCAGCGCCGTGTTAGTCCTGAGGTAAAGGATGATATATTTTGCAAGGGAACTTATGAAGATCAAGGCAATAGTTTTGGACACGCCTAACCTGACGGTATTGGGAGTCATTGGCGGTTCTATATGTGGAATTCTTATCCTTTCATTCAACTCACTGATAGGTCGTAGCGGCACCACGGGTTCAGACTATATCGGTGCCTGGGACTGGGGTATCGTAGGTCTCGGAATCATGTATGGCGGTTTCTTTGGGCTCTTTATGGCACCGCTTGGTTATATTGTCTTTCTCCGGAAAATAGGCGTGCGAAAGGCAATATTTCCTGCTTTTTTCGGGACGATTCTCGGTGGTTTTTTTGGTGCCTTTTTTGGTCCCTCTGATGCGATGGCCTACGGCATCTCGGGCTTCCTCATATCTTTGCTTGTTTTATGGTTACGAGAACAATCTCAAGACGTGCAAAGGGGTTAAAGAGCAATTATGTTTTGCCCCAAGTGCAAGAATAAATTTAAATGGCTGCTTCTTACTTGCCCGGATTGCGGAGTGCCTTTAGTGGACAGTTTGATTCACGAGGTAGCGAAGCCAAGCAAAGAAGCAGAGCGTGAGGTCAGTTATGTCAACTACGTTCATTTATATTCTCCACAAAATGAAAGCGAATTGACGTTATTGAAAAGCATTCTAGATTCTGAAGGTATCACCTATTTCGTAAGAAATGATAACTTTGGCTCTCTGGAAGTCGGTCCACGAATAGGACTATTCAATGCAAAAATGATCGACGTTCAAGATGATCAGTATGAGCGAGCCAATGAATTACTGTCAGATTATTTTGAAAAGACCAAGAAAGAACCCGAAGAATCAGCCAAAGAGTATTCATGGCTCGATAAAATTAGGATGGTAATAGAAGTGCTCGTTTTTGGATGGCTAATGCCTGGGCGACGGAAGTCAAAGAATGTTGATGATTGATCACACTCAATAAGAGAGTTCTAACGAGGCGGGTCCACAGCGACGCGCCCGAAGGCGGCGCGTGACCCGCGTCGTTGGAAAGGTAAATTATGAGGCAAATTAAATTAAATAAGCACACAGCATTGAGGGCTAAATCTCTTGGCGCGTTAGGTGAATTATTGGCCATCAAGGCGTTAGTAGATAACGGTTTTAATAAAATCAGAAACTTAAATGACCACAAGAAAAATTATCCTTATGCTGATTTACGCGCGGAAAGAGGAAAAGAAAAATACGTTATCAGCGTAAAGGCAAGAAATAGATATCAGAACAATAGTCGATTGAACAATCGGTATAAGTTAGGAAGCGGCTATGCAGCAAAAGCCGAAAAAGCAGAATTGCAGTTCAATGCAAAAGCAGCATGGATGGCAATTAGTATATTTGATGATGTTTATTCGGTTTATTTTGGCACTCTAAGTTCTTTGTCAGGAAAAACTGGCATTCCAATGGACAAAAGTAATTTAGAAGAGTATGAATGCCTTGTGAAGGAAGAACGGCATGGCTTGGATTTCAGCCCATATAAGAATGTATATAAATAAAGAGTCGAAAATTAAATCGAGAAGACTTAGAACAACCTGCGTGGTTTTGCAATCGCTGTTTGCCCGAGTGCCGTATTATCCGTGTTAGCAAGGAGAATAAATGTCGCCAGAGCTATTGGTGTCAAATCTTTAGTGTTGACAATTGCTTCTGAGGTAAGAACCAGATGACAAATTCCAACAAGCGCCTGGACAGCGACGCGCCAATGGCGGCGCGTCAGGCGCGCGTTCCCTCAGCCCGCTTCGCGGACTGAGGGAATGCGGCGCTGAATCGGAGTGCCTCCCATCCGCTACGCGTCTGGGGAACCAGGCACTCGAAACCGGCCCCCTACGGGGGGCGATTCAGCGCCGCATTGATCCGAGAAAGGAGAAACAATGTTCGCTACACTCGCAGGTACAAATACTGATTCCACCCGATATAAACCGGTACTTGAGCGTCTTTGTGAAATTGCTGTCGCTCACGGCTTCAAACTTCCTGATACAAAACATCGCATAAGACGCGACCAATTGCCGCTTGATGGATGGACTCTTGAGCTAAACGGGCCTCACGATGGCAAGGCGATCTTTTTCCTTTCTGTGACAGCACCAAAAGTGCCAAGCATGTCGCCCATACCAGTCATGAAAACAATTGACGGGCCACTGTTTGCCGTGATGGTCATGGATTCTTTCTATGTGGTATCAAGGGAAGATAAGCGCGATGTATCGGAGTTTAAAGATAACGCGAGCGTTGAGAAGGCATTTGAGGAATTCCTGAAAAACATTTCAATACACTCCGGATCTGATAAAGGCCTCAAAATCCAAAATACTTATGTCCAACCCATCGGCACTGAAGATGATTCAGGTATTGGTAATAGCAAACTATGCGATATCTGCAAGAAACGACCAGGAAAAATGGAACATAGAATATCTCCACCGATGAGGATGGTCGAGGTCTGCTTATGCGCTGAATGTTCACGACGAACGATATATTAATAATGCTATCTTTCTTGACTCTGTTGTATGATACTGATATGATTCCAATATGAAAAAGGCTACTATCAATTGGCTGAAATCAGCAGATTACGATCTTAAGACCGCAGCCTCTTTGCTGAAGAATAAGCGCTATCTATATGTGGTTTTCATGTGCCACTTGTCTTTGGAAAAAACTTTGAAGGCCATCTTATCTGAAGCGCTTGGCAAACTACCGCCGTATACTCACAATCTCAATAGACTTCTGGAACTTGGCAGCATTGCACTGCCAGAGGAGATGCAATCGTTTGTAAACGCAATAAACCTTCAAAGTGTTCCAACTCGCTATCCCGAGGACTTCACAAGATTGTCAAAAGAACTCAACGGTAAAACAGCCGCAGAATATATGCGGCAGACAAAAAGGATCATCCAATGGTTAAAGATAAATATACCGTATCTGAAATCAAAAAGATCATAAATAGTCTTGCGGCAACATTGACCGCAAATCGTATCGCAGTGGACAAAATCATACTCTACGGTTCCTATGCAAAAGGAACTCCACGGCCATATTCCGATATAGATATTGCCATTATCTCCCCCGATTTCAAAGGCAAGAAGATATTTGAGATACAGGCAACTCTTGCCCGATTGTTGGCTCAATATTTGTCCGTCGCGGAATTGATCGGATATTCTTCTGACGAGTTCCAGTCTGCATCACCTGAGACATTTATCGGCGAGATTAAACGAACGGGTAAGGTTCTCTATGCAGCTTGATTTTAGATTCTTTTTTTGAACCCTGCCTGCCGAATAATCCTGCACGCCTAACACCTGAAAATCGTAACCATAATTCCAACCAGCGCCTCCACAGCGACGCGCCCGAAGGCGGCGCGCGGCGTTAATTCTGTAAAAGGTGAAAGATTGCATAATCTACTGATAAAGAGAAACTGTCCACACTGCGGATCTCCAAAGCTCCGATTTTGCGGCTACTCGATTAGCACCATTTATAGCTATTTCGAATGCCAAGAATGTCATAAATATGCCGAGTATCGATTTACTTCAATAGCCCAGATAATTGCCTATCTGACGCTTGTGCCCATTTTTATCATTCTCGTTATTGGAGCCTCACTTGCAATCACCTCTCGCTATCTGGCATCCCTTTTCCTCGTTGGCTCTGCCCTATTATCTATTTTCATAATCTTTAGATACGGATGGGCCGGTCAAGAAGTCGCCGCGCTAAATACACTGCCAAGCGATCGAATTGTAATTCCTGTTTCTCAAAGCAAGGTCCGCGTTTTAATCTCGATTATTTTCTTATCAATTTTGATCGGATATATTGCGCTCTTTATTTTTAATATGGTGCATCACTAAAATGACGGAGAATTAACAAGCGGCTCGACAGCCCCGCATTAACTGAGGGAAAGATGAACTTCATACGTGAACTTTTAAATGCCGGTTTGGCAGGCCTTCATGCCGGCAAAGGACACAAATTAACAAGAAAAGGTAAGTACGATGAGGCTCTGAGCCGTTATGAACTTGCCCTGGTATATGAGAAAAAGATTCTTAGTGGTCCGAATGCAGCAACGTTAGAGTGTCTTGCCCGTACTTATGTGAGATTAGGACGACTGAAAGAAGCTTTAGTGGCAGCCGAGGAGTCATTTGAACTGTACAGACAACTAAACTCAAAGAATAATCTGATAAGTGAAGCTACGATACGAGTAGAACGTTTTATCGCTGGACTTAAGTCTGGGAATGTAGATGACATAAATAAAATGCTGACCAGATAACAAATCGTTCCAAGCCTGCCGCTACGCGGCGTGTGAGCTCGTCGTTAACTGATAAGGAAAACAACGGCATGATTAACATCGTTGGCATACTCATAACTATTTCAGGTTTCTTAGCCCCCCATTTGACAAACGGCAATATCCCAGCGATACCATTTTTCTGGATCGGCGGATTGGTGATCTTAAATAAAGGCATTCTCATTAAATCCAATGCAACGTGGATGAAATGGGCTCGAATTGGAATATTGATTAACATCGTTCTTTTCGTAGTGATGCTCACTACATTTTACTTGCTTAACGAGAGACCAATAACTGCATTTGTACAAAGGTTGTCGATGGTGCCTTACTGGTTATCAAAACCCGCTACAGCATTGGGGCAACAACTACTTCCGTTTCCTGAAATGCAGCATTTAGATGGTTCTGTAACTTTTCACATGGGTTTCTCAAGGACAGTAATAGCTGATTTTCTCGATGTAGCTGTATTTGCGACGGCTGCGGTGGTCATTGGCCTGTTTCTGAAGAAAACGCAAGAGAACAAAGTGAGTTAACCTGCGCCTTGACAGCGACGCGCCCGAAGGCGGCGCGTCAGGCGATCGTTGATTTTCCTGGTCTCTACTTCGTGAAAAGGAACTCGGCGACATACAGCAGCAGCAAGACGAACCATCCGCCGAGGATGACAAACTCTATGGTCGCCCGATAGGACACGCTGAAATTTTCCGTGGCCATGGTATAGACGTCTTCCAGGGTATCGAGTTTTTCCTTGATCTCGGCCTTCCAGCTTTCCAGGTGAAACTTCTTTGATATCAGAGAATAGAGCTTTGCCGAATACCAGTCGCCGATCAGTTTTATATTCCGCTCCACGGCCTCTGATTCAAGAATAGACTGCGTCCTGATCTCGATGATCTCCCGCACCACCCGCCTCACCTCCGAGGAACGGATCACCGGTAGCCTCTTGGGCGCTTTCACGAGGCGGAGGGTCTTTTCGAGGCGTTCATCGAGATCATAATCGAGGATCCGTGATTTCAGAAGCTGCAGATTCGCTATCTCGAACAACTCGATGTTGCTCTCAAAATCGCCGGAGGAATCGAAGATGAAGGCGCCGTCCCAATCCACGATCGTAATGTCGTCCTTGCCGTATTTCAAGTAGGTTGAGAGTGTTGCCAGCACCTCTTCCTCGTCAAGGGCGATGCGTTCGTTCTTGAGAAAGGCGGCTATTTTGTCTCCGTACAACGACAAATATTCTTCCGGGTCGCCGTTGTATGCCGAAATGCAGTACACACTGTACTCTTCATCGAACTTCGGGTCGCAGCCGAATTCTCCCAGGATGTTCCTGCATACGCTGATGAGCGAACGCTTGAGTTCCAGCGTGATATCGGACAAAATGTTGTCCATATCGACCGAAGCTTCGACAACCACCACATCCGGCAAATAGGCCTTGACGATGAAATCAACCTGCCTGCCGTCAACCGTGCGTTTTTCTACTTTGATGATCTTCTGCTGGGGTATGACATCAGGATAGCTCGGGCCGCTTTTTAAGGTTTTACTCTCAACCACTTTGGAGGTTTCGAGGTTCACGCTGGTTTCGCCAAAAAGAAAAGTAACGAGTGTTCCAGGTATGGTTTTTAATTCCGGTTCCAATGAAAGCTCCTTCCTACTTCTCCGGCACTTCGGGAGAATAGCCGAATCGTTCAGAAAAAAATGCCTGATACCCGAACACCATGAGAGAAACAAGTCCCCAGGTTAATCCCACGACCACACTGCCATCGATGATCCCCCTCCAGGGTTGGGGCAGAAGCCGTACGAAGAGGACAAGAGCGATGATCCCCGCAGTGACTGAGATCGACACGATCCGGCGCCTTTTCGGCGCATGAAAATAGGCCATGCAGAACAGCGGGGCAAAAAATGCATGGAGCGCATCGGGATGGTCCCTGAGATATCGCGCTCGCGCGGCCACACGGGGAGAGAAGCCCTGCTGGAACGCCCGGTATCCCTCGGCATAGGCCATGAACAACAGCAGGAAAGCGAAGAAAAACCAATGATACCACAGCCAGTCATAGGAAAAAGCGTCGATTGCCAGCAACGTCAGCCGGTATATTGCGCTGCCGAGCAGAAAAACGACTCCCGCCAGGCCCCAGAACGCTCCAAATCTTCCGATCATTGCTTAATTACTCTTCTCAAACAAACGATCATGCCCGCTCTCCGCCAACTAAATAGAAAAACCATGCGCCAGCCTGTGCCGGATTATTCATTGTCCCCAAAATATTCTATCGAGAAAATGTTTCCATAGCTGTTGCCAGGTGGACCAGTCGTGCCCCCCGTCTATGACAATGACATGCTCCGGCGGCAAAAGAGAGGCCAGGAACTCCTGCCCGGCCGCGAACCGGTCATGGCGGCCGTACCCGAGATATATATGAGAGAGAAACCCTTTCTCATTCCCGCATTGTTTAAACCTCAACCAGAGAAGTTTTTCCCATGTATCTCTTGATCTTGAGCTCATATCACCGGGGACCCATTTTTGCAATCCCCCCGCTTGCCTGATCTCCTGGACAAGGGGCTTTTCACCCAGAAAAGGCCCCAGAAGAACCACACCGGTCAGCCCTTCCGGGTATGCACAATCATAGAATAACGAGCCATATCCTCCAAGCGAGTTTCCGATCATCCAGATCTGATCGTATCCTTCCGCCCTGGCAGGATCAATAACGTCTGTCTTGAGACGGGTGAACAGTGTCCCATTCTGGTAATATCCGATATGGGCATTCACGGAGATCATGTCAACAGGAAGCTTTCGTTCCCTGACCGCCTCAATGAAGCCCTTTTTTGCAAATACCGAAACGGGATCGCCATTCCCCGGCAGAAACACAAAAAGGTAACGCGGACCTCGTCTTTCCGCCGAATCGTAGCGAATGGTCTCCAGGGGGACCTTCACCGGCTGAGTACAGCCGAAAAAAAAGACCGCCGCCAACAGCAGGTTGAAGAATCCATACGTTGACGGCGATTCGTTCTTTGTCATCACGGCCACCTGCGGAAGGAAGGTGCGTGCGCTCTACATATGACACTTGGTGCAGTTCTTCGTGTCCTTCACGTCGAATGACCTCAGTCCGTTATGGCATTTTCCGCAGAAATCTCCCTTGGTTATCTTGCTCATGTCCATTTTATAAGAGCCCTTGGTCATCTGGAACACCTGATAATGGCAACCGCTGCACTTGAGCCCTTTCACGGTCACATGGATCTGGTGGCTGAAAATCACCTTGGCTGCTCCTTTGGGTGAAAAGGTCAGATCCCCGCCCCCGACAACCTGACCAAGAACAAGAACCGGCACTGCAATGAAAATCAATAAAAATATGAGAACTGCCTTCTTCATCGTATCCCCCCGTGCACTTAGATTGAACACACTGTCCTAATTATAGCAAAATTCATCAAAAGTGTCATCATCATACCTTGTTACGATTTTACCGGTTTTTTCTTTTTAGCCAGTGCAGGATCCTGACCGCCGATAGCGTTCAGGATGCCTTGCAGCAGAACAGCAGGCGCAGGCGGACACCCGGGTATGACGGCGTCCACGGGAATGACCTTGTCGATCCCTCCCAGGGATGCGTAACTCTCCCCGAAGATACCCCCGTTGCAGCCGCAGTCCCCTACGGCTATCACGAGCTTCGGCGACGGCGTTGCCTGATAGGTTCTTTTGAGCGCTACCTCCATGTTGTGGGTAACCGGCCCGGTAACGAGCAGCAAATCGGCAAATCGCGGTGACGCGGTAAAATGAATGCCGAATCGTTCGCAGTTATAGATGGGGTTGTTGATCGCGTGGATTTCGAGTTCGCACCCGTTGCAGGAGCCTGCATCCACCTGACGGATCGTGAGGCTTCTCTGGAATTTACGCCTGATGGCCGCTTCCAGTTTAACGCCTATCTTTTCGAGCTCCGGATCGGTGCTGAGCGGCAGTTTCTCGGTAACGATGCCGGTGTGGAATATCTGTTTAAGGATACGGATCATAAGTCATTCCCCGAATAGGACTGATTAAAACTCTTGTTGCACACCGGGAAGTCGGGAACGATATTTCCGTGGATGCATTGTTCGAGTCCCAGCCAGTTCAAACTCGACGGGTCCCGGACCATGCAGCGGTTGATCTCTCCCTTCGGTCCCGAATGGACCCAATAAAGGATCTCCCCTCGCCATCCCTCGACTGCGGCGAATCCGGCTTTATCCGCGGGCGGCGCATGAACAGGTGCGGCTATCCCTCCATCCGGAAGGCTTTTCAATATTTCCCCGATGAGCCGTGCGGAATCCCTGATCTCTTCCACCCTGATCCACGCCCGGGCATGGACATCGCCGGCAACAAGCACCGGGATGCTCACGAAGATACGGTCATAGGGTGGAAAGGGATGATGATTACGGCAGTCGAGGTTCAAGCCGCTTGCGCGCGCCACAAACCCCACCATGCCCAGATCACGGGCCTTTTCTGACGAGAGGATACCCGTGTCCCTCACCCGGTCTTCGACGGAAGAGTTTTCGTCATAGATGACCACAAGCCTCTCGAACTCTTTCAGCAACCGGTCCAATTCCAAGAGAATCGTCCTGATCCCATCCGCATCAATATCAACGACTGTCCCGCCAGGCACGATCCTGTCCATCATAAACCGGTGTCCGAAAAGCTTATCGTTCGTGCGAAGCATCTCCTCCTTGAGCGTCATGAACTGATAAAAAAGAATCGCGAAAGCGACATCGTTGCAAATGGCGCCCAGATCGCCCAGGTGGTTCGCGATGCGTTCCCGTTCGAGAAAGAGGGCCCGAAGCCACAGGGCCCGATCGGGAGGCGTGGACCCGGTCAATGCCTCCACTGCCTGTGAGTAGGCCAGGCAATGCGCGACGGTAGAGTCGCCGGAAACCCGGCCTGCAAGCCGTGAAGCCTCGTTCCAGGACAGGGACTCGAACCGCTTTTCTATGCCTTTATGCACATAGCCTAATTTCGCTTCGAGATTGAGGACATCCTCTCCCATGGCCTGGAACCGGAAATGGCCCGGCTCGATAATGCCGGCGTGCACCGGTCCCACGGGGATCTCATAGACGCCTTCGCCTTCGGCGCGTATCCAGCGGTATTCTCCGGAACCTCTGGTCAATCGTTTTGAGGCGTCAAAGGTCTTTCTGAGGGGCCAGGCGTCTTCAGGCCAGTCTTCGTGTTTGATCCAGGGCCGCGTATCAGGATGTCCGACAGGAGTTACGCCCATAAGGCTGTTCATCTGACGTTCGAACCGGTAGGCGGGAACATACTTTTTGGTTAAACTGGGGAACGTGGGGTCATCCACAGGCACAAGAGTTTTTACGATCAGGTACTCCGCCTCTTTTCGATAGCAGGCATAAATCCCGAATCCTCTTCCCAAAAGAGTTTCGTCGGTTGCCCACTCGGCGGCCAGCAGGGCATACTCTTTCTTGAGCGCTTTTGCCGCTTCCGCGAACCTTGTTCTCGGCACCGAGAGCGATATCACGGAAAAAGGCTGAAGAGTATCATCCACGGTCGCGTCAGCGCCGAGAGCTGCCATGACGATATTTTGAAGCCTGCTCATTTTAACAACCCCACCGCCGTTGTGAACCAATCAGCAAGAAATTTCGGCATATACAGGCCGAGAACGAGAACCACCAGCAAATGCAGTATCACCGGTATGTGCGCCGCTTTCAGGATCTTTTGGTAGGCCGGACGTTCTCCCGCAACCATGGGCTGGACCTTTCTGAAAAGGGCCGCAAAGGACACCGCAAGCCCCAACAGGAGAAAGGGCGCCATGAGCGGCGCATCCTTTATGGTCGCCGTGAGTATCAGAAACTCGCTCGTGAACACGCCAAAAGGCGGCATGCCCACGATTGCCATGACCCCGAGAGCCATGCCCCATCCCACCAGCCGATTTCCTCTGATGAGCCCTTTGATCCGGTCCATCTCCTGCGTCCCGTGCATCTGAGAAGCATGACCGACCGTAAAGAAGATGGACGACTTGGTGAGACTGTGGACCAGCATGTGCAGAAGAGCGCCGAACGTTGCGATAGGTCCTCCCAGTCCGAAAGCAAAGGTTGCGATGCCCATATGCTCAATGGAGGAATATGCGAACATCCGCTTAATGTCCTTTTGGCGCAAAAGAGAAAAGGAAGCGACAATGATGGAGATGACGCCAAAGCCCATCATGATGTCGCCCGAATGGTGTGTTCCCGTTGACCCGTCCACGAGGATCTTGCAGCGGACAAGGGCGTACAGGGCGATATTCAGCAGAAGGCCCGAAAGGACCGCGGAAATCGGCGTGGGGCCTTCGCTGTGGGCATCGGGAAGCCAGTTATGGATCGGCACAAGCCCCACCTTGGTGCCGTAACCGACCATGAGGAACACAAAAGCCAGTGAGAGAATAGTCGGCTCCAGCTTATCGCTCACCTGCGCAAGGTTCGTCCAGTGAAGCGCGGCCCCGCCTGCTCCGAGCACTTTCTCCGCCGCGAAGTAGAGGAGCACCGTGCCGAAAAGCGCCAGCGCGATGCCCACGCCGCAGAGAATGAAATATTTCCATGCCGCCTCGATCGCCGCCGGTGTGCGGTAGAGGGACACGAGGAGGACCGTTGACAGCGTGGCCAACTCCATGGCGATCCAGAGAATGCCAACATTATTCGTCAGGAGGCAGAGCAGCATGGCAAAGATGAAGAGCTGGAACATGGCATGGTAGAAGCGTATTCTTCGGTGGCCCAGGGTCCCATGCTCCAGTTCGAGACGCATATAACGCCTGCTGAAGATCGCCGTGGTCATGGAGACAAAGGCGGTAAGGACCGTGAGGTAAACGCTGAACGCGTCGACAAAGAAAAAATTGTCCCCCGCCAGGATCGGCCCCTGCTCGTAGACCTGGAGCGCCAGCACGATGCTCGTTACAAACGTAGCGGCGGAGCCGAGGATGTTCACCTCGGGCGCAAGCTTGCGGTCGCCGATGAACGCCAGCACCACGGACGCGATGAGAGGGACGATTAAGAGAATAAGGAGCGACATGAAGACCTCAATGCGTTAAAATCAGGTACTGTTGAATTGCAATTAACGACAAGCTAAGGAGTGCGACAGTTTTTTGCCGCGTCCCTCTTGGGAGATTGTTGGTCTTATGAATGCAATCCTTTAAACAGATTACCTCCAGCGGAGAATTGCGCCAGTCGTGTTCCCAACACACAATTAGATCACATCCTGAAATATCGTGCTTGTGTTGAAGAAAGTTCGATGATCGATACTCAAATTCAATTCGTACTCTTTGCCAGCGGTCTTTTTTTAATTTACGCTTCGCTTCGCAGTCAGGAAAGCCTGCCTGCACAGATTCTACTGCAAACCCCAATTCCTCAGCCATCATACCAAAGAGAAAAACAACCCCCATTTCATTAACAGGTGCATGATGCAAGCCACGATACTCTATCGCTTCGCCGAGTACTGGACGATCATTTAATTCATTGTAAATAGAACTTGAGGTGACATCGAGTGGTGAATCTAAAACCGGTTCAGGTACCACCACATCCGGTGGCAAAATTCCCTGATTAATTCCAAGCATAACAGCGTTTCGACTAAACTTCGAGAAAGTACCAAAACGTGTTTCAAATGTTCCTATGCTGTAATGAGCGTATTGTGCTAGTTCACGATTTAAGGGTAAGTGTCCTATCTGTTTGTATACCCGAAAGTAATCTTCAAATAGAGATTCATCAGATATTTTTTGGTTTTGATTTGGGTGCGGTTTTAGACCAGCAGCAGCGAGGAAGGATATCCAATCGCCGAAATGTCGATAAACTGGTCGTGCACTAATACCAGATTGCTGCTTAAATTCCGTGAGAGATAAATATTGATGATGATTTTTACGGGCAATCTCTTTTGCTTTTTCTATCAATTCGTCTACAGAATAGCCTTTTGTTTTGCTCGGAAATCCACGCCTATCCAAAGGTTGTAGTCCGGCTGCGAGTACAGCGTCATTCCACAGCGCAAAATGTTTTCGAAGTTGCTTAATATGAATGCCGGAATGCTCATGGAACTGTTTCCATGATAGATATTCCTGCGCCAGCTGTAATGCCACGTCACGGATCTTTTCTATAATCTCATCTCGACTTAGTGCCATATTTAATTACTTTCCTTTTCGGGATTACGATGAGGTTCCATAGGTCGGGTAGACCGCTGAACGAAACCCGAGGCACTTACTCACTCATATGGCAAATTACAACTTTGTCTTACTTCTGCTCCACCTTCAGTTTTCTGAGAAACTCTACAACAAGCTCTTCTTTGATACGATAGCCGCACTGAATAAGATCAAACGTCAGTAATTCAAGAGCGTCTCTGCTGATGAAACCCACTTTATAAGCATCCCACAATACACCGAGGGTGCCCTTCGGTGCGAGGCCGTTGAAGCGAGCGACTGTTCTGGCCTTCGTCTCATCGATCAGGACCTTATTGATCTTTTCCTTGACCGCGAGGCTGATAACGGCCCGTTCTCCAGAACCAAGAGAAAGGGGCAGGTCTCTCAGCAGAGAAATTTTATCCGGTATGATGTTCCCGGCATGAAGATAATCGGAGATCTTTGCCGCGTCTTGTTTTTTTCTTTTGGCGCCTTTGAGGATTTCGGCTTCCACCTGGGCAGGGATATGAAGCTCATAGACATCAAGGAGGGACAGTTTGTCTATCTTGGCGAGAAAGATAAGCGGTGAAGCATTGCAGACGATTCGCTCCGCCATTTATCTCAGGTCCTCGGCCAATTCTTCCATGGAGTAATCCAGATGTATCTCGGCCTTCTTTGCCTTTTCTATCATCTCCCATATATCCACAGTAAGCATTTCCGCTGCCCGCTGGAGGGTTATTTTTCGAGCACGGTAGAGCTCAAGGACGCTTTTTTCGGTCATTACATCAAGACCCTGCTTCAGCGCCTGCGCAATAAAAACATTGGTTTTGATACCCTGCGCTTTAGACGCTTTTTCAGCTTTCCTGTATATGTCGCTCTCAACTTTTATGACTTTCATGGTTTCGCCCTCTTCTTTTTTTAGTAATCAAATTCTGCGCAATGGGTCTTGCGGCTTTACATTCTTTGATAACCGCAAAAGGATCATACTCTGTCCGCCCTCATCTGCTGTAAGTCAAAGTCAAACTGGAGTTTGCCCTTGAGCTCCATAATGCGTTTTCTTTTTTCCCTTTTAATCAATTCCTGTAATGCGAAATTCACTAACTCTCTTTTTGTTTTCAAATGAGTGATCTTGTGCCCTTCCTGTATCAATTTATCGTCTATATCTATGGTCGTTCTTGACATAATTCTCTCCTGAAAATCATGCACCCAATATAACAGAATCGCGTGTATGGCACAAGTACGCCCTCAGTGTGCTTCATTAATATAAATAAATTGAAGCCGTCCCCCTCACCCTCCGCCCTCTCCCACAAGGGGCGAGGGTACCCGTACTAATCTTCTTCCTTCAGCCTGGCCATCTGGTCAACGTCGAGACTGTCGAAGGTGGTGCTGATATGGAAAAAGAACATACCGAAGATGAACGCCGCGATCAGAAGGTCCAGGGCCACACCCAGTTCGACCACGAGCGGCATGCCGTAGGTGGCGCTGGTGGCGGCGAACAGGAGTCCGTTCTCCATGGCAAGAAACCCGATGATCTGGGTGACCGCGTGCCTGCGGGTGATCATCATCAGAAAACCGAGCATGACCGTGGCCAGGGCCACGGCGAGGGTCGAGCGCGTCACGAGTGTTGAAAGCTCCCTGATCGGCGCTGTCAGATGATACGAGAATATCACGAGAGCAATTCCCATCAGCATGGTCGTGGGAATCTTTACGACCGTCTCGACTTCCTTATGAATTCTCAACTTCCGGATAAGGATATGCAGTATATAAGGCAGGACGATGACCTTCATGGAAAGCGTCAGTATGGATGAAATATACAGATGATGCACTCCCCCCACATACCCGACGGTAGCGGTGCTCACGGCAAGAAGGAACCCCTGAAGCGCGAACAGGTGCAGCAGCGCATTCATCCGTCGCTGCACCAGAAGTCCGAAGGCCGTCAGAAGGATCAGGGCCGCCAAAAGGCTGTTGATCTGCGCTGCAAGGTGCATATCCATAGTCATTACTCCAGCATGAAAAACGACAGCATGCCGAGTGTGGCAAAAAGAAACGCGCTCCCCAAAAATTCGGTTATGCGGAAGATGCGCATCTTCGCCATGCCGGTCTCGATCATCACCAGCGCAACGCCGACAATCCCGAGTTTGAGCACCAAAATCGGGAATGCGACGGCGATCGACGTCACATCATCATCCAAAGCGATGCCCCAGGGGAAAAAGGACGCGATCCCCAGAACGGTAAAGAGAAAGAGTTTCATCATCCCCGCCCATTCGATGAGGGCAAGGTGCCTTCCCGAATACTCCAGGATCATGGCCTCATGGATCATGGTGAGTTCAAGATGCGTGGCGGGGTTATCCACCGGCACCCTGCCCGTCTCGGCCAGCGCAATGAGGATGAATGCCAGCAAGGCGAAAACAAGGGAGGGTCTCAGCAGGGAATGTCCCTGGGAGATGATCAGCACAATCTGCGACAACGAGGTAGACCTGCCCACAAGCGAGACGGCAAAAACCGCCATGAGCATGGCGGGCTCGGCCAGAGACGCTATGGTCATTTCCCTGCTCGCTCCCATGCCTCCGAAAGCCGTGCCGATGTCCATGCCCGCCAGTGCCGTAAAGAAGCGCGCAATGGCGAAGAGTGCTACGAGAGCGATGACATCCGCTGTGGCGGAAAGCGGCAGGTCCGTCGAAACCATGGGAATGATCCCGCCCGCAATGACCGATACTCCGAATACGAGATAGGGTGTAAAGCGGAATATCCAGGACGCATTCTCGGCAAGCGTCACGTCCTTTGACAAGAGTTTTCTGATATCGCGGTACGGCTGAAACAGACTCGGGGACGTGCGGCCCTGGAACCAGCATTTCACCATCTTCACCCATCCGACAAAAACAGGGGCCATGAAGAGGAGCAGGGCAATTTGCATCATCTCTATGATGAATGGGTTGATAGTCAACAGATAACCCTTTCGATGCTTTTGACAGGATTACAGGATAATATCTGATCTACAAGTCTGTTAATACAAACG
>Ga0315281_10006927_pt1 | contig 16040 bp, 16 predicted proteins | sample YL17G07_0_MG_FD_204540 | JGI IMG/M metagenome (GOLD analysis project Ga0315281, IMG submission 204540) | Sediment microbial communities from Yellowstone Lake, YNP, Wyoming, USA - YL17G07_0 | ecosystem: Environmental > Aquatic > Freshwater > Lake > Sediment | place: USA: Wyoming | collected... | reverse complement strand
GGCCTCGGGAGCCTGGACCAGGGCGAACCGGCCGGCCAGCGTCAGCGGCAGGAACGGGTCCGGGCCAGCCGTGCGGATGGTTACGAGCCCTGGCCCCGGAGAGCGGACGGAGGCGATGCGGAGGTAGTCGTGGCTGCGTTGAGCGATGGGGAGGCGGTCGGCGCTGGCGAGTTCCACGGCTCGGGAGAGGTGCGCGACAACGTCGGTGGCGGTCACGGGGCGGCCGTTGAGTGGTGGGGCGTCCTGCCAGCGGGCCGCCCGGGCGACGTGCAGCACCCACGTTTCAGGGTCCGGTTGTTCCCAACTCGCGGCGAGGTCGCCGGAAAGCCCGCCCTGGCCAGCGTCCGCCCACTGGATGAGGCGCGAATGCGTACGCCCGAGGACTTCACCCACGCTCGCCTCGCCGGTACGAAGCGCATCAAAGGTGTCGAACGAGAACGAACGCGGCGACTGGCGGCGCGCCGTGCCTCCGCGTGACGGCGCCGTCCGGGGCGTTGCCGTTGGGGAAGGAGCCGGCCCGGTGGTGGGCGTCCCGGGCGTCTCAGGCAGAGCCGATTCGTCGTCCCGGGAGGCGTAGAGCGCAATGCCGGCGGGCACCCCCGCTGCTGTGGCGGCCACGCCCGTTGCCGCCGCAGCGAGCAGACGCCGGCGAGTCAAGTGAACCACGCTCAGCTCCCGCGCAACGGCGCCGCGTGGCCGGGACTCGCGGCTTCGGCCGCCGGGTGCTCGTGTAAGCCGGGGTCCATCAGCGCCGCGTCGGGGCTCAGGCAGCAGCCCATCGCTTCGTGCAGGCGGCGCGTCTCCGGTTGCAGCGTGACGTGACCGACGCCGAAACGCTGGCGGAAGAGTGTGGCGAGGTCGGTCAGGACGTGCTCGGTGCAGGCGACGTCCGCGAGCTCGACGTGCGCGCTGAGGGCCGGGAAGTGGGGAGCGATCGACCAGACGTGCACGTCGTGCAGGGCGATGACGCCCTCGACGGCGGAACTCGCCTCCATGACCTGTCGAGGATCGAGGCCGGGCGGCGCGCCTTCGAGCAAGATGCTGGCCGCCTGGCGAAGCAGGGCGAACGAGCGCGGGACGATGAACGCCGCGATGCCCAGCGCGACCACGACGTCGGTCCCTCGCCAGCCGCCCAGGGCAATGAACGCGGCAGACGCGAGGACGGCGACCGAGCTGACCGCGTCGGCGGCGGCTTCGAGGCGGGCGGCGCGGGCATTCAGGCTTTCGTGGGCGTGGCTGTGGAGCATGCGGACGACGGCCAGGTTCACGGCCAGGCCAGCCGCGCCGACGACGAGCACAGGCGTGGTGTCGACAGAGCGCGGGTCACCGAGGCGCATGACCGACTCGTACACGATGAACGCGGCGATCAAGAGGAGAAGCGTGACGTGCACGGGCACGGCCAGGACTTCGGCGCGGGCGTAGCCGTACGTGCGGCGGGCGTCGGCCGGGCGCCGGGCCAGGGTAGCGGCGGCGAGGGCGAGCATGAGGCCCGCAGAATCGGCGAGCGCGTGCCCGGCGTCGGAGACCAGCGCCAGCGAGCCGGCGGCAAGGCCAGTCGCGGCTTCGATGGCGACGAACGCGAGCGTTACGGCCAGCCCCACGCCAAGGGCGCGCCGCGGAGAACGGTGATTGTCGCGGCCATGCGCGTGGTCGCCGGGCATCCAGTTCATGCTATCAGGTTCGGGCGGCGGCCCGGCGGGGTGGGCGCCTGCGACGCCGATCGTTAGAGTAGAGACGTGCCCACCGCGCAGGCGGTCCGTGGGCGAAGAGGTGTTGCTGCTGGCGAGCGAACTGGTCGGGGTGACCGGGGCCATTGCGGACGCGGTCGAGCCGGTGCTCCGGGCGGCGAAGCTTGCCTCGCGCCTGGGTGTCCCGGAGAGCGCGAAGGCACCCGTTGCGGCTGCGATTGCCGCCCGGCGGGGTGCGCCAGCCCTCCTCGTCGCTCCTACTCCATCGCGCGCACAGGCCCTGACTGAGGAGTTGGCTCTCTTCCTGGAAGATGTCCCGTTAGCACGCCTGCCAGAGCGCGAGCGGCTGCCATATGAGTTCACGCACGGCGACCCGGCGGTGGCACTCGAACGCGCCCGGGCGCTTGCGTTGCTGCGTGGACCCGGGCGAGGTCTGGTGGTCGCATCATGGGCCGCGCTCTCGGAGCATTGCGCCGGCCCGGGTGTCGAGGCGGCGGGCCTCGACGTTGCGCCCGGCGACGCAACCGACCCGGGGTCGCTGTGTGCGGCGCTCGAACAGGCTGGCTACGAGGTGACGACCGTCGCCGATCGGCCGGGCCTGGTCTCGCGACGTGGCGGCATTGTGGACGTATTCCCCGCCGGGGGCGAAACCGCCTACCGGGTCGAGTTCTTCGGAAACGAGGTCGAAAGCGTCCGCGTGGTGGACGTGGCGACGCAGCGCAGCGTGCGCCTGGCTGCGAGCGCGCACTTCCCCCCGGCCGCGACGGGGACACGAGAGGCTCGCGAGGCCGCCCGGGCGCTGGCTGATTTGCTGCAGGCAAACGGCGAGACGGCTGAGGAAGTCCTGGAGCAAATCGAGATCGTCGCCGAGGGCGGACGAAGCGCGTACGAGGCGGCGCTGGAGCCGCTCCTCTATGCCGGGACGGCGATCGACCACCTCGCGGCAGACGCGCTCGTGTTGTTCGACGACGCCGAGGAGGGAGAGACAGCGCTCGTGCGGCTGGTCGAGCACCAGGCGCGGACGCGCGCCGAGCTCGAACACCGGGGCGCGATCCCCGAGGGCCTTCCCGACCTCAACGCCGCGCCCGACGTGGTCGTCGCGGCGCTGGCGGAGCGTGAGTCTGTCCACCTGCAACGCTTCGGTGCGGAGGAGCTCGGCGCGAAACGGCTGCCGCTGCGCGCGACGCCCAGTTTCGCCGGTAAGCTCAAGCCGTTCGCCCAGCAGTGCATTCAATGGTCACGCGAAGGGAAGAGCGTCGTGATCGCGAGCCAGCAGGCGCTGCGGCTGGCCGAACTGATGGACGCCGAGGGCGCGCACGTCCTGATTGAACGCGCCGTACGCGAGCGGCCAGCGGCGGGGACCATCCACCTCACGCCTGTCGCGCTCAGCGGCGGCATGACGCTCGACGACCTGCTGGTACTGGTGAGCGACGCGGAGATCTTCGGCTTTCGCAAGCGGCGGCGATCGCTGCGCACACGCAGGGGCATCCGCAGCGACCTGGTGTCGACGCTGGAGGTGGGCGACTACCTGGTCCACGCAGACCATGGCATCGCGCGCTATGGCGGCCTCGTGCGGAGGACAGTCGACGGGGCCGAGCGCGAGTACCTCGACCTCCAGTACGCAGACGGCGACCGGCTCTACGTGCCTGCGGACCACCTCGACGCGGTCACGCGCTACGTGGGCCCGGCCGAGCATCCCCCGTCGCTGACGCGGCTCGGCTCACAGGACTGGGCACGGGCGAAGCGGCGGGTGAAGGCGGCCGTGGCCGAGATGGCCCAGGAGTTGCTGGAGCTCTACGCGAGGCGCGAACTGGCCGAGGGACACGAGTTTGGGCCGGACGGCGCGTGGCAGATGGAGATGGAGGCAGCGTTCCCGTATGTCGAGACGCCGGAGCAGCTCGAAGCGATCGGCGAAGTGAAGGCGGACATGGAGCGCCGTAGGCCGATGGACCGCCTCATCTGCGGTGACGTCGGCTACGGAAAAACCGAGGTCGCCGTGCGGGCGGCCTTCAAAGCGGTGAGCGAGGGGAAGCAAGTCGCGGTGCTGGTGCCGACGACGGTGCTAGCCGAGCAGCATGGAAACACCTTCCGCGAGCGCACAGCGGGTTTTCCGGTGCGCGTGGAGGTGCTGTCGCGGTTCCGCAGCGAGCAGCAGCAGCGCGAGATCGTGGCCGGCATCGCCTCGGGGGAAGTTGACATCGCGATCGGCACGCACCGGTTGCTGCAGAAGGATGTGCAGTTCCGCGACCTCGGGCTCGTCGTCGTCGACGAAGAGCAGCGTTTCGGCGTGAGTCACAAGGAACGGCTGAAGCAAATGCGCGCAGAGGTGGACACGCTCACGCTTTCTGCGACGCCCATCCCGCGGACGCTGCAGATGTCGCTCACCGGGATCCGCGACATGAGCACGATCATGACGCCGCCGGAGGAGCGGCTGGCAATCCGCACGTACGTCATGCAGTGGGACGACGAGATCATCCGCGAAGCGATAGAGCGGGAGTTGGAGCGCGGCGGGCAGGTGTACTTCGTCCACAACCGCGTGCACAACATCGAACGCATCGTCTCGCGGCTGCGCGAGATCGTGCCCGAGGCGAGCATCGCGGTCGGACACGGCCAGATGCCGGAGGAACAGCTCGAACGAGTGATGGTGGAGTTCGGCGCGGGCGAGCACGACATCCTCGTCTGCACGACGATCATCGAGAGCGGCCTCGACATCCCCAACGTCAACACGATCGTCATCAACAACGCGGACCAGTTCGGGCTGGCGCAGCTGTACCAGTTGCGCGGGCGCGTAGGCAGGGGCGCGAACCGGGCATACGCCTACCTGCTGCACGAGAAGGACCGCACGATCAGCGAGCACGCCCAGAAACGCCTGGAGGCAGTGTTCGAGGCCTCGGAACTGGGGGCCGGCTTCCAGATTGCGCTGCGCGACCTCGAGATCCGCGGGGCCGGGAACGTGCTCGGCTCCGAGCAGAGCGGGCACATTGCGTCGGTGGGCTTCGAGATGTACTCGAAGCTCGTGGCAGAGGCGGTGTCGGCGCTCAAGGCTACGTTCCCTGGTGCGCCAGCGGGCGGTCCGGCGCCACTCCCGCCGGCGCCGACGGTTGACCTGCCGCTCAGCGCTCACGTGCCAGAGGCGTTCATCGAGGACATCCACGCCCGGCTGGCCGTCTACCAGCGGGTGGCCGACATCGAGTCCGTCGAAGGCGTGGCGGAGATGCAGGCGGAGCTCAAGGACCGGTTCGGTGAGGTGCCGCCCGCTGTCGAGAACCTGCTGTATGTTTCCCTGGTGAAGTCGCTGGCTCGCAGGGCGGGTGTGGAAAGCATCAAGACGGACGAGCTGATGTTCCACCTGCGCGTACGTGGAGGCGTGCCGTCGCCGATGCGGATCCGCGTGGAGGCACTGGGCTTGCAAGGGGTCATGGTGGGGCCGAACCAGGTCCGGCTCGACCGGATGAGCGCGGCGAAGGGCTGGCAGACGCTGCTCATCCGGGTGTTGCGTACGATGCTCGGCCGCGAGGAACCGGGCGCGGCGCCGGGTGCGAAGGCCCTGGCCGCGGGAGGGTGACGGCATGCCGATCGTGGTACAGCGCAGCTTCGTCATCGAGAAGGGCGCGTTCGCCGAGTTCGAGCGCCTCTCGCGCGAGCACATCTGGCCGTACATGGAAGCGCGTGGGTGCAAGATCCTGGGGCTGTTCACGAACGACCACGGCGGCCGGAGCGACGAAGTGATCCTGCTCACGGCCTACGCGTCGCACGCGCACTGGGAGGCGACAAGGGGAGACCGCGTACCGGATGGCGCCAGCGACGAGCTGCGTGAGCTGGCGCGCCGGTCGGCCGAGGCGGTGGCGGAGCGCCACCGGCTGACGCGCTACACGAGTGCGCGGGTGCTCCGCCTGGCGACGCCGTGGGTGGACCTGGGCGTGCGCGAGGGCTGAGGGACGATGGAGCGCTGGGAACGCCGCGCAGCCAAGCTGGAAGCGAAGCGGGCACGCATCCAACAGCACGGCCGAACGTTGATCAGCGTCGTGGCGCCGGCGGAAGCGAAGCGGGTGGAGCAGGTGCTCTCCGGCAAGCGGCGTCCACGGCGCGGTCCCCGGCGCCACAAGCGCTGACCTGGTTCAGCCGGTGACCAGCGTAATCTCGCAACCACGGCGCAGCAGGTTCGTGAGCGGGCAGTTCTCGCTGACGTAGCGATGGAGCGTCGCCAGGCGCGACACCTCCACGGCGTCGGCGAGAACCTCGATGTGCGCTGTGATGTTCCACGGGACGGCCGGGTCCGCCGTGGGGATGCCAAGGAAGCCGGCGTCGTTGTTCTGGGCGGTCACGCGGACCTGCACGTGGTCGAGCGGGATGCCCATGTTGGCGGCGCCAATCAGGTAGGTGTGGGTGAGGCAGGTGCCGAGCACGCCGCAGAGGAGCTCGGGCGAGGAAGGGCCGAGGGCGTAGCCGCCAAAGGCCGGCCCGGAGTCGCCCAGGATCTCCCAGTCGCGTATCCGCAGGCGCCGGACGCCGGTCGCGTCGCCTGCTGTGACAGTGGCTTCCACCGTGTCGTGCCAGTCGGCTCCGGCCGGCTTCGCGGCGGCCGCCGCCTGCATGGAGGCGGCTTTCTGGTCCAGGTAGTGGCGGAGTCCGCGCGTGTTCATGGGCTGCTCCAGTTCCAACCACGGCGTTCTGGCCGCCCGGTGGGGGGCCGGGTCATACTAAACCAGATGAGTGACGCGAACCTGTTCACGATGCTTTCGGCGTACCGTCCCGGGGCGGCTGCCTCGCCGTTCGAGAACTACTGCACGTCGGGCCTGGCGTACTTTCTCGGTCGCGGCCAACGGATGCTGACCGCCCTGCTTGCGAACGCGGCCGGGGCCGGCTCCGAACCGGTGGCCGTCGTGGAGGTCCAGCCGCGCGTGGCCGGGGCAGGCATTGCCGACCTGCTGATCACGTTCGAGGGCGGGCAACGCGCGGTTGTGGAAGTGCAGGTGGAGGCGGCCGCGGACGAACGCCTGCTGCCCGCCCTGGTCGTAGAAGCGCGCCAGTGGGAAGGCCAGCCTGCGTTCTTGCTGCTCGGGCTCCCGGGCCGCGAGCCCCCGGCCCCGTGGCGGCCGGTGAGTTGGCTGGAGGTCGCGGAGGCCCTCGAAGACGACCCGGATTCGCTGGCGCAGCAGTTCACCGAGTTCGTGTTGCGGGACATCCTCGGGCTCGGACCCGTGCCGCTCGACCAGGCGGTCACGACGAACCGGCTCTACGCACTCGGCGGGCGCACGGTGCGCCGGCGATTCGGTGAACGAGCGCGTTATGTGAACAGCGCCTCACGTCCGCTGGACGGCCGCTACCGCTACCTGGGGACAACGTTCGGGCTGGACGGCGGCGAAATGGAGCACTGGATCGGTATCGTCAACGAGACCGTGCCGCTGGGCGACCACTACCACGTGATGCTCGCGAGCAAGGAGTCGCCGGTCGCGCAGCCATCCGACCAGCCGCGTGCCACTGGCGATTGGAAGTGGGCGCACTGGACCGGGATGGGACGCGTCGTACGCCCCATCGCCCCGGACCTGTACGACGAGTTGCTGGCGCGCTTGCCGGGTTAGCCGCCGCGCAGCGTCTTCAGCTGGTTCGCGTGGTCGCCGTAGTGGTGGGCGAGGATGCCAAGGACGCCTCCGAGGCTCGTCTTACCGAGGGGGCCGAACTCCAGCTCGGGGCTCAGTTGGCCATCCGGGACCTGGTTCACGACCTCCATGAGCCCGGCCTGAACGCCGGGCATCGCTGCCACGGCAGCGTTCGCGTCGGCGAGACTGTGTCGCTGCGGCGCTGCGGCGGTGGCATTGATGGCGCGGGCGATCCCCGACGCGAAGAAGCCGGCAGCGCCGGCGATGTGCTCGGCGACCTCGCGGGCGCACCACGCGGCCTCTCCTTCTTTGGCGCCCGCCGGCTTGCGGTCCCAGGAGGGGCCAGCAAGCTTCAACTCTGATAGGTAAGCGTCGTACGCCTTCGCGATGTCGGCGCTGAGGGCCGCGGTGGTCTTGTCTGCCATTTGGGGTGAACCTCTTTCAAAAGGGATTGCGCGGGCCAGTCTGGCGGTTCGCTGGCTCGAGTGCCAGCGAAGGTCCGTCAGGAAACGCGGACGAGCACACGCCCACGGATGCCGCCCTGCAGGATCTTCGCAGCGGCGGCGGGCACGCCTTCGAGGTCCGTCTCGGTGACGATGGTGTCGAGCAGGCCGCGCGGCTTCATGTCCGTGGCGAGGCGTCCCCAGATCTCACGGCGGTAGGCGATGGGCACGAATACCGACTCGATCCCGAGCACGTTCACGCCGCGGAGAATGAACGGAAAGACGCTGGTCGAGAACGGGCCGCCACCGGTCAGACCGGAAACGGCCACGGACCCGCCGTACTTCAGCGTCCGCAAGAGATACGCCGTAGTGGACCCGCCGACGGGGTCCACGGCGCCCGCCCAGCGCTCGGCGTCCATCGGGCGCGAGCTGTCGGCGTTGACTTCCTCGCGCGCGAGCACTTCGGTGGCCCCGAGGGTGCGGAGGTAGTCGTGCTCGGCGCTCTTGCCGGTGCTGCCGGCCACGGTGTAGCCGCGGCCCGCGAGGATGCTCACGGCGGACGAGCCGACCCCGCCCGTCGCGCCAGTGACGATGACCGTGCCGTTCGCCGGCTTCAGCCCCATGAATTCGAGGCGCTCGACGGACTGAGCCGCGGTGAACCCGGCCGTGCCGAGGGCCATCGCTTCCTTCGCCGTGAGTCCGGCGGGCAACTCGACGACCCAGTCGGCTGGCACGCGGGCGAGCTCGGCGTACCCACCGGGGTGGTTGACGCCGAGGTCGTAGCCGATCACGGCGACTTTCTGCCCCTTCGAGAAGCGAGAGTCGACCGACTCGACAACCGTCCCGGCCAGGTCGATCCCGGGCGTCATCGGAAATGAGCGCACGACGCGGCCCGTGGGAGAGCAGGCGAGGCCGTCCTTGTAGTTCACGGAGGACCATTCGACTCGGATGGTGACTTCACCCACGGGCAGGTCGCTGTCTGCGAGTTGGCGAATGCCAAGCGAGAACTGGTCTCCCTGCTTGTCGAGAACGAGGGCACGGTAGGTCACGGACGGTCCTCCTCGCAGGCACGCTCGGCGGCCAGCGGCGTAAGCTTACGCGCGGCGCCCGGTGCGGACGAGTCACGGCGCCCCGGAGAAGCGATGGCCGCGGACCTCGACCCCGCGACATTCGAGACGCACTTCGCGAGCGCCCGTGGGTTCCGCCAGGCCTTCGTCCGCGAGGGCGTGGGCGGCGTGCCGCTCCTGCTCGTGCACGGTTGGCCCGAAACGAAGCGCATCTGGTGGCGCAACATCGCGCCGCTGGCCAAAGCGGGCTTCGAGGTGATCGTGCCGGACCTGCGGGGGTTCGGCGAATCGGACGTTGGTCCGGACGGGTTCCACGACGTGCCGTCGCACAGCCGCGACCTTCACGCGCTCGTGACGCAGCACCTGGGCCACGCCCGTGTCGTCGTCTGCGGCGGAGACCTCGGGGGCCCGGTCATCCAGGACCTATCGCTGCGGTTCCCGGGATTTGTGGACCGGATGGTGCTCTTCAATTCGCCGCTGCCTTTCGACAAGGAGCGCATGGCGGGGATGAACACGCGCCCGCCGAGAGAGGCCGCCGACTACTTCCGGCGCCAGGGTACGGACGCAGACGCCCTTGCCGCGGAGCTCGACACGCCCGAGAAGCGGCAACGGTACATCGCGACGTTTTACTCGTCCCGCTTCTGGGCGCACCCGGGGGCCTTCGACGACGCGGCCGTCGACTTCATGGCCGAACCGTTCGGCGACGGACTCAGGCTGCGCGCGAGCTTCGGAGGCTACGAGAGCGCGTTCAGCGCCTCGGCACGAAGCGAACCGCCCATGGTGGCCACGGTGAAGGAGAATCCGACGCGCGCGCTGGTGCTGTTCGGGCCGAGCGACCACGTGCTCTACCCGGAGTTCGACCGCATGGCGACGGTGGTGTTTCCAAACCGCGTAGGGCCGTTCTTGCTGCGAGACTGCGGCCACTTCGTCCAGTGGGAGGCGGCGGAGGTGCTCAACGGTGCGGTCACCGCGTTTTGTGGCGACCTGCTGGCGGCGCGCCGCGGCGGGTAGCGCAGGCCATTCGCGGATGAGAAGGCTCGCCTCGGCGACGGGGTCACAGGCGCGAGCACTGGATCAGTACTCCGACCGTGAGGGAGGGGGCGATCGTCAGCGGCGGACGGGCCCGGCGCCGCCTGCGAATCACGAGCTCATGACCGGCGGCCCCCTCCCTGACAGTCGGGGTACTGATCGTCAGGGAGCCACTCGGGCTTCTCGCCGTTCTCCCTCACCGAAGCAGGCTGCCGTCCTCACCCTGGCTCCGTTCAGAGCAGGGGGGCGATGTGCCAGGCGGCGGTCCAGAGAGGCGCGAACGGCTATACTCGCGGCCATGGAAGAACGGATCGAGCCATGCCCGGACTGCGCGACGCCGGTGGGCGCCGAAGACAATTACTGCCGCCAGTGCGGGATGTTCCTCGCGGCGCTGCGCCCGGGGACGGCCGTTACGCGGACGCAGTCGCGGGCCATGGCTCCGGCGCGGCCGGGTATGCCAGCACCGGTGAAGCGCGTTGCGACCGCGATCGCAGTCGGCGCGGCGTTGCAGGTGGGCGTTGGACTGGCAGGCCGCTACCTTGCGACCCACGCTGCCAGGCAGGCAGCCCTCGCCGCTACGAGCCGCCCGCAGCGCCCGGCTAAAGGAAGGCCGGCGACCCGCAACGCAGACCCGGGCGGATTGGACGAGGCCACGGCAGTGAGCGAGACGCTGGTCGTCCGCAGAGTCTGGATTCGGCGCGGCTGAGTCGCCCGCCGGCTACCGCTCGTTGGCCAGAACGCGGTGGTCGCCCGCTTTTGAGTCGTCCCTGATGTAGTCGAGCACAGCCGCAGCGATGGCTTCCGGTGTGAGCATCTTCACGACGGCGATCGCGGGTTCGAGCCACTTCGCCGGCTTCTCGCCGTCGCCGGTCTTGGCGATGATCGGGGTGTCGACCATGCCGGGCAGGACGGCATTCACGCGCACGTGGTCCGTGTCGTTCAGCATCTTGCAGCTTTGTGTGAAGAGGACGACGGCCGCCTTCGTTGCGGCGTAGATGGGGTCCATGGGCATGGGGCCGAGGGCGGCCATGGAGGCCGTGTTGACGACCACGCCGCCGCCGCGCTTGCGCATGCGATGCACCGCTTCGCGCGTCCCCATGACCACGCCGGCGACGTTCACGTTGATCACGAGGGCGGCCTTTTCGAGGGTGCAGTCGGGCCAGTTGGGGTCGCCGCCGGTCATGATGCCGGCGTTGTTGTGGACGATGTCGACCCCGCCGTAGATCCGCTCCGTGTCGTCGAAGAGTGCCCGGACCCCCGCGGGGGTCGAGACGTCGGCGCGGACGAACGTCGCTGCACCACCGGCCGCCTTCGCCTGACGGACCGTTTCCTCGCCGCCTGCTGCATCGAGGTCGGCGACGACGACGCGAGCGCCTTCGCGTGCAAGGGCAAGGGCGGTGGCACGGCCGATGCCGGACGACGCCCCAGTGACCACAGCAACTTTGCCAGCGATCTCCATAGTGGAAGCCTCCCTGCGAACGATGCGCATCCTAGCGGCAGGGATGTGTTCGTGCAGCCACATCACCTGACCCGCAGCGCGGCGAATCTGGCCAGGGAGCCTACTTCGGCACGAGACTCACCGTGAGAACACTGCCCTGTACCGCAACTTCGAACGGCACCTTCTCTCCCTTGACGCCGATGACCCAGGTGACCACGCCTTCGAAATCGCAGGATTGCAGAGCCTGGGGAATCAGCTTGCCGCTGCCAGTGAGTGTTGGGGTGAGGTTAGCTTTCCCTGACGCATCGTGCGCGACCGCCGGCGAAAAGCGAACCGCAAGGTACACGGTGCCGTTGGGCTTGACCGGCTGGCCCGAACCGCAGGCGGACGGCGCGTCGACGTATTCGACCTTGTAGCCGGGAACGGAACTCCCGAACTTGAACCCGACCGAGTCGTGCTTCTGAATGCGTACCGAGGCGATCTGTTGGAGCGTGGCCTGCTCCGCGCCAGCTTTGGCCGCCACTTCGACCGCAACAGCAGCGTCGCCGCGCACGGGAGTGGCCGCGGGGTCTTGCGTCGCGCCCGGCGTCTTCGCGGTTTTCGTCTTGCCGGGGTCGGGGGTCGTGCTGGACCCGGCGTCCTTCGAAGCGGCCGCTGATGGTGTGGTCTGCGAGGCCGACGCGCTGTCGTCGTCGCCACAGGCGGCGAAGAACAGGAACGCTGCGATGGGGGCGACCGCGATCGCGAGGAGGAACTTCCCGTGCATGCACATCTCCGGGCGCGGGCGCGCCAGCGTTTGATCTATGGCCTTGGTACCACAGCGGGTGACGTTCGGTCACGCCGTGGGCGTCAAGGACTCGTCCGGGAACGGCGCCTCACGCACGAGAAATGCGCCAGCCGCCCGTGTCGACCTTCTCGTTCAGCAGGAGGACGTGGCAGTTGCCGCACAGGGGCCCGCGTACGTCCTCGCTGCCGTTGGAGACGGTGTGCTGGTCCATGACTCCGCCGTACCGCTCCACGCCGTCGTGGTCGCAGAACAGGCAGGTGTGTTCGGGCGTGTTTGCGTTGCGCGCGGGCGTGGGGCGGCCGTAGGGCCAGCGCTGGTGGTTGGTCGTGACCTCGACCGTGGCCCGCGGGTCGACCTTCTCGCCGCGGTTGCGGGCCCGTGCCCAGGCCTTCGCCTCGTCAGACGCCACCCAGGCGATCGCGTTCGCCAGGAGCGTGCGGTAGTGCGGGTTGTTGTACGAGGTGGGCACGTCGCCCGCCTGGATATAGACAACCGGGCTGTTCTTGTAGTTCTTCGCCCAGCAGACCATGTTGCTCGAGGGGGGATGGTGCCAGCCGTCGCGGCTGTACATCTTGCCGAAGCCGACGACCTGGTACGGGGAGAAGAAGTTGTCCTCCGTGAACTCGAAGTCGCTGCGGATGAGCGGGACGACGTCGTCTTCGAAATAGGGCGCGAGGTAGAGCTCGTCCTGCAGCTCGAAGCTCGGCGGGAGGTCCCGCGTCACGGGGTGGCCGGGCGTGACGACCGTATAGGTGCTGTTGACGCCGAGCAGGTACCCGGAATCGGGGGTGTCCTTGCCCCGGAGCGTGGCCGGGTAGAAGAGGAAACGGCCACCCAGAATTTCCGCGTACTCGTCCCAGGCGGGCCACGAGCAAAGGTTGTGGTGCATGAAGACGAACCCGTGCGTGCCCTGCTCCATGAGGTCGACGATGCCGCGCTTGAAGGCCTCCGGGGGCGCGGGCGCCGGGTCGCCTGCCTTGCGCCCGAAGCCCACGCCGGGCATGGAGTAATCCACGATGACGTCGTAGGGCTGCGCATTCCCGGGCTGGTAGAAGAGCTGCGCAGCGGGCTGCTCCACGTGCGTCCAGTTCAGGCCCCGGCTCGCGAACGAGTCGAACATCTGGAAGAACGGCTCCCGTTGGAAGGGATGGCCCTTCGTGACGAGGAGGATATCGAGAGGCTTGCTGGTCGCCGTGGCGCTCATGCGGAACTCCCGGGTAGTCGTTAGTGGCATTCTAGCGACCTCGCCAGGGGACGGCTTGCTCCTGTGGCAAGGCTTGTTTGCGGCGGCCGGGCTGGTAGCATTGCCGGCTGCGGCGGCTCCCGGGGACACCGGCAAAGCCTGCGCGGCCGGATAGAGCGGCGCTGGAGGAACGATGAGCACCAAGATCTTCTCACTCGAAGGCAAGATGGCGATCGTGACGGGGGCGAGCTACGGGCTGGGCGTGACGTTCGCCGCCGCTCTCGCGGACGCGGGCGCCGACATCGTGGTGACCGCGCGGAGCGTGGACAAGCTCGAGACGACGAAGAAGCTGATCGAGTCCAAGGGACGCAAGTGCGTTGTCGTCGGCTGTGACGTGACCGACTACGCACAGGTGAAAGCGATGATGAAGACGGCCCACGACGCCTTCGGAAAGATCGACATCCTGGTCAACAACGCGGGGATCACGGACGCGACGGGCAAGCGCTCGGAAAACGTCCCGCCGGAGTGGTTCGGGAACATCATCGGGACGAACCTCGTTGGGCTCTGGTACTGCTGTCACGCCGCCGCGCAGTACATGATCCGGGCCGGGAGCGGAAACATCATCAACATCAGCTCGATCCTCGGCTTTGGCGGGTTTGCCCCGGGGACGGCGGCCGGCTATTTCGCGTCCAAGGGCGGCGTGAACAACCTCACGGCGATGCTCGCGTGCGAGTGGGGCGACCGGGGCGTGCGCGTGAACGCGCTCGCGCCGCACTTCTTCGACTCGGAGATGACGCACGACCTCCTGGTCTCCAGCGGATTCATGGGCCAGTTGGAGGCGCGGACACCGATGCGGCGCATCGGCAGGGACGAAGACCTCGCCGGTCCGGTCGTCTTCCTCGCCTCCGACGCTTCGTCGTTCATCAACGGCGTCGTAATGCCGATCGACGGCGGGCTGACGGCGAGCCGCGGCTTTGCCGCACCACCGTTCGCGTCCGACCACTGGGACCCCGAAGGCGGCGGGACACCGATGCAGGTTGGCGCCCCCTGGAATGACTGACGGTCCCTTCGTGACGCTTGGCCCGGCAGCGGAAATCGCGCCGGGAGAGACACGGGACTACCAGGTCGAAGGCCACAGCGTGCTGGTCGCGAACTGCGACGGAACTTACTACGCGATTGAGGACCGCTGCACGCATGACGACGGGCCGCTGGCCCAGGGCCGCCTGCGCCGCTGCGAGGTGGAATGCCCGCGGCACGGTGCAAAGTTCGACATGAAGACGGGCAAGGCCACGGCGCTGCCGGCGTTCCTGCCGGTTGCGTCCTATCCGCTGCGGGTCACAGCCACGGGCACACTCGAGGTCCAGTTCGAGCAGGCGTAGTGGGGCGGTTCGAGGATCGCCGAGCCGGACTTTCTTCCAGACGCCCGGCCAACGGTAGCGCTGAGGTCAGGGCCGGGGGGAAGGCAGAGGCTCGGCGGCGTCAATGGACTTGCCACGGCGGAGGGCGGAGAGGTTCAGGGACAGGGACTCACGCCCGGCGAGCAGGAACGCCGCACCCAGGATGCTCACCGGCAACACGTTCACGAGGTGCGCGACGATCGCGAAGCTGAACGCCCGGGCGGCGTCCACGTCGAACGGGATGAGGGCGAGCGTGGCAGCGGCGTGAAACACGCCGATGTAGCCGGGCGACGAGGGCACCAGCATCGCCAGGTTCGTGACGCAGGTGAGGAGGACGGCCACAGTAACGGGGGCGTCGATCTGGAGCGCCTTCATCAGCAGGTAGTTGATCGCGAACGCACCGAGCCAGGCCACGGCCGAATATCCCCAGATGTGGAATTGGTGGTGACGCGAGAACAACTGGCGGAACCCTTCGCCGAACGAGCTCGCCTCGTCGCTGAGACGCTGGCTGCGAGAGACCGCGCCCGGCAGCCGGACACGCCGCACCAGGCGGGAGGCGCGGCGGCGAAGAACGACTCCGAGCAGGGCGACACCGACCAGGGCCGCGAGCGTGTACCAGGCCGTGTGCAGCCAGTCGACGTACTCATCCGGGATGGGCAAGAACGGGCTCACCACGACAAAGCAGGTGAGCAGCGTGACCGTGTCGGTCACCCGTTCCGTGAGCATGGAAGAGAGGACGTGGCCAACGCGCAGGCCGGGCTGCCGCGAAGTCATCGCGACGCGCGCCACGTCTCCGAGGCGCGCCGGGAGCACGTTGTTGAGCAGGAAGCTGATGTGAAGGATGCGGTAGAGACGCGGCGTCGTGACGGGCGCGTCTTCCGGCAGGAGCGAGCGCCAGCGCAAGGTCTTCGCGGCGAGCGAGAGCACGAGCGATGCAACGGCGAGAGCGATGAAGAGGGGGTCAGCACTCGCGAGCGCGTCCAGGGTTGCGCGCCAGTCGATAAGCTTGCCGAGCAGCGCGAGGCTACCGGCGGTGAAGAGCAGGCCAACGGCGAATCGGCGCATGATCCCGCCTGATTCTGGCGGCTGCGATAGGCAGCGCCGCAACTATCCTGCCACAGTCGACGCCTTCCGTCAGTAGCCCCAGAGAGGTACGCTCCCGGTGATGACGACACCAGCGCTCGAATGGCCAGCCGAGCCGGCCGAAGCTGAGTCGCGGACGACGCGGGGCCTGCTCGTCGCCCGCCTGATCGACAGCCGGGGGCTGCTCGCGCTGCAGACGGGCCTGCTGGTGGCGATGACGGCGATCGTGGCGACGCGCGTCTGGCAGGACCATGCCTGGGTGGGCTTCGGGCTGGTCGCTGCAGCGGCGGCGGCCTGGTTGCCTGAGCTGCGGCGGGCGCGCATG
>Ga0315281_10006926_pt1 | contig 16040 bp, 13 predicted proteins | sample YL17G07_0_MG_FD_204540 | JGI IMG/M metagenome (GOLD analysis project Ga0315281, IMG submission 204540) | Sediment microbial communities from Yellowstone Lake, YNP, Wyoming, USA - YL17G07_0 | ecosystem: Environmental > Aquatic > Freshwater > Lake > Sediment | place: USA: Wyoming | collected... | reverse complement strand
CGACGGGTAGCGTGGCCGCGCAATGCCTTCGTCGATCGTGACAACGGCCGGGAGCGTGAATTCCACCATCTCGCCCGCACCTTCGATCTCACGACGCGCGGTGCCCTTCCCGCCGGCGATCTCGAGCTTCGACGCCGCCGTGATGCATGGCAGGCCGAGGAGTTCCGCGGTGGCGGTGCCCACGATGCCGGCCCCCGTGTCGAACGCGTGCTTGCCGAAGAGAATCAGGTCGAAGCCACCGGACTTGAGCTCCGCGGCCAGCGCTTTCGCAACAGCGATTCCGTCGAAGGGAGTAGTCTCGGCCTTGAGGTGGATAGCGCGATCCACCCCCATACTCATTGCCTTCCTCAAGGTTTCCTGCACGGCATCCGGACCCACTGCGATTACAATGGTCTCGCCGGGGCCTTGCTTCTCGTTGATCTGGAGGGCGACTTCCACCGCGTAGCTCGCGAAGTCGTCAATGTCGAACTTGAGCCCGGCCTCGTCGATACCATACCCGCCGGGAGCTACCTTGAAACGAGACTCGGAGTCCGGGGTACGCTTGATGCAGACGGCGATCTTCATGGCGGATAAAATACTCTTATCCACGAGCTCGACGCATCCGAGAAGCCTATGACACGCAGACGACGCCCGTTGGCCACCGTTGGGCTTGCGCTGGTCTGCTGGACAGGCATCGCCCAAGCACAAGTCACGGAAACGCCTGTGGCGTTCGATAGCGCAGGACGGATGCGCGTACTGACGCCGGCGCTGGTGGCGCGCATGGGGCTCACGGCGCCGGCGTGGCCGGTGGACGGCGCGTTCCGCGAGGCGCGCCTGTTCGCGTCGAGCGCAGGCCTGGTGCTCGCCGTCGAGCGCACCGCGGGGAGCGTAGACCGATTCACGCTACCGGATAACGGCGCCGCCTTGCGTGCCGCCGTCAACGCCGCGCTGGCGCGAACAGGCGCGATTGCTTCGGAAGAGCAGGCTTTCGCGGTGTCGGAACCCGTGCGGGGCCACTTTCTGCGAAGGCAGTTGGCATTGGCGTGGGGTCTGTACGGTCCGCTGCTGGCGTCACTCTCGGACGATTCGCAACTCAGCTCTGCCGTCGTACTCCTTTCTGTGCCGGCGAGCTTCGTGATCGTGCACGGGCTCTCACGCAACATCGAAGTCACGCGCGCGCAGAGCGATCTCGCGTTTGACGGCGCGTTCCGCGGGTGGGCTGTGGGCGCCGGCGCGCTGTACGTGCTCGCGGGCGAGGCGCCGGACGACAAGGTCTTTCGGTTTGTGGGTCTCGCGAGCGCACTGGGCGGCTCCGTGTCTGGATTTCGTCGCGCCCGCAGCTTCACGGACGGCGAGGCGCAGGCGTCCACCACGCTTTCGAACTTTGGCGCTCTCACAGCCTTGGGCCTGCTCGGAACGGCGGACGCGCTTCAAGACGGAAATAGACGCGCCATTGTCGGGACGTTGCTCGCCGCCGGCGTGGCCGGCTATGCGATTGGCCCCAGGTACGCCCGCCAGCCGGGTTACTCCGCCACGCGAGGCGACGTCCAATTGCTGCACATCGGCGCCATACTCGGGGTCATGACGGCCCTGACCCCTCTGATTGGTAGCGATCTTCTCGATCGCGGCGGGCCGACGGTGGCAGGCTTCATGACCGCCGGCATGCTGGGCGGCATGTACGCGGCACATCGCGAATGGGTGCGTCCGTACCAACATACGACCGGGGACGTAGCGATTTCCGGGCTCGGCACCACGGCCGGCGCCCTCGCGGGCATGGGCTTCGTGGTCCTTGTGGAACCATCGGATCAGGTAAGCTGGGCCATGGTCACCGCCGGCTCCATTCTGGGCAGCATTGCCGGGCATCGCGCCGCCAACCCAGCGCGTGCCGTCGCCAGCAAGCGAACGAGCAGTGTCGACGGACCGTCCACGCGGCGTCGGGCGTCGGTTGAATTCACGCCGGGCTCCCTCGCGCTCGCGGCGGCCGGCGTTCCCGGACACCACGCAGCGCTCACGATTCGCTTTTGACCTACTTGAACGCGTTGAGTCCCGTGAGCGCCTGACCGAGCACCAGTGAGTGGACGTCATGCGTCCCCTCGTACGTGTACACGCTCTCGAGGTTCGCCATGTGGCGCATCGACGAATACTCGGCGAGGATGCCCACCGCGCCCAATAACCGGCGCGACTCGCGCGCGATGTCTGTGGCGATGCTCACGTTGTTGCGCTTGGCCAGCGACACCTGCTGTGGCGTGTACGTGCCCGCGTCCTTCATGCGGCCCAGGTGCAACGACACGAGTTGCGCCTTGACGATCTCCGTTAGCATGTCGGCGAGCCGCTCCTGCTGAATCTGGAATCCGCCGATGGGCCGGTCGAACATTACGCGGGTTTTGGAATAGGACACGGCTTCCTCGAAACACGCCATCGCCGCGCCAATCGCGCCCCACGAAATGCCATACCGCGCCTGCGTCAGGCACATGAGCGGACTCTTGAGCCCCTCGGACTTGGGCAACAGTGCATCCGCCGGGAGATGCACCTCATTGAACACCAGCTCGCTGGTGTCGCTCGCGCGCAGCGAGAGCTTGCCCTTCTGATCCTTCGCAGAATATCCCTTGTTCGCTGTGGGCACCACGAATCCGCGGATCGACTTTTCGTCAGGGTCACCGTTCGTCTTGGCCCACACGATGGCGATCTGGGCGGTGGAGCCGTTGGTGATCCACATCTTCGAGCCGTTCAACGTCCAAGTACCGTCGCTCGCCTGCTTTGCCATCGACAGCATTCCGGACGGGTTCGAGCCAAAGTCTGGCTCGGTAAGACCGAAGCATCCGATGATCTCGCCCGTGGCCATCTTGGGCAGCCAATGCTTCTTCTGGACCTCGCTCCCGAACGCATAGATGGGATACATCGCAAGCGCACCCTGCACCGACGCGAACGAACGGATGCCCGAGTCGCCGCGTTCCAGCTCCTGCATGATCAGGCCGTACGCGACGTTGTTGAGACCGGCACACCCGTATTCTTCCGGAAGGTTGGCGCCAAACACGCCGAGTTCCGCGAGCTCCGGGATGATTTCCTTGGGAAACTTTCCCTGGAGGTAGTAGTCGCCGATGATCGGGAGCACGCGCTCGTCCACAAAGCGCCGAACGCTGTCCCGCACGGCGCGCTCCTCTTCAGAGAGCTGCGCGTCGATTCCGAAAAAGTCTTGCATGGGGCAGAAAACTAGAGGGCGGTACTGCGGTGCGCGAACGCGGTGTCGGCGCCTAACGAGCGAAGGTCTGTCGCGCGCCATCGACGAACGCGCGCTGCTCGGCGGACCAGATCATGGTCTGGACATCGATAGAATCGGACGTGATGCGAATGCTGTTCGCGGACGACGGCCGGCCGCCGCGACCGCGATTCGAGATCGTGCCGGCCGTGGAGACCGTTATGCGCTTGGTTGGGTGCTCGATGAAATGCACGGCTTCCTGATGGTCGTGGCCGCAGAGGACAAGGTCCACCTGCATCGCCTGCATTGCCTCGTGCACCCGCGCCGAGTTTCGGAGCCCATGCCGGCGCGACAACTCACCCTTCATGGCGTTGTGGTGCAGCACCAGCACCCGGGCGTCACCGGGTGGCACATTAGCGAACTGCGCCGCGGCGCGCTCGAGCTGCTCATCGCGAACAAACCCGATGATCGACAAGTCGCGCATGTTCCAGGTGAGCGTTCGGAGCGTGATGCCGTGGCTCGTGTTGACGCCCACAAACGTCGCGCCCGGCAGCTTCAACACCGGCTCAATGTCGTTGCTGATGTAACGGCGGTATTTCTTGAGCAATTGGCGATCGTCGCCCAAGCCGAGCGGTGAAAACCACCACGCGACGTCGTGGTTACCCGGAACGACGATCACCTTGCTCACGCGTTCGGCGTTCTGGATGAACACGCGGGCTCGCTGGAACTCACCGGCACGCGAGCGTTGTGACAGATCGCCGGAGATGGCGACGACGTCGTGCCGCCGCTGCTGGATCAGCGCTTCAAGCGCCTCGTACTGCTCGGGCACGGCTGGATGGCCAAAGTGCAGATCCGAACAGTGGAACACCGAGATCGCGGTCACAGTCGCGCGACGACCGCCTCCGTGAACTCGCCCGTGGTGGCTGTGCCGCCCAGGTCGCCGGTCACGGTCTTGCCTTCACGGATCGTCTTTTCCAACGCCGAGCGCACTTTCGCACCGCGATCGCCCTGACCGATGTGCTCCAGCATCATGCAGCCCGCCAGCACGAGTGCGCTGGGATTCGCGATACCCTTGCCCGCGATGTCCGGCGCCGTGCCATGCACGGCTTCGAAGATCGCACCGTGGAGACCGATGTTGGCACCGGGAGCAAGTCCCAAACCACCCACCAATCCGGAGATCTGATCGGACAGGATGTCGCCAAACAGGTTCGTGGTGACGATCACGTCAAAGCGTTCCGGGTGCAGCACGAGGCTCATCGCCATCGCGTCCACGATGCGTTCCTCAAAATCGATGCGGCCGGCATACTCGCGCGCCACCGTGCGCCCGGTATCGAGGAACAGCCCCTGCGAGAACTTCAGGATGTTCGCCTTGTGCACCAGCGTCACCTTTTTGCGCTTGTGCTTGACGGCGTACTCGAATGCGTACCGCACGATGCGTTCCGACCCGGCGCGCGTGATGATCGCGATGGACTCGGCGGCCGCGCGCGGATCGTCACCGACCTTGATGTAGTGCTCGATGCCGACGTAGAGCCCCTCGGTGTTCTCCCGGATCATCACGATGTCCAGATTTTCATACCGGCCGCCCGGCGCAATCGAGTACGCGGGGCGGACATTGGCGTACAGATCGAACGTTTTTCGCAGCGCAACGTTGACCGAACGAAACCCGTCGCCCACGGGCGTTTCCAACGGGCCCTTGAGCGCGACTTTCGTGCGCTTGATCGAGTCCAGCGTCGCGTCGGGGATCGGATCGCCGAACTTCGCCACGCCCGCCATGCCCGCCACCTGCGCGTCCCAATCGATCTTTGCGCCCGCGGCCTCGAGAATTCGCACCGCCGCGGCCGTGATCGCGGGCCCAATTCCGTCACCGGGAATCAGGGTGACCGGGATCTTCATGGCGCCACGAACAAATCCGCGATGCGGTCAGCAACGCTGGCCAGCGCGCGCGCCGGATCGGCGGCGAGTTCGCCTTTGACCTCGCCGACCCACTTCGCCTCAACGGTGCGCGGGTCCAGAAATACGAGACGCAGTACGCCGCGCATCCGCGCACCGTCCTTCTCGAATCGCAGGTCCACCGGCAGCAGCACGAAACGCGCGTCCGCCTCGAGCGCGATCATCGTGCGCAGTTGCGACGACAGCGGCTCGCCATACCGGCTGCCATTTTCGAACGACGGCAGTCGCAGCGGCTCGATGCCCAGCAGATACGGATCGGTGGCATACGACCGGTTGCGCTCAAAGCTGCGGACGAGCGTGGCAGGCAGGATCCAGCGGGCCGCGAGTCCACGGCCGTCCAATGACACCGCGATCGTGGAATCCAGCTGGCGCGCCACGCTGCGCGGGCCGCCCATTCCCTGCACCCATCCGAGCGAGTCGCCGGCGCGGACGTGCGCGGTGGGCGTCACGACGATGCGCTGCGTGGCAAACGCGGCGAATGGGCGTTGGTCCACCGGCGCCGCACCGTTGGTTTTGCCGCCGCGGTGACACGAGGCCAGCGTCACCAGGAGCAGCACTGCGCAGGGTCGAATGACGCGTTGCACGTCGTGAATCTAAGCTCCACCTTTGCCGCATGACGAAGCTGCTCTCGGGAATTGGGTGGGTCATCGTGGCCCTCCTTGGCGCTGGCTCGATCGCCTGGATCGCCCTTGGCAGCGGCGAATCGATCAGCGCGGGTTGGCTGGTCACTGCGGCCGTGTGCACCTACGCGATCGCGTACCGCTTTTATAGCAAGATGATCGCGGCCAACGTCTTCGCGCTGAATGCCACGCGCGCAACGCCGGCTATCCGCATGAACGACGGCCGCGACTTCGTCCCGACGAACCGCTGGATCGTTTTCGGGCACCATTTCGCGGCGATCGCCGGACCGGGACCGTTGGTTGGCCCAACGCTCGCCGCACAGTTCGGCTACCTGCCCGGCATGCTCTGGATCCTGGTCGGCGTTGCGCTGGGCGGCGCGGTACAGGACTTCGTGATTCTTGCATCGAGCGTGCGCCGCAATGGCAAGTCGCTGGGCCAGATGGCGAAGGAAGAGATCGGCCCGATTGGCGGGTTCACGGCACTGGTGGCTGTGCTCGGCATCATGATCGTGTTGATCGCGGTGCTGGCGCTCGTCGTCGTCAACGCTCTGCGCTCCAGTCCGTGGGGCACGGTCACCATTGGCCTCACCATTCCCATCGCCATGGCGATGGGCCTGTACCTGCGGTTCCTTCGGCCCGGGCGCGTGCTCGAGGCCAGCGCGGGCGGCATCGCGATGTTGATCGGCGCGCTGTTCGCTGGACGCATGGTCGCGGACAACCCGACGCTTGCCCCGATGTTCACGCTCAGCGGCACCACACTGGCGATCTCGATCATGATCTACGCGTTCGCCGCGTCGGTGTTGCCGGTGTGGCTTTTGCTCGCGCCGCGCGACTACCTCTCGGCGTTTGTCAAGATCGGCGTCGTCGTCTTGCTCGCTGCCGGGATCATCATCGTTTTGCCGCCGCTCCAAATGCCGCCGCTCACGCGTTTCATCGACGGCACCGGGCCAGTGTTCGCCGGCAAGCTCTTCCCCTTCTGCTTCATCACGATCGCGTGCGGCGCGATCAGTGGGTTCCACGCACTGATCGCCAGTGGCACCACGCCGAAATTGCTTGAGAACGAGGTGGATGCGCGTTTCGTGGGCTACGGCGGCATGCTGATGGAATCGCTCGTGGCCGTCATGGCGTTGATCGCCGCGTGCGTGCTCACGCCGGGCGTCTACTTCGCCATCAACGCGCCGGCCGGATTGCTCGGCACCACTGTGGACTCGGCCGCGCAGGCGATTCAGGCGTGGGGATTCACGGTCACGCCGGCCGAACTCACCAACTTGGCGCAGCAGATCGGCGAGACATCCGTGCTTTCGCGCACCGGCGGCGCGCCCAGCCTCGCGATAGGCATGGCGCACATTTTCTCCAACGTGTTCGGCGGCGGCGCGATGGCATACTGGTACCACTTCGCCATCATGTTCGAGGCGCTCTTCATCCTGACGACGCTCGACGCGGGCACGCGAGTTGGCCGCTTCATGATCCAGGACCTGGGCAAGCACGTGTGGGCGCCGTTCGGCCGGGTGTCATGGTATCCGGCGGTCCTGGCCGCCAGCGCGATGGTGGTGCTCGCGTGGGGGAACTTCCTGTATCAGGGCGTGATCGATCCGCTCGGAGGAATCAACTCGCTGTGGCCGCTCTTCGGCATCTCGAACCAACTGCTGGCAACGGTGGCGCTGTGCGTCGGCACCACGATCATCATCAAGATGGACAAGTCGCGGTACGCGTTCGTCACGGTGATCCCGCTCGTGTGGCTCGTCGCCGTGACGATGACGGCCGGCTATCAGAAGGTGTTTGCGTCGGACCCGAAACTCGGTTTCTTGGCGCACGCACGGTCGATCGGCGCCGCGGTCGACAGTGGTACGCTGCCGGCGGCCATCAAGTCAGTCGCAGCGGCGCAGCGGATGATGTTCAACGACTATCTGGACGCGGCGGTCGCGCTGTTCTTCATGGTGTCCGCGGTCGTGATCATCGCGGACAGCCTGCGCGAATGGAGCGCTGTGCTGAGCGGACGCAAACCCGCGTTGAGCTCGGAGCATCCGTTCGAACCCGTCGCGGTCACCAGCGACTAGGCGCCCGCCGCTATTTCTTCTTCGGCAGGTCTGCCGGCTTGCTGCTGACGCCAGAGAACGACTTCCGGACGCGCTCGGCGCTCGCCAGCCACATGTTGACCAACTCGCCGCGCACCGGTGGCGCGTTGCTCGATGCGGCCGTACCCAACGCTTTGGCGCGCTCCGCGCGACGCACGCGCCACTCGGGGATGCCCGCAACGACGGAGAGCAGGAAGGCGAGCAGAATCGGGGCTGCCCAGAACATCGCCACCGATTGCGACGGGTTCGTGCCGCCGGAATCGAGCCACACAGAAACCCAGCGGCCCACGCCTGCCAAGCCTGCCACGGCGCCGCCCACCGACAACATGAGTCGTGTGCGACGCAGGTTGAGCAGGTTCGCACGCACAGCGCCCGCCACGAGCGTGAAGTCGTCCGTGCCGTTGATCAGATCGCCCGCATCGCGTTGCGCATCGCACAACACATCCGCCACTACCCACGACGGATAACCCGATGACACTGCCCAGCGCCAGCGCTGGAGCGCCAGCAAGGCATACAGGAAAAACATTGCCGCAATGCCGAAGATGAGCGCAAGACTGGCGCCAAGCGCGAACGAACGCACGATACTTGTGTCGCCGGCGGTCTTGAGCACCGCCATCTCGGGCCAGATGGCCAAGACACCGAAGAACACAACGACTGCCGCGGACAGTCCCGTCACAGAAGACAACAACCGCGCTCCGGCAGCGCGCACGCGAGACATGCCCGGTGGCGGCCACTCCACTACCGGTTTGTCGCCCGGCGTCATCAGGTGAGCGATGTCCTGGGCGCTGGGCCGACGTGCCGGCTCCTTCACCAGGCATCGCTCGATGAGCGTCGCGAATTCCGGGCTCACATCAGTGCGTAGCGCATCCACGCGCGGCGGCACCACGTGCGAGTGCGCGGCCATCACTGCCACAGGCGTGCCTTCGAATGGCGGATGTCCAACGAGCAACTCGAACGCCAGGACGCCCAAGCTGTATACGTCCGACTTTTCGGTGATTTCCTCGCTGCCGCCCTGTTCCGGACTCATGTACGTGGGCGTGCCGAGGTACATCCCCTCATCGGTAAGGCGCGAGCTGAGCGCCGCACGACGGGAACTGGCCGCGGCAGAAATGCCGAAGTCCAACACCATCGCCCGGCCCGTCTCGCCATCGAGCACGATGTTCCCGGGCTTGATGTCACGGTGAAACACCTTGCGACGATGCGCGGCGGCGAGCCCTTCGGCGACGTCGCCCATCAGCCGGCGCACGCGTTGCTCCGTCAACATGCGGCCACGCAGCGACCCCATGCCCAGCGTGGGTCCGTCCACGAACTGCATCACGAAGTACGGGATCTTCCGCGCCGGAAGTTCGCCAACGTGAAAGACGTTCACGATGTTGGGGTGCGATACCGCCGCGATTGCTTCGGCCTCGCGCGTGAACCGCGCACGGGCGACGGGGTCGTCCGCAAGCGTCGGCGACAGCACCTTTACTGCCACCTCACGTTTGAGTGTCATGTCACGGCCCACGAACACGAGCGCCATGCCGCCCTCACCGGCCATGCCCAGAATGCGGATGTTGGGCGCAAGTGCCTGCACTACGTCCTGGTAGAGGTCCTTGAGCTCAGCGGGCGGGCGCTGAAAACGGACCCATTCGCCGGAGCGGATCTCTCCCGAAGGGACGCTCCTATGTGGAGGCGCCGGTGCGTCGCAAACCGCGCAGTGTGTCGCCCGAAGGCTCACTGGAGCCTGACAGACCTTACAATGGGGGAATTCGGTCAATCCAGTTCTCCGTGGTGACGCGCACCGCCGTTGATGACTGCGTCCTCCATTACGTCCCCCTGTGATCCCAGTCACAAAATATGCCTTGCCCGCAACTACGCTAGGTGGACAGACTTGGGCCATGACTTACCCGACAAGAATCGCCCTCCCGCAGGCTCTCAGCGGCGGCCCGATTGTGGCGCGGGTGCCGAAAGGGAGAGATTCGAAGTGACAACCTCTGGAGTTGGTGCAACGCTCCAGCGCGTGGCCGCGACCGTGCGGAGGATCATCGGCGTGCCGGATTACGAGGTGTATGTCACGCACGTGCGTGAGTGCCACGCGGGCGTGGTGCCGATGAGTCGCGAGGAGTTCGATAAGGCGAGGATGGAGGACAAGTACAATCGCCCCGGACAGAGGTGTTGTTGACTTCGGTCTGCGGTCTGCCACCGGCGGTCTGCTGCCTTGGGTTGCAGTTCCTCGCGACCCACAACCGTCGCGTCAACGAAGACGACAGACCGCAGACCGCAGACCGCAGCTAGCCCGGTAGCGCGCGGGGCTTGGACAGCAGCGCGAGCGCAACGCACGCCGATGCCGCGACCGCGGAGCCCATGATGAACGCCGAGGTCGCTCCCCACTTATCCCACACGAGACCGAACACGATCGAGGCCGGCAGAAGGGCAACTCCGGTCGTGAGATTGAACCAACCGAATGCCGTGCCGCGGCGCGGCGCGGGAACGATGTCCGCCACCAGCGCGCGTTCCGCGCCCTCGGTGAGCGCGAAGAACAGGCCGTAGACGAGGAACAGGGCCCAAGCGTGCCACGCCGCCGACGCGAAGGCGAATCCCACATACACCAGTGCGTAGAGCGTCCAACCAGCGAGTAGCGTGGGCACGCGGCCCACGCGATCCGACAGCGCCCCGCCGGGCGTGCTCGCCAGGCTCTTCACCGCGTGCAGTGCCGCCCACAGGATTGGCGCGAGCGCGATGGGCACACCGAGCTGATTCGCGCGCAGCAAAAGAAACGCGTCCGACGAACTGCCAAGCGTGAACAGCAGGAACACCGCGATGTAGCGCCAAAAGCTCCGAGGCAGTTGCTCGCGCTGCATCTCCAAATCGTCGCCATTCGCGCCGACAGCCAACGATTCATCGGATGCGGAGGGCGCTCCGTGAACCACATCCGGCTCGTGGGGCCGGAGTGGAACGGTGGCTTGCTCGCGAACAAGAATCACCGCAGTGATGAACGAAAGCGCTCCGGGAATCGCGGCGATCCAAAACACCGTTCGCGTCTCGACGGCCCACCATTGCAGGAGCGAAAACGCGATGAGTGGGCCGAGAAACGCGCCAGCGTGGTCGCCGGACCTATGGAATCCAAACGCGCGGCCCCGAATCGACGGATCCACCGAGTCGGCGATCAACGCGTCGCGCGGCGCAGTGCGAATGCCCTTCCCCACGCGATCGGTGATGCGAATTGCCAGCACCTGTGTCCCGGACTGGGCGATCGCAACCAGCGGCCTCACGAGCGATGCGAGCGCGTATCCCGCAACGATCAGCGGCTTGCGACGCTTGACGCGGTCGGACCACCAGCCGCTGGCCAACTTGAGCAGCGAGGCAGTCGTCTCCGCGGCGCCTTCGATGACGCCCAACATACTGGCAGATACGCCGAGCGTCACCGTCAGAAACACGGGCAGCAGCGGATAGATCATCTCGCTCGACACGTCCGTGAGAAAGCTCACGGCGGTGAGCGCCAGAACGTTTCGGCCGAGCGTCGGGCGGCGGTTGGTCACGGCCAAAGCGCTACTGGTTGGCGCGAAACAGCGTGGCGACTTCCACTGCGCCACCGGTACGCGTGAGCGCCAGCATGAGCAGCACGCGCGCCTTTTGCGCGTTGAGGTCGCCCGCGCCGATCGTGCCCGGCTTCCCTGCCCTGACGCCGTCGCCGACGTTGACCGTCCCGGCGCCCGTGCGGCTCCCAGCCACAACGATCACGCCCTTCTCGAGCGCGCGATTGATCGCGGCGAACTGCGTCGGCGGAATACCGCCGCGCCCGGTGGCGTCAACAACAAGTCCGCGTGCGCCCGCGGCGACCAGCGCGTCGATCGCCGTACCATCCGCGCCAACGTACGAGTACACAATGTCCACCCGCGGCAGCTCGCGCACGTTGGCGAGGTCGAACACCGTGCGCCGTTCAGCCGGCCGATAAAACGCGATGCGCTCAGGGTCGGCCATGCCGAGGTCGCCTCGCACGGGTGACGTGAACGCGTTGGGCCGCACGGCGTTGGACTTGGTGGCGTCGCGCGCGGCGAGGATTTCGTCGTTCATGAGAATCATCGTGCCGCGTCCACGTGAGGCCGCGTCGCCCGCCACGCGCACAGCGTTGTAAAGATTCGCCGGGCCGTCGATCCCGATGCCGTCGGCGGGCCGCATGGCGCCGGTGACAACCACCGGCCGAGGGTCGGCGACGGTGAGGTCGAGGAAATACGCCGTCTCCTCCATAGTGTCGGTGCCGTGCGTAACCACCACACCGGCGAGATCCGGTCGCGCGCGCAGTGTGTCGCTGATGCCGCGCGACAGCGCAAGCCACATCGCGGTCGTGATCGCGCTCGACGCGATGTTGGAGAATTGTTGTCCCGAGACAAGCGCGATCGTGTCGATCGCCGGCACGGCCTTGAGCAGATCCGCGATGCTGACCTTGCCCTGATTGCCCGAGTAGTAGTTGGTGGATGCGATCGTGCCACCAGTGGCCACGATGTGCACGTGCGGGCGCTGAGACTGGGCTGATGCGGCGATTGGCAGCACCGCGCATCCCAACAGCAAACGGACGGTGGATTGCATTCGCACGAACGTATGGGGTTGCACTTCGGGAGGCGAATCCCGGTCACGCGGGCGCGCACCGCTCCCCCGTGGCGATGACGACGAGCGATATTACCCTGCCTACGAGCCAGTCTCCCGGCCCGTCCAGATCCTCGAGGGGGTTTCCCAAGTGACGCTTCGAACCATCAGCGTGTGTCTTACGGGCGCAGTGTGCCTGGCCGCCTCCGCATGCGCGACCGGCGCTGACGCCGAAAAGTTGAAGCAATATCAAGCCGGCGAACAGCAGGTGAGCGCGCACCTTGCGACGTTCGACGACCAGGACTTCAACGTGTTCTCAAACCAGAAATGGGATGACCTGTCGAAAAGTCACGGCAGGGACATCGCCGTGCACTGGCCCGATGGCCGCATGACGGTCGGGCTCGACGCGCACACAGCGGATCTCAAAAACATGTTCGTGTACGCCCCGGACACGCACATCAGGGAGCATCCTGTGAAATTCGGGTCCGGCGACTGGACCACGGTCGTGGGTGTGCTGGAGGGCACGTTTACCAAGCCGATGCTGATCGGCGGCGGGAAGTCGATTCCGCCAACCGGAAGGCCGTTCAAGCTGAACATGACGACCGTTGCGCGCTGGAGAGACGGCGTGATGGTCGAGAAATATCTGTTCTGGGACAATCAGACGTTCGTGCTGCAGATCGGCTTGGCGAAGTAGACCGAGCGAGGCGCAGACGCCGCCGCCAGCAACGCCGTCATTTGGCTTTCGGCGGCTTGGGCGTCAGGATGACGTAGTCGGCGCGGTCGACAAAGTCGCCAGCGTTCGCGTGCGCGACGTCGTCCACCGGGACCGCGGTCACCACCAGCGTTTTCGCGTTGGGCAAGCGCCGCCGCGCCCGCGCCGCGGTGCCGAGTCCCATATCGGAGTGGAAGGCGCCATTGAAGTGCATCACGATGGCGCCCGGCCCCGCCTTCGCGTGCGCGGCGGCGATGGACTCGCCCATGGTTTCGTCCTTGATGCACTGCGCCTCGTAGAAGCGGTTGGTCATCGCGGCGGCATCAGCTGAGTCCTTGGCCGACGGTGGTCCGCCGCCCGCGCTGTGCGTTTTCATCGATTCCGCGAACCGTTCGTAGTACTTGTCCCGCGGACATAAGATCTCGCGTGCGATCATCGCGCGATCGCGGGCCGGCATGGTGTCGAGCATGGCGATCCCCACTCGGCTCACCGCAGTGGCAAATCGGCGCGGCGGGTTGGCGGCGACCACGGGCCAGCCGTACGCGCGCGCCAGCTCGACGAGGGCGCGATAGTCGGTGGAGTAGCGCGTCCACGCGCGCGTGGTGGCCACGAACGCGCTCTCCGGAATTTGTCCCGTGAGATACGCGTCGAGCATGGACTGCACATCGCGGTCGAACATCTCGAGAGACACAACGACGTTGGACCGGCGCGCGCCCACCGCCGCCAGGAGCGCGAGTTCGGCGCGGTGTGTGGCCGGGTCGTCGTGTTGCTCTCCAAAAAAGACGACGTCGGCGTTGGCCGCAGCGTCGGCGAACGTGCGGAAGTCCACGTATTGCCGCGCCTTCGTGTCGAAGATGCGTGTCTCGGCCACCGGCGCGGGAGCACGGACTGGAGCAACACGGGCGCAGGCAGCCAAGAGCATTACTGAGCAACACAGCACAACACTCTCGCTCAATCGTTGCATAGGCCCCGATGCAATGTTGTAGTCACCCAGCATACGCAGGAAAGAAGCGGCCACGTGCCCACAACGACACGTATACGAGTCCGATCAATGCGGGCACTTCCACCAGCGGACCCACGACGGCCGCGAGCGCCTCGCCCGAGCCGATGCCGAAGGTGGCGACCGCCACGGCGATCGCGAGCTCGAAGTTGTTGCCCGCCGCCGTGAACGACAGCGATGCTGTGGCTTTGTAGTTGAATCCCAGGCGACGCGATAACCAAAAGGCGAGGCCGAACATCACGCCGAAGTAGACCAGCAGCGGCACCGCGATGCGAAGCACGTCGAACGGAAGCTCGAGAAGGCGGTGGCCCTGCATCGCGAACATGAGCACAATCGTATAGAGGAGCCCGAGCAGCGCGGTGGGCCCGAACTTCGGCATGAACACATCGTCGTACCACGCCACGCCCTTGCGCGCCACCAATACGTGCCGCGTGAGGAAGCCCGCAACGAGCGGCACGCCAAGGAAGATACCGACACTCTTGGCGATCTGGCCCATCGACACATGCAGCGCGGTGGTGTCGGCGCCGAACCAGTGTGGCACGACGGTGAGAAAGAGCCAGCCGAGCACCGAGTAGGTGAGGATCTGGAAGACCGAGTTGAGCGCGACGAGCACCGCCGCGAGTTCGCCCGAGCCACAGGCGAGCGAGTTCCAGATGAGCACCATCGCGATGCAGCGCGCAAGGCCGATGAGCACGAGTCCGTTGCGGTACTCGGGCAGGTCCGGCAGAAAGAGCCACGCAAGTCCGAGCATCACAAGCGGGCCGAGTACCCAGTTCAAGAGGACCGACGTGCCGAGGAGCTTCGTGTCGCGCACGTGCGCCCCGATCATGTCATACCGCACCTTGGCGAGCACGGGATACATCATCCACAACAGCCCGATGGCGATCGGGACGGAGACGCCGGCCAGCCGGACGCGATCGAGCAGGGCGCCGAGGTCGGGGTAGATCTTTCCCAACAAGATTCCGAGCGCCATGGCCGCGAAGATCCAGATCGGCAACAGCCGATCGAGCGCGGAGAGGCGTTTGAGGACTGGGCCGTCGTCGGTCACGTAGCCGTGCCAACCCAAGGCCTGATCTTATTCGCCGCGGCGCTGGGGCGGACGCGCCCGCGAGGGCTGAAGTCGAACGAGATGCGATAAGCAGCAATACATCGACCGGCGAGATGCCGACGGAAGCTCCATTCCGGCTGGGCGCGCACGACTACGGTCGGGGCGCGCCAGTCAGCGGCTCGCCAGGCCGCCGGCGATTTCGCCGCCATCGATGATCACGGGGTGTCCCGTGATGTATGGAGCTTCGTCCGAGGCCAGGAAGGCAAAGAGGGCGGCGATTTCGCTGGGCGTCGCATGGCGGCCGAGTGGAATTTTTGCGTCCACCGCCGCCTTCATCTCCGGGGTGTACTCCGCTTCCTGCATGGCCGTCCAGACGTACCCGGGACACACCGCGATCACGCGGATGGTCGGCGCCAGCTCCAGCGCCATCGTGCGCGTGAGTTCGATCACGCCGGCCTTCGCGGCGTTGTAGTCGGCGTACCGTGGGTAGCCGTTCATGCCCGACGTCGAGCCCATGTTGATGATCACGCCGCCGGCGTCGGCGAGCATGCGTTTGGCAGATTGCTGGGCCACGTAGAAGACGCCATCGAGATCGACACTCATCACTTTGCGCCATTCCGCGGGAGTGATGTCAATGAAGTCGTGCCGCAGACTGATGCCGGCGTTGTTGATCGCGACGTCCACACCGCCCAGCAGCCTGTCCAGCTCCTGAAAGGCGCCGTCCACAGCGGCTGCGTCGGCCACGTCGGCATTAATGACGCCGGCGAGGTTCGGATGTCTTTTGCGAAGGGCTCGACCACCAGCCTCGTCGCTGTCGATCACCGCGACGCGCGCCCCTTCCTCCAGGAACCGCTCCACGGTCGCCGCGCCGATTCCGCTCGCGCCGCCTGAGATCAC
>Ga0315281_10006923_pt1 | contig 16043 bp, 18 predicted proteins | sample YL17G07_0_MG_FD_204540 | JGI IMG/M metagenome (GOLD analysis project Ga0315281, IMG submission 204540) | Sediment microbial communities from Yellowstone Lake, YNP, Wyoming, USA - YL17G07_0 | ecosystem: Environmental > Aquatic > Freshwater > Lake > Sediment | place: USA: Wyoming | collected... | reverse complement strand
AATGTTGCCGGCGCAGCCCCCGAACTCGCGGCGCATGTCGGGCACCAGGAACGCGACATTCAGGATGTGCAGCTTCTCGGGAAGGATGTGCTCCTTGAATCGTCCCGGGAACACCATGATGGTGTCGTATGCGATCGAGCCGCAGATCAACGTGTGCATGCGCGAATTTCCTGAAGGAGCGGCGGATTATAGCATCGGCGCCGCGGATTCCGCCTCAACCCATCGGGAATTCTTCAGCGCGATCGGGCGCCGTTCCACTTCGTGCACAATTCCGACTTTTGTTATGATGAACGCGTCGTTCAAATTCCTGACGGAGAATACATCATGCTCGATGAATTCAAGAAATTCGCAATGCGCGGCAACGTAGTCGATATGGCGGTCGGCATCATCATAGGCGCGGGTTTCAGCAAGATCGTCGATTCGCTGGTGAAGGACGTGATCATGCCGCCTATAGGCTTGTTGCTCGGCAAAGTCGATTTTACAAATCTGTTCGTGGTGTTCAGGGAGGGCGCGGCCGCCGGCCCCTATATTTCGGTCGAGGCCGCGCAGAAGGCCGGTGCGGTGACCTTCAACTACGGCATGTTCATCAACACCGTGATCTCGTTTCTGATCGTGGCATTCACGGTATTCCTTCTGATCCGCGCGATGAACAAATTAAAAGCAGCGGAGCCGCCGCCAGCCCCGCCCGCAGCGCCGGAGGACATAGTGCTGCTGCGCGAGATCCGTGATGCACTGAAGCGGTAACAGACGGGCGGCCGAAACTCACGGTCGCGCTGCTGTTGATCGCTTTATCCAAATGCCACCAGGAACCAGACCACCGGAACATCAATCAACGACAGCATCACCGCCGCGCTGCCCATGTCCTTGGCGCGCTTGGCCAGCACGTGATCGTCGAGAGAAATGCGGTCCGTAGCGGCCTCGATGGCGGTATTCAGCAGCTCGATTACGAGCACCAGCAGCACGCTTGCCACCATCAGCGCCCTGCCGATGCCGCTCACATGCATATGCAGGGCGAGTGGAATCAGAATCAGGGCCAGAATTACTTCAAAGCGAAACGCGTCTTCGTGCTTGAAGGCGGCGGCGAAACCGTCCAGCGAATAAAAAAGCGCGTTCCAGACGCGTTTCCATCCGGACCTTCCTTTGTGCCGGCCATTCATGCGGCGTTCAGGCCGGACGCGCGACGCTGTAAACAATGGGATAGTGCGGCATGAAATTCAAAAATGATTTTCCGCGGCCGCACAGTATGCCTCGCGCCCGGTGCACACGCAACATGCCTCAAAATGCATCATTGCTTTTCGGCGGCCGCGATTCTCTGGTAGGCGGCGGCATCCAGCAGCTCTGCCATCTCAGCAGGATCGTCAGGTTTCAACCGGTACATCCATGCCGCATAAGCATTCTGGTTGATTTTCTCGGGCGCTTCGGCAAGTTCGGCATTGACGGCGACGACTTCGCCCGACAGCGGGGCATGCACGTCGGCGGCGGCTTTCACCGACTCGACTATTGCGCATTCCTCACCGCGCTTCAGCTTGCGCCCAATCGCGGGGTTTTCAACGAACACCAGGTCCCCGAGAGTTTCCTGGGCGTGATGCGTGATGCCAACCGTTGCCGTGCCGTCCGTTTCCTGCCGGACCCACTCGTGCGACGACGTGTATTTTAGATTTTCCGGCGTACTCATGTTTTGCTCCTGAAATGCTGCGCGTCAGTAACGCGAAGTACCAATAGGGAATACGGTAAAGCGGTTTGGATTCAAGCCTGGCCGGTCACCGCGCCGGCGCAGCGAGCAAATCAAGGCGGAACCCTGCGGCGCCAAGATCGCCGCAATCGAGATTGAGCCTGACCGTGACTTCGGCGTTTGGCGCAATGCCGGCACGGACATCCTTGACCGCATCAAGATATTCGGCCGGCAGAAATATGCGGCGTGCAACCGTGTGGTCCTTGGTGTTGGTCAAGACCACATCGAGCGCGGGATATCCGAGCGCGGTCGGGGCCTGATTACGCAGCGTCGCGGTCAGAACAATCAGGCCGGGATTAGCCGGATCGGTCGCCTGCATGTCGGACGCCTCGATGCTGATCTGCCGCGGTCGTTGCGGCAAGGCGACCGCGCAGCGCAACAGCGCGCACATCTTATTGAGCTGGGGCCGCAGTTCCGGAACGCCGGCCGCGAGTTCGCCACGATAAAAGTATGCGCCCTGCGCAGCCAGCGCAGTCAGCAGCAGCAGAACGCCAAATGTCCAGCCCGCGCCGCCGCGCTTCGGCGCAGGCCCCTTTACAATTTCTGAGGCTACCGCCGTCCGCTGCGGTACGGGAACAGTCCGCTTGGGTTCCGCTGAAAACGACGCTCCGGACTGCAGCGCCACACCAGGCGATTCCGGCGTGGCAGCCGGCTGCGATTGTGCTGGACGCGCGGGTTCTCGTTGTGGCGCAGCGCGCTGTGGTTCCTGGCGGGGGACCACCGTTTCCAGGTCAACGGGGGGCACGGGCGCGGCATCAGCAATGGCCGGCTGCGCCTGGCCCACCACTGTGTCCAGCGGCGGCGAAGCGCCCTGCCGCGAGTCCTCATGCAACGTGGCTAGCGTTTTGAAACCATTGAATACCGTCGCACAGCGCCCACAGCGCACCATGCCGCTTTGGGCCTGCAATTGCTGCGGTACCACCCGGAACGCAATGCCGCAGCCCGGGCATTTGGTGATCATGGTCATGATTATGCGCGTGCTGTGATCAGCGCCTGCCGCCGCTCAACAACACCCACCCTTCGTCATGCTGCGCTGGATTGATGTCGAACCATTCATCGTACCGGTCCCTGATTTCATCAGCCTGGTGCTCCAGTATGCCTGACAGCACGATCCGCCCGCCGCCGCGTGTCGCCTGCGCCAGCAACGGCGCGAGCAGCTTGAGCGGGTTCGCGAGAATATTGGCAAGCACGATATCGTATGCCGAGGACAACTGCCGCCCGGCATCCTCAAATTGTACGGCGACCAGATTTTGCATCGCATTCTGCCGCGCGGCAAGCAGCGCTGCGGCGTCAATATCGACACCGGCGGCGTGCGCCGCGCCAAGCTTGATTGCCGCGATCGCGAGGATGCCCGAGCCGCAACCGTAATCGAGCACGCGTTCGCCCCCGCTGACGTTGGCATCGAGCCAAGCAAGGCACAATCGCGTCGTCGGATGGGTGCCGGTGCCGAACGCGAGGCCCGGATCGATGATCAGATTAATCGCCGCCGGGTCAGGTGGGGTGTGCCAGGTTGGCACCACCCACAAACGCGGCGATACATGCACCGGCGGAAACTGGCTCTGCGTCGTGCGCACCCAGTCCTGGTCTTCGATGCGCCGGACAACCAATTCACGCTCGGGTTCAAGACCGGTCGCGCGCAATGCATTTCCAACAAGAGTCGGCACCTTGGCATGCTCGGCAAATAACGCGTCGACCCTGGCAACGTCCCACCCCGGCGTGCCGGGGGCGTTCGGCTCATCGAATAACGCGCTCTCCTGTGGTGTCCCGGCATGCGCATCGGCCAGGTCGACCGCCACTGCGCCCGCTTCAAGCAAAGCTTCGGTCAGCGCTTCAACACTGCCCGCATCCACTGTCAGCGTGACCGCAAGCCAGGGCATCTTCCTGCCTTCTCACTCGGCCTTCGTCGACTTGGCGAGCTTTTGTTCGAGATAATGGATGCTGGTGCCGCCGCGCAGGAACTCCGCGTCCCGCATCAGGTCGGCGTGCAGCGGCAAATTGGTCTGAATACCCTCGACCACCGCCTCGGACAGTGCAATGCCCATGCGGGCGATCGCCTGCGCGCGCGTGTCGCCGTAAGCGATCAATTTACCGATGAGCGAATCATAGTTGGGTGGCACGACATAATTATTGTAAACGTGCGAATCGACGCGGATGCCCGGCCCGCCGGGCATGTGCCACGAGGTGACGCGCCCAGGTGAAGGCGTGAACTTATAAGGGTCCTCGGCGTTGATGCGGCATTCGATCGCATGGCCTTTGAATTCGACGTCCCGCTGCTTGATCGTCAGCCGCTCTCCGGCGGCAATGCGGATCTGCATCTGCACGATATCAATGCCGGTGATCATCTCCGTGACCGGATGTTCAACCTGCAATCGCGTGTTCATTTCAATGAAATAAAATTCGTCGTCCTCGCACAGGAACTCGAACGTGCCGGCGCCTTCGTAACCGATCTTGCGGCACGCTTCGGCGCAGCGCTCGCCATACCGGATACGAATCCGCGAGGGCAGTTGCGGCGCCGGCGCCTCTTCGACGATCTTCTGGTGACGCCGCTGCATCGAGCAATCACGGTCGCCCAGATATATCGCGTTGCGGAATTTGTCGGCCAGCACCTGAATTTCGATATGGCGCGGGTTCTCGAAATATTTTTCCAGGTAAACCGCCGGATTGCCGAACGCCCCTTGCGCTTCCGCGCGCGTCAGGGACACCGCGTTGAGCAGTGCCGCCTCGGTGTGCACCACGCGCATGCCGCGCCCGCCGCCGCCGCCGGAGGCCTTGATGATTACGGGGTAGCCGACGGCGCGCGCGGCCTTTATGACCTCCTCCGACGTGTCCGGCAGCGCGCCTTCGCTGCCCGGCACGCACTGGATGCCGGCTTTTTTCATCGCGACCTTGGCGCTGATCTTGTCGCCCATCAGCCGGATGGTGTCCGCTTTCGGGCCGATGAAAACAAAGCCGCTTTTTTCGACGCGCTCGGCAAAATCAGCGCTTTCGGAAAGAAACCCGTAGCCGGGATGGATCGCCTCGGCGTCGGTGACTTCGGCGGCGCTGATGATGGCCGGGATATTGAGGTAGCTCAGCGCCGCGGCGGGTGGCCCGATGCACACCGACTCGTCGGCCAGCTTTACATATTTCGCTTCGGCGTCGGCCTCGGAATGCACGGCGACAGTCTTGATGCCGAGTTCACGGCACGCGCGCTGGATGCGCAGCGCAATCTCGCCACGGTTGGCAATCAGGATTTTTTTGAACATTACCGAATCGTGGAGCGCGAAACCGGCGCTAGCCTATGACCATTAGCGCATGGCCATACTCGACCGGCTGGCCGTTCTCGACGAGTATCGCCTTGATCACCCCCGAGCAATCAACCTCGATCTCGTTTAACAGCTTCATTGCCTCGATTATGCATACCGTATCGCCCTCGTTGACCGTCTGGCCGACTTCGACGAACGCTTTGGCGCCGGGCGCCGACGCGCGGTAAAACGTGCCGACCATCGGGGATTTCAGCACATGGCCTTCGGCCGGCTCCGCCGCTGGTTCGCCGGTGGCCGGCGGCGAGGTCACGATTGCGACCGGTGCCGTCGCCGGGCCGGTGCGGCTGATGCGGACTTTTTCCTCGCCCTCCGTGATTTCGAGTTCAGCGATACCGGATTCCTGGACCAGGTCGATCAGCTTTTTCAGTTTGCGCAGGTCCACGGTCAATCCCCCGGCCCAAGCTGCAGCGCAAACTCGAGCGCAAGCTCATAGCCTTTGCTGCCCAGGCCGCTGATGATGCCCACGGCCAGATCGGTGAAATACGAGCGGTGACGGAATTCTTCGCGCGCGAACACGTTCGTCAAATGTACCTCGATAAACGGGATCTTGACCGCAGCCAGCGCGTCCCGCATCGCGATACTGGTATGGGTGAAAGCGGCCGGGTTAATGATGATGAAATCGACGCTTTCGCGTTGCGCCTGCTGGATGCGGTTTACAAGTTCGCCTTCGACATTGCTTTGGTAGCTCGCGAAACCGACGCGCGCACTCGCGGCGCGGCGCGCCAACCGCTCGTTGATCGCATCAAGGGTGTCCACACCATAATGCTCAGGCTCGCGCGCACCCAGCAGGTTGAGGTTGGGGCCATGCAGGATCAGGATATTTTTAGGGGCGGGCATGAATGTGAAATCCGTCACACATATTGGTGGCCAATCCTACTAACGGGTGACAGCGGAAGGCATAGTTCAGGCTCGCAAAATCTGGATCAAGCCTTCAACATATTGCCGTTTTTCCGAAGATCGGCGCATTTTACAGATTTTAGAGTAAATTAACGCTGTTTTCGACGATTTTATCGAAGCATATATCTGCCATGCTCAGTCCGCCCCACACCGCGGCCCTGCCTTGCCGCGCGGCACCATGAAATTTTGTCTAGGAGACCATCAAAACGGGCAGGTGTCAAGCCAATGATAGCTCGTAAAATGCAAATTGCCGTATTTTAACGCTGTTTTCGATGAAGTTAGAGGAAGATATGGCCAATACCCAGACGACAGTTGCCAAGCCTAAAGCAGCGGTTTGAGCAGCTTTTCAAGATTTTCGGGCTTTAAAACCCCAACCGTCGCCGTGACGACTTTGCCATTCCTGTCTATTACGACGGTAAACGGCAGCACACTCGTCCGGTTGCCCGCCTGCCGTGCGAAATCCATGGCTTCGAGGCCGCCTACCAGCACCGGGTAGTTGATGCCGATCTCCCTGGCATAGGGCTCCACGCGTTCCGGCGTGTCGATAGCAATCCCGACGAACTGCGCACCTTGCGGTCCATATTGATCCTGAAATTTGATGAAACCGGGAATTTCCTCGCGGCACGGGGCGCACCACGTCGCCCAGAAATTGACTATCAGCACCTTGCCGCGCCACTGCTCGAGCGGATGCGGCTTGCCGTCGAGGCCCGGCAACTTCGCCGCCAGCACCATTTGCCCGGTGGTCACCGGGTCTGGTTGCAGATCACTGCTGCGCCATTGATAAACGAGGTAACCGGCGCCGGCAAACAATACTGCAAACGCGCACAGGAGGAGCGCCTGCGGCAGCCGCTTCAACGGAGTACCAGGTCGAGCGTCGCTGCGAACTTGTCGGCGGACTGAAAACCGATCACGCGCAGCCCTTTGATCTCCGTGCCGGCGCGGTCAAAAAATACGATACCGGGCGGACCAAACAGCTCGAATCGTTTGAGCAATGCCTTGTGCTCGTCAAGATTGGCCGTGACGTCGGCCTGCAGGATGACCATCTGGCTGAGGCGGGCCCGCACTTCATCGTCGGCGAAGGTGAAGCGCTCCATTTCCTTGCACGACACGCACCAGTCCGCATAAAAATCGAGCATTACCGGCTTGCCAGCCCCGATGCGAACCGCGTTTTCGAGTTCTGAGAGGCTGTTGACGCGCTGGAATTTCGGGGCTGCCGCCGCCGGCGCCACGGCGCTGCGTAATCCGGCGAGCGGCTGCAGGATGTCGCGGCCACCCGCCAATGCGCCTATCAGCAGCGCCACGCCCGCCAGCAGCGCAATCACGCCGATGCTCTTGAACAGCTTGCGATAGCCCGGCGCGCCGTGCGGCAGCGGATCGATTGCATGCAGGTAGACCGCAAATGCGATCAGCAGCGCCGCCCAGGCAAGCATATGCGCGACCGCCGGCAGCAGCGGCGACACCAAGTAAATCGCGACCCCGAGCAGCACCACGCCGAAGAAGCGCTTCACGGTCTCCATCCACGGCCCGGCTTTGGGCAACAGCGTGCCGGCCGACGCGCCGACCACCACCAGCGGCACCCCCATGCCGAGCGCCATCGCGAACAGCGCAGAGCCGCCGAGCACTACATTGCCCGACTGGCTTATATAGAGCAGCGCGCCTGCGAGCGGCGCCGCCACGCACGGCCCGACGATCACTGCCGACAAGACGCCCATGGCAAATACACTCGCGAAATGGCCCCCGTGCAGCTTGTTGGACGTCACCGCAAGCTTGCTTTGCAACGCGCTCGGCAACTGCAGCTCGTAGAGACCGAACATCGACAGCGCAAGCACCACGAAAAGCGCCGCGAAACTCGACAGCACCCAGGGATTTTGCAGGGCGGATGAAAGCATGGTGCCGAGCAACCCGGCGGCGACGCCGGCAAGTGCATAGGTAATCGCCATGCCAAGCACGTAAACGAGCGACAATGCAAAACCGCGCGCATGCGTCAGGTGCTCACCGTGCGGCACCAGGATGCCCGACAGGATGGGTATCATCGGGAACATGCACGGTGTCAGCGCGAGCAGCAGCCCAAAGCCGAAGAAACTTATCACCAGCGCCCAGAATCCGCCTTTGAACAGTTCGGCGATCATCGTGTGCTCGGAGGTCGACTCTCCGCGAGACGCCGCCCCGGGCGCGGGCTGAGCAAAGGGCGACACGGCGGCCGCCGGGGCTGCGGGCGAAAACGCTGCCAGCCGGATTTCGGCTTTCTGCTCCTGCGGCGGATAGCACACGCCGAGATCTGCGCAGCCCTGCGACTCCGCCTTCAATACAAAGCGCGATACCCGGTCATCCGCAAGTGCCAGCGGCAGCACGAACCGCATGTCGCCGCGATAGATCTGCACGTCGCCGAAAAATTCGTCCTTCTTGACCTTGCCCGGTGGCAATTTCGACGCATCGAGCGTAATCGAGGAAGGCTCGGCGCCAAAACGAAACTTGTCGCGGTACATGTAATAGCCGGGCGCGATTTCGTAGCGCACTTCGAGCTCGCCGGGGGCGAGCAGGCGCGCCGAAAACTTGAATGCCTTTTCGGGCTCCAGCAACTCCGGTTCGGCCGCTCGCGCGGCCCCGGCGAGCAGGCACAGTATCAGCAGGATCAGGCGAATAAACATAGCGGCTGGTTCAGCTTATTTCGGTGACCGTGGCGGCAGTTACCCAATCGAGATAGTCCGGCGACCCGCGTTCTATACGGACAGCGACGATTTCGGGAAGTTCGTAGGGGTGCATGCTTTTGATCGCGGCCTCAACCTCACCGTAAATCTCGGCGCGCGTCTTGACCAACAGCGGCACTTCGGTCGCGGTCTCGAGCTTGCCACGCCAGCGGTAGACCGAAGTGCATTCGGCGAGGACGTTAACGCATGCAGCGAGCTTGCGCTCGACCAGCGCGTGCGCGATCTTAAGGGCGGTATCGCGATCGGGTGCGTTGGTTATCACCATCAAAATATTCATCCGCTTTTCCTAGGCCCGGCGCTGCGGACCCGCGGCGGCAATGCCCGCATGCACCGTCGGATAGCGCAGCTTGAGGCGTAGCTCCTGCTTGATACGACGATTCGACAACCGCCGCGACTCGCGCATAAAAGACAGCAGCTCAGGCGGAATGCACCGGCCCGCCTCGGCACGCGACACGCGCTGCGGGCGCGGCAGGCCAAAACTGTCGGCCACCAGATCGAAATAGTCGCCCATTTTGAGCAGGCTGTCGTCGTTTGCGTTGTACTTGCGTCCCGAATGACCGAATCGCAGCGCGGCGACTGCCATGCTTGCCAGATCGTCGGCATGAATATGATTGGTGTAGGCATCTTCTTCGGCATGCAGTGCCGGCGTTCCGGCCCGCAACCGTGCGAGCGGCAGCCGCTGTCCTGAGTAAATCCCGGGCGCTCGCAGTATCGATACGCGCACGCGATTGCGTATTCCCCATTCGCCCAGCTGGCGCTCGGCATCGACCCGGCGCTGCGCGCGCGCAGTCTGGGGCCTGAGCGGGCGCGTCTCATCGACGAACGCGCCTTCGCAATCGCCATACACGCCGCTGGTGCTGATATAGACCAGTTGCTGTGGTAGACTTTCGCCCTTTGCCAGCGCCGCGATCAGATGTGCCGTGCGCGTATCGCGTGGGCCGCGATGGGGCGGCGGCGCGCAATGCAGAACATCGTGCGCGATGCCAGCCAGCCCATGGAGACTCGCCGCATCGTCGAGATCCCCCGCAATCGGCACCACGCCGTGCGCGCGCAGCAAGGTTGCCTGCCCGGGACCGTGCGTCAACGCGTAAATGCGGTAACGGTTGCGCAACTGCGGCACGGCGCGCAGTGCCACATCGCCGCAACCAATGATCAGTAAACGTCGCATAGACTGTGAATTTTAACCGAAAAGCCCGCCGCTCCGCCCGCCCCTGATTTGACGCACTTACCGATGCCCAGCCAAGTCACGATCAAGCCCAGCAATCACGTCTTCACGGCGCGGGACGACGAGACCATACTCGATGCCGCGCTGCGCGAAGGCTACGTGATTTCGTACGGCTGCCGCAACGGAGCATGCGGCACATGCAAAGGCAAACTGCTTGCGGGAAAAGTCGACTACGGCGCCTATCAGGAAAGCGCACTGCCGGAAACCGATAAGCACCGCGGCATGGCGCTATTCTGCCAGGCGCGACCGCTGGGCGACGTCGTGATCGAATGCCGCGAAGTCGGCGCCGCCAAAGACATCCAGATCAGAACGCTCCCGTGCCGCGTGCACAAGATGGAACGCGCCGCCGCCGATATCATGGTGCTGTACCTCAAGCTGCCCGCGACCGAGCGGCTGCAGTTTCTTGCCGGGCAATACATCGACATATTGCTCAAAGACGGCGGCCGCCGCAGCCTTTCGATGGCAAACCCGCCGCACGCCGACGAATTCCTGCAGCTGCATCTGCGCAATTACGGCGGGCCGTTTTCCGAGCACGTATTCACCCGGATGAAGGAGCGCGATATTCTGCGTTTCGAGGGTCCCCTCGGCACGTTCTTTCTGCGCGAAGGCAGCGACAAACCGATTATCCTGCTGGCCAGCGGAACCGGCTTTGCGCCGGTCAAAGCGATGATCGAACAGGCGTTTCATACGAATAGTGCGCGGCCGATGGTGCTTTACTGGGGGGCCCGTGTGCGCGCCGATCTTTACATGCATGAATTGCCCGAGCGTTGGGCAGGCGAGCACAACAACTTCAAGTACGTGCCTGTCTTGTCGGAACCGTTGCCCACGGACAACTGGAGCGGCCGCACCGGTCTCGTGCATCACGCTGCAATGAAGGACCTCGCCGACATGAGCGGCTGCCAGATTTATGCGTGCGGCGCACCGGCCATGATCGAAGCCGCGCACCGCGATTTCACCGCGCAATGCGGGCTGCCCGAAGACGAGTTCTTTTCCGACGCGTTTACGCCGGCAGCACCTGCATCAACCTAGCTAAAGCCTTGCCGCAAAGGACGCGAAGGACGCCAAGGAAAAGCAAATCAAAGCATGATCTGTAAACATGCGGTATCTCCCGCAGCAGAATAAAGCCGCTGAAATTTTTGCGCCCATCGCCGATTCCAGCGGGCCTTACTCCTGGTATTCTGCAGTTTTCCATTTTTTCTGTTTTTCCTTTGCGCCCTTCGCGTCCTTTGCGGCTACGCTCTAAAGCGGTGTTCTGCGCCGCCCGCCGGTTATTTGCTTGAGCTGGTTCACGGTGAGCTCAAGGCTCTCGCGATGGTGCCGCCGCGCGGCGTCTGCGTTGCCTAACTGGTCATGCAACTGCGCGAGCGCGAGGTGCGCCGAGTACGTCGGCTCGACTGCGACGCTGGCATCGAGATAACTTTGCGCCTTTCCCCACAATTGCTGGTGTATGCATAGCTTGCCGAGCGCCAATAACAGCACCGCGTCGCGCGGGTTGGTGCGCAGCCAGTTCTCGGCGCGCTCGATCTGGCGTATTACGTCGCTGCCAACGCACTCGGCGTAAAGCCCGACCAGCTCCGAATCCCATTCGGTTTCGAGCGCCTGTTCGATGATTTGATTCGCCTGTGCGCAGCCGCCAAGAGCCATAAAGCACTGCGCCGCGACCGCCGCCACCTTGACGTCGCGTTTCTGTGCTGACGGAATATTCTGCCAGCAGTCTTCCAGCGCACGTTTATCGAGCGCCTTGCGCTTCAAATTCTCGGCCTGCGCGTAGCGCCGAATTTGCCGCGCCTGCACCTCGTCATACACCCCGCGCCGCTCGAGCTGGTCGATCAGCGGCAGGATCTGCTCCCAGTGCCTCGCCTGCTGCCGGGCCTTGAGTTCGAGCCGCAATGCCGTGGTATGCTTTTCCGGCAGCGCGTTCAGCGCGATCAGCGCATCGTCGAAACGGCGCTGATCGAGCAGCATTTCGGCTTCACCGATAATGCGCACCGCCGCGTCGTCAGGCGCGAGTTTCGCCGCGCGCGCAAGATAACCGTCGCGTTGCTCAAAGTGGCGCAATTCATGCGCCGCGCGTGCGGCAATCACCGCCCCCAGCACGGGCGCTTCGCCCAGCTCCATTGCGCTTGCCGCGGCCTTTTCGGCCCGGCCGTAACGCCCTTCGAAAAACGCGCGCAGCGCGTCGAGCATCATGGTGCGCGCAGTTTCGCGGCGACGGACCTCGCGGAATTCGCGCACCTTTCCCGGCAAATCGAGCGCGCCGAAGATGAAACGCAGCAAAAGGTAACCGGCCGAAAAACCGGCCACCAGCAGCAGCAATAACAAATTGAGCGACAGCTCGACGCGATAGGGCGGCCACACCAGCAAGGCGTAACCCGTGTTGAGCCGCAACCCCAGCGCAACCGCCACCGCCAGCGCAAACAAACCGAGGACCCAGAACACCCAGCGCATGCAATGCCCGCTCAGCGACGCTCGCGCGTCAGCCGGTAATTGCGCACGGTATCGAGGCTCGCCGCGATGTCGGGCAGCTCAATGCTGATCTGGCTGTCATGCAATTGGCGTACGGCGGCGACGGCGTTGGCAACGGACTTGTCGCGCGAATCGTAATAGCGTGCAAGCCAGTCGCGCGCCGCCTTGAGATCAGCCCTGAAGCTTTTCTCGTCGTGCGCGAGCAGCGCAAGCCGCGCCCCGAGCAGTCGCAGCTTGAGATTTTCTCGCAGAAAATAGGCTTGCGACGGCGTCAACAACGCCACATCGGGATTGTCCACGTTCTGGATGCGAATCAGGTCCTTGAAATCGCGCCACACCTCACGCGTGAAACGGGTCCACGCATTGCCCCCGCCGTCAGCGGCGGCATTGTTCGCGGCCTGAGGTGCGGACGGACGCAGCTCCATCGCCAGCGGCAGGCTGTCGGTAAGGTTGATCATGTTGTCAATGCGCGCGCTCATGCCGACCATGTCCAAATACGGCGCGAGCTTGAGCCGCTCGATATCGCGCGCGATGACCTTGCGCAGTCCCGCAAGCTGAGGCCGGTCGGGGCGCGCGAGCCGCGCTTCGGCCGCCTGCAGCGCGATCAGGGCCGACTTGACATTACCGGCAACCTGCAGCTGCTGATTGGCGACCAGCAGCGTCTGCTCGACATCGGCAAGCAACGACTCGTCGCGGCTGCGCGAAAGTTCCTGATACAAGGCCTCGAGCGCAATCTGCTGGTTTTGCGATTCCTGCAACCTGGCTTCCAGCACACCAAGTTTGACCTGCGCTTCGCGCATCGCTTCGCGCACCTGTTCGGCGACGTTGCGGCTCTCCTTGTTCTCGACGTCGGCTGCAGCCAGGCGCCGCGCCAGCTCGTTCTGGAGGACGTTGATCTGTTGCCGGCTGTCATACCACTGCCACCCCACCAAAACCGCCGCGAGCACGGCGATCAGGGCCAGTAGCTGCCGGTAGCGTGGCTGCTGGGCCGCATTGGCCGGCGCGGCACCCGTTACCGGCGTTGCTGCAGGTTCGCGGGTTTCGGGTTGCGGAAGCGGTTGCATGAGCCAGACTCTAAACATCGGGCGTTACGCTGTAAACAGGCGCAAATTTCAGCCTTGGGCGGCAAACCACTGCGCCATCCCCTGCAGCATTCCTTCATCGCCCTGGCCAGTCAGCACCACCGTGGCCACCCCCAACGCGTGGGCGGCCTGCTCGATGCGCGGGTGCGGGACAAATAGCGGGGTGGTCTTTAATCGTGGTCGGGCGGGTGCGCCAACCAGCTCGAACATGTTGCGCAGAGCCTCGCTGCTGGTGACAACGACCGCGTGCAGCGCGTCGCGCTCCCAAGCGCTCAGGAGCGGGCCCGGGTCAGCGCGGGGCCGGATCCGGCGGTAGCACTCGGCATACTCGATCCCCGCGCCGCGCGCTGCAAGCGTGTCGCCCAGTAATTCGCGCCCGCCGTCGCCGCGGAAAATCACAATGCGTTTGCCGGCGACATCCAGCATCTCGGGTAAATCGAGGAGGGCCTCGCTGTCGAAGCGCTCGACGGGTGCAATCACGCCGGTCACGCCAAATTTGCCAAGCTCGCGTACGCTGCCGGGCCCGATCGCCGCGAGCTTCAGATGCGGCGGCAGTTCGCGCCGCGCCGTAATCAAGCTCATGGCCATGTCAATGGCGCTGGGGCTGATGAATATCGCGATGTCGAACCCGTCAAGCCGGTCGATCAGCGCAAGCAACGCACGGGCGTCGTCGACCGCGACGATATCGATGGCCGGAAACAGGATGGGGTTGCCGCCCGCAGCGCGGATCAAATCCGCAAGATGCGCGGCCTGGAGCGCCGGGCGCGTCACCACGATGCCCCTGCCTGCCAGCGGCTTGCTATTATTCGCGGCGCCCATATTAATCAGCGTTCGAGCGCGGCGAGTATTTCGGCTGCGCCCTGCGATCTGAGCCGCGCCGCGAGTTCGGTGCCGAGCGCTTCGGGGTCGCGCGCGTCGCCTGCCAATTCGGCGCGCACCAGCTGTTTGCCGTCCGCACTCGCGACAAATCCGCGCAGCCGCAGCTGCCCGCTTTCATCCTGCGCAAAGCCCCCAAGCGGCAACTGGCAACTGCCCGACAACGCCCGCGAAAACGCGCGCTCGGCGCGCACGCATGCGGCGGTCGCGGCGTGATCAAGCGCTCCAATCATCGCGATCAGATCGACACGGTCCTCGCGACATTCGATGCCAAGAGCCCCCTGCCCCGGGGCCGGCAAACTTTCGGCAGGCGTCAGTATCGACGTAATGCGGTCGGCCAGCCCGAGGCGCTTGAGCCCCGCCGCGGCGAGGATGATCGCCGCGTAATCGCCGGCATCGAGTTTTTTCAGGCGCGTTTGCACATTGCCGCGCAGCGGTTCAATCGCCAGCCGGGGAAAGCGGGCGCGGATCTGGCTTTCACGGCGCAGGCTCGAGGTGCCAATGCGGCTGCCGGCCGGCAGCGCCTCCAAATTCGCATAACGGTTCGACACGAATGCATCGCGCGGATCCTCGCGCTCGGTGATCGCGGCAATCGCGAAGCCCGGCGGCAGCACCATCGGCACGTCCTTCATCGAATGCACCGCAATATCCGCGCTGCCCTCCGCCAGTGCGTCCTCGAGTTCCTTGACAAAGAGCCCCTTGCCGCCGATTTTGTCGAGAGCCTTGTCCAGAATGCGGTCGCCCTGCGTCGTCATGCTGCGTATCGTCACTGCGGTTTCTGGGTATAATGCCGAGAGCCGCTCCTGAATATTGCGGGCCTGCCACATCGCCAGCGCGCTGGCGCGAGAGGCGATGACGATGGCGGGAGGAGCTTTGGTGGTAATGAAGCGGGTCACGCGATTTTGTGCCGGATGGCGACGATGAAAAACTTCCTGCAACGGCTCGGTTTTGGGCTTGTGATTCTAGCATGCACCGCCTGCGGCGCCCTGGCGCAGCAATCCCAAAAACTCGAATTTGCCGACGACCTTGCCGCGCTCGGCAAACTTGCCGCGTCACGCCAGGTGCCGATCATGCTGGTATTTACGTACCCGATTTGCTCCTATTGCATGCGCGCCAAGGCCGCCCATCTCGAACCGATGCGCGTGAGCCCCAACTACGGCTCGAAAGTCCTCATGCGCGAGATCGAGACGGAAAACAGCTCACTGGCGCTACGCGATTTCGACGGCAATCCGACGACGCACGGCGATTTCACCCGCAAATACGATGTGCGGTCGGTGCCGACCGTGATCGTAGTCGACCCCAAGGGCAAGATGATTGCCGATCCTATCATCGGCCTGGCGGACCCGGATTTCTACGATTTGTATCTCGAGCAGGCCATCGACGCGGGCCGCCTGCGCCTGCGCCAGCGTTAATTCCAGGCGGACCGGCCGCGCCGGTGCTGCCTGCCCTCTCCGCTTTCGCTTAACTCAAGTGCACTCGACGCTGATGCCTTCGCGTTTGCGCTTTACAGCGTCGGCGTAGGATGCGAGCTCAATATTGACGAACACCAAATCCTTGCCGCGATAAGCGACGATCCGTCCCGATTCATTGTGCCACTCGAGGCTGGGTTCGGCGCCCGGGGCCGCGGCGGCCATCCGTCGTGGCTCCCCATGGCGCGCACTCAAATAGCCAATTACCGCCTCGTAGTACTGCAGTTCGGCCGTCACTGAAAACTGCTGCAGGCGGCCGGCGATAAAATGCAGGCGGATTTCG